>Ga0214923_10000128_pt1 | contig 112486 bp, 100 predicted proteins | sample LL1510_MetaG_FD_177993 | JGI IMG/M metagenome (GOLD analysis project Ga0214923, IMG submission 177993) | Freshwater microbial communities from Lake Lanier, Atlanta, Georgia, United States - LL-1510 | ecosystem: Environmental > Aquatic > Freshwater > Lake | place: USA: Georgia | collected... | reverse complement strand
ACTTTGGGTGGGACTTTGGGTGGGACTTTGGGTGGGACTTTGAGCGGAACTTTGGGAAGGACTTTGGGAAGGACTTTGGGAAGGACTTTGGGTGGGACTTTGAACGGAACTTTGGGAAGGACTTTGGGAAGGACTTTGGGAAGGACTTTGGGTGGGACTTTGAATGGGACTTTGGGTGGGACTTTGAACGGAACTTTGGGAAGGACTTTGGGAAGGACTTTGGGAAGGACTTTGGGTGGGACTTTGAACGGAACTTTGGGAAGGACTTTGGGTGGGACTTTGGGTGGGACTTTGGGTGGGACTTTGAACGGAACTTTGGGAAGGACTTTGGGAAGGAGTTTGGGTGGGACTTTGGGTGGGACTTTGAACGGAACTTTGGGAAGGACTTTGGGAAGGACTTTGGGAAGGACTTTGGGAAGGACTTTGGGAAGGAGTTTGGGAAGGAGTTTGGGAAGAACTTTGAACGGAACTTTGGGAAGGACTTTGGGTGGGACTTTGGGTGGGACTTTGAACGGAACTTTGGGAAGGACTTTGGGAAGGACTTTGGGAAGGACTTTGGGAAGGACTTTGGGTGGGACTTTGAATGGAACTTTGGGAAGGACTTTGGGAAGGAGTTTGGGAAGAACTTTGAACGGAACTTTGGGAAGGACTTTGGGTGGGACTTTGAATGGAACTTTGACTGGGAGTTTGACTAGGAGTTTGGGAAGAACTTTGAACGGAACTTTGGGAAGTAGTTTGACTGGAACTTTGGGAAGTAGTTTGACTGGGACTTTGGGAAGTAGTTTGACTGGGACTTTGGGTAGGACTTTGGGTGGGACTTTGACTGGAACTTTGACTGTGAGTGTGGGAAGAACTTTGAACGGGACTTTGGGAAGGAGTTTGAGAAGGAGTTTGAGAAGGAGTTTGGGAAGTAGTTTGGGAAGTAGTTTGGCTGGGAGTGTGGGAAGAAGTTTGACTGGGACTTTGTGTGGAACTGAGGCTTGGGCTTTGAGTCAGGCTTCCACTAAATGTTACACTAGGAGTCCAACTAGACGTTTCAGCTAGACTTCGACTGGGGCTCAAAGTAAGAGTTCCACTAGACGTTTCGGTCAGACTTTGGCTGGGACTTTTGGTCGGGCTTCCAGTAAACGTCACAGTAGGAGTCCAGCTAAATGTTTCACTCGGACTTTGACTTGTGCTTGCTACAGAAGTCTTACTTGAGGTTATGCTAGGAGTTTTACTGGATGATTCGCCAGGACTAATAGTCAAAGTTACGCTGGAAGTTCCACTTGTTGTTCCGCTAGGCGTTATACTCGAAGTCACTTCAGAAGTTCTACTCGATGTTTCACTGGAACTTTGACTGGGACTTTGACTAAAACTGGCGATAGCAGTTCTGCTAATAGTTAAGCTCATTGAAATACTAGAACTTTGACTGGCACTCTGACTAGGACTTGATACAGGAGTTTTAGTAGAAGTTATACTAGATGTTTCACTAGAACTTTGGCTGGGGCTTTGAGTAGGACTTGATGTTCTACTTTCACTAATTGTAGCGCTGGCGGTTACACTTGAACTCTGACTCATACTTTGACTGGGGCTAGTTGTCGGAGTTATGCTAGTAGTGACACTAACAGTAATACTAGGAGTTTGGCTCTGACTAATACTTTCACTAGATGTAGGAGTTTCGCTCGGAGTTCCGCTAGAAGTTAGACTAGGACTTGCAATCGGAGTTCTACTCGACGTTTGGCTCCAACTTTGAGTGAGACTCGGGGTAGGATTTGATGTTATAGTTGGGCTAAAAGTCAGGCTGGGAGTTATGCTGGTGCTCTGACTAAAACTCATACTGGGGCTTGATGTTATAGTTATACTCGGAGTTTCGCTCGGAGTTATACTAGAAGTTAGACTGGGACTTGCTATCGGAGTTCTACTAAAAGTTACAGTCGGACTTTGACTCGGACTGATACTTATACTAAATGAAGGAGTTCTACTAAAAGTTTGACTAAGGCTAGTTGAAACAGACGCAGTTTGTGTCATAGTTATTATCGCTGATTCGCTAATCGTATTAGTAGGTGTAATACTATTCGTATTTGAAGTTGTAGCAAAAATAGAACTACTTATACTTGATGTCGATGTGGCAGTCGAACTTACACTAGGACTTCGTGAAGGAACTAAATTGACATTTAAGACCACACCAGATGAAACACCTCCATCATCAGATGTAAATTTCATAAACATATTCGAACCACTATTTGTAGAATTTAAAGGAAGAGATGACCCAGACTGGTAAAAAATACGCGGCGAAGATTTGGATAATCCATTAAATATCGCAAAAAAATCGTAGTCTAATTCCGTATTAAACTCAATAAAAGATACTGATATATTCGAGTCTGCCGAAGAAGTTAAATATAAATTACAAACTAAATTATTACCATACTGAGTATTATTATCATTTGTTCGAATAGTATATCTACTATCTGTATTAATAACCAATGTTCTACCATTATCTACATCAGAGCAAAAATTAATATCCTGCGTGTATCCTGAAAACAAACCAGATAGTAGAATGAGACTTTGCAAGATCCTTAGCATCCTACCAAGTGCTGTGAAGAATAGAATATAATCTACCGCCTACTGCAGGACCAATTCTTCTACCATTTTCCATTTTTAGATTTGTAATATCATCCACTGAAGCCAATAGAAGTGCTTCCCAAGACTTCCATTTTTCCGCGATTTGTTCGGCTATTTTTATACTAATTCCAGGACAATTTATTAAAGAACCTATCATAAAAACTCTCGGATCATTATTATTACTTTTCTTTGATACATGTATATTTTCGGATAAAGTAATTTCATCTGTTCGAACGCCAAAACTCTGGGGATTATCTCGCCATTGCTCTACCCATGATACTATTAAATCTGAAGTATCTTGACTATTAAGAGTATAAAATACAGGTATTTTATAATGTAATTGTAGACGCGTTATTAATTTCTTCAAAGTATTTCCTTGTAGTCTAGAATGTTTTCCCTGTTCACCTTCTAGAATATATGCAATATTGGCTTGTTTGTCTTTACAGAAACTTAATAGGCGTGCTCTTTGATCCCTATAACGTCCATCCAAGAAAGACGCTTCGAAATCAGCAATAGTTTTCCTCTCAATTACAAGAGAACCTTGTTGTAGATGTCCACTCGCGTCTGTGCCAATGATAATATCTCCAACTTGTAAATTTTGTATAACTGGACAATATTTCGAAGCCTTTATAAAGGGTGTTTCTTGTTGCCGCGGTTGAAAATATCCAAGTAATTCATTTTCACGATAATCTATACAGAGGTCTATACTTGACATTTGTGTAAATTAATACAATAGTATTTAGGTTAGTTGTGTTTTTCTATTATGATTTATGGACGATGGAAGATGAATATTAAACTTTTTCTTAGAGAGGCAAAATACACATTGAATTGATCAAATTATCAATCATTAAAAACAACTCATCCTCTGAAAAAGGACACTCATGTGCATACAAATGGCAATCCGAAAAATTTAAAGAACGTAATTTTTTTATAAATAAACTAATATTATAGTTATGTCGTGGGAAATCGAATCGTGAAAACCCTGTTTCTTCGTCTGTCAAAAAACGGTAGGATTCAGGGTTGAAATGTTTCCATTTCATAAAATAATTATAAAAAAGTTCTTGATCTGTAAACCAACCTTTTCCGCCGTGAAAAGAATCGTATTCATGATGAAAATTTTGAACTAGGAATTTATGAATGTCTTCAAGTCTATAGATATGAAATATTTCACTCCAAATATTTGACGGTGCCACATTGTAACACATATAAATTTGGTTAGTAATTCCATAACCTTGTCTATAATTAATAAATATATCATCTGGCAAATTCATTATAGATTCTGAAAAATAGCTTCTGTTTCCAGGTATCATATCAATATCAGTTATTAAAACTCCGTCCTTTTCACCTAATAAAGAAGGCCATAGAAGCCGAATAGTCTGTGCTATATAGGACGTCGGTAATCCGAACGGAGGATTAAATTCCACAATATGCTGGTTATATTTCTTATAATTCTCAGGTAAACACCCTATAAATACTATTACAATTTTTATCGAAGGATAGAAATAATTCCAGGATCTTATAAAAATTGGAATAAATCTTGAGTATTTTAAGTCACATGCCGTCAGAACTGTAGATAATTTCATGATTTAGATTATAAATTTAGCTATTGTTGTTATATTTTTATCTCATCTTTAGACCGCTAAACACATAGATTTCATAATTTTTAATAAATATTAATTATACTACATAAAGCATTAATCATATATCAATCTAAACATACATTTATTTAAATGAAATTAATCACTAATTATAATTCATTTGAGCCATACACAGGTAATTTAGTTTATCACTGTGTATGGTTTGGAACACATCTTGATCATCATATTCTATCAATATCATCGCTATTGTGCACTCAAAAAAATCCGTCTGTTATTTTATGGACAGATAATTCATCATTCAAATCCCTTAAAAAACTTATTAAAATATTTTCAAATTACGATTTTACAATTAAAATTGGAGAATATGATGAATGTTCTCACTATGATTCAATAATATTTCGTGCAGATTTTTGGAGACTCCAAATACTAAAAAAATGGGGGGGTATTTATTTTGACTTGGATATTGTATTTTTAAAGGATATTTCATGGTTTGTGAATTATGGTCCAATAGTAAATGAAGGATATAGTTCCCATAAAATATTTAATAATTCTATTATGTATTTTCCGAAAAATCATTTTGGTTTAAATTATTGGCTTGAACAAATAGGAAAGGATAGTCTAGGATGGAAAAAGACATTTGAAATACAAAAAATAAGTAATAAATTTGGAGCCGACATGATTCCTAATTCAATTACAGATCGCGGCTGGACTCAACTAGGTCCTTCGTGCGATGATTTCTTTGACAAAATTGGACTATCTCCCGACACTCTGGGGAATTCTTTATTATATCATTGGCACAATCGTTGGAATAAATCGTTACATAAAAAGGAAACACTTGTGAATTTTTTTTGGAAAAAATTTGTAGAAAATAATTTTCTAATAGATATGACTTAATACCAATCCATCTTTGGATATGTTGGAGCAAACATTCTCTCAAGTCCTGGCGTCCATTTTGTATAATCATTTTTATTCATACGTGTTGTTGGCCTTGGCTCAAAAAAAGGATCAAGACTTGATGATAATTCATTCACCGTTTTGGGCACCTGAATGGTCTGTTCACCTCGTATTTCCTGCCGAGTCGGCTCAGGCATCTCGTCTTCCCATACAATCGGCTCTTCTTTCTTGAATACTTCCGTGATTTCCCAGATATTTTGTCCTTGGTGACTCGGTTCAATCACTGCAACCTCACCGCGCTTATCGTATACTTTCTTGACCAAACCTCGAACACGCTCAAATGGTGTCTCCTTTTTACATTCTTCTTTATTTTCAGCCAATGGCTCAGGTGAATAGGTTGCAAGTATTTTTTTCTCTTCATCTTCAATAGCATCCATATCAGGAGGAACCATAGATTTCCCAGATATATTATCAAACATACTTAAATCCATCTGCGGATTATTAGGGTCTGTTTCTGCCCTTTGCTGATTTTCAAATGCCTCTAATCCTTGCTGAAAGACAGCGGAAGAAGGGGGCTGAACCGACCAGTCCAATGGATACCGGAACATCGCATTGGAAATTGCACGTCGCCCTATTTCACGATTCCCTTCATTCGCAAATACCAGATTATATTCATAGTCATCAACGGAATTAATAGGGTTGGTTTCATATGGAGTCTCTGGCGGTGCCATCATTATTGAATCATTTTCCTGACGAAATATTTCACAATCTTCGCCAGTGCATAATTGGGATGCCACTGGACCCTGTGTGTGGCCACTGATAGCTTGTCCGCCGCCACCCATTCCTCCACGAAAATATTCTCGTAGATATTGACCAGTCATAAAAAACATAATGAGAAATGAAACAATTAGGACTATAACTATATACATTCTATATCGACTCTATAAAGTCGTTCTGACCCTATTCTGACTTCAGAAGATATTCGTAGCACTTAATAGAGAATGCCTCGCAGAATTACGCGAAAAATACGACGGCCTAGAGCGGTTCTAGGGTCAATAATGAGCCCTGTAAATGTTACAAAATCCTCTGAAATTACTCCTGCATTGAAGAGAATCCGTAATGCTCCAATTACACTTATATTAATTTATGCGAATTGGTGCGGTCACTGTCACAGTTACATGCCATTCTTTGATAAGATGGGCAAAGTATCGGGACGGACAGCCAATACCGTCAAAATCGAAGAGAGTGAATTGAATAATTTTAATAAAAGTCTCAAGCGAAATTTCCCAAAAGCAAAATCATTAGAAACCGAAGGATATCCCACGTTACTAGCGGTAAGTCGGGAGGGTGAGGTCATAAGCCCATTGCCAGTTGTTCGCGAAGAAGAACCCAATACAAAAATGATACGCTCTGTAGGAAATATTGCAGCCTCTATACCTGAGCCAAAATCCAAGCAGAGTCAGACAATAATGACTCCGAATATAGCGCCAAAGTCTGTATCAAGTAGAGCAGTTGACATTTTCGAAACGGCAAATGATGTAACTATGCCTGAAATTAACTTTTCAGAAAGAAATTCAGCGTCGGCTCCTGCCCCTGCCCCTGCCCCTGCTTCTTCTTCCGCGGCCATTTTACCACCCAATGTCTCAGGAGATCTCTCTCCAAAAGTCGAGCAGACCACACGGGAATCTGAACCACTTCCTCCAGTGCCAAGTCGACTTGTAGGTGGAACAGGATTATACGGTGCTCTAGTTAATGCGACATATCAATTGGCACCCGCTGCCGTTCTCACTGGCATTGCGACAGGCATTCCGCGTATCCTCCGTCAAACGCGAAAGAATAAGAATAGTTTATCGAGGAAAAGCAAAAAAGGCGGGCGACGTTAAGAATGTATTTTACATCCATAAAAATTTGACTTCTTCGGCATGACCAACGTCGTTAAATCGAATATAAGATATTGCTTTGATTGAGTAGCTAGTAAAATGTCAGATAATTTGGTATTTCACTTGCTTGATATTCAAACGCGTGATGGATATGTGACCTCTGAGAGTAAGACTTCAAAGGAGGTTATTTATGAAAGCGATGGCGATATAGAAGGAGATGCCGAATTTCGTCCGTGGAATCGCCGCATTCGCGGAAAAACCACGAAATTCGCTGGAAAAGGAAGGAGAGAATATACTGTCCACTTATTTGGAAATACTGCGAGTGGTCAGACTGTTCGCGTGGACGTTACTGGGTTTCGTCCATACTTCTATATTAAACTGCCATCAGAAGGGTCGTATAGTGATGCGAAAAGGGAAATCCAGAATTATATTGAAGGTCAATTGAGCAACAAACACAATGTTGGCGACGAATTCACCTATAAAGTCGTTAATCGCCGCGATTTTATTGGGTTTACTGGTCGTCAGGATTTCATGTTTCTGCGTATCTCCATGCCGAGTATTTCCGCGTTTCGGGACTGCCGTGGTCTGTTTCTTGACAAGGACAACCGCTCAGAGACACGGAATCGTCTAGGAGGACCATGGGAAGGAATCACTCCAGCTGTATACGAGGCCAATATTGACCCTATGCTTCGCTTCATTCATGATACTGGAATAAAACCATGCGACTGGGTCTCCGTAAAGGATGCTGGTGACTTTCTGGATGATGCTGAAAAGGGTGAATTGCTCGTCTTGGATGCGGATGTCTCAAGTATTGGGCCAGCTAATAGCGGCCCGAATGGTGTTCCGACTGCGCCGTTCCTGAAGGCATTTTGGGATATTGAATGTTATAGCGAAACAGGTGACTTTCCCGTGGCGAAACGCACGTGGTCGAAGGCGGCCAAAGATATTCTATTGGCGGTTCGAGACGGAAAAATTACGCGGCCAGAGCAAATTCATGAAGAAATTTCAAAAGCGGTCGATGGAAAATCCGCCGCGATTGGGCATATTCTTTGTGAACCAATCACCAGCAAAGGCTCCGTTGCTCTCAGCAAAGCTGGTGAAAATAGTTTGATTCTTGAAGAAATATACAATATTGGAAGAAGTGCTCTAGATATTGAAAAAGCAAAACATAGTATCTCTGATAAACTTAATAAACTCTATTCGACCACGAATAAAGCCCTAGTTCTCCGCGGAGATCCTGTTATCCAGATTGGAACGATTTTGACACGTGGTTCGTCGGAAACTACTGAGCGTCATTTATTTACATTCAACACATGTGGTGAAATTCCTGGTGCTGTTGTGCATGCCTTCAAAGATGAAGCGGAGATGATTGAGGAGTGGTTCAAGTGGCTCGTGAAAGCGAACCCAGATGAACTCGTTGGCTACAACATATTTGGTTTTGACGAGCGATATCTATGGGAACGCTGTGAAGTAAATGGATTAACCGATGATGATTGTGCTGTTCATGAATTATCTAGACTCTCTGACCAAGGTAATAAAGTAAAACTTTCTGAAAATAGACTAAGTAGCAGTGCACTTGGCGACAATTTCCTTTATACCTGGACGACTGCTGGACGTCTCCAGGTTGATTTATACTTTTATGTAAAACGTAGCGGAGCTTCGCTGACTTCCTATAAACTAGATGATGTTGCTAAACATTACATGTCTGGAAAAGTAAAGGCCATACAGGTGCACGCGGAAAGTCAGGAAATCATTCTGAATTGCGGTGGAGCGGTGGGAGATGTTCGTCCAGGCCGCTTTCTTCAACTTATGGATGATATTGGGGAGAGTGTATGTGACAAGATTAGTGTTTTGCGGGTTGATTTGAAAGATAATAAAAGTGGAACAATTGTATGCTCGGCGACAGACTTAACAGAGGATGAACATGAAACAATTGGACATGGCACAAAATGGGCTATTGTAAAAGACGATGTATCACCACAGGATATTTTCCGACTTTGGAGAGGAACTGCAAAGGACCGTGCTCGAATCGGCGGTTACTGCGTTCAGGACTGTGAACTAGTCATGGAGCTGTATAAGAAGTTGGAGGTATTTAATAATTCAATGTCGATGGCAAATGTCTGTTTGGTGCCGATCTCTTTTATCTTTATGCGAGGACAAGGGGTGAAGATTGAGTCACTCATTTTCCGTGAATGTGCTGCGGCAGGAACACTAATTCCCGTTTTGGAAAATCCACCTCAAAATATTGAAGGTGTTCCAGAAGAATCCTATGAAGGTGCGATTGTTCTCGACCCTGAACCTGGGCTGTATAAGGACTCACCTGTGGGGGTATGTGATTTTGCCTCTCTATATCCGAGCACAATTATTAGTGAGAACATCTCTCACGACATGTTGGTATGGGTGCGAGACTACACAGATGGCGGTGACTTAATAGAAAATGTATGGGGCAGTGATGAATATTCCGAGTGTGAAGGATACGCCTATACTGATATTGAGTTCGACTTGTTGAAGCCTGACCCTGCCGACCGCAGGAAAAATCCTGAGAAAATCCGCTGTGGGCGACGGATTTGCCGATATGCCGAGCCTCTAGATGGAACAAAGGGATTATTGCCTGAAATTATCAAGAAACTCCTGGCGGCACGAAAAGCGAAGAGAAAGGAGGCCGAGCGTGAAGAAAATCCCGAGAGAAAGAATCTCCTCGATGCCGAGCAACTTGCCTATAAAATAACTGCGAATTCACTTTACGGACAATTAGGCTCTAAGACGTTCAAAGTTCGCCTAGTATATTTGGCGGCAAGTGTAACCGCATATGCGCGAAAGCAGCTCCTATTCAGTAAAGACTGTATAGAGGTGTTTTATGGACCAGGCGCGGGATTGAAGAATTGTTCGGCAGCTATCAAATATGGAGATACAGACAGTGTATTTGTAGAAGTGAATCCTCGAAATCCCGAGACAGGTGAGCGACTTCATGGACGTGACGCGAGACAAGCTGCGATTGATTTGACGGAGGAGATGGGGCATTTTATTACGCAAGCATTGCGTGCTCCTCATGATTTTGAGTTTGATAAAATCTTTGATCCACTTCTCATGTTTAGTAAGAAACGTTATGCTGGTAAAATGTATGAGAGCAATGCCGATGATTTTGTTTACAAATACATGGGTATTGCGCTAAAACGCCGTGATAATGCGCCGATTGTAAAAACGGTATTTGGCGGGGCCATGCGTGAATTGCTTGATAGGAATGATGTAGCAGGGGCTGCAGAATTGGTGAAGAAAGTGTGTGATGACTTGGTGGAAGGACGAATGAGCATGGGTCAATTGACAATTACAAAGTCTTTGAGGGCTGAATATGCGAATGCGAATGGTGTGGCTCACAAGGTTCTGGCAGAACGAATGGCAGCACGCGATCCTGGAAATGCTCCTGCGGCAGGCGATCGTATTCCTTATATTTACATACAGCCTGCTCCAGGGCAAGTTGCATCGAAACTTCAGGGAGATAGGATTGAAACTCCTGCGTGGGTTCGTTTACACGATTTGAAACCCGATTATTCCTTCTATTTGACGAATCAGATTCAAAATCCTGTTTGTGAAATGTTCGCCATTGTTATTCGAGATTTGCCTGGGTATTCTGCTGAACACGAATTACTGCTCAGTAGAATTGATAATACAGAAATGCGTCTTGTGCGCGCTGCGGAAATTGCGTCTGAAATATTGCTGGGACCTGCACTCGCAAAATGCGTTGCGGCTGCGAGAATGGCGTTTGCTACGAAGTTCTTTGGCGCACAGTCCAATTCTGTGGCAAGTCGGACTCGTCTAGCGACACAAAAAAGAGCTGCGGAGAGTGGTCCAACTGGGGCGGAATCCATGCTGAAATCTGCAAGTGTTCAGTCATCTATTCATTCATTCTTTAGTAAAGGAGGAAAAGAGAGCAAAGAACTGGAAAGTAAAAATATAATATCAATGGACCCATATTTGTATGATTCGATGATTGTAGAAAAAATTAACAAACAGCGGGCTGAAAAGAAGAAAGCGGCGGCAGCCGCCGCAGCCACGACAGCATCTGGGGCCGCTGCTCAGGGAAAGGTCGTCATCAAACGAAAAATCAAGTAGAATTTGAACAAAGTAAATTTGAACAATCTAAAAATTTTATAATGTATATAATAGATTGTTCATTTGATTATTCAGACATTCAAAAGTAATTGAAAACATGGGACAGCAAGAATCAATGCCCATTTTCAATTTAAAAATAGCGACGGCAAAGGAAGGAAAAAAATTATTGGATGAGGCGGAGTCAATAGATAATTATAGGGGCCGAATCGCGAAATCAGAAGTTGAAAATAAGGCGCGAAGTAGTCATAATTATTTTCCTCTTGGAGATAGCCAGTTCAATAAAGAAGAAACCCAGAATTGGCTTGATTCATTTTGTATGGAAATAACGCAATCCAAAGAATATAGAGGGTTATCCACATATTTTATCAGGAATAAAATCAATATTTACATTGTTAATTTACAATTCTCGGCGGATGGTGGTATGCCTCATACTAGACCTCTATCTGGCAATCGCGGTTTGATATGTTTTCCTGGCGGACTTCGTCTTAGTAATTTGGAGAAAAAGACATTAGTTCATGAATTAATCCACGTATCGCAAAGATTTAATAATAATTGGTTCAAAGTATATGAAAAAAATTGGCAAATGAAACCCTACAATGGAAAAATACCGAAAAAATATAATGATATAATTCGATATAATCCTGATACCTTATATGCGGGTATATTCTATATTTATAAAGATAAGTGGGTTCCTTTTGTAGTGTATAACGACATTACAAATCCAGATATTCACCAGACCCATATAAAATATCTAAATGTAGAATCGCAAGTAGTATGGAATAATCTACCTGATGAATTATCTGTAGACCCCATATTTGGAGAGCGTCGAATCACCACCCCTATGAAGGAGCATCCTCACGAGATGTCAGCCTGGATGTTTTCGGAATCCGAAAAATTCAGTGATTTACCTTTTTTCCCCAGCATATTTTAGGAAATTACGGAACTTTCATTAAAAAGTGAAACTAAAAATAGATTTAAATGATATAGGAATTAATTATTGTGGTTCTCTATGTAGTTCTAATTTTTTCACTAATGTATTTCCTCAAATTCACCATAGCCACAAAGAAGATAAATGGATAGATAATTCAAACGTAAGTTTAATATTTGAGGATTTTATCGATAGGGGTGCCTATGGAGCATTAGCACTATGTAGAAGATTAACGCATGGTGATTCGGGTAAAATAGTTGATGAATTAGTTTTTGCTAAAATTCCAGCGAGGCCATTTTTAACAAGAGATTGTTTATTCTGGGAGGCATGTATTCAAATGATTGTTCGAAAAACACTGACGAAAGCTGGGTTTAAAAATGGTGCACCGCGTGTTCGAGATATTTTTGAATTGCGCGATGGAACTATTGGATATACAATGGATATAATAATTGGTGCGAAATCATTTGATGTCAAATTGCGCGATTCTGACAAGAATACTTTTTTACAATTAATTATTGAAGGTATATTTCAGGTTGCTTCAATGATAAGTATATTACAAAAGGAATTGGGCTTTAATCATCGCGATTTACGAGCTGCAAATTTACTTTGTAGAGAAATTGAGAAAAATACACCTACAAAAATTATAGTTTGGGATGAAGAAACCGAAGTTAATTGGCAACCTTCTGAATCATTTTCAAACGAAAAAAGAAGTGAGAGGAAACATGATATTGAAGTTCATTCAAATATGGAATTTACTCTTATTGATTTCGGCTTTACAAGTTTTAGTAAATACCAAGATTGCGATGGATTTCGATTAAATGGACACGTATATAGCCCAATAGACCCTTGTCCGAAACCAGGTAGGGACATGTTCATGTTCTTAGCATTTCTTTTAGCAGAATTTGGTAATAAAATGAATAGCGAATTGCGGAAATATTTCAAAAAATGGTTACATACCAGTTGTGGTCTAGAACTTCCACTACGAATCGCCAAACCTGGCAGGGGTATATATCAATTTCTGCGGAAATATGGCTTAAGAGGGGATAAATGGATTTATTTTATTTCAGGAAATGTTCATTTATCGCAAATTAGACCCACGAATGCGATTAAAGTTGTGGCAAATTTACAAGGATTATAGGAGAGCAATAATCATAGTTTCCTCTAAATGGCCGAGGAAAAAAAAATAAGTATATCTATCGCTAGTGGAGCAACTAGGCGTAAAATGATGGGGGTTACAGTGGGTAGCACAGTTGAGCCAGGTGATAATGAGACAGTGGTTCCAGGTGAGGGAGAAATAGGATATATTTACTTCCTACGCACAAGAGAGTTTCGTCTGCTTGGTCGCCCTCTCTATAAAGTCGGGCGAACTACACAGGTGCCTGATACCAAAATTCGACGATTACAACAATATACGAAGGGGAGTGAGGTAATTTGTCTAGAGAGGTGTGATGCTACAGCAGTAAAAATAGTCGAGCGCGAGATAATGAGGAGATTGCGAGCAATTTTCCCCCCTGGGCCCGATGGTAGTGAGGATTTTTATTTGCCTAATGCGGAAGATGTTTTTCGCGTCCGTGAATTTATTCATGAAGTTGTCATGGAGGCTGAAAAGGGCGGGTCGGCTGTCTGGAGCGGTTGGTGATTTCTAATTCAAAATTGGCTCATCAAAGTCTTGAATTACATCCCAGAACTCGTCACTACTAAGAAGAGTGGCTGGTTCCTTTGCAGCCAGATTTAGAATACAGGAGTCCCACGACCAATGGCCAATCCACTTGCCAGCATTTGCTAGGCAGTCATTTTCTTCAATGACTTCCCAGCAATTTCCCCAGCCATCCATCCAGACTTCTCCGAACTGGGGAATCACTGTCTTTAAAGCAATCCAGAGTTCTTCTTCATAGGGAAGGTTGTGATGTGTAATCCATGGATATGACTGGCTGAATGCTTCATAATCTAGTTCCTCTTCAATTTCATCCAAATTCGCGTCATCTTGAAGAAATTCGTAATACATTTGTGACCAAGATTCTACAAAATCAGTCTTAGCCCAAAATTTCCATTGCCAGATGTGAATTGTATCAAGATGTTCCCAGGTTATTCTGAAGGGAGAATCTGACTCAGTGTCGATTTCTTCCGACGAGTTTAGTTCGGATATACATGATACGAAAGACTCAGTATCATCATCCATTAAATCACATTTCTTTATTGCATCTTTTTGGACAAGTGCAGTCGTCGAAATTGTATTCGTCTGCGGGACAAATTCAGACAAATTTCGCCAACAATTTGAATCTGTTTCCCAATACTGAACTATTTTCCAGGGATTTCCATTGACTGAATGATATCGATTCCTCTTAATTTTTGCGATTTTATGTGCTCTAATAAATTCCATAGGATTCTTAAAACGTTGGTTGAGACCGAGCTCATTCGTCTCTATCATTCCGTTTGTGATGACTCCATACAGAGTGTTTATTTTTACATTACGAATATAGGCTTCATGGCGAACCTTTGTTCCGTTTGGAAAAATTGTGAGGGAAGGCATTTTACACTGTGAGTGGGTGAATGATTACAGCATCGGTTGTATTTCAATTTTTGTATTTTATTATTGGATATTTGTTTGTTGTTTTTGTTGTTTTTGTTACTTATAGTAAAAAATTTATTGGAATGTAAGGGGCTTTTTAAAATGAATACATTAAATACCAGAGCTAATTCTTTCACAACCAGCATTTTTTTAGGCATCGGAAAATATAATTAGCATCTACATTAAATTCCATATCCTTTGTGACAAGTTCGGCAAGAGAAAACCAGCCAGATTCGGTTATTTCCGACATGTCATTTGGATTTAGGACAATTTCGGTGTCCGTTTCAAAGAAATAGTAAATACCTACTTTAAGTTTTGCGATGTCATTTTTCCGACTAAACTCCTTAATAATAATACCAGTCTCCTCACTCATTTCACGTTTAGCACATTCTTCAGGAGTTTCTTCATTTTCAATGTGTCCTTTTGGAAGAGACCACTTGCCTGTTCTTTTTCCACGAACAAGTAGAATTTTTTGATTCGTAGTAATTGCAATAACACCATATACTTTGTGAGAATCTTCGATTTTATGACAAAAGATACGAGACGAATCACGAATCTTATTGTAAATAGTTAGATACTCAATAAGTTTATCGGCCATTCTGATACGATGCCTTTAGCTTTAGCTATGGCTTTAGCTATGGCTTTAATCAAAATTCTTGTCTCCAAAATACGACTCAATTTTTTTAAAAAATAAATTATTGGACCTTTATAGGTGTGTTTTGATGGCCTGTTGTCTTCCGTTCCTATTTAGTCAGAAAAATACCCAGATTGTTTTAGAACAAGTTTCCCAGGCTGTTGAAATAGTAAATAAAGATATCAGTGACATAGTCAATTCCGAAACAAAAAACGTTGAAGAAGTCGTAAATAATGTCGTAGTTGTAACTTTAGAGTCATCCACTGATGTTTTTGTTGAGAATTTGGATAAAGATAAAGAGGATACTGGGGCTAAGACTCTGGCTAAGGTTGAAAATGAGATCAGTGAAACTATACAAGAAGTTACAGGTGTGATTGAGAATAATGATGAGGCAATTGAACAGAAACGCGCCGAAGAGCGGCAAAAAATAAAAGAGGCGGTTCGTTCAATTGTGCGGGAAGCAGTCGGAGTTACACATAATTCTGAATAGGGGTGGAAATAGAACTTGTATTTGATTCTTAGGAGTATTTTAGAATACTCTTAAGAATCTCAGGAGTCGGAATCGAACCAACGACCTAAGGAACACGGTTTAATAGAAAATCTACTACAGTCCTCCGCTCTACCAATTGAGCTATCCCGAGAATGCGCAACAGGTGGATTCGAACCAACGACTTCCTGGTTATGAGCCAGGCGCTCTACCTCTGAGCTATGTTGCGTCGGAAGCAACATAGCACAATTTGCTCGACGATAAGTCGCGCATTCTGAGCTATGTTGCAACAGGGGCACCACGATGCCCTGTATAAGGTATAGAAAATTCTTTAGACTGTTTAGATATGGATGTGCCTGGACTTTATGATAAATTGTATGTAAATTCCGTCAGATCTCAGCTTTATAATTATTGTAATATAATACTCGTTATCAATCATATACGAAAAGCATGTATAGTTTCTATTCGGCCAGAATTATTGGAATCCGTCAGAGACATTCTAAAACCGTATAATATCATCATCAAAGAATATATAAAACCAGGAGTGTATATACTTTCATGGATATCAGGAGCATATGATCGTATTATTGAAAAAATTAGAAAACTTAATAGGAAAAATAAGAATTTTAATGTGACGACAGGTCAGATTTTAGGATATTTAACACCTATAAATATAAAAAGTTCAAATGAACCAGGTAAACGTTGTTTTCTGTCTGTTGATATTTTAGTCCCAAAATCAACAAATAATGCTCCTACAGATAATATTTATAATATTGCTCTAATGCCTCAGCGTGTGCTAAATATAAATGATGATGATATAATGGAATATTATACACCCGCCTATAATTTTTTCCGTGGGAATATGAATTCCTTTTCGGAATTTATTATAACGGATGTTCAAATTGTTATCACAAAACACACTATGAGTGGAGGCAGAAGGAAAACAAGAAAGTCCCGTGTTTTATATTAAACCGTCGCTTGGTCCGCGGTAGTCTACATTTCATAAAACTTCAGGGTATTTACCTTAATACTCTGAAGTTTCCAAATAGGAAGAAAGTGCTGCTGACGGGAATCGAACCCGTATCACTTCCTTGGAAGGGAAGCATTCTACCACTAAACTACAACAGCAAATGTGCGAGGAGTGGGATTTGAACCCACGCGGATTTCTCCACACGAACTTAAGTCGTGCGCATTGACCAGACTTTGCTATCCTCGCTATGAAGTTCTATGAAAACTTCATAGCGAAGTGTGCCTTCTGTGAGAATCGAACTCACGACCTTCTGTTTACAAGACAGACGCAATACCACTATGCTAAGAAGGCTGGAGCGACTACTGGGGTTTGAACCCAGGACCTCCCGCTTAGAAGGCGGGCGCACTTCCAACTGTGCTATAGTCGCTTATTTGGGAACGAGTGTTCCTTCCATAAATTACGAAATTATGGAAGGGACACCACTGGAGGGACTCGAACCCTCGACTCTCGGATTAAAAGTCCGATGCTCTAACCAACTGAGCTACAGCGGTAAACCAACTACTGTAGCAGGGAACTACAGCGGCGTAATTTTCCTATACAGGGAATTGAACCCTGTCCTCTCGGGTGAAAGCCGAGTATCCTAACCATTGGACCATATAGGAATTGGGTAAACACCCAGAAAATGGTCGTTAGCGGGATCGAACCGCTGACTTCCGCCTCACATGCATAGCGATATTGCTATAAGAGCGATGCTCTAACCAACTGAGCTAAACGACCTCGAGGACCACGGCTGTCATCTCCACCGCGGCCTATACTAGTATCGGGTAGCATCTTTAAGTCACTTTTTTATCGACCACTGCCAGGTGAATCATAGAGTGCAAACATGCCAATATATAGCCAAAGAAGAAGTATCAAAACAGACCATCCCATTGGCTGACCTGCCAGAAACATTGCCCCCAAACTTGCCAACACTACATACGACATGTCCACAAGAAGTATACCCGCTGAGAAAGGTATATTTACATAATCTTTCATCAAATCAACAACTTTGTTATAACCTTTCGGTAATAGTGGCAAAATTATCTTAGCAAAAGTAATATCATGGAACATCTGAACTCCAACTACAGACGCCAAAAATTTCCAGGGCTGCCATTTACCACCTATCCAGTTTGTAATAAATTGAGCCAACACAACTGCGATTGCCAGGCTTAAAATATCAGCCGAATAAGCCGTAAGACCTAAGGTAGAATACCAGCGATTGATAGGAGAAGAAGCTGGACCTGACCTCTTCCATATAAATATCCCAGCCGTGTCTACAGCAGTAGAAGCAGCTAATATAGGAAGAAGGAATTGTAGATTTGAAGGGTCTCTTATATCTACAAGCATTATTCTATCTACTAAATAGAGAATGTCAGCCAGTGCAACTAGGCGATCAACCAGAAAATCGGTGCCCGCGGCTTCAGTCGCTGCTACATCAGTGGCTGCGGCAGCAAAAACGCCGAATAATGGCAAATCCGTCACAAATAAATCGACTGGGAGGAAATTCAGTTTTAATTATGACCCTACAATGTTCAATAAAGAAGACGATTGTATTGATAACCCTAAAAGTGAATTTTGTAAAGAAATTGTTGCGAAAACCCTGGCAAATAGTAACTTATATCGCCTGGAAATACCCGACGACGGGAACTGCTTTTTTTATAGTATTCGGGCATGGATATTACTCAATAAATATAACGGACTTGCTGTGAATGGAACTCCACTTCTAAAAATGAAACACGGTGATATCAGAAAATTCGTTGTTGCTTATGGACAGGCTAACACTGTCGTTCTCCGTCCGTTTTATGAATTTAACAATAATTCCCTCACTAATTCTAAAAAAGATGAACATATTCGCGACGCTCTCGGGCAATTGAAAAAAGACAAAAGTTGGGCACTAGGCGCTGGTGATTATTTACCGATTCTCGCAGCAGAGGCCCTCCAATTAAATTTACATATATACAACTGGACCTGGCGCTCAAAAGAACACGGAGAATATTATGAAATTCCGATAATTGTAAATCCAGACCTTCCCATAGCAACAATTCTACGTATTAATAATAATCATTACGATTTACTAATGCCATTAGAAAGTGCTAAAGAAAATGTTATTAATAAATTCAATGAAATTAAAAAATCAATCAAAACTGCAGGAGGCCGACGCTTAAATCGGACTCGTAAAACTAACCGTTTGTAATTACCAATTGTTTCATTCGCTTGAAATAATCATTCTCTATTAAGTCCTGCTCAGCTTTTCGGCGCTGACGTAATTCTTCACGGCGACGCACCTCGGCCTCTGAGCTCTGAAGCTGATCCATTTCCGTTGCTGAATAGGGATCTGGCGCCCGCTCACGATTTGCTCGATATTGCTCCAGAGTTCTCTGCTCCACGCGAACATCTGCAACTTGTCCCGAAAAGGTATTTTCTTTGGAATATGCGTCTCGCAAATCGGTAAATTTAAATTTATCATTTGCTGCAGCAGTAAAACTGTCTGGGCGTCCTCGGCCTATCTCTGTGCCAAGTTGTGGAGCCATTGCTAGTGCCATCGCGCTCGGATGTAAAATGACATTTTGGTTAGTTCCAGCCGCAGCGGCCGATTTCTTTGATGATTCCTGGAACATGCTATTAAACACATCGCGATTAAATTTTCCACTGAATTTCGGTGTTTCTTGCTGCGTATTTTCGGATTTCAACCAATCTCCATAACCATCTCCGTCGGGATCCGGTATATGTGTCTGCTCAAACATCCGATTAAAAGCATTCATGTCCAATTTCTTCGCATTCAGTCTAACTGGCTCAACATGCTGCCATTTATCGGACTCCGTCTTACGCTCGGACTCAAGTGCCGCGGGAGCTTCCACTGTTTTCAATCCACGTTCTCGACCTCCTGCGACGCGTAATAAAATTTCATTCAAATATGCGTAAGCTCTGGTCACTGCTTCAAAGAGTTGATCATTTCCACCCTTATCAGGGTGGGCCTTGAGGGCAGCTTTCTTATAGGCCACTTTGAGTGCTTCTGGTGTCAATGCAATTTCTTCTTGAATGCCTAGCACTTCCAAACACGAAGAAAAATAATTGACTGCTTTTTGCTTCGGTGTTTCGGTAATTTGTTGCCACGCAGGAACTGTAGTTTCTTGGTAATCGACAACTTGATTCTGTGTAGACTTTACAGGAACATTATAGGAGGGATGTTGAGATTGAGGAACTGACTGTGTTTTTGCTGGAAATTGGGGCTGTATGTGGAGCGGCGGATTACGGCTTTGAATAATAGGGGCTGGCAACGTCTGTGCTGGGAACTGGGGTTTAGGTGGAGACTGGAACTGAATCTGGGGTTGCTGGAATGCATTCGATGGTAATTCTGCTGGATTTTTTCCAGATTGGACCGTAGCAACATACTGGAGGAGGAAACTATAAATTCCTGCTCTCTTGGCTGATGCAACATATTCTTGTCCCAGTAAACATGTCTGTATCATGTTAGCTCGTGTGGACGGTTGTTTTATGCTTAAAATGTTCGCGTAGATTCGGACATGGGATGGATCATATGCCTCCAAACTTACTCCTTGACCCATCCAACACTGTTAGAGTTTACTCTATAGGGTGGATTAATTATTATCAGATGAACGCTGTCGCGATTTAGTTTTTTCGAATCGTTGGGCTGTTGGCTCATATGTAGAAGGGAGGGGGTGTGAGACAATTTCCCGTATTTCCTGTATAGTCGGTATCGGTATATCAGCCTCGCATTCCCAGAAAAATCGTTTGCCCTGGGAAAAGAAAGAATATCTTCCTGGAAAATACCAGGGTGCTCTCTCAAGAAATTTTTGATGAACGGGACATGATATTAACCACCAGGACTCTATAGGAAGGACCAATGTTAGTTGCTCTATTGGCTTGGGTGCCTGGGACGGCTCGGATGCAAGGGGCGACTGCCTTTTAGTAATAATTTGGCTAAATTCGTATGTCTCCAGATACTTTACCAGCCAGGACCACAACGGCGGCGCATGCCAAGGATAGAACCACGTCCATCTGTCCGTTTGGTCAATACCTGTATAATAATTCCACGTCCAGTGTAGACCACGGACATATTCTCGACAGATAGTTTCACGACTGGCCCCATGGAAATAGAGTTGTAAATAGATTTCCTGCCAATCCCTACGTAGAGTCAGATGATTTTCCATCAAGCGACCTTCGTCCTCCCAGACCCTTGCCAGTGGCCAATTCTTCTCTCCCAGTCCTGTCTCCACCCCTATCGAGTCGCCAAGGGAAATTTTCCTAGCAATAAAATGCTGGATTCGCTCATCTTCGTCACTGGCAAAATTGCGAAATAATTTAATTAAACCGCGCACCCCAGTATCTTTTTCAGAAATAGTGTTGAGAACCTGACATAGTTTATCGTGTCCATCTTCTCGTAGTTTCAGTGAAAGTCCCGATGGTAAAAAATCATTTCCAAGTATTGTCATAGTAAAGAGATAATTATCTATCCATTGTCTTTTACTATTAAGAGACCTTTCCAGAGACGGAATATCGAACCATACGAATTTCTCCTCCCCATCCTCCATACGCACGATTTGCCCGTCCTTGACCTCCTCGCGAAATAACCAGACATTCCCAACGTATTTTCTATTAAGCATGGAGAGCACAATCAAATCCGCGTCCAGGCCGTATAGGGCATTATTTTTTTTGTGCATACCAGCAATTTGGTTTCGCCAGGCATTCATCACTTTGTGTTCGCCTTCTCCAGGTTCATCCACGCCACTAAATATATATTTTTTCCCAGTGAATTTTTTGGAGTTTGCCAGTTGACTACATAGGCGCATCATGAAATCCGTGCCTGGTGTAATGGCATTTTTGTCCCAAGAGTCCAATCCACCCTGTCCAGTCCCTGCTTGCCTGCTTTTTTCCCAGATTGCTTTGAAACGGCGCTGCCGCTGTTGTCGCATTTTCGCCAGAGGAACAACCCCATCGACCCCTACGAAGATCCCCTCTGAAGGCTTCACTAGTTTCACAACTCGTTCAAGGTAACTTTCTACAGATTGAATAAATCTATTCTCCCAACTCCTGCGAGAAATTTCATCGGAATTGGCATTTTCTGGGTATTTCTCAGTATCATTTCTTTGTAGGCAATGATATATCATACAATTAAAATCAACCCAAAGCCAGTGTATTATTTCTACTGGCTTTGTGCTTTTCACAAGACCTTTTACTTTATCACATAGCCTTTTGTAATATGACGGTATTCCCATTTCAATTGTCGAATCTTTTAAGATATTACGAAAAATCTTTAGACCTCATAGGAAATGGCCTCAACTGCAGTATCGCAGGCCGAAAAATCTCCGTGGGATTATGCCTACGAGTTTTTCGGTGGAACATTAGCACCCGTCGTCTTCGAGATTCAGCGACTATTGCCTGACTCACTCCTATTTGGAACTCTCGCAATGTTTATCTTTACAGGAAATACTACATGGGGAGTTCTCTTGACCTTCTTGGTTGAAATTATGCTCGCACATGGACTTCTGGCAGCAGGGTTCCAGGCCTATCAGGGTCCCCAGAAGGTCCAAGGTCCTCTCTCGTGTCGCCCTGGTTTCCGACATCCTCGATTTGATTTTACACGATTTTTCATACGAGATAGGTATCCGTCGGTGAGCACATTCTCTCTAAGTGCGATTGCCACATATTTTGGACTCACTATCAATTACTTCTCAGAAACACTGAGAGCCATGGGGCCAGAATGGGCTGCCCGTGTTACGGTTGCCTATATTTTCATAGCACTTTTTGTCGTTAGTATTCTGGGCACTCGTTTATTATATGGCTGTGAGAGTAAATCGGAACTTCTAATTTCTTTAATAGCGGGTCTGCTCATTTCCGCACTTCTGTTCTCAATCAATTTCGCCATGTTTGGCGCAGAGGGAATAAATATTCTTGGATTGCCCATGCTGGTCGATAAAACCAAAGAGGGAAATCCCATTTATATCTGCACAAAGCAGAGCTCGCTCTAAAAATTAATACCATCAATCCAAATAGGGAATGGCGCTCCATTCAGGTCAAGTAGCAGGAGCCACAGCAGGACAGTTTTCTTTTTTCTCCTTTTTCGAAGATATACGGACATTTCTATTCGGTGGAATAAGCACTTTTCCATTGACTATTGCTGGGACATTTTTATTAATTGGTCTAATGACGGCGAACTATGCTTTTCTTTTTTTTCTTATTGGATTTTTAATAATAGTGCCTATTACACAAGTGCTACTTAATTGGGGATTCGGAACTTTATTTGATATTATAGGCTTACCATCAAATATCTATAAAGTATATGATCATGATTCTTGTAATTTGATCTTACCATTTCAGTATTTTGAATCATTCTCAGTTCCTCGCACACGCTCGGACAAACTTATGACAGCGGTGCCAGGATTATGGACTTCAATGATTATATTCTTTTTCTCTTATTTAATAACCAATGGCGTAGCATTATACACGAGAGAGAGCGGGAATCCTGGTGCCGATCCTAATAAAGTGGGTAAACGGAAAAGTCAGGCAATGACTTCCATTATTTTGACGGCATTCCTGGGGGTGGTTTTCATAATATTCCGTTATCGTTTAACAGGTTGCGACACCCTATTAGGACTGGCAATTGCGCTGGGATTTTATGGATGGCTGGGATACTCCTGGTATATAGCTCTTTCAGGAATCGGTGAAGATCGTCTATCCGATTTGTTTGGCATAGCGAATCGATTGTTGGACCCAAATTCAACGGCAGATCAGCCTGTTGCATGCGTGCCTATGCCCAAAGATGGCGGACAGGTTCGGTAAAATTTGAAGAACATATGTTGATTATAATGCGCAAAATGACTGAATACAGAGTTCCTAGACTCATGTGGGAGGCACTTGAATCTTCTTTGTTGATTGCAGGTAAACGTTTTGTAAAACGTTTGGCGGTTGCTCTTGAAGTTCCTGAAAAGGAATTGATTCGTGAAGTGTTTAAAAAGGATGATGTGAAGGTCTGTATTCATGACTGGACTGATGAAGAATTCATGTGTCCTTGCTGGAAAACACATGGTGAATTATATATACACTGTGAAAATGCGAAAGTATGTGGACAGGAAACATGTCGAGAACATATTGGGGTGGTTCCACGAAAACCAAGTAATGAACTTAGTAGAGTTGGTTACTTGATTAGTGAAGACGGTGACGGAGACGGTGACGGAGACGGTGACAACTGCTATAAAGCACCTCTTGAACGTCTAGTATTTTATGAAAATCTAGGGCGCGTGGTTGGAGATATCGCTGATCTGAAAAATATCGCCAAAATCCAGGCCAAAGAAGGCAAAATCTCTATAGATGAATTTATAAATAGTCTGAAAGGTTATTGTGATCAAGACGGTAATCTTAAGATTGTGGAATGAATGAAAAAATGCGAACTTTTGAATAAATCATTTTTATTAAGAAAAATAGAAATGGCTTTTTCTTGTGAATCTGCCGCAAAAGCAAAACGGGCCGTCGCAGTATTCCGAGAAGGGCCTGTAATAGGCGAAGTTGTATGTGAAGAAATCGCAGTAGGTTTCGGTCAAACCCATCTGAAAGTCAGCGCCGTATTCACGAAACTTCCACCAGGACCACATGGATTTCATATCCACCGCTCTGGAGACTTACGTGGAAAGGGATGTATGGGAGCCTGCGAGCATTTCCACATGGGTCCTCCCGCTCCTCATGGTGCTGCGCCAGGCATGGACGGACGTCCCAGACATACTGGAGATTTGGGCAATATATCACTGGGGCCAGGTGGTTCTCCTTTTAGGGCAGTGTATTATCTTGAGAACGTTCGCAGCGATGATTTGTGGGGTCGAACTATAATTATCCACGCAGACCCTGATGATCTTGGTAGAGGAAATTTCGCCGATAGTGCTACTACGGGACACGCAGGTGCGCGTATTGCTTGTGCCATATTTGGACGTGCTGACTAAATAGAGGAAAATAGAAGTAGATACGAAATATGCCAAGAAGTGAAAATGCTAATCTAATTATTCCCAGATTATGGCTGGGAAATGCCAGAGCAGCTCTCGACGATGACTGGTTAAGAGCGAATGATATTACTGTTGTATTCAATTGCACCAAGGACATTCCTTTTTCAAGTGTTCCTCGAACAAAATATAGATTACCAGTGGAAGATAACTTGAGAGATGAGGAGATACGGAATATGACTTTATGGGCACCTGAGACTGCCTATAAAATTCTTAGGGAATACTTTGCAGGTCGAACTATTTTAGTTCATTGTGCCGCAGGTATGCAGCGTTCTGCTGCGGCAGTCGCCTTTACTTTGATTATTCTCATGTATCCAATAAAACACGAAGAAATAATTCAATTTATACAGTCACAGCGGCCAATAGCTTTTACACCTAGCGCTAATTTTCTACCTTCTATCCAGGCCTTTGAAAATTATTATCATAATGAAATCCAAAATAAAATAAAATTCCATGGAAATGCTAATTAAATATGTAGTAAATTTTGGACGGATTATACAGTGGTTCTAGTTGTTGATTCTTGTTTTTATACATATTTACAGTAGGAATTGAATTATCTTGCGATATTCCTGAAAACCATCCTAGACAATTCGGTTGATTATATCTAAATACATGGGGCATTGAGGTATAGGTTGCTACTATATGTAAATCCTTATGGTCTTCATATCTTAGAAATTTCATATCATGATATGAATGAAATGGATTCAAATACAAAGTAACTTGTTTTACTGGCGACGGCTGCGATGACTGCGACGGCTGCGACGGCTGCGACGGCTGCGATGGCTGCGACGGCTGCGACGGCTGCGACGGCTGCGATGGCTGCGACGGCTGCGACGAAATTTCAAGTGAATATATGGCAGATTTTCTCAAAAATATTACATTGGAGGGCAGTGGGCGACAATAAATTCCATCAGGATTTCTCTCTTGTTCCAACTGACCTTCCAACCAAAACACATTATCCCAGTTTTTTGAACAATAGTGAATAAAATCGTGTGTATGTTTTGCCTGAATAAATCCTATGTCACCAAGTAATAAAAGAATCTTCGAGTGCTGAACAGGTGTAATTAGTTTTTCCCAGGGCTTTGAGAAATAATTTTTTGGGTAATCATGAAGAAATAGTCGGCTGGCAAATTGTAATATACCAAGCGGCATTTTCTATTATTTCCTGAATTCATTTTTAAACTGTGCTTAATAGATTGGTGTCCCATGGGCCCAGAATATTCTCAACTTTTGCCAACCCTTGGGGTGCTTTATAGTGAAGTAATATTATCACTTTATCCAATTTTAATAAAAACTGTGCCGACCAATTTATTTAGCCAGTATTTAGCCAGATTTTTGGTGTTCCCAGCCCTGGCGATCGTTGTGGGAGGGTTGGGCGATTTTTGGAAAGCGTGGGGAAATCCAGCCGCAGCTTTACAGAGTATATTATTGGGCGGATTAAATCTGGCACATATTGGATGTAGTTATTATGCATTTGCGAATTTGTTACCTGGTGTAGCAGTTAGTCTGTTTTATCTTTATCCCATATTTAATATACTCGCTGGCAGATTATTTTTTGGAGAAAAACTTACTTCCTGGGTAATTCCGATTCTTGGCTTGGCATTTTTAGGAACAGTTTTGTTGGCACAATCTGCCATGGACACCCAGGATAGTCCTGGCACTGGCACTGGCACTGGCACAAATTTCCTAGCCATCGCTGCCGCAATTGGGGCGGCGCTAACCGAAACAGCCATTTTTGTTTTTGTAAAAATGTATCCCAGGGAAAGCCCATATTATGCTGTTCAAAGTCTATATCCTACAGGACTCGCTGCTCTAGGACTTGCCAGTATATTGAATAAAAATCAGGCCCCATTCAATCTTGACTTTTCAATGAAAAATTGGAAATGGTTGCTCGGATTTAATGCACTACTTGGATTTACCGGTTATACGAGTAGATTTTACAGTATGCCAAGACTGAGTTCTGCCATCTTCTCTATATTAAGTTTTGTTGGAGTATTGGCATCATTTTTATGGGGGGTTGTATTTCTGGGGCAGAAACCTACGCAAGGAGGACTAATAGGGGGTATGTTAATTGCCTTCGCAATCTTTCTATTAAGAACTACTAGTATTCTCTAAATGCTGGTGATATTTTAACCATGATTCCCGAATAATTCTACGACGTTCTTCAGAAGATAATTGCTGCTCAGACGCAGGGACTGGCTCTGGCTCTGGCACTGGCACTGGCTCTGGCTCTGGCTCTGGCGCAGGGACTGTTTCCAATTCAAGACTTACTTCCGAATTCATTCCTACATAGGCAAAATCAATAAAATCACCTGAAATATTTTTTAATTCCAGAATTTCTCCCTCTTCAATAATATTTCCTAATTCAACAATTCGAAATTCAAATACATCTCCCACCTTCAAAATTCGTCGCTCAGTCAATGAAATTTCTATAGCAGTTCTAAGATCAACATCAATATTTTCAGCAATGTTTACTTTAATTTTACACGAATGAACAGGCTCGATTGTCAATAAATCTTGCGTGTTGTATTCCAATTGACAGTATAATTCCTCATTCATATCGCCATGATAATCCAATAAATTCCTGTATAGCCAATCAGGAACATATACATCTTCTGGATTATCACCATGGACACCACCGAGACATGCGATTATATTTTTGGAGTTCTCGAATCTACTAATTTTTACTATATAGTATGGTTGTGTCAAAATCTTGGACATTAAATCAGAATAAAGTGTGCGATGGACTATAATATTATCTGTGGAACTAAAATTTATAAACTCAGGAGAGCAGAGAGAAAGAGGTTTTACAGTAACAAAAGACATTTTTTAATTAATATATCTACTAAATATCAGAATATAATCTAAAATTCTGTTAAAATTATAGTGAAGTAGAGTAGAATCAAATTTTTTATCTAGAATATGAATACACCTGCTTCTCCCATATCAACTTTACCAAATTCATCACAAAATAAACCACACATAACAAAAATAGGGAATATAGCGAACACTGCAAACACCGCAAACACCGCAAACACATTGAAAGAATCTATTACTGAAGAAACAGAATCTATATTAACTGTGGAAAAAAAATTAGAAATACCAACCACAAGATTTCTATGTTTTAGTTATAATTTTAATGAAATTCAACGTCTTGATTTCCTACTTGACAATATTTCAAATTCACGCGAAATAGAGCGTTTTGCTATAAAATCTCGCTACATACACATTTTAAGAAATATAGATTCACGAGCTAGATTATATTCTAGATTTTATCACGGAGGCCATTTCATAGTTACAGTAGGTTCACTAATAGTTCCAGCCTTATTATCAATTCAATTTACTTCAACTAATAGTTTATCGCAAACTCAATTTCAAGAAATAATTTATTGGACAACATGGGTTCTATCTCTCATGGTTACAATAGCAAACGGAATATTGACTCTTTTTAAAGTGGACAAAAAATATAATTCCCTCCAGATTATGTTACAAAAACTAAAATCTGAAGGATATCAATTCGTCTCGTTGACTGGGCGATATTCGCACAAATCCCATGGAACAAACTATAATCCTTATGATTTACAATTAAATATGTTTAGTTACCAAGTAGAAAAAATTATACAAAAACAAATCGACGATGAATACTATAAGACATTAGATGGACTGCCAAATACCACAAATTCACAAAAATCGACAGATGGTATTAAAAATGAGGAAAAACATGCGTATACAATTCAAGAACCGACCGAAAATGTGTCAAATACTCCTGAAATTCAAGATACATCAGCATCCACGCCTACACCCTCTGATTCCAAAAAAAATATTTCAAAGATTGAAAACGCCGTGAAAAAATATATTCACAGTAGTAGTAGCAACTTTTCGGATCAAAATTCAAATAGAAATACACAAAATGATATTGAAATGGGAATTAAAAAATCAAGGCCAATTGTTTTATCTGCAATGAGCAAAAGAAATTAAATAGTCTATTAGAGAGAGAAACGATCTACTCCCAAATAGAATGCCTCGCTGTCAGTGTGATAGGAAATGTCGACTACCGCCTTTAGAAGGTAGTCCTTTCTGTAAAAAACACCAGAACTGTAGGAATTTTTCACCATTATCAGGATATGAGCCAAAATACGAACCACAGAAGTTCAATAAAACTCGCAAAATACGGGAGTCCCACAATTGTATGGCCTACTCATTCGACTATATAGATATGCCTGATAAAGGACTATGTAGTGAGGAACGGTGTGACGTTCCTTTTCATCAACCAGGATATGCCTCAGGTTATCCTAAATGGGATAAGATTCGCACAAAAAGATGTCCTGAGCTCATTGCTAGACTTCGTGGAGATATTTCTGAACTATTGATACCAGTTACTTTTGAACAAAAATGTCCAAAAAATTTTTCGAAAAAGGGGGTGATGAAAACACCTAATAATAAAGATTACCATTTTGTTCGGCAGGATAATAAAGGATACTGGTCGCATAAACCTGGGGGCACCGAAGTTACTAATTTGGATGCTTCCGACAGACCCATCGTTCGCCCTGATTTGGCCGACTGGGATTATACTAAAAAAGGCAGTGATCTTAATTATTCAGTATTCTGTTCCTATATGTGCGCGCCTGATCCCAAAAAACTTCACTTTAAACGCGGAGGAAAAAGACGGACTTTAAAACATAATAAAAAAAAAATAGATAACTAATATGAAAAAGGAGAAAAATTGAAATGACACCTAAAATAAAGATAAGTAACACTTATTTCAGCACACAGAGCAGCCGAGTTATTTTAATTTCCTATTAAGATTTACTGGAGAATTACAATGGCTGCCTCTGTGGACGATATTGAAGACATTGGAGATACAGGCAACAGTAGTGATATTTCAACATTCAAGATTTCACCCTTTATAAAGAATCCCAAAATGACGACTATTATTCTAAGAGAAATTCTACGCGCGGATGAATCAGCCTATAATACAAATGAACTATTCAGTAAAATTTTAAACAGACTGACTCGCAAATACAAGTATCAACCAACAAAATGCGAACTCGGTATGATATATCGAAAACTAAATAGGATGGACTCTGAGAATTTTCCATATATAAATACTCTTTGGCAAGCACTTATCCATAAAAGTGTTCGCTCAGGCAGTGGAATTCTTAACATTAGTGTGTCCCTGCCCCCCTATAAATTCAGTTGTAAATACAATTGTAAATTTTGCCCAAATGAACCAGGAATGCCGCGTTCTTATCTGAGCAACGAGGACGTCTTTCGTCGTGCCGCTAAAGTCGATTTTGACACTGTAAAACAAGTTCATAATCGTCTTGATGTTTTAGAAACGAATGGGCATCCGATCGATAAATTGGAATTTCGCGTATTGGGTGGGACTTTTAGTTGTTATGACCATGATATTACCGATAACTTCGTCCGTGATTTGTATTATGCAGCCAATACTTATCGACACGCTCACGCACGCGAGCGTTTGAGTATGGAAGAAGAGCAGGCGTTCAATGTATCAGCGAGTGTCCATGTTGTCGGATTGGGCATTGAAACACGCCCAGATGAAATCACAACGGCCGAAATTATTCGTTTTCGTCGCTATGGAGTTACCCGTGTAGAAATCGGTGTTCAACATACGAACGACGAGCTACTGCGTAAAGTTAATCGCGGACATGGCGTCAAGGCCTCGAAACGTGCCGTGAAACTACTTAAAGATTATGGCTTCAAAGTCGAAATTCATATAATGACGGACTTGCCAGGAGCGACTCCAGAAGGTGATATGGAATGCTACAAAGAAGTTCTTACAGGAGAAGATCTCATTCCTGATTATTTGAAGGACTATCCGTGTCTTGATGTCGATTTTACCGAGATTAAAAAATGGAAGAATGAGGGAAAATGGACACCATATTCTGAACGAACTCCAGATGCGGCCGACTTGAAACGGGTGTTGATATATCGACAAAGTATTACGCCGCCATGGGTTCGAGTAAACAGAATTCAGCGGGACTTTAAAGTCGCGACTGATGTGGAGTTGGGATTTACGAGTAATTCAATCAAAACGAATCTGGCCCAAATAGTAAAGGAAGCGGCAGAATCAGAAGGAATTTATTGCCAGTGTATTCGATGCTGCGAAGTAGCCGACCATACCTACGACATTGATGAGATTAAATATGAGACCAGGAAATTTACCGCATCGGGTGCCACAGAATATTTCATTTCGACTGAAGTCAAACGTCCTCATCGAAATCTGCTACTTGGTTTTCTTAGACTACGCCTAGGTAGTGCTCTTGAAGATAGTGTAATTCCAGAATTAAAAGGTAATACTGCAATTATTCGAGAACTTCACGTATATGGCCGCGTAAAAGAGGTTGGAAACGACGACACCCATCCAGCAACCCAGCATCTCGGAATAGGAAAAAAACTGCTGGAAATTGCGGAAAATATTTGCCGAGATAATGAGAAGAGCAAGATTGCTATTATATCTGGAATCGGCGTTCGGCAATATTATCAGAAACGTGGATATATCTTGGAAGGAACGTACATGACGAAAACACTTGTGCCCTAGCGAACACGACCTATTGTATCCAGCCAATTTTCAGCATACTTTTGAATAATTAAATTTTCGCCCTCCATGCCATCTAGAAAATCGAGCATATCTAGAGCCTGAACACAGTCAATTCTTCGAAAGGGATTTATTTCAACCATTCGTTTCAAAACAGATAAAATTATTGTCTCCTCATTTTTCCACCTTTTTTCAAATTGACTAAAATGAAGAAGATGGAAGAATGCATCCATTAGACGAATTCCTAAGGCCCAGGAATCAACTGTGCGCCAATGATGTTTGAAGAATCCCACAAAATCATCTTTTTTGTAACTTGTGCTTAATTGGGTATATTCATCTATATATTGAGCGACATCATCAGATGTTATTCCGTAAAATGCCGTCATTTGTTCAATCGTAGATTTACGCTCATGTAAAAAATCACTAATTGCAAATTTCTTAGTGTAACCTTGCAATTTAGCATTTAATAGGACAAATTCAGGTGGTTCCTGAAAATATCTTGCTGAATAGGGATGAATAAAATACTGCTCTGATACCTTCTCATATGAAAATAAAGCACGTCCGAAATCAATTATTCGTGGAACACTATGTTCGTCTATTAATATATTCCCCTGATGTAAGTCATTGTGAACAATACCGTTCAAAGCCAAAAGTGCACCTGCTTCTAGAAGATGACGAGTAAATTTTGATGGTGATAATGTTTTAAAATCAAAGGCGAATTCATATAAACTAACGCCTCCATATGGCATACGTAAGATTTTTGTATCTTGAAATTCCGTCAGAATTTCACACTTATCTAAGTCAGGCTCCGTTTGATTTTTTATGGGCTGAGGAGAACACATTTCAGCAGGAACAATGAAATAATTACTGAATATAGGAATCTGAGAAATCTTTCTTGCTATTTTTATTTCAAATTCTGCAATATTACGGCTCGTTAATTTATCTATCATTAGTTTTCCCGATTGTATAAAATCGAATGTATTGCCTTGACATTTTAGTTTTGGAATAAACACGCAGCCATCAACACCTTGTGCCAGTAATTTTCCTCCAGCCTGCTCGGACATCTAATAAAAACTCAATAAAATTATTCGCGTATAATAACACATATTACTAAATTTAATAATAATTGATAGGTAACGGAGAGCACTCATGACTTTCCAAGAACACTCCATAGGAAGTAGATTAATTGCCATTTCGATGTGGATTGGGCTCATAAGCATATTAGGAATATTCATATGGGAATTTTTGATACCCACTTCAATAAAAGAAGGCTTTGAAGATTCTCTCGGAGTTAGTATTGGAAACAGCGCCTATTGGACACGATGGTTCCCTCGGCGAGGCGATGTGGGTCCGAATGTGGATGCAGAAGATAGAGGCTATCTTCGAGATATTCGGTATTTTAATGGATTTACCGACGTTCAGCGTTTGGGGGTGAATCATGATTTTTGCCGCATGGTCCAGAAACGCGGTGATCCAAAGGAAACATTTTTTGCATGCGCCCTAGCTGGAACAGAAGGATTGTCAACCGTTTCCTATAGGACAAAAAGTATACGAGACGGTTTCAAAATAAGTCGTGATGATTATATGCGAGATATCCTAAATGAAGGACGGGACGCATACTGTAGAATTTTGAAACAGCCAAGTGGAGCCTTTATGGCAAAGTGCAATCCCGCTGGTGATGAAAGCTTTCTAAACCGTCTCGTAACGGATACGAATCCGCCTGAAGAAATAGCCACGTTACTGGACTTCTATCAGGGAATTATGGTATGGCTAAGACTACGTGATGATATGGTGGATTATGCGAAAAATGTTCGTGTGAGTAAGGCAGGAGAAATCTATATTGATGAAGAGCCACCAAATCCTCCTGAGACGGATGGACTGGTATTCAACGGGATTGACCAGTTTATAAGAATAAGTGACAGCGATGATTTGAGTATCGGCGACGTAATTCAAATGCGATTTATGCGAGCCTTTAGTTTTTGGGTGTATTTTGATGAATTTACAAATAATACACATATTTTTGATTTTGGAAACGGCGCTGGAAAAGACAATATATGGATTGGAATTCAGGGACGAGGTGACCCCGCCGTTTCCACTGGCTCCAAGCTTCGCCCATTGTTGTGTGAAAACCCCGAATCCCAAGTCCTCCCTGATAATCCGTCTGGACCACAGCCGAGTCCCGAGGTAAGTCCCGAGGAATTAATGGAGACGACTCAGGCAAACGTCGATGAATACGTATGCCCAAAACCTGAAGTATATGGCAAAAGAATGCCGCCTTTAGAACCCACGGCAGAGCCCCAAGGTGAAGCAAAGATGGCCACACTTATCTATGAAGTATGGGATTCAAAACAGCGGAAAATGCACATTCAAATACCCAACTTCTTCCCCCTACACAAATGGACACATGTATGTGTTACTGCCAAAAATGAAGATGCCTTCCGTCCAGATATACAAATCTACAAGGATGGCATCCTAGTATATGAAGAACAAGCAGGACATCTTCCGCAAACAAGTAGTCTTTCAAGTAACTATATCGGAAAATCGAATTGGACCGATGTCACCAGTCAAATGGAAAACAGTGACCAGCTATTCAAGGGAAAATTGTTTGATTTTCGCATGTATAAAACTCCAATGTCTGAAAAGAAAATTCAAAAAACGGTGCAATGGGGGGCAAAAAAACTCCGTGACGCACATGTCCCTAGTTCATCGGAGATTCGTAGAACCCAAGGACGTCCCGCGCCATGTCGCCCAACACGAGTGCAGCGTGCGGAAATAATTAATCGGCCTCCAGCCGTTGTGTAAAATAATCTTTTATGTATTGCATGGCAAGGTCCTGTAAATATTGCATGTCAGCCTTCTGTAAAATGAAAATTCGCGTATCGAGACCGCATGCCGCTCCCATCTGTTGCGCCTCTCCGTCAAGTTTGAATTCATTTTGAAACTCAAGCATAGCTGATCCTGGCGGAAGTGCCCACAAATTCATCCAGCGTTCAGAAGTATTCGCATCTCCCCAGAAAATTATACCCCCTGCCTTTTGAAGTGCTTTATAGGATGGAGGATTGGTTTGTTCGTATATTTCACAACACCACTCGGATTCTTTGCTATGTTTTTGACTTAATTTCTTCAGTTGCTCGGAGATTTTTTCGGCAAATTCAGGAGTTAAAACAGCAGAGGACGTCAATACTACAATGGTCTTACTTGGTTTTTCAGGTAAGGGTTGGTGAAGTGATGAACGCAGCGCATGTATCGTTTCCTGACAAACTTCCACATATCCTCCTGGCACCATAAACATACATTTTGAATAAACATTCATGTGTTCATTCCATGGCACGCACTCCAATTTAATTGGGAATTTAAACATATCTGCGATATCCAAGAATTCCTGTGGCCAGAAAACAGATAATGCATTCGGATGATCTCCGATACGGGATATCTCCTGTAAAGTTCTCAAAAGCGGGCCAACGTAATGAGTAATAAATGCTGATTTATTTGTAAAAATATTTGTGTTTTCAACAGCAATGGCCAAAAAGGACGGACGCTCAATTGTTCGATAATATATATTTATTCTTGATTTAGCCCAATAATTTTTAGTATCAATGTCTCCCAATAATATATTATTATAATTTGAAACAAGTCCAGTCGGTGAAGAATATGCGTCGCCAGATATCTTCCAGATTTTCCATGATTTAGAGAAACCATTTTTCACTGGCACTGTAGAAGATGGAGGGGCCCATTCATATCGTTTACCGCGCGCCAACATAGTAACATAGGTGGCCACTCGGGCATCTGTATTACTTTTTAGATTGATTTCACATGAATATGGTGAGACAGAATATGGTTTTCCAGGTAAATTTTTTTCATTATTTTTTTCCATAATATAGGTCGGATTAACACCGAAATAAACGGGTCTATATACGAGATCCTTTCGTGTATATGTGCGAATTTGTGATCCGTGAATATGATACGTCTTAATGGATGCAGCTGGATTAAAGACACCGAATTTTTCACGGATTACGTCTGTGGTAAAACTGTTATCACAACCAGGAGTGCCAAGGTAGTAATTAAATGTCTCATAATTTTTTTCTGACCATGTTGTCTTCGCACGGGACTTTATAGAATGGGCATGAAAAATCCATGTGTCCTGGGAATCAGGGCGCGGGCCCAGAATTTTGGCATGGTCGGTGCCCTCCTCAGAATGTTCCCAGCGAAGAAGCGCCAGACACTTTTCTGTAAAGTTGAGAGACCAGAGATTGAGAAGAGTTGAATCAAAATAGATGTCTGAATTCGCCAGGGCTACGATTGTATTTTCTGGCACTTCATCTGTGGAAACATACTTGAAAAAATCTGAATATGAGAGGCGCTTTTTATGATTGATTAATTGGACCTTTTCAAGATTTAGACCTTGTTTTTGAAGATTAGCTACATCTTCATCTGTCTCGGTAAATAAGATAATTTTATCTATCAAGTTATTTGCTACGTTTTTCTTGAGTGTCTCCAGAATTTCTGCCTGTCGTTCTTTCTGTTTTGGCACATAATACTGTGAAAATAGCCAGAAAGATTCTAGTTCTTTATTACAAATTTCAATACCATTATCGGTCATACATTTTTGACGAGAATCTTCGACATTTTCACGAATAAAATCAAAATCTATATTTAGTTTTTTATACTGATTTATAATTGAGAATATAATAAGGGAATCCTCCAATTTTCCGTTCCATGGACTACCCAAATTCTGAAAATAATCATGAATTATATTCAGATTTATAATATTTTTATTCATATTAAATAATTCGGGTACACTATGTTGAAGCATTTTTAGATTTTGGTCAGATACAATAATGAAGTTCACATGTTTCATTGTATCCATGATAATATTTTTATTGCTTGATAAGAAATCTAAATCTAGAGTTTCGACGAGCAAAACAGAATTATTCAGAGAGGATACATTTTCTTTATAGGAAAATAATACTTCAAGATTAGTAAAAAGTTTTGGAATCTTATTAGTGACGGATGTATTTTGATTGGAAATTACTTTCATTCCATTGTTTTCCCTCCATAAAACTGGAGTAATTGATATTAATTTCGGTTTCGGAAGTTGGGTAGTATTATTCATTTTTATGTTCTATCTAAGGAAGTTTATAAATATAACTTTATATTGTTATTTTTTAGAATGGCAGATTATCCACTTGATGGCTCTGGCTCAAGATATCCCAATTTTTATTCACCTGTCCCGCCCTATACAGATCCTAAAAATCCTTACTATTTATCTACAATTTCGACGCCTGGATTATTAAATACCAGTTTCCCTGTTCAGCAAGGTAGTTTTGACAGTAGAATTCAGGTAAATAGAGAAGCTCGTTCGGTGTATCAATATTATACTCAGGCGAATTCAACAATCGCGGGTTCATCGCAGAGAATGCCCTATAAGACTTTTAAATCCCACGCAGAACGTTTGGCCTTTATTCAGGGTCAAATAGCAGCTGGAGGGCAAGGAAAACCATTTTATAGTTTTTTAGGAACTGGATAGGAAGTATAATTGAATAATTGGGGGGGAATTTAGAAATATTGTTCATTGTAATCCTGAAGAATAGAACGAAAACACTCTATTTCATTTTGTGTCAAAATAAATCTATTACGGTGATTTGGCAGATTTAGATAATTCTCTCGAATTTGGTCCGGTTCCAGTTTGCTTTTTAATACGGGACTTTGGGCGGCGTTCGATTGGAGCCGTGGAATTGTCTCCTGAGACGAGGACTGCGTTAGCGACGGCGGTTGCAGTGGTTGTGACGGTGAGGGTGGCAGATGCTCCTTTCGTTTTCTTTCTGGAGATTTTAACGGCCTTTGTATGCTCTGTCCGCTCGATAGGCGAGAGAGTTTCTCTGTAAAAGTTGATAGACTGGATGACCTCAGAATTTCGTTGCCAATCTGGCAGCATGGTGATTGTTTCTCCGCCATCTATTTTTCCAATAATTACTTTCGGATAGTTGGCCTGTGAAGTGCTTCTAATAAATAAATACACGTTATTCTCTGCGTCCACAAAGAATGGAATTCCTTTAATAAACTTTATAGAAAGATTGCTAGGGTTACTTTCCGATACGTGGTCCATATTTGTATTCCAAACTATTTTTGCATTTTCAATTTTTAGCCAGTATAATTAGAAATGGATCTTGCTGGATTTTTCGGATTTAATAAAAAGAATTCAACAAATACGCAGCCCCAATTACAGAAGCCGCTTCAAATGGCCGCGCCGACATCTGGTGTTGGTGCCAACTCGAAAAATATGTCGACAATGCCAACAATGGGCGGCCGTCGTCGGCGTTCAACGCGCAGAAGATTATACGGCGGGTTTGTAAATGCTATGAATGCCGCCGCGGCTGCGAATAATGCGGTTGTCGAGGCAAGTGCGGCTGAAAATGCGGCCAACGTTGCCAAGGTCGAGGCAAATGCGGCGAAAGTGGCAGCGAATGTGGCTGTTGATGAAGCTGAAAAGGCCATTAATAATGTAACTACAGGCGGTCGTCGTATGCGCAGAACTCGCCGTGACCGCAATCGTAAGACAGCCAAGAATCGCCGTGACCGCAATCGTAAGACAGCCAAGAATCGCCGTGACCGCAATCGCAATCGTCGTAACCGCAATCGTCGTAACCGCAATCGTAACTAAATAGGCGAGCTGGAAGTGCAAAGGGAGAGTGGGGATAGAGCGAGAAAACTAAGAAGAAAATTGAAATAAAAGTGCCACAATTATTATTGTAACCAGCATCATCGTATAATGAATATCTTTGTTCTTCATCCGAATCCACGCAAGGCTGCCAGATGGCATTGTGACAGCCATGTCGTGAAAATGCTGCTCGAATTATGTCAACTTCTATATACTGCTCACTGGGCTCTAGCAGTTCCTAGCACTGCCGCGACGTTTTCTGCCATAGAACTGAGCCGTCATCAAAAAACACTGAAAATTCCGGATTCTCTATTGACGGCACCTGATGGCGGATATCGTCCAGTTCATATTCATCACCCATGTGCCCTATGGACGCGAAGAACCCTCGGTAATTACAATTGGCTTTGTTGTCTAGCCTGGGAACTTGCTAACGAATTTCGACATCGATTTGGCCATGAACATTCTTGTGAGGCACATGTAATCTGGCTGAAGAACAATCCTCCGTCAAACATACGTGTATGGCCAAAAAGTAGTTGGGCAGTTGCAATGGATACAGAGTATAAAATCAATAAAAATCCAGTGTCTTGCTATAGACATTTCTATAAAGTAAGTAAGGGTCGGCGTGGACTTCTTAAATACACTGGCAGACAAAAACCTCACTGGTTAATAGAGAATGAATGATTTGAACAATGATTCCAATCCAGAAAATTTAATAGAAAATTTGCCGTCCTACAACGAGTTCGATTATATAGGGGAGATAAATAATTTTCCCCATATTAATATTGGATTAAAGAACGCAAATAAAAACACAGACACAGACACAGACACAAATAATTTTTATAGACCTCATCCTAATGAGAATACTACACCTTCATCTTACCCAACTCCCAGACAAATCTCTCAGTCGATAAACAACAAAGCTAGACAAATTCGGTTGGAAAAACGATTTATTCAGAAATATTATCCGAGGCCAGTTCATAGAAGAACACACCAGCAGCGTCTTAATAATTCCTATAAAGCAATAAAAAATCCTGTCAATAGAATTCGTTCTGAAATTACGAATGAACCAACATATTTACCAAATATTCGTAAAAACAAGGCAAGAAATACTGTAAAGAAGGGTAGCCCGCTGAGACCCTCTATGAATAACGGCCTTGGGCACGCGCGCAGCCGCAGTCGCGATCGCGGTCGCGGTCGTAACCGCCGCTAAAATAGAAATAATAGAAACAAAATTTGAACTCAATAAAAATCTAACACATCTCAAAATGCCACGAATTATTACATTCAATGTAAATGGAATTCGAAGTATTCGTCAAAAATCCAAAGATGGTAAGAAAAATACCGAACAATTGCATTCAACACTTGTAGAACTCCTGGAAACAGAAAAACCCGATGTTCTATGTCTTCAAGAAGTTCGTTCGGATAATGAAAAAGACTTGGAGTGGCTGGGTGAATATCTTCCTTATCAAGCTCTAAATTATTCGGAGATTAAGAAAGGATATAGCGGAACAGCTATTTTATCGAAAACAGAACCCGTGAAAATTCATTTTGATTTCACTGCAATTGATCCTGCCTTAATAGGAGATTGGACCGAGAGACCTACTGCTCGAGAAGGGCGTATGATTACCTGTATATGGCCTGAATATGTAATTGTATGCGTATATACACCGAATTCTGGCGAAAATCTTGCTCGGCTTGAAGAACGACAAGTTTGGGATATTCTATTTCGCAATTACATTAGACAATTACAAATACGTCTAATGGGCCGACATGTAATTATCTGCGGTGATTTAAATGTTGCACATACTGAACTTGACATTCATAAGGCAAAAGGAAATGAACTTTCGGCGGGATTCACCATTCAAGAAAGAGCTGGTTTTGATAAACTTCTCAAAGAATGTAAATTGTTTGACTCCTGGCGGATTAGAAATCCAGGGCTGAAATCTTGGTCCTGGTGGAGTAATTTCCATAAATGTCGGGAACGTGATGTAGGCTGGCGGATTGATTATATCTTACTACCTGAAGACCTAATTGTCAAATTAATACGAGCAGAGATTTTGAAAGAATATTGGGGCTCTGATCACGCCCCTTGCTTAACTGAATGGATGTAGGGTGAAGAGCAGGCGACTTAAAAACTGTATATGATTACACAAATAAGTTTATATAATGGCATCCACGACATCCACGACATTCGTTACATCTTTTTACGACCTTGCTACAATTGAGGGCAATTCCAAGAGACGTTCCGCTGAGCAATATTATGAATTCGCTGAAGAAATTCTGAAAAGACCAATTGACCTCGTATTTATAGGTGAAGAGAAGGATACTGTGCGTGTGTGGAAACTCCGCAAAGATTATGGATTTGCCAGCCGCACCTTTTGCCTGGCTATTCCTTTTCAGTCTTTGCCTACTTTTGAACATATTCCAGCTCTAACAAAAATAGTAAATGAGAAAGGTGTCTATGGAATAAAAGATGATGCGCGCCTGACGGCACATTATGTTGCCCTGACATGGTGTAAAATCTTTTTCCTTCATCACACACGTTCGATGAATCCATTCAGTAGTAGTCATTTTTGCTGGATAGATTTCGGGTATTTTCATATGAGAGAACAATATGACTACCTGATGCCAGGCAGAGTTTTAGATGGTATTTTCGAAAATATCAATACATCATGGAAAATTTCAGAAGAAAATCAGAGCTCAAGATTCCGAATTTGCCTGCTAAAAGACTTCGTAGAAGAAGATATTATTGACTCAAAAGAATATTATGCCAAGGACAATTTTCAGATGGCTGCGACTGTGATGGGTGGACGCGGTGATAGTATCAGTCCAGTCTGGGAAAAATTTCAAAAGCAAATGAGTCTTGTGCTTCGTCTAGGAATAGCCAGTCCAGAGGAAAATATTTTCGGAAGAATCGCCTTCTTTTTCCCAGAGTTATTCGATTTTACAATAGGATATTATAGCATAAGTCTACAAAATTTTGGACAGATTACTATGTGCCCTAATGATTTCTATGGTCTTGGCGTAAAATATCGCAAAGAAGAAAAAAAACAAGAAGCATTTGATATTCTGTCTAAAATTGCGGAGGGGATTATGAGTGGTCAGGCAGGATATGCGGCGCCAGCGGCGGATGCTTCGGAAGAAAAAATGCCATCGGCCATCAAAAATATGATCTATGATGTATTTTATGAATTAATTATATGTTCATACTATGTAAATTATCCATCATATTGTCGTTACAGAGATTTTTTCAAAGTATGGTTATTGGAAAATAATTTTGAAATCAAAGGTCTACTTGAAATGAACTTGAGTTTCTAGAGCCGAACACACTAGAAATCCGCATCCATCGTGAATTTCATCTGCTCTACTGCCTTCCCTACTCCTTTCTTCGCATAGGCAGTCACACGCTTCTCGAAGAAATTATCCTTACCCTCAAGGGAAATCCGCTCCATAAAATCGAACGGATTCGCCTTGTCCCAGATTTTACCATATCCCAGCTGAGTGCTGAGACGGTCCGCGACAAATTCAATGTAGTCTGCCATGAGACCAGCATTCATCCCTATCAAGTTACAAGGAAGGGCTTCACAGATAAATTCCTTTTCAATTCGAACCGCCTGGCGCAGAATTTTATGGACTTTGGCCTTCGGTAGTTTATGCTCCAATTCGTGATACAGGGCGCAGGCAAAATCTGTGTGGAGTCCCTCATCGCGACTGATGAGTTCATTGCTGACGGTTAGACCTGGCATGAGACCACGCTCTTTTAGCCAGAAAATTGCGCAGAAAGAACCACTGAAGAAGATGCCCTCAACTGCCGCAAATGCGACTAGCCTTGTGGCAAAGGAATCTGCCTCGGTCTCGGACTCAATCCATCGTCTGGCCCACTCGGCCTTCTTGGCTACACAAGGGATGGTATGAATACTGTCCAAAATGCGATGTTTCTCGTCTCGATCCTGAATATAGGTGTCGATGAGAAGACTATACATCTCACTATGAATGCTTTCCATCATATTTTGGCAACTATAGAAAGCACGCGCCTCGGGCAACTGAATTTCTCGCATAAAACGCATCGCCAGATTCTCCTGAACAATGCCATCCGAACCCGCGAAGAACCCTAGGACGCACTTAATAAAATGTTTCTCATTTTCAGTCAGACGTTCCCAGTCTTTCGTATCCTTGCTGAGGTCCACATCCTCAACGGGCCAGAAAACACTGACGGCCTTTTTGTAAAGATCAAACAGTTTTTGTTTACGAATGGGAAACATTGTGAAACGTGTGGGATCCTCTCGTAGAATGGGCTCGATTGATTGTGGGTCTTTTTGCGTAGGTTGGACCTGAGTATCTAGACTAAAATGTGGAGGATTCACCTGGGCTTTTAGAGATGGAGACTGTGTAGGAGTAGACACTGGAGAAAATTGGAAACCTGACGAATTCTTGTTAAAAGTGCTGGTATTCTTACTTGTCTGTGCACTCGCCATGGTTGCCGCCATATTAATACCGGAGGAAATTTGGGACTTGATTGCAAGCCAGTTGGGTTCCGTTGAGTCCATAATTATATGTGGTGTAAAATCTGAATCAATTTTTGCTAGAATGAAGTAAAAAACCTAAAGTTTTAATAACTAACTTGATAAATATAAATGGATAATACTATTATTTTTAATAGAGATTCATGTCTACAATGTAACGGAGAGATAGATAAAAATAAATACCATATTACTTTATTTTGTTCACATTTATTACACGTAGATTGTTGGAGTGAATATGTGAAAGATGATAGAGAATTATGTTTGAACTGCGGTGCGTACTTGAGCTTTATATCTTTGAGGAAAAATTCATTTCCCGACCCTGGTAATCAAGTTAATGAATATACATTGAATGAAATTAAAGAATTATATTCTGATAACAAGGAATATAAAACACGTATTGATACATGTAAAAGCCTTCTAAGAAAAATAAAAAAATTACAAAAAAGTGTATTTGGAAAATCTGAAAAAGACAAGATTAAAGAAATTAAAAATCAATATAAATTTTATCGTAAAATAATAAAAGAATCAAAGAAGAGGTTTTTAAAAAATATCACAACGACAAATGATTACAAAGAATTAAAACAATTAAGTTCACAACTTAAAAAGATTGACAGCAATTTGAAGGATACCTATGGAACTGATTTTTACGATTATTTAAAAACAACTTCTTTGAGGAGAAGGAGATATGTGGGTTTTTCCTTTTTTTTTGAAAATATAAATGCATTATATTTTGTGAAGAGGAGACTACGTTTATGAGAATTTTAATTAATATTTAGGGTAGATAGAAAAAGAATAATGGGTATAATTTATATAAGTATAGGTTTCAAATGTAATGTAAAATTTCAAATAAATAAACATAAACATAAGATTGAAACATTATTTTTTGATTGGTTAATAACATCAATGAAATCCGTTATAGAGGTATTAAGTTGTAATGATATTAGTAATATTTTAAATATTGATAATATAATACGTGATCCTAGGTGTATGTATCATAATAATAATTCTCGAATATTTTTAAAATCATTAAATTATTGTATAAGCATTCATGATTTAAAAAAGGAATTTAATAATGATGATATATTCGAATTTATTGAAAAATATAGGCGAAGATATAATCGAATAATCGAACATATAAAATCAGATCGAAAACTATGTTTTTTAAAATATGGTTCAGTGAATGAAGAACTCCAAAATAAATTTATTGAAACTATTCTAAAAATCAACCCTAAATGTAATTTTCATTTAGTTATTATCGATAATAATAAATCAAACGTTAATAGTATAACTAAGTCCGATCATAAATTATATATAAAATTAAATGTAGAAAATCCAGCAATATCTGACTGGACAACTTCCTATTTAAATTAGGAACACATATTTTTAGATATAGAAAATAATATAGAAAATCATACATAATATTATTCAGGATCTTCATTGGGCCGACAATAATTATTTTCAAATCGTTTAAATACATCGGGATGTGCCCTGACCGCTCCAGGAACAAACTCGTGAATATATAATCCCTCCAGGGAACGCACCCTAGAAAGTGCCACATAGGCCTGGCCATATTCAAATGTTGACGTCCCAATGTCAATGAGAGCACAATCTATTGAGGCACCTTGAGATTTATGAATTGTGCAGGCATATGCGAGCCGAAGTGGTATTTGTGTCCTAAGAACTCCTACATAGTCCTCAATTTCCCAAGATTGTCGCCCTATAGGAATCCGCATTCCATTCGTAAATTCCACTATAGGAATATTCGCGGCAGTTTCGTCAAATCCAACAACGACACCTCGGCTACCGTTTGATAGGCCTCGTTCAAGATCGAGATTATATATAAGCATAACTTGTGCATCTTTTGCCAGTGTAAGCTCTGCGAGATATGGAGCTTCGCGGTCCATGCTTTCCAAAATTCGGACAAATTCTGGATTATTCTTATTAAATGTCTCTATAGGAAATTTTTCAGAGAATGTAATATCTGCTTTATAGGTGTATTTGATGCCTGTAATTGCTCGTAGATTGTTTTCATTAATCATATCTACCTCGGCTCGCCGAGGAAATAGAAGAGTTGGGCGAATTCTGGCGGATTGCCAGTTGAGTCCCATTCGACTCTCGAGGATTTTACAGGACTCTTGCGATAATTTACCATACCGTGCTTCCAAAAGTATTCTTTGAAATACAGGATCATTTTGACGATGTATTTTGTGGAGATGGATTTCATTTTGGTGAGATATAATAGTTTGCCAAATAGGTGATTGAAATGCAAACACATTTGTATGACTATCCTTTTCTTTAACAACAGGTGGGAGCTGAAAGAAATCCCCTACAAAGACGACTTGTATACCGCCAAACGGTTGATTGGATGCACGGAGACGTTTGGCAAGAGCGTCCAACTTCTCAAGGAGTTCTCCCGTGAGCATACTTATTTCGTCGATAATCAATACATCCGTTGTGAGCCAATTGCGATTGGCCCTACTACTACGTCGAATCTTCGTTGCGAGTTCGGAAACCGTTTCTTGGCCTTTACCTATACCCGCCCATGAATGAAGTGTTTTTGCTCCTTGCCCCAAGAGAATTGCAGCACAACCTGTCAACGCTACAACTCGCACTCGTATCAATCGCGGACATCCATCAAGAATAGTATGGGTCTCATTCGATGAATGGAGAACATTTATGGTTCGAACAGTGTTTGACGAGTTAATCATATGAACTGTTCGTATATTATTAGTATTTACCTGATGAATACGCTCAGCCCATTCTGGATTTTCTCTAGCTGCCTTTATAGAAGGTAAATGTTTCTTAATCGCTTGAATTAGGAAAGACTTACCTGTTCCTGCACTTCCTGTGAGAAAGACATTTTTACCCTGGATGATTTTCTCGAAGATTTCAATTTGTTCCTCAGAAAGACCGAGGAGATTTATGTCCGTTATCATTTTCTTATTTTTGTAAGTAGGATTATTCAGCATCAAATTTACTGGGGTTGATTTTTTCAAAAAAATCATGCACATGTGTAAATGCGGCATGCCTTTTTTGAATATTATATAGACTTTGTAGGGAGGATTCAAGATTATCTTTGATTTTATTCAGAGAATTCTCTATATTGTGGAATAGTTTCTGCCTGTCTATTTTCATCTGTTCCTCTATAGACATCTGAGTACTGTTCATACTGGACGGTGTTTCGCTCCTCTCGCTCATCTGGCATAGGGTTGTATTGGGATGTATCGGAGTAACCAGGTGATGAGCTGGGGTGAGCTGGGATTTCGGCTTCTGGGATGAATTGGGGAGGATATTGGAATTCGGGCTCGGGCTCGGGTTGGAACTGGGGCTGGGACTGGGGCTGGGACTGGGGCTGGGACTGGGGCTGGGACTGAGGCTGGGGTTGGAACTGGGGTTGGAACTGGGGCTGGGGTTGGAACTGGGGCGTCGATTCTGGCAGACTCTGAACTCTCTCTCCTCTTTTCGTTGCTCCCTCTGTTCCATTCAGTGTCTTGCTTCTATTTTTCCATTTAGAACTAAACTTTAATTCCTTCCAATCCTCAACCACGCTAAATAAAGTATGGAACTCCATCATTGTCAGCATTATAGGAACTTCCATGCCAAGCTCGGCTCTTTCTTCCGAATCCAACTCACTTTCTTCCCAGCTCACATACCAATGTGCTGGAAGAAGAAGAATATGACCTGGACGAAGTCGGATATCCATAAATTTCAATTCAGCCGCAAAAGGAGTATCGAAACGATTTATTCTAGGTATCCAAAGTTCTCTCCAATTCGAAGGAAGAGCATAATCATAATCCTTACTTGGCAAAATACTGACCATAATCTCTCCAGCCGTAGGAACAATGGCCGTCCAAGGTGCCACTGTTCGAAACATAGAGCGAGCTCCAGTCCAACATGAAGGATACATTCGCCAGAGCCATTTCCAGCCAGGCTGGATTATCCAGTCTGCCAGCCATTTGTCTACCCAGGTTTGAAACGCCGATCTATCTCCCAGTAATCTTGCATGAGGTGTATCCCAGGGACAATCAAGCATATCTATGCCTTTCACTTCTGACATCCACGAACTAAGAGGCTTATCCTTAAAGATGGGAACCGAATGATAAATATCCCTATTCATAACATCATCATGTGTCCAGACCGATATAGGAGGTATTCCCCTTACCACTATTGGAACCTTTTCACTCAATAGAGCGGAAATATTTCCTCTTTTTGCCCATTCAACTTGATTGATACGAAATTCCGATACAGAATCTTTATAGAATAGCCAAACAATAATATATATTATTCCAAATATGATTATTATTTCACTTATCATAATTCACTGCGGCCTTAACTTGCCGTAGCAACCCCTATTAAGTCTAAAATTATCCTATGCTTAAGTATTCCCGCAGTTACTTTGATTTCAATGGGGCTAGGACAAATCGAACTTCTCCCAAATTACCTACATAGTAGCGCAGAATGATAGGGTAATCATTTTTAAGAAAAATTTCAACTGTCGGGCATAAACTAGTGCACTTTGTGAAAAATCCAAGATATTTTAGTTCAAATATACCTTGAACGATTTCGGAACTATTTGTAGTATTTTGAACCTTTACACCGCTGGCGCCTTCGTTTGCCCTATTAAGCACAACCGTCTCACCATCCACGAATTCTCCTAGACATCGGAATATCAGATCCGTGCTACTTGAACGAATCTCGAGCTTATCTGCTAAACTAAAGTCTCGGCAAATCTTCTGAAAACTTGCAGATGGCATATGAATTATACTAGAAAAGGAAATGTTAGGCAACTCAATGTTGGATACATTCGTATCAAACAGTTTCATCATCCAAGTCTGCGTCATGCCCTTTTCAGCATCCTCTGCCCGAATACCGAGCTTGTTTGGATTGTTCGCAGGAAGAAATAAAGTTAGAGTGCTTGTATTTGTTATTGTCTTTATAAGTTTGAATAAATACATCATGTTAATTCCCAAAATGTATCTTACAGGGCAATAGGCATACTCGAATCGCTCTGATAGAAGTCTTAGATATGTTAAGACTGTATGTGTTTCATCTACATCCACAATACGTATTCCCGTGCTATCGAATTCAAAATTTGCCTCGGGCAAATGTTCCTTTAAAGCCTCAATAAGGGATTTTATTACACTTGCCTGGATTGTGCTGAATTCGAACAGATTTCCATTTGCATTCGGCTGAGATTGAGCGGAATGTGTTGAATCAGCCTGTTTGCTCTGGGGGACCATAGATGCTGATTCAGACGCAGATACCGACATTCAATTTATGAAACTTGTGTGTAAACCTTTTAGACCCCTTAGCTAAATTCATTGAACTGGGATTGTTGGCTTTATTCCTGGCTCACCCGTAGCAAAAAGTGCCAGGGACAAAAAGGCGAATATTACACCCCATAGTTTTGCGGACGCAAGGCGCTCGTGAAACCAGAAAAGACCTAAAATTGTAACCAAAATATCACTGGATAAGTCCCAAATTAAATTCATTACCACCAGGCCTTCATAGGATAGTGATTTCAAAAATATGATGGGTTGAAATGAATATATTACTACTGCGGGGATGAGCCATATTGTATTTTTAATGACTCCCATCGAAAAATACTTTAAAATGGAAAGACTAATTACGTCAATACTTGCCATTAAAAAGCCAAATAATATAGGTATTAAATTACTGCTGGGCATTCCAATTACCTATTAATTACGACGGGTTTTGCGGGATGCCTTGCGGGATGCCTTGCGGGATGCCTTGCGGGATGCCTTGCGCGTCACGAGTTTGTAACCAGCATATATTGCAATGGGTGTGGCATATTGTGCAGCTGAAGCCGCAAACGGCTCCATGATACTTGGCACAAATCCACCTATTCGATCACGACGACGGAGTCTTCCTCCCATAGTTGGTAAAAAAGGACGGACCGTATTCGTTTCAGGATTCGGATGAGCTAAATCCTGCCCTGGTTTCGCATCAGGCTGAACCATGCCTGATATTTTTCCTAGATAGGGTGCTGGCATAGGAAGTGCTTGACCGCCTTTCTGTTTTTTCTGCGTTCTGCGATTTCTGCGATTTCTCTTTTTACCACCATTCTGCGCCTGTTGCACAACATCACCTGCCGCACTCGTTATATACCATTCTCCAGCATCCACTCCCTCCAAACTTGCCAAATCTTCTAGAGCAGCCTCTTCCAGTTCTTCGCGAGATTTATTTAAAATATTATTCGCACGAAATTTCAGTGTAACACGAACTACTTTATTTAATCTATCCACATCGACTACTTGATAGGAGTCCCATGGAAAATCACCTAGAGTAAATTCCTCGGGCCATCCTTCGCCTCGTTGACCACTTAAGCCAGGCTGGATTAATTCCGAAAAATGCTGAGCTAATTCATTTGTATTGAATTGGAATTTTACGGTTGCCTCAAAATCAAGAAACTGAGGAATATTGGCCATTGAATCTCTATTTATAATGATGAATATTTCTGAAATTCAGTATCTCTAAAATTTGAATCCCACTGAGCTATACCCCTCCCTTAGATATAGTTTAAGAAGTGCTCAACTAATAACTTAATAGAAAGCGTATTCAATGGCCACCAAAATCTCTGCTGCTGCTGTATCTTCTGCGCCATCCATGGCAGCTGGTTCAGCCACCATTGGAAACTACAAAAAACTCAGCCATCGCGAACATGTCCTCGAACTCCCAGATACTTACATTGGCTCCATTGAAACCACGAAAGAATCCCGCTGGGTATGGAATGCCGAACACGGAAAAATGCTCTGGCGCACAGTAGCGTTCAACCCTGGGCTTTACAAGGTATTTGATGAATTAGTTGTCAATGCGCGAGACGCGTTTGTGCGTTCTCGTCAGACGGCTGGAAGTGTCCCTGTTAAGCACATTGACATCGAAGTTGGACAGACTGCAGATGGATTTCGGATCGTAGTCGAAAACGACGGCGACGGTATCCCTATTGAGCAACATCCCACTGAAGGAGTTATGATTCCTGAGCTAATCTTCGGACATCTTTTGACATCCAACAATTACGATAAAGATGAAGAGAAGATTGTCGGTGGTAAAAACGGATATGGAGCAAAACTCGCAAATATCTTTTCAAGACGATTTGTCGTTTATACACGCAATCCTGCTTCCTCGAAACATTACACTCAAGTCTGGAAAAATAACATGAGTATTTGCGAGAAACCCTCCATTCGAAAGGCCTCCTCTTCTAGGGGTCATGTCCGTATTGAATTCTACCCTGATACTACGCGCTTCATTGGGGGTGCATTCAGCGCAGATGCCGCTCTTTCCCCAGATATGCTGGCCGTTCTTCATACGCGCACTCTTGAATTGGCAGCCATGGTTGGAACTGAAGTAAAAGTTACGTGGAATGGAGTTGCATGTGGCGTGACGTCTTTCGAAAAATATATGAAACTCTTTCTCAAAGAATCGGCCCAGACTGGAAGCCACGTCTTTGAGGAGTGCGGCGAACGCTGGCAAGTCGGAGCCATTTTGACAGCATCTCTTTATAGGGATGACGAAACTGCCGCAGCAATTCCTGATGAACGCCACGTGAGTTTTGTCAACGGTATTCTTACACGCAAGGGAGGTAAACACGTGGAATATGTTGCCAGACACGTGCTCGGAGACTTCTGTGAAGCGGCTTCAAAGAAGAAGGTGGACGTGAAACCGGGACAAATTAAGGACGCGGTGGTATTGTTCGTGAATGCAACTATTGTGAACCCAGCATTTGATAGTCAGACAAAAGAATGTCTGACAACACCTGCTACGAAGTTCGGCTCTACTCCCAAATTCTCTGGAAAACTAACAACAGGATTGTTGAAGATTGGTCTGCTCGACGAAGCAAAGGCCATTCTCGAAGCGAAGAACATGCGCGAAGCCAAGAAGACGGACGGCAAAAAACGGACGACTCTCCGTGGTATTCCGAAGCTGGAAGACGCACTCTGGGCTGGCACGGCCAAATCCACGGAATGCACTCTCATCTTGACAGAAGGAGATTCAGCGGCAACGTCGGCTATTTCGGGTCTTTCCGTCGTCGGACGTGAGCGCTGGGGCGTCTTCCCTCTTAAGGGCAAGCTCCTGAATGTGCGAGATATCTCCCAGGCAAAATTCAATGCCAATGAAGAACTCGCAGCTATCAAGCGCATCCTGGGACTTGAGCACGGAAAGGTCTATTCTGATCTAAAAAGTCTTCGTTATGGCCGCATTCAAATCATGGCCGATCAAGACAATGATGGCTCGCACATCAAGGGCCTTCTGATGAACTTCTTTCATTGCGAGTGGCCTTCTCTCATGCGCGTAGGTTTCTTGTGCTGTCTGCTGACTCCACTTTTGAAGGCCAGCCGTGGAAAAGAAGTTGTTGCGTTCTATACTCAGTCCGAATACGATGCGTGGCGAGAAGCAGGCCCCAACGGAGAACGCCGTGGCTGGACAACGAAATATTATAAGGGTCTCGGCACGAGCACTCCACAGGAAGCCAAAGAGTGGTTCCGTGATTTACATCAAATCATCTATTCATGGGACGAATCCACGGACACATCAATGGACTTGGCTTTCAATAAAAAGAAATCCGATGATCGGAAAGTGTGGCTTGCGACATACGACCCCAAACGAACACTGTCGGTGGCAGGCGGAAAAGGGAACGCATCCTATTCAGCCTTTGTTCACAATGAACTGATTCACTTCAGTAATGCCGATAATATCCGCTCTCTACCGCACATCATGGACGGTCTCAAGCCTTCCCAGAGGAAAATCTTGTATTCGTGTTTTAAGCGAAATCTGCGCTCGGAAATTCGTGTGGCACAATTGGCTGGATATGTGAGCGAGCACGCGGCATATCATCACGGCGAGGCAAGTCTCAATCAGACGATTGTAGGCATGGCGCAAAACTTTGTAGGAGCGAACAATCTAAATTATCTCCAGCCTATTGGACAATTCGGTTCTCGTCTTCTTGGCGGTGATGACGCAGCTTCCGCACGATATATTCACACGGCCCTGGAACCTATTGTAGATACCATCTTCCGTAAAGAAGATCAGGTTCTATTGCGCTGGACGGAGGATGACGGTGAAAGAGTCGAGCCTGAGTATTATTTGCCTGTGATTCCCATGGTCGTAATTAATGGTTGTGTGGGGGTTGGCACAGGATATAGCACCAAAATTCCACCGTATAATCCTGAGCAAATTGTTGCTCTTCTACGGGCTCGTCTGGAGGGTAGTCTAGATACTCTTCGCGGCCGTGCCTTGGACCCGTGGTGGTCTGGGTTCAAAGGTTCAATTATTCGGACAGATGATCGCACATGGCTAACAAAGGGCGTATGGACATGCGATGACATCGCAAGAACGGTCACAATCACCGAGCTTCCAGTTGGAACTTGGACCAAGAATTACAAGGCATTTCTTGATAAATTGGTTCAGATTGAGGAGACAAACACGGCAAGTGTGAAAAAGACTGTGTCTTCTTCAAAGAAGACTGGAGTTACGGCGGCTACGGCTACAGCCAATACCGAAACACATTCTATCAAGTCAGGCGCAGATGATGAAATCGCGGACAGTTTTGGTCTGAAGTCCTTCGACGATCTGTATACGGATTCAATTATCAAGTTTGTTCTTTACTTCACAGAGGATGGCTATGATGAAGTAAAGGCCAATCCGTCGAACTTTGAAAAGCGCTTCCGTTTAACGACTTCCTGGAAGACTACAAATATGTGTGCTTTCGACTGTGATTTCAGTATTCAACGTTATGATACACTGGGAGATATCATGGAGACCTTCTTGGAGCGGCGCCTGCCTGCGTATGATGAACGTCGGAAACATATTTTGGACGGGCTTCGACGCGAGATCACAGAATTAGAGGCAAAGCTTGTGTTTATTCGGGCAATCTTGGATGGACGTCTAGTATTGACCCGAAAAGAGGATCACGAAATTGTGGAGAATCTCAAAGCGTGCGGAGTTCCTCCGCTAAATGGGCGGGTCGATACGGCTGCAAATGGGGGTGCGATGACGATCACGCCAGCAGCTGACTCAATAGAGAGTTATGATTATGTTCTCCGTATGCGGATTGACCGTGTAAAGGCTTCGGCCGTTGCTGCGCTGGAGGCAGAGGCGGCCGAAAAACGGGCGCAGATTTTGGAGATTGAAGGGAAAACTGCTGCCCGAATGTGGATGGATGACCTGGCTGATTTTGAAGTCGCCTGGCGACGAATGTGCTTGGCTCGCTCCGAGGCTTCGGCGGACACGTCTGGCTCTGCTACGGGGCTGACCAAAATCAAGGTCAAAGTCAAGGCCAAGACTGGCAAAGTATCAACTGCAGCTGCCACTAAATCACATTAATTGCTGGAAAGGTAATGAGCGAGTTCCTGCGGATGACATGGACTGTGGCTGAGAAAGAGGAACGGGAAGATGTGTAATGTCATTTAAATAATAAATATAGTGGTCTATTTCACTCAAGATACGGGGAACAGACCATTCAATCACGTATTGGTTCAACTCAGCAACTTGACTAGGAATATCGAATTGATTGTTACGAGCATATGTTAAGAACATTGATCGCATGATAATTTTTATTTCATCTACGTCCTGATTATCAATCACATATCTACGTGAGCCGCTTTTTTCGTAAACTCCACGGCGAATGGCGCTCTGAATACGGGCAACGTTTTCGGGACTGAAAAACGCCAAACTTACAGGTGATTGTTCCAGGTTTCCCCGGAGCATATCATGAGAAAAACCCTTTTCTGCCTGAGTCTGAAAACCAAAGCCAGCGCCTGTCGGCACGGAATCCCCTTCGGCTCCGAGGCGATGCTGGGATGCCAGATTGACTCGTCCATTTTGACCTCCATAACCTCCACTTGTGTAGGGAAATCGGAAAGAAGGTATTTCGGCACCCTGAGTTGTCTGCATAGTTTTGGAGGTGAGCAGAGACTATTCTGTCAGGTGGAGTCAAAAAAAAGGAAAAAAGAATAAAACCCACGGCTGAGTTTTTTTTCGCAAATAGAAATATAAGATGTCCTCGCTCCTGTCCTTCAAGAAGCAGATACCGCTCGATACTCCTTACTTCTGGGCCCTGCCTGGCACAGTCGGCAATGTGTTCATACCTGATGGTGTGAGCAACAACCCGAACAGCATGGTAGGTCGTTTTTCCGTTGCTGGTGCGGGCTTTACGCCCAACGGCAATTTCTCCAGCGCCAGCACAAGTCTGCTGCGCGATATGGGTCGTCAGATCGTATCCTCGGGCCGCACGTTCCGCCGCGTTCAGGTGCTGACCCTGTCCACGATCGGTGGTTACACAAACTCCACGTGGGTGTCCAACAATGAGGGTGTGACTGGTTCACCGTCCTCCACGGATGACAATGACTACAACTCCTACTACGTAGAGATGGCTGGCACGTCCGTGCCTGGCGGCATTGCGAACCCCATCTTCCGCTACGGATAAATTTTTTCCCAATTTATATTTTATACTTACATTTTACATATTTATGTGGAAAAAAGGAAAGAAACTAAATAATAAAGCTATAAAAAATCATCTTGATTTATAATCATAATGATTTCTTTCCCTATTAAAAGTTAGATAAGCATGGATACCGGCACAACAATTGGATACTTAGTAGGCGTGTTAGTATTTGGTTTTCTGGCAATACTTGGTCTTTCCTACCTTGGTTTCTTCACAATCAATATTTACATGTTAATGTATGTGGTATATGCTACCTTATTGGGTCTAGGCACAACTATCTTTTTCATGAATAATGGACAAAGTGCTACGGCAATAATATTCTTATTATTTGCCCTTGCGGTGTTTATTTTTTACGGTCTTCGTTGGTTTGGTCAGGAAAGTGTATTTAATCCTCCGACAAGTTATACCTGGCCTCCTTATATAAATACATGCCCTGACTTCCTGTATTATTACAAACGAAGAGGGGTGGAAGATACCTGTGTTGATCCCATAGGTGTAAGTCGCGGAGGTTCAATTACGCTTAATAGATTGGCACCTGGCGACATTAAAACGCAGGAGGATAATGATAAATTATTCTTCCCGCTTGCAACAACTGGTTCATCTCCTGATGCAATTCAAAGAGAACTATGTCAGAGGGCAAAGGCGTATGGTCTCACATGGGAGGGCGTGACTGATGGAACATCATGTATAAAAAGATATTATGGGACTAGAGATTTGAGTGCAACGACTACTAAGTGTGAATAAGCATTCCATTAGCAAATCATAACATACTAAAGATATAATCATTTTTAATTCTCAAGGACCAAATATGGTGCGCACAAGTTGTCCTGAAAAGGATACGACGTGTCTTCATCCTGAGACAGAGGAGGCACTGCGCACTTGGCTCAGGGAACGAAAAACTCCTGCTTTTCTATTGATTGGAAATCCAGGAGTTGGTAAAACTACGTTAGTTTATAGAGTATGTAAAGAAGAAAAATATTGGGTTCAAGAATTCAATGCTAGTCACACACGCACAGGTTCTTCTTTTCGAGATGTAATATACCCACTTTTAACAAACGTTGGAGTGAGTCAATGGATTCAGCCACAACTCAGTAGTGGACGAGCCATTGTTTTGGATGAGATGGACGGGCTTTCCCAAGGAGAACGTGGCGGGCTTCAGGAACTTGTCGAATATTTGAAATCCAAGAAGAACTTCAAAGAAGATAGACCACTGATTTTAATTTGTAATGTAATGGATGGCAAACTAATGCAATATTTAATGAAATTTTGTTGTGTTCAATTCATGTCATTGCCAAAAAAAGAATACCTTATAAAGTGGTTTGGTAAAGATTTACCTGACGAAATATATAATACAGGAGATATTCGAAAGTTCATACAATATTTCAATAATAATAGTAAAATACCTTACCAAAATACAATTATCAATTACCCTACTGAGATACCTGGTGATATAATTGGAGCGGATGTAAAAATGAATCCCGCTGAAGATGGTAATCCTATTCACATCGCTATACAGGCAGCATGGTATTCATTAAGAGATAAATGGATAGATAATGAAGAGTTGGATTTGGAGACAAAGGATGCTAATTTGGCTGGACTTCTGTATCATCAAAATATTCCAGCATATTTTGGTGAGCAGAGAAATAATAACGATTATTACAATTTAATCTTGAATTTAATTTATTTGAGCGACCGAGCAGATTTCTGGGCGTTTTTTCATCAGTGTTGGAATTTATTGCCACATAGTTATGAAATGAAACTGAAAATACCTAATCAATATTTATCTAGAATTAAACCTCTTGGTAAAACAATACATAAAATAGAAGACCTACAGTATACTCAGGTTCTAACGAAACAGAGTGCCCTTTTTAATGCTTGGAAAGAACTTAATAAGCAATGTGAGAAAAATCACTTACCTTTCCGAATGACAACTCAGTGGGCAAATCTTCAAAATGATAAGAAAATCATTGAAACGATTGGACTACCTTATATCATTCCTAAGTTCGAAAGCCGGCCTCAAGTTAAAAAATCCAAAAAAAATGGTAATAGTATGTAGTCAATATGGAACTAATTTTATATATTCATATCCATTAAAGTGTCTTGAAGTAATATTACTTTACTAGAAGTGTTGAAAATACCCATATAATTTATAGTTTGTTCTATATTTGCACCGTCAGACATTATTATAATATATTTAACATTTTTTATTTTCAATCCTGATAAATTGTCTTGATATGTAAATAATAAAATATTATTTTTTATATTATAATATTTATTAGTAATTATTTGAGAGTTTATATTCATAAGAGAAAGTTTATCACCTAAATTATATAAAATATTTTTATGAGATGAAAAAACAAGAATATTGGAGTCAGAATTATCCACGATTATATTATATGCTGTCTCCAATTTATTTTGAATCAAAGTAGTGTCAATTCTTCGATATTCTAACACATCTAACATTCGCAGATTATTAATATTATTATTATTCCTACAGAGTGGACATATTCCTCGTAAAATCGTATTTTTAAGAATACATGATGCACAGTATGTATGTCTGCAGCAATCCGATAATACTGGAAAACGAGGCTTGTCGAGACAAATTGGGCAGTCTTCACTTTCGTAAATTTGGAGATTCGTATCCGTCTGGAATTGCCTGGAAATTTGTAGGTCATTATATATCATGGGCATCATATCATCTGCTCGAATATCATTATCCTGAAAAAACCGTCTCATATATAATAAATTCACCGAAGGTCGGCATAATTTGGATTGAATCGATATATTAGCCATGGACCGAATCGATTTCATAGATTCTTGAATAAAATCCTCAGAGCAGCGGACTACTAGAGATTCCCTATTAATATTATTATATGGCAGAACATTCTTAAAAAAAGCCGATGATTCCATCTTTAAAAAAGTATTATTATTCTTATTTTTTTGTAAAAATTGTAAAAATTCAGGCACTAATTGAGTCAGATTATCTTCACTCCTATGAAGTAATTCCTGAAAAGAAAGATACGATTGTCTGAAAATGAGTGGAAACCAGCATGACGTTACCAGCCATATAAAGTTGGTTGCTGGAGGAATTTCACAATCGTTGTTATTAATATACATATTTTGAACTTCGTCAAAGACTAACATATTCCATCCTATTTTCTTTTCGCCACAAAATTTATAAAAATTCTTATACAATTTTGCCGAAACCAGGAAATTCTTTGAAATACCGTTAATATTTAATAATGATTTTTTGGAATCTATAAAAGAGAATTCAAGAGTGGTGCGTGTCTGTATTTCATTTTGCCATTGACTGAATAGGTAATTGGGAACAACAATAATATTAGACCATTTTATAAATTCTGATGAGGTATTTTCTAGACAATAAAAAATAGAACTAGGATTTTGACCCAATAGATGAAACTTCGGTAAAATTACATTATCGGCCTCCATATTTCCTAGTAAACCTAGAATTGTCAACGTTTTCCCTGAATTTTCTGGGCTTCCTAGAATAGCTAATTTACTAAATATTCGAGAATTGAAGGCCGAGTCTCCCTCGAGAAGATTTTTCATTTTTTTTCGCATTTCGTGCATCGTGGCAATTTGGTGTGAAAACAGGGGATGATTTATTTTGGATATTTCTTGAGAAGTATTGTTTCCATTTTTTTGAATTGAATTTTTAAAAATTGTGTTCAAAATATTTAGCTGTGAATCAATATATTCACTCATCTAATTCCAAAAAATATTAAACCTTAGGCTCGAATTATCCCGTGCGGAAAAAATCACGTATAGATGCGTCGCGAATGAAATTTTTCAATTTCAGGGATGTTAGGCGAAACATGGAATTGTTATCACGGAGTTTCGCCTTGTCGAATGTGTTATCTCTATGAGACATTACTAGCATAACTTTGAGAGGGTCCAATTGAATCATAGGATTGACGTAATTGTCCAGAAATGACCTCTCTTCTGCGTGAGTTACCGTTTCATCATAACGGTGTTTTTTGAGATACGAACTGCGCCAGGCCATAGTTCCATTGGTCGCATGATTTGGTCCATAAGGACCGGCATTGTATATTTTTTCGATATCATAATAATATAAATAGATTTCCGAAGAACCGGCTAGTTCAATCCGTGGATTTACACTGAACTTATGAACAACATGACTGACACGTTCTGGCGGATAATAATCATCGTCATCCCATGCCACTATAATTTCACCGCGAGCTTCGTCGTTTAGACGATTTCGTTTTTGACCCAAAAGTAGTTTTTCAGAACATTCTATATAGCGAATATTGGGGATACGCTTAGACGCGGCTTCAAATAGATCACGGACCTTTTCAGTTCCATCGTCCAGAATGATCCACTCCATGCGGTCTTTCGGATAATCTTGTGATTCATAGAGTTTGATTGTTATTGGAATGAACCGACGACGATTATATGTCGGTGTAACAACCGAGACAAATGGACGCGATGAAGACATTTAACTACATATGTAGAGTATTTTTTAGGCAGCTATTGTTTGCGGAGTATTTATAGTAGCAGCGGCGGTGGTAGTGCCAGGGGCAGCCGCTGCGGTGGTAGTGCCAGGGGCAGCCGCTGCGGTGGCAGTCTCAGCAGACACCTCGGGTATGCTAGTTGGCATAGACATAAATTCTTGAACGGACTTTACAGGTTTATTTCTATTGGAGTTTATTATAGACAACAATGCCCTTTTCATAATATCTCCAGCAGCAGAAAAACTACTCACGTATTGACTCACATCTGAAAATGATTTTTTCATATCTTCTATATAATCTTTTGTAATTCCAACAAGTTTGACTTCTGATTTATCCGATTTTGGAAATGTAAACGGATATGTCAAAAATCTCAGAACATTGGATTCAAACTTCGCAGTAGATATAGGTAAAATGGCAAAAATACGTGGTAAATAGGGGCGCGGATTTGGGTTACTGGAATCAAGAATAAAATTCATAGAAGCAGCATATAACGCGCAAATCACATAATATCCTATAAAAACAGTTAACGCAGGAGGAAAAATTCCCAATAATACTGTAACCATAAACCCTAGAATTCGCAAAGGAACTGGTAATGTTATCATATCATTTGCAACAATCATAGCAATGAATAACACAATTAGAACATAAGCACCGATAAATATGACACTTGCCAATGTTTTAAAAAATACAATTAGAAATGATTCCTCGGGTGTTTCTGGTTCATTCAATATATTTTCAGAATTATCCTTAAAACCTTCTCCTTTAAACGGTATATAATCTGTAAAAATAGGAGGGCGAAGACTTGATAGGGAAAAATTAGTAAATGTTGGGGCTAAGTCATTTTGATATTTCTTTAGAATATGTTGGACATCTTGAATTAAATTAAGAGAAGAAAGCATACTATCTGATTTCCACTCTGAATTTATGTTTGCAGTTTATTTCACGCTCGCTTACATATTTTTTTGATAAAACGGGGTATAAATAAATTCATCTATTTTCTGGTCTTTTATAAAAAGTTTTATATCTTTAATATTATTAAAGCTTTTTGCATTGGAGTTCCAAATTTTAATGATATTGAAATTCTTCTTTGGACTAATAGACACTCCGTTTATTCTATTTTCAGGATTTGCAGAAGATATACCGATCATAGTAGCAATAGTGTATACTAAAAATAAATCAGTTGCTTCTCTGCGTTGAACTCGGAAACTATAACATCCTCCGCGAATATTAGCTGAATTTTCCCAGAGAGGAGGGATATTGTCCCTCATTAAGAAGAACATTCCCTCACCGAAAGCATCCGTATAATCCTTATTAAGTTTGATTTGTTGAAATGAATCTATAACCGTCCAAAATTCTTCCCATGTCGTGAATGTTTGAATCTTTGTAAAACTTGATAGGGACCATTTGGAATCCTCTGGATTATGAAACCAGAGGGTCCATGCCCCTGATGGAATGAGGCCGGCACTTGCTGGTTGTGCCATAAAGTCTATATATTAGTTTAATAATTGTTTTAGGTGCTGTCAGTTTATTTTATTATGTCGGTTCATTCGATATAAAACTCGAAAATTAGAATGTTGTATTTAGGAATATTATTCTATTTCTGTATCCGCATCATTTACATCTTCTACGGCTGTCTCGCTTAGATTTTCTGTTGCAACTGTTTATGATACTTCCTGACTTGAATTTTCGTAAAAATTACCGTATTCATCGTCCTCTTCCTCATCCGTCTCAAATTCTGAAGAATCATCATTCACAGGCAAACTCTCTAGTCCCAGAATCTTCCTCCATGAAATCTCATCGGCCTCTGACAAAGGAGCATTAATATTGTCAATTACACACCGTTCGCCATTTCTATCAATAATTTCCAGTCGAATACAATCAGAATCACTGAACCAAACTTCTGACTGAATAGACCAACATGATATGATAACTTTCGGAGAAATTACATGATAATTAGTAACCATCAGGAACGTGCTGACCCAATCATCCAAATACCATTCTGACAATACCTTCGAAACACCACTCTCATTGAGAGTATGATGAGACAATGCTGACATAATCCATGGTAATTTAACAGTATTCAATTGGACATAACTACTTATCTGAGCATCAGGTGAAAGAGCCTCATAGAGAGTATTCACATTTTTATTATAAAACCATCTGGCATCTGCAGGATAATGATTAAATACTTTATAGGGAAGTGGCTGAGTGTTACAACCGCGGAATACCCATAAGTTGCCGTTAATTGAAAATTCATCAATGACCGCGCCAAAAGTGCGATAAAATAGTGAGCCTACAGTGTGTGATAATTGATATACATAAGATAGAATCTTAATAGTGAGTGCAGTAAACTGCGGCCCAAATGTTGTATGGAGGGTGTGTGCAGTTTTTGTTAAGAAAAAATTCATTAGTGTTTCTAGGTCTAATATTTCATTATTATCAATATTAGGCATTTTTGTTGAATAATACTAATTATAGTAAATCAATAAGTTTTAGGTTCTAGAGGAAGCACGGAATAGGACAAAAGTTCCCTTTTTTTCACTCCAGCATCCCACTGGACTCTCGAGATCAATCTCGCCTTCTGCTGAAGGCAGGAAAATTTGCCCCGTTTCTTCGTGATAGTAATAAGTTTTTCCATTAAATTCTACTTCCTGTAGTTCATCGTCTTCACTTTCATCTTGTTCCTGCTCGGTCTCCTGCTCGGTCTCCTGCTCGGTCTCCTGCTCGGCCTCCTGCTCGGTCTCCTGCTCGGCCTCCTGCTCGGTCTCCTGCTCGGTCTCCTGCTCGGTCTCCTTTTTCTCGTGGGGCACATTCACTGTATCAACATCAGCACGCTCCTCATCATCTTCCACATCAGGCACAGTTTCCTCCTCGACTTTATGACCTACAGGCTCATCCAACATTGCCTCAGACACCGCAATAGCAGCAACCGATGTTACGACATCTTGCTCTACAACATTCTTCTTACATACATCCATTTTGAAATCATCAGGTATCATATTGCTAACAATCATTTCCCGTTGAGCTGCCTTCAACCCTTCATCAAAACCTTTTTGATATTCCCTGCTGCAATCACACTTGGACTCATTTTTTGACAAATTTTCCATGATACCTTTCTGAATCTGACCAAGTAGTTTAATATTCTCAATTTGAAAGCTTTTCAATTCCGACTGATAAGAATTATCTGTAGCCATATTATGAATTGGTGATAATAAGGCAGTAGCATCAAAATTCCGCAAAAGTAGAATCTGATTTTCCATAGTATCCAAAATCAAATTCAGTGCACGTGAGGTAATATTAATTTCAGACATTGTATAAAATATTCTTTTAGATACTTATAGTTATAATCTAACGATTTAGGTAGTCGCCGACCCTCGTCAATTTTTGACAACTCCCACACGAATATTCATACATGCATCCAATGTGCTTTCCCAAGCCTTCAACGGCTTCGTTCTCTTCAGACGCAATACTTCCTCTGCTCTTGCCACGCGTTCCTGGGCTGTTTCAAGAATAGTCTTCGAAATACTTGCATCATAGAAATCAATAGGCTTAGTATCCATCGTAGCCAAAATACTCACCATAGGAGGTAAATGAACATCTACTCTATATTTATGGCTACGAATCAATTCCCTATATTGTTCAATAGTATAAGGTCCACCAAACAACTTCAGGACGGAACGACTAGGAGCCACAAAAACACCATTCCCACCAACCATATCTCCATATACCCTATTCAATAGAGAAAGTTGCTCCCAACGACTGTGAGCATCCATACGCTGGTCAAATAGATACGCCATTGCACATTCGGGACAACAGAAATTTCCATACACCTGTAAATGTGTCCCCAAATCCCTGCTAGGAATAATACACGGACGATTTTCAAAAGTATGGCAACACCATAGACATGCGACATCCGATTTTTCAGGTATCATTTTTGTTTCATCGGAATCCTTGTATTGAGCCAATAAAATATTATCATTTCTCTTGTAAAAATTCATAGGGGGTTGCTGGGGTGCCGTCGCCGCAGAAGGCTGCACTTGTTCAATATTTTGTTTGCTCTGCTGCGGTGTCAAATTATCTTGTTTCATCAAAATATTTTTATAGGCATCTTTGTTATCATCCTGCTCTTCTGATACTCTTTCAGGATTTTCAATAAAGTTATCAATTTCATTCGAATTAAATGCTTCAATTACAGGCGGAGGATTTGGATTATAGTGAATATTGGAATTAAATTCCATAATATCTTTTGTTTGAATTTGCAAATGGGCTATTAGAGGTTTTCTCACCTCAGGCATTAAATTGCCTTGAATTCCGTTTGGCCCAACAGACGCAACTACTACAAAGTTCTTCTTTGGCTGTTTTTTTCTATTAGGAGCCACATTATTTTGGGATTCACTTAATAGGGTAGGTAGTTTAGGAAGCTCATTTGTTTGAGACTGCGTATCCACGGCTAGAACATTTAAGGAACTAGTTATTTTTGAATTTTCAATTTCTTTCTTTGAACGACGAGGCATTTCTGAATAATGTTCTAGCAAGTTTTTTAGACCCCCGACCTAATTTTTGAGCCCAAATCCTCCACCGTTGTTGGTCTAAAAAGACAGTTATGAAAAGCGTAGAATATGAATCAAACTCAGTCTATACAAATTGATTTCTGGTGTCCTCGGGTTCAAGCAATTTTTGATTTATTTGTTAAGAATCCATCAAAAATTAATCATTTACTTTTATATGGCCCGCCTGGTTCAGGAAAAACCACAGCCGCTCATTGGTTAGTTGATGAAATATGGGGAGCATCGAGACCCCTTATGTGTATGTCAATGAATGCGGCAGATGAAAGAAGTCTGGACTCGATTCGGCAGAAGGCGACTCCATTTTTTAAAATGGATTGGCGGTCCGAGGCTTTTACCAATAAGAAGGCACCGCGATTCTTAATTCTCGACGAATGTGAGACACTAACAGAACCTGCGCAAATATCTTTAACGAATATATGTGATTCTGACCCGACTGATTTATGTCTAATACTCATTTGTAATAGTTCGTCAAGAATTCATCCAAAATTACGCCAAAAACTACTGAAAATCCGTTTTGATCCTCCCGTGCAAAAATTTCGTAAAAATACAACTATTTATGATGAACTGACAAGGGGAGATTTACGATTTTATAATAACAATATATCGCGAAAAGATCATATTATAAGATGTCTATGGAGTATTATAAATGGCGATGATATTTTCAGTAATCATGAAGATTTCAAACAGAATCTAATGGAACTTTTAATTTTACTTCATTCTATTAACTTAATAGATGAGACTGATTGTTTAAACTTCAATGTTATTTATTCCATGATGGAAAACGGCTGCCTTGAACACATTTATAAAGAATCCTACATGAATATGATTAAAAAACTCCGTTATAAAATTGAAAAGATATTTGATGGAGAAGATGATCAAAAATAAAATGGACGACTCATACGATTTTATTGAATCGCCGATTCGGATTTCGACTATGGTTGTAACAGCGGACTGGGGGACTCCAATAAATCTGTCACTACTATTTAAACAGTGCCGCTCCCATATTATTCCCATTGGATGGCCCGAGGAGGGGATTTTGAAACATGAACACATGAATGTGGTTATAGGAGCAGCTGAAAAGGATATTTTCACAAATCGTAAAGTAACTAATAAATCATTCTTTAATCAATCCACCATTGTATTGCGTCGTTTCGTGTCCGAGTCACGGGGATTTAAAGAAGTTAATGTGAAGATGTTTGCGAATGGAGGAATTCAAATGACTGGTGTTGTCAATGAAGAATTCTCCCTATCTAGTCTCCATTGGTTACTGAATTTTATTCAGAAATTGGAGAAAAATCCGTTTGAATTTCCTGAAAAGGCTGGGATTGTTAAATTCAGCACCCAATTAATTAATACGGACTATAGTTTAAAATACGATATCAATCAAGAGTTAATTCATCGTATTTTGATTGATAAATATGGTTTATTTAGTATGCTTGAGAAAACCATGTATCAAGGAGTAAATACGAAATATTTTATTAATACACAGTGTAAGCGCGAAGGTATCTGTAATTGCACCAAAATCTGTAAAGGGAAGGGCACTGGTAATGGCGATGGAGAGTGTAAGAAAATTACATTGAGTATATTTCGGACGGGGAAGATTATCATAACAGGGGCTAGGAAATTGGAGGAAATTGTTCAATCCTATAATTTTCTAAATAGAGTAATCAATGATAATCGTGGAGTTCTAGTAAAATCAGCTTAAAAGTTATTCACTAAAATATTTTAGGAAAAATGGATTACAAAATAGAAGCTGTGTTACTATTTAATATTTTTTGTTCATTTCTTAACATGAATATTGATAATAAAAATACGTTTATAATTGGCGAAGTAATTCGACTACTGATAAATATGTATTGTATCTACTACTGTAATTGTGAAAATAATTTTAAGAATTTTGAGATTGAAAATAAAATTAATAATATTTATGAATTATTGAAAATGATTGATAGTGATTTATTTGAAAAGGACGGGGATGCCGATGAGGATGCCGACGGGGATGCCGACGAGGATGCGGGCGAGGATGCCGACGGGGATGCCGACGAGGATGCGGGCGAAGATGCCGACGAGGATGCGGGCGAGGATGCCGACGAGGATGCGGGCGAGGATGCCGACGGGGATGCAGGCGAGGATGCTGACTGGGATGCAGGCGAGGATGCCGACGGGGATGCCGCTAAGAAAGAGAATAAGAATAATAGTGAACTGAAAGCAGAATCAGACGATAATACTGAAAAATTAAATGAAATTGTGTCGATTATGAAAACAGGACCCACAAGAAACCGCAAAGCATTCCGTTCGATTTAATGGGAAAATCACAACAATTCTCGACCTTTCATAATTTTATAATGATTCCACAAATTGAAATCTTCATCAGTCATAGCATTATTTAGAAATTGAATATCAGCTTGTTTTAATTTAACAATATATTCTTTTGGAACATCATTAAAGAATCTATGATGTTTCGAAGGAATGGCCCAAATAAATTGCACGGGAATTCCATTTTTATTACAAAAGAATCTAAATAAAACGTGGCACGATCCTGGGGAACCACACAAATAATCAATTTGTTCTACATTAGGAAAGTGTTTACGACTCATATTGTAGAATACACCATTTTTATCCCAATCAATTGCGGTTAATCTTTTGGCGTAAGGAAAAATCATATTCGGTGGGAACATTTCATCCCCAACTTTTTTAATAAATAAGTGAGAGGAGTTTTCTATTTTTTTCGTAAAGTTATTTAATTTATACAAAAGATTGATATTCATCTTTTAAAAATTCTATAAATTTTATAAAATTATTTTTAGGCTCCGTTATGAATTGCGTCCAATAATTTAATGAGAATTGCTATTGATAGTCAGAATTATGAGCACTCCGGTTCCAACAACCTCTACTACGACAAACGCAACTTCAGTCAATACCAGCACAACATCGTCTGCTAATGCCCCTACCCCGCAAGCAAAACCTGCAAATACTCCTGTAGCAGAAGATGTAATTCCTACGGCAGCTACTCTCCAGCAAGCTGCGAAACTGGCTGTGGCCCAGGACAAACGTATTATGTTAGATTATTACAATGATTCTATGAATGATAAAGCCTTCATAGGTGAAGACCAGGAAACTAAGGAAAGAGTGCTTATTAAGACTCGCAAAGATTTCACAAGTCTAGTTCAGAAAATTTTCAAAGTTGGTGATGATTATCTGATTATGACGGAAAATAGCATCTATGTAGTATCTACTAAAATTATGAAACGCCGTGTAAATCTGGCCAGTCTCGAATATGACTACAATGACGATGAGTAAATTTGATTTTACGTGCAAATCGTAACTAACTCATCTCCAAAAATGCCATCTACACAAATGAAATTAGCATTTGATATTAATAAAAATAGGTCCATATCACCTATTTTTCGACCAACAGTCTTAATACTAGGTATTTTTGGTTCAAAAAAAGACTTGAACGAAACATATCTATGTGAAAATATACTCAATCCTATTTTGTCAGAACTCAGTCGTATTCCCGAAAAGATTATTGCTCCATATGATAATACAGCGCTAGGTGTCTATATAGAAGATTGGGCGCAAACTCGTCAAATTCCACTACAAACATTTGAGGCTGATTTTCGCACACACGGCAGAAGTGCAACCATTTTCCGAGATAGCCGTATTGAACGAGAATGCACTGCTGCAATAGTATTCCAGGCTCCCAGAACGACTCGATTTGATCTTTTAGCAGAACGCATGGCAAGAAAAGGAAAACGGGTATTCTTTGTAAAAATGAACCTGGAAATTGAAGAATTTGTTTAGACGGTCCTGGGCGACAACGAGGGCAGGCTCTAGACTATTCCCAAAAGATATGAGCATCGAACTTCGCATTTTTCAGGATAAGGTTCAGTAATAGTCTGATAGCAATTTTCATAGCATTTTTGGTAATCCATATTTACAAATCCTTCTTCGCCGCCGCCACTTTTTAATAAGGCACGACTACAAATTAAATAATTAAAGAGCACAGCTGTCCCTGCGAGAGCTACGGCAATTAACATTTGAATACCTGATGTTATCTGTATAACTTTATTTCCCTTCGCTAAGAACAATATTCCTACAAAGGAAAAAACTGTGAGCCCCAGAATAATTGCGTAAATTATAAAAAAAGTATAATAGAAATTGCAAATGAAACGATTTGGAATAGCAGACATCCACGGTGCTTCCATGCCTTGCCCTACTCGTTCTCGTCCATATATACGGGCAGTTCCATTACTCATTTTTATTTCCTATTAAGTGCTTATTTTTTTAGAAGGACTTAATAGGAAATGGCAAAGAATCGTCGCACGCGCTCGATGTGCTCCACGCGCAACAAGAAAAATCGCCGCGACCGCAGTCGCCGCGACCGCCGCAATCGCCGCAATCGCAAGTCCATGCGCGGTGGTTTGATCATGAATCCGTCGCCCATCAACGAAAGTCTGGCGAATAGCTGGTCTTCCAAAGCATCACTCAATCAGGGTGATGATTTTTTCAAATATCACCGAGAACAGCATGGTGGCTCCAGTCTGGTTGGCGCCCCCTTCCCAGGCCAAGTCGAGAATTCTTCCCTGCCAGCCGACATGTATGCTGCGGCACATCAATCGGGAATAATGCGTGCTAATCAGGCTATAATCGGTCTCAGTGACAAGGACGGCACTCCTCCCATTGTGCCGTCCCAGTCAGGTGGCCCTGCAAATACCACAGGAGGTCGCCGCCGTGCTCGCCGCGGGACGCGCCGTGCTAGACGCGATCGTCGCCGCAAACAGAGCCGTCGTAATCGCAAGTCCCGTCGCGCAATGTATGGAGGCGCAGACATGCTCGGATACTCTTCTGTAAAGACACCCACAATGTTGCTACCCAATAAAGAAGCCTATTCGGCCGCAGCACTCAACCCTGAATATGTAAGTATAAAGGGGTATGCTGAGGGAATCGCCGCCGAAGCGCGCGACAAGGTTGGCTTCGTATAAATTTATACAGTGCCAGGAGCAACAAGATACGCGTCCGTAAATATATCACTATCCTGAATATTATCGGGAGCCTTACGGCAACTTCCACCAAAGAGTGCCTCTAAGTTGCCCGTCCTGCCAGAACTTGACAGAAGAATTCTCTGTTCAGTTGTAGCAGTCACATGTATTAATACATAGCCATTACCAAAACGCCCTGTCTGTCCCATCAGAGGCATTCCCAAATCGGGCAGACAATAACGGTCGCCTTCCAGTGAACAGGCAGGTAGACGAATCCAGAGTCCATCGGGATACGCGGGATGCCCGTCGAGTTTTACTACGGTTCCCAATAAACTCTCTCCAAGTGACAATGTCAATTCGATGAGTAAATGCTCTTCTGATTTGCCAGATCGTTGCCAGGACGACGAGGACTTATCTAGATTGAAAACAACGTGGAGATCCCCTGGTCGTTCGAACTCCGCCATTTCCGAGCAGACCTCGGAGAGCACAACAGCTTCGCCAGTTCGCATGCCAGGCTGTAATGAAAAACCCTGGGACATTTTTTCATCTCTGCGTCCACGACCCTGGCAATCAGCACATTGCCCTGTGCCTTTCCACCCCTTTGATTGACAAGATGTACAGGGTCCCCTGGTTTCCATTACCATTCCACCCATATGTAGAATCTGAGAACGCCCACCAGTTCCTCTGCAGTCCGAGCATGTTTCCTTCGTGGCCGAACCTGTCCCATCACACGTATGGCAAATTTTATGTCTGTCTAGATTCAAATTGAAATTCTGGCCAAAATAGAACTGCTTTAGAGATAAATTCATATTCTGTATTTTTGGCGGAGGCTTACCCATTCTCTTGGTATTCTGTCCTGGCATTCTCCCCCCAGGCATTCCGTCACCGCCAAACATTCCAAATAATTCGCCTATGTTAATTCCGAACATGCCGCCCCCTCCGCCCCCTCCGCCCATAAAAGGAAAGCCTGGCGGAAATTCGCCTGGTCCACCGCCTCCGCCCCCAGATTCTCCTGGAAGTTGCCCTGTCATATCATACATTTTACGATTATGTTCGTTCGTTAAAACTTCATTGGCTGTTTGAATTTCCTTAAATACTTCACTATCCCCTCCCTTGTCGGGATGATGTTGTTTCGCCAAACTATAGTATGCCTTGCGTATTTCCTGAGTGCTGGCCGTTCGCTCTACGCCTAATACTTTATAGAGGTCTTTTCTGGCATTTGTCTTCGGATTAGACATTTAATTATGAAATGCTATATTTTTTAAGCCCTGGATTCCGATAATTTGCAACCTAAACCCTGATACAAATTTTTAGTTAATGACTACTGAAAAAGCAGGGTCAAAATATTTATTTGACTCTGACAAACACTTTTCATGCCCCCTATATGGTCAGGAACAAACATGGGAACAGTTGCAAAAATTATGTAAATCGGACATTCATGGCTCACATTTATTTATAACGGGTCCATCGGGTTCAGGGAAAACAACAATAATACGTGAATTTCTAAAAATGTATGCGTATTATCATGATTTTGATAATTGGGAAACCTGGGGGACACACTCCAATGAAGAGTGTCTGTTACTAACTTCGGATCAGGACCGTGGAATTCAGACCATCCGCAACAATGTCAGTCTTTTTATTCGACAAATAGGAAAACCCCATAATATTATAAGACATCGATGGCTAGTTATCGATGATTGCGACATGTTCCCCCAAATTAGTCAACAGGCATTGAGACGTCCCATGGAAACCTATTCACATATTACACGATTCATTTTCATAGGTAGTTCAATGGACGACCTAATTCCAGCTTTACAGTCGCGATGTATACATATCCCTATGCAAACAGTTAATTTCTTCGATCATATAGCTAAAATACTAGATTCACTTGAAATGCCTTTTCCAAATTTAATATCAATTGAAATGCTTTATATTATTATTAATTTATGTAATAATAATTTTTCCGATTTTTTACGTTATCTCAGACTACTACGAAGCTATTGTGTTCAAAATAATACTCCTCCATCACAGGTTATTATTAATAAACTTTGTTCTGTTCCCTATTATAATTTGTTCATACCTTTGGTAAAATCGATTTGTGAATTAAATATACTATCAACGTGTTCGACAATCATTAAAATATGGAAAAAGGGCTATACATTTGAAGATATACTCGATAATTTTCATCAAATATATATATTATATGGAGGCAATATTGAAAACAAGCTAAATGATAATTTAATTGTTAAATCTTTTTTAATGAATGCCTGGATTGACTATTGTAAAGGTAATACATCGATTCTTGCTCTTCAAAATGTAGCTGTTCGAACTATTCAAGAAGCCTCAACTTTGACGAATAAAATTAATAGGGTGCTACCCGAGATGTAATTCTATTTCGTAATAAATATGTAATAACTAAATCGGATGATAGAATTTGCTTCTCGCTCATACGTAAAAACCAGCCGAAATATTCCCTATCGCGTAATTCTGTCCAAGGTATAGGCACATAAATGGCCTGCATAGGAATATCAAACGGAAGAATTCCTTGAGTGCCTGCAGCTAATAAATCTTCCAGTTGGATTCGGCGTCCACCGCGCTTTCTCGATAATTCAGCAGGAATATTGACCTCAATGGAATCCCCATATTTTAGAACCATTTCGCGCCAATCCCAGCGAGCATCTCCGCGAATCTGCTCACCACCGCGCTTTGGATAGGGTTCCAGTGTAAATCCATATAGTTTAGCCTCGTCTACTCGCGAATGTTCAAACGGAGCTATACGACCACGACATACAGATTCCCAATCACGGAATATTTGCATTTCGGGACGTGGTGCCCAGATTGCATAGAAGGATGGTGTTATATCGGCCATGTCTGCGGCATAGGTTTCATTGGGGTCTGCTCCAAAGAAGAGGGCCTTTCTCTCCTCTGGCAGATCATTCTCTTCGTGTAGAGGGCCGAACGGTTTCAGACATACTGTATAGGGAGATAGCCAGAGTCCACCAAATCTTGCCAGGAGAGCGGCTCGTATCCAATTCAGCTCAGCCTCATTGACTGGGGCAATTTTGTCTCGTAGTCCGGAAGGAAGTTTCTCCATACCTCCCAGGAGTCTAGCCAAATCTGCCAGACCTCCGATGACTTCTATACGATATGTCTGGGAATTTTGGCGAACAATACTGTCGTAACACAAATTTAGAAACGGCATATTCAGTGCTCTTGATGAGCGTGCGCCAAAATCTGCCCACCAGCGACTGTTCACATCGCTCACATCGTAGTATAACCATAGCGGAGGCTTTTCATTCCCCTTCTTCAATAGATTTCTATCTTTAAAAGGGTTTTGCCGTATCTGGTATTGAGTAAAATACACAGTCGCCATCGCAACAATTAATATAAATATTCCAGTAATAATGAAAACTCCATGAGTATTCATCTTTGCTCCAATTGAGCCTCTAATTGATGCCCTATAAAATTTCTAATAGAGGAATAAATGGATTCTTTTTTGTTTTTTGCCAAGACTTTATAAGAGATTGCCTATAGTGCTCCATTTCATTTTCAGATAATTCCAAAATACTATCTGGAGTAGTCGTGTCTTTGAGTTCTGGAAGTAGTTTCCGCAGAAAATTAAAATATAATTCATCTGAGTGCTGACCGTCATTATATCTTAGATATACTGGTATGGCACCAAACTCCAGTGCCTCATATATTCGGAAAGTTTCTAGATTACTTCCACTAAGAATAGGAATACATTTGGAATTCTGTAATGTATCTACGTATTCATGGACGGGTTTTTTTCCACCATCCATAAAATGTTCATAGAAATATAAATCATAGGGCTGAAATTTTCTGAACTTGTCTATTGTGTATTCACGAATAGTAACAGCCTTTCTGCCAGCAAATGACCACTGTAATCTTCTTTTTTCTATAGGAAGCGTTACTGGATTACCACTGATATCGACGTCATTATTGAAAATTAACGGGCCCAGAGGAAATATGAAGATCTTATGTAATACTTTTTGAGGAAATTCATTTATCTTCCTGGGATAAATATAATTTCTATAAATTGTCGTCAAATATTCCAATTCATACCATGAAAGATCATCAGAGCCATATTCATCTGATAAATGAATAATTTCAAAAGGAATTTTTAATTTATTAAATTGAAGAGTAAGTTTTACGAATTTTAGACAATTTTTATCAATACGCACAATGACAGGAATTATACCCTGGGTTTTATAAAGTTGGATACTGGTCGTGGCAATATGCGGAGACCATTCGTGGAAATCAACATCTAGAAATATTCTTCTGAGCCAGGATATTTCTAATGTTTTATCCATTAAAATACCTAATTTCATTGGACAGTGTTGTAATTTCTTATTTCTAAGTATCATCATAGAATAAAATATATGAAAATAATCACAAATCTACAGGGCGTATTTGAGCCCACCCATACCTGCACTGATTTGAACCCAATTCAGATTTTCAACATACACCGTTACATTATAATACCAATTACAGTCCTGTGGAAGTGGATAAGGATTCAAATCGAGCTGAAATCGTCTTATCCGACTACTATTGACCGTTCCATCGGGCTGTATAGTAGGCGAATGTAGACCAAAAGGATAGGTTAAAATGCCCACATCGGTTATACCTCGTTCATATTTCCAAGGAACAACTGTCTGGAAATATTCTGAGGGTTTTTCTTCCTGAATTTCATTGCCATCGCATAATATTCGGAATGTCTGTAAAATCTGTTGTTGACCTTGCTGGACGAAGCGCCCAGAAGCCTGATAGCCGACGATAGTGGGAAGTGTGGGAGTCAACGGAGGCAGGAATGGTGCCTTCGTCCCTATCCAATTTGTAAAATTCGTCACGTCATTTCGAAATTCAATTGCATCGGAACGTCTTGGTAAAATAAATAGGCGATTTATTGGATTATGTGTTTGTAATTCTACCAATTGTCTACTAGTCACTCCTAGAAATTGATATGCGGTGACTTGATGAACTAAATAGGATAGTTCCTGGGTGGCAAATTGCTGTTGCTCTTCTTCACTTACATATACGTATGTCATGGTAAGACGGGGATTCAGAGGCCACGTATTCAGTTGAGGCTGTGGTTGCCCCCAATCCACCAAGAATGCAGATATTTCATCGCCGCTCAGACTTGTTTTTTGAACGTAATTTGTTGTCATAGGAAGAAGAGGATCGGTTGAAAGTTTATTGAATCCTGGCCGAACGACGTTTCCACTTGGGTCTAGTAATTTATATAGTTGCTGAATAGGGCGTAGTGTAATTTGAATCTCGGCCTCGTGATATTGTAGGGCAACTAGTGGCAAAGCACCGAATGTTGTTTCGGTGAACCAAAGAGGAAGAGGAACACTAATATCACGGCCAAAAATGGACGGGCGATTGAAATTATTTCCGTCAGGATCAGAAACTACTACTGGATAACCTACGCCTAGAGAACCACCTGCATAGGGGCTATTAGCTGGGTCGATTAATTCATTCACATTGCCGACTAACACGGACCATTTTTGAAACGAATCTTTATCCAAGTCTGCCTGTGCTTTCACAATCATATATGTCCCGTCGAATTCCTGAATTTTCTGACCACCTATGAAAAAAGCGCAGTTTTGTATAATATATGCCCCTATGTAGTTTATCCAGGAGAAATTATATTGGCAGTCCCGACTGCTGTCCGTTAAAAGGTCAACATATTTACAATAAATGTCGGGCAAGGTAAATGTAAAATACATGTCTCGAACGAGATCAGCCAGACGTGGAATTTTAAAACGGACTTGGATTGGTTGATCGAAAAAAAGTTCCTGGGGGCCGAACATGGCCTGGGTCACGGATTCCTCGGAAAAATGGGAATGTTTTTTATACGTTTTGTACCAATAAGTGAAATCTGGATTTCCACTTAATAGAACATTTTGTGCACCGTATGAATCAAGAATAAATAATCCTCCGCCAGGCATTCCCTATTTTGGCTCACGCTATTGATTTTTTATGTGATAATTTTTTATGATAAGACGGCGCACGGACTTAATAGGGTGTTGTCCACCAACTATCCACCAAATATGGAGGAACAGCCCGTGATGACCCTCGTTGTACAATCTTGGATGAAGGCCCCTCGTTGAGTAGAGAATTTATTTCAGTGTAGGATAGGCAGTAATTGAAATAATAGAGACGACTCAACAATCCCTGAACATGTCCCTTTACTGTAAATTGAGTGCCATTCAGTGAAGGAACCTGTGGTTCTCTAATATTTGTTATATTGTAATTACTAAATACACAAATATCCTGATAGTTCTGATACACCTGGAAACCTTCGAATTGGAATTTCTTGACAAGATTTCCATTGACAAATACGTTCATTTCAGATGAAGAACATGTTATAACCATATGTACCCATTTACCTATTGGAATATTTTCAATATCAACAAAATTATTCCAGGTCTTGTAAGAGTTCATATAGATACGCATGGTATTTTCGGCGGAATGCATGTAAACGCCGGGTGAAAGAAGAGGGAATTGGCTAGGATATCCCTTGTGGAACACATGTCTAAGAATACCAGAATCCCCTGTGAAGTTTTGCTGAGCAACATTTATAAAGAAACTGTATGAAAACTCTGGTCCAGTGCGTTCATTATCAGACATGAAAATCGAATTAGAGTTTGGCAAATTGGGATTCTGAACTATTGTTATTGAATCTCCGTCGGAAGGATATGTATCAAGTAGCAACACGGTTTTTTGTTTACCAAACTTTTTCAGATATTTCATGAAAGATTCACCAGCAAAATTAAATAAGTAGAGTATGATTCCAGCTGAAAGGCCGATAAAAATCTGAACCAATATAGTTTTTGAGTTTATAAAGCCTCCACTACCGGTATTTTCCATTCTAAAAACAACTGCTAAAAAAAGAACTACTGAATAACAAAATTAATTATATACTTAGGCGATAATATAGTAATTTTGTTATTTTATAATCTTATAAATTACAAGATATATCATACATACTACTTAAAAGTTAAGGTATTAGTCTCTGAAATAATTATACATTTGCATCAGGAACAAAGAAGGATTTTAACCAATCTATGAAGCTATTATAAGCGGCACCTGGACCTTTCATATAATTGTGGTATACAATATCGGGTGAGAGACTGTAGTCGTATACCGTAACATTTGAAATGTAACCACCGAATCCGCCAAAATCACAAATGCTAGCGGTATAGTTTTGATCAACTTTATAGAATGATGGTAATACACATGAACGTGCCAGCTTTCCATCAAGGTACGTGTCGACAGTGCGATTACTGACCGTAACAGCAACATGTAGCCATCTTTGAAGGTCAAGGTCCGCAATGTCGCAAATTGGCTCATTTTGGACAAGATTTGAATCAAACGTCATTGCATTTTCAGAGAAAGTCTTTACGCGTTCCGTAGCAGGTAATTCATCATTGAATCGGGACTCTGATAATGCTCCACCAGCTGATAAGGAACCGGATACGGCAGAACCGTCTTTTGTATGCACACGAACTCGTAAATCCGATTTGAATGGTGCTAAATACACTCGTATGGTATCAAAGCTCTGTCCGCCCAATGAAAATATATGCTTATTCTGGCCATTCTTGACACTCCAATTACTTACATATATCCAAAACTCGACAGAAAATTGACCACCTTCATAAATCGCTGGGAAAGCTGTTGCAGGAATAGGATTGAGTGGTTTTCCCGATGAATTATTTATAGTTCCATCTGCTTTATTTTTACCACTTAATATGACTACTCCCTGTCCATCGTTTGGAGCATATAAGTATTGATATAACCAATATACCGCCACTACTGCTACCAATGTGATTAAAACATTTAATATTAACCGTCCATAACCCGTAGTTGTTCCTGTAGCGTTCATTTATCTGAAAGATAGAACGATTTTTTATATAGTTTATATTTTTATTCAGATTTTATAAAACTATTATTTTCATCCCAAATTAATTATAAGGAGTATACCATTTTCTAAGTGTATTGGCTGGCGCAGATGATATACCTGTTCCACTTAGTCCTGGAATATTAATTGCCGAAAAATTGGTTTTTAAGAAAGGTATTGGTAAGGTATTTTCACCTACTAAATCACCATCTGAGTTTATGTAATTATTACGTAATGCTGTAAAATCATTTATATTAAGGCGCTCAGGTATAATAAAAATATGTTGAAAATCTCCTCTTATTCCAGTCTTCTCCTTAGAGTCCTTCTGCCCGATTATTAAACCGCCGTAGGGTTGAACAGGAATATTATTAGCTAGTCGCCGAGATGCAACAATTTTATCATCAAACACTACATCAATACGTCTTCCTTCTTTTAGAATACCTACACACACCCATTTTTGTAATGGAATATCAGGAAGCGGCACCTGTTCAACGGAAAATCCGCTGTCACCGTATGTTACTATTTTCAACTGAGCAGTCGTAGTTAAGGAATTACCTGATTTAATAAATTCTTGACTGATTTTTCGTGGAACCGGTGATATTTCTAATGAAATTAAGTTGCCAGCATTAAGAAGTATCCTCATATCACCATTCAGATTTCCTGTCTTATCACCGGCTTCAATGTAGAAAAATCCAATTAAACTAGATGAACCGGGCACTAAAAAATTATCTTTAAGATCATTATAATTGGCAACTGAATTCTGAGAGCTAAGTTTCATGAGTTCGGTTACATAATCTTTGGGTGGATTTTTATAGCGTAATATACTAAATATAACCGCAATCGTAATGATCACAAGAAATATTAAATATATTGTGGCCAAAAAAACTAAGTCCATTTGCCTGTAACGGGGACTTTCCTCTGGAAATTACTAGTATTTTAATCTGGTGGCATGAATGGGATACTGCTTGAAATTTTCATAATTTTGTCCAAAATATGTCTCATCTCGAATGGCTGTTGTGCCTAGTTTTTTTCGCAATACACTGAAAATGCTCTGATCATTGCGATTTTGGACAAAACCTGGGCATTCGTTGGCTATTTCGTCTTCACTAACATATCCTATTAAGTTATATTCTTGTGATAATGAATACCATAAATTCACTAGATTTTCAGTAAATGATGATTTCTTGAGGAAAAATATTCCACCTAGCAATTGACCTGACATAGTATTTGTATATTGAAGTGTATCTAGAATTGATTTTCGTGTGAAATCTTTTTCGGGTAAATTCATCTGAAATGCCAAATTATCATATTTAGAATGCTGTAAGATGTTAATGTATTTTCTAAATCGAGTTATGCCCTCCTTAAAAAGAGTTGAGCCTGCGTCGCAGTAAAACATGATTGACCCGTCAGGAAGAGAATGAAACACTTTATGAACTATTTTGGGTTTCCAAATCCAACAACCATGGCCATTTGGATTTCTTTCTATGAAGTCCGAGTGTTTTTCCCAGAATTCCTGCTCAATATCCTTCTCACTTAAGCATAAAATATCTGTAAAAATCCCCATGTCTTGTGCCTGAAGGCGAATTCTTTCGAGTGTTTTTCTGTATTTATCCGTGGCAAAAGACACAAAATAAATAGGCGGGCCCAATGAAACAGAGGAGGACGCTGAAATATCCATAAAATAAAGACATATTTCAAAAATCACGTTTTTCACTCGCCTACGATTTGTTAGGCACAATTCCTACAATATTTTGTATTGTATCAGACACGCTTGCGCACGTGGCTGGCATTATATTGTCAAAATCATTGAATGAGTCTATAGGCGGAGACATCTCACGAACTTCATTCGCGGATAAACAGCGATTCCATATTTTCAAATTACGAATTGCCGTAGAAGCCTGGCCCTCCAGAGTTTGAGGATTGAAAAAATGGAACGAACCAAGAGGAGAAGAAGAGAGAGTTCTTGTTTGATAAAGACGACCATTCAAATAGACTTCCATTAATTTATCGAACATTACAACTGTTACTCGGAATCCTTTGCGTATGGGGACATTGGCAATCTTAATTGATTGAATATCTCTCTTTAATTTTCCTGGCGTATCTAGCATAGTATCCACCATTAAATCATTCGTATCCTTATTAAGACTAAATAGGAGATTGAACTCTGATATCTTGTATTTATCTTCACTTTCTATTTTATCACGTATTGCCTGGGAGCCTCTCCAGAAGATGACACGAGGACTTGAGGCGAATGCCATGGGATTGAATATAAAAATATCGAGAGAAAGTGTGTAGCCACTGGCAACATTGGCTAAAATAGTTGAATCGTCGCGAATAGTAGCTGGATTCTTCTGCCAATATAGAACACCATCATCTCCGTAAGGAAGTGGTATGTATCCAGGATCACCAGGTTTGTATTTAAAAATGGGTGTTATAAATCTATCTATGAAAATGAGGAAAATACCAACTATCATTATGATAACAACCAAATAGGTAATTATTGACAAAATGCTAATTTTACTAGAATCAAGTGAAGGAGCTGTTAGGGTTGCGGGGGATACTCCTGAATTACCTTGAACTGGGGAGGAATCATTGGCAAATGGAAATGTTATTTTTTGATTTTCCGCCCGAGGGAAAAGCTTGCTAAATATTCCACCCAATGGTTTTCTATTAGCCATTCTACTTTACAGCAGACTATAAACGGAATTTCCTATTTTACCACAGATTTACAATATTGGCATATTGAATCAGGTAATTTGATGTAGAATTCTATGAATTTTTGGAACCGGTCTGATAATTTCGGACAGCCCAAATCGCCCCTGCTATGAAGGCTCCGCCAAGAACACCATAGATTATACCTTGCAGAAAACTTTTCATATCGCGCTCTTTGAAGTCCGCGGGATTCCAGATAGGAGATCTATTGCGCTCGCCCAATTTTGTATAGAATGCTATTGCCTCATTCTCGCTAATTTGCGGTTTCCCGAGTGATTTATTTACTACATTATGTAAATTCACTGTCCAACGAAAAAGGTCGGCACGTTTATCCAAGGAAGGACTGATAGGATTTTCCGATAGGTGCTTCGCATAATGTTCACGGCAGACCGGACAAGGTATCAGTGAAGCAAGGCTCTCATAAAAATCCTTGGCTGCTCGTTTTATTTGATAAGGCGGTTCTTGGATTGGATAACCGAGGGCAATTATGTGAATCGTATGCCAGAATATCGGACCCCAAACATTTGGAGGTAGATGCATTTACAGATGTAATCTAGTCTCTAAAAAAGACGAGGTTAAAGACATAACAAGAAAAACGAATAGTGTGGCCTTCCGTATTTACGGAATGGCGATGATTTTAAATACAAGTAATAACCGTATAATACGGGATTATAGCACAAATTGCACAAATTGCGGAAAACCAGGTCATTTATTTCGTGAATGCACGAGTCCAATTATGAGTTTTGGCATAATTGCCATGCATTTTGATAATAATTCTGTTAGTGAAAAGAATGAAATTTTATGCTCGGATAGAACTCATATAACAGGTCTCGAACTCATACCCAAAATGCGATTTCTCCTTATTCAGCGAAAGGATAGCTTGAATTTTGTGGAGTTTGTGCGCGGTAAATATATGCCAAATGACATTGGGTATATAACAAGTATTTTACGGAATATGACTAAAAAGGAGCAACAGAAACTACTTGACCTTGATTTTGATAATTTATGGAAAAATGTATGGGGGAAGACGAATAAGTCCCATAGGAATGATTATGATATTTCAATCAATAAGTATAATCAAATAAAGAACTTATTGCCTCAACTTATAAAGGAGAATCCTTCACACTGGGATGAGCCCGAATGGGGATTTCCAAAGGGTCGACGGAATGCTATGGAGAAAGACTTGGCCTGTGCCATTCGGGAATTCGAGGAGGAGACGAATATTTTACGTGATAAATTTCGAATACTTGAAAATATTTTACCAGTGTCCGAGACCTTTTTTGGTTCAAATCACATACATTATTGTCATAAATATTTCTTGGCAATTTGCGACCCGAATACGCGGGCTGAAATGTCCACTCAGAATCATCACATGATTCGTGAAATAGGAGATATTAAATGGTTGACTTTTGAAGAAGCACTTGAGAAAATTCGCCCAGATAATATTGAAAAACGGGAAATTTTGATGAATGTCGTGAGAATTATGCGAAACTATTTGCCGATGGGTATTAATATAAATCCAATGGAAATGTATAAAGAAATTAGCACGTATAATTATTCCCAGTGAGTTTGACTGACTCTAAAAGTGAGCACTCCTGATATTTCAGGAATACTCACTTTTCAGTATAAACGTGTCTTAAATACGAATAAGTCTAAACTTGTAGACTAAATAGTAGAGTATGGCCGCGAGTATGGCCGCGAGTATGGCCGCGAGTATGGCCGCGAGCACAGCCGTAATTGCTGAGCCTGTAGGGGCAGAATTACTTGAGCGTTGGAATAACGAACAGGATTTGACTAAGCGTGATGAAATACTTCTAGAATTGGAGCGTCGGGGCCTGTTTCCATCGGCATTCCAGGCAGAATGGGAGCGGTCAACTGGAGCCTATCCTAGTCTCGAAGATCCCCTTTTCATCCCTAAACTTCTAAAACACAGAGAATTTGCGGAAAGTAAACAAACAACCTGGCAACCTCGCCGTGATGTCTGCACAACTACGGACGAATTTGAAATAACTCCTGTTCAGCGTTTCGTGGCGAATTTTATGAGCCCACGAAGCCCCTATATGTCAATGCTTTTGTATCACGGCGTCGGTGTGGGTAAGACCTGTGCTGCCGTTCAAATTGCCGAGGCCTGGTTGGATAATTTTCCAAGAAGCAAAGTGATTATTATAGCACCACCGACCATTCAATCAGGGTTTTATAGAACCATATTCGATATAACACGTGTGAAAATTGGGGAGGACGAGGAGCCGAATTCTGCCGTTCAATGCACGGGAGATCTTTATTTACAATTATCGGGAACATCCATGGAACGAGACAAGGAAAGAATTGAACGTCGTGTGAAAAAGACAATTAATCGGCGATATGCGATTTATGGGTATCGTGAATTTGCAAATTATGTGCGAGATTTACTTAAAAGAATACCTGCTGGACTGAATCCCGAGCGAAGAACCGAACAGGAGAATCGTATTTTAAATGGAGAATTCGGTGGTAAATTGATGATAATAGACGAGGTTCATAATCTACGTGATGTTGGAGAGTTACCGCCAGGCACAGTCGAGGAGGATACCGCAGGCATGGCAACAATAGCGGTAGAGCCCCATGCATCTGGAGAAAATGCGCCAGCAGGCGGCGAAGCAGAAACGGAAGATACCAAACAGGGGAAGATACTTACACCCTACATTAAGAAAGTTCTCGAATATGCGGAGGGAATGAAACTGGCATTCTTAACAGCCACACCCATGTATAATACATATAGGGAAATCATATTTCTATTTAATTTACTTCTGCTTAATGACAAAAAGGCCCAATTAATTGAAACGGACATATTTACACGAGATGGTAACTTCCGCCCTGGTGGTGAAGAGCGACTTGGTAAGATAGCTCAGAGATATGTGAGCTTTATGCGCGGCGAAAATCCCACGAGTTTTCCCCTGCGTTTCTCTCCTCTTCCTGGCACCATCCCAACCCTGGCAACTTATCCTGCTATGAGTCCAAGAGGAACCATCATACCTGATGCTGAAAAAACCTTCATAAACAGTCTGCCAATAGTTCCCCTACAACTACACGACGAAACACTGTCCGCAACTCTTCAGGCCATGGAGTCAATACCAAGCAGCATGGGTGGTCTCAATTACATGCTGGTAGAGCGCCTTATATCCGCTGGAAATTTTGTCGTTCCACCAACGGGAGGGTCAAATGGCACAGATGAGGATGCCGTGGCAAGATCCCGAGCTGATGCTCTGTCTATCCATTTCCGCCGCGAAACAGTGGCTGGGGAATTGAAATATGTTCCTCGCGCGGGCCCTGACAAGGTATCCTGGCTCGCTGAGAGCAACATTGGTAAATATTCACAAAAATTCGAGTTCTTTTTGAAAACAGCCCGAAATGCAGAGGGTGTCATATTTGCCTATTTGCGATATGTAAATAGTGGTGCCATACCTCTTGCACTTGTTCTTGAGGCAAATGGATATACTCCATATGGGCGTAAATCGAGACTCCTCGGCGCCCCCATTCAGTCTTCTGGCAGACGTCAGTGTGCCCTGTGTCCGCAACGCGAGAATAATCATGAAGGACTCGACCATGCTTTCCGTCCCGCCTACTACGCCATTATAACCGGTGATAAGGAATTGGGTGTAAAAAATGTGGCGTCCATCGCCGCCGAAAGAGAGGCTGGCAATAAGGACGGAGAGATTATTAAAATAGTTATAGGAAGCCAGGTCGCAGCGGAAGGTGTTGATTTTAAATATATTCGGGAAGTCCATGTTATGGACAGCTGGTATCATCTCAACAGAATGGAACAAATCATCGGACGCGGTATTCGTTTCTGCTCTCATGCCGCCCTGCCAGCTGAAAAGCGAAACACAACTATTTATCTATATGCCTCCGTTCTTCCGCCTGAATATAATAAGGAAACTGGAGACTTGTATAGTTACAGAGTAGCCTTCAAAAAGGGACAGCAGGTTGGCCGTGTCAGCCGAGTAATGAAACAGTATGCGATTGATTGTAATATCAACCACGATGCCATTTTGATTCAGGATAGTAAGAAAATTTCCCAGACAGATTCTCAACGAAATCGTCGCCCTGATGTTCCTATTCGCGATATGGACTACACCGCAATATGTGACTGGATAGAGTGTGATTATAAATGTATTCCTGAGGTTAATGTGAATATAACAGAATCAGATGATTCCACATATGATGCTTTTGCGGCCAGGTGGAGAGTGGCCGAACTGAAAAAAAGATTGCGCCTTGCCTTCAGTGACCAGAATTTCTATGAAACGGAGAGACTTCGCAATCGTTTCGCTGATGTGCCTGAAATTGCATATTTAAATCTATTGCGTGAAACTATTGACAATAAAAATTTTAAAATAACGAACAACTCGGGGATTGATGGCTATATTCGTTACTGTAACAAATATTACGTATTTCAACCATATTCCTATTTAGATATTCGCATTCCATTGGCAATTCGCTCTGCTAAATTTCCTATTAAGCGTGATAATTATGAACCCAAATTAATAGAGACAGGGTTGCCTGCTGTCGTCCCAGTCCCAGCTGCCCTTCCAGCCTCGACTGCAAATGTGCCCTTGCCTGTCGTCTCAGAGAAGGGTGTGGCCGAGCCAGCAGTTCCTGCTACAGGCATCAGGAAAGCACCAGTTATTCTAGCACGTCTACCAGAAATCGAATTTAATTATGTTGTGCCCTGGCAAGTCACGCAGGCCTGGGTAGGACGACTTATTCGAGGAAGTGAAACCTCGGAAGACACAGGCAAAGACGATGCGTTTCCTAAGGAAATTCGTGAGGACTGGATACCCCATGTAGCAAATGATAGTAATCCCGTCATTATTAAATTAATACAAATACTACATGTAATAGTAAGTTTTGTCAAAGCCTGGCGAAATTCAGGTGCAAAAGAGCCTGAAAAAACACAGTTCATACTAATGGACTATTTTTGGGATAATTGGTTGACAAAGGAAGAGCAATTAGATGCGGTGTATCGAAATATAGAGGGCGCTAAACAACATATGGGGGCGAGTATCTATAAATATGATACTCTGGATGTTTTGCGCGTGGTAAATCCAGAGGATGGTCAGATACTTTATTACTGCAGAGACAGAACACCCTGTGTTCGGTCAATCCGCGATGATGTAATTCGAAATACAATGGATTTGCCTGAGAACAAAATATCCGAGCATCACTCAGGATTTCTGTATGGTTTCTTGGCACCCAAAGATGGTATGATGGTATTTAAAACGAATACTCCTCCCAAAGAAGGCGAAAAACTTGGTAGAGGTTCAGAGTGCGGAAATGTTAGCACCACACGGGATCATTTGAAAAAAATAGATACACTCATTCGGCAAATTGCCGAAAAACGGGGTGGAAACTGGTCGAGGGCGGGATTATTATTGGAGAATTCAGTGAGAGTTTGCACATTTTTGGAGCTTCTGTTGCGCTGGATGAACGGAGTTGGAATAGATGGCAAAGCGTGGTTTTATCGACCTGTTCAGGCAAATATAGCAGGTCACAAGGGTTTTTTCAGAGGAGCCACTGTTGGAGTGGATAGTGCATCCGTCGCACCTTCTGCTGCGCCAAAACGAGGGCGTAAAAAAAAATTGATAGTCGAATGAGACCTAAATACTGTATGCTTTAAAGGAAAATGGATACTATTGTCGAACCAAACGCCAAGGCCACCAAGGCCACCACGAAAAGTAAAGTTTTGAAAAATTCTACCGCAGAGCCTCCTATCAGCAAACTTCGCCAGGATTATCTGATCCAGGCTCGCTGGAAACATGCCAGTTTTATCCGCCAGATAATTGACTCCATAAAGGACCTGATGAGTTACATAAATATGGACTGGGACACAGCAGGAATCCGGATTCAAGGCATGGATGATGCGCATGTTGCTCTCAGTAATATTTTCATCTCAAGTGAAGATTGCGAGTGTTATCATGTTCGCGAGGGAATTACTGTTGGGGCGTATCTTTATAGTATGAGTAAAATTCTTGCAATAGCTGAACCAACGGATAGCTGTGAATTCTTTATTAAGTCCGACCTAGATTCCAATCTAAGTATTAAATTTCAATCCGAAGATGGTTCAAAGGAAGCTTTATTTGAAATTCCTCTCCTTGACATCGAAACAGAATTACTGGAAATTCCCGAAAAGGATTATGATAATGAAGTGCGTATTGCTTCCTCCGAGGTTCCGACAACTATTCGTGATATGAGTTTTTTGGGCGATTCCGTTGAATTTACAGTTAATTTCGATGAATTTAAACTGAAAATTCAAGGGGAGAATGGTAAGGGTCAGCGTTCTTGGAAAAGCACCACGTGTAAAATTCTCATGAAAAATAACGAAGAACGACAACTTATACAACGATTTCATATAAACTATATTATACGTGCCCTCAAAGCGACTTCGACGACGCAAACATTGCTTCTTGAATTTTCGGCAAATAATCCTTTGCGAATTACGTGTATGTTCGGCCAAAAATCAAGCATTATTAATTTCTTGGCGCCGAAGATTGAAGATGACGATTAGAACATGGCAGAAAAATTGATTAGTTCCAAATACTATATAAAGAAAAAAGACCTCTAACACAATAGAGTATTCGAATGGAATCAAAGGCATTTTTTGAGAAAAAGTTGAGCCTGAGTCCAAAAGAACTAAACAGAATTCACGAAAAATCCGTTGAAAAAATCCTTACCGAACAACTGGTTGAAAAACTAGAGGGAAAATGCTCTGAGCATGGATTTGTCGTTTCGGGAACAGTGAAAATTCTGTCACGCTCTATGGGCTATTATGATCAGAGTAACTATACAGGGGATACGAGTTATTTTGTAAAAGCCGAGGCGACAGTAATTAATAGTGTTGATGAATTTCAAATAGTCGCTGATGTCATTCGTAAAAATAAAATGGGGCTATACGCAAATTTCAAAGATGCCCTCCGCATTATTGTTCCACGGGATCTCAACATAGGAAACGAAGAGTTTGAATCGGTCCAAGTAGGCGATAAGATTGAAATTATGCTAAAAAAGAGCAAGTTTCAAGTGAATGACCCTTATATTTTGGTTTCGGCACAATTTGTTAGACGTATTCGAGAAGGCGATGATGCTCGCGTTTCTGGAGTTCTGGAGTCGAAGACATACGATTAGCCGACTGAGTTTAAAAAGGAAATTTGCTACTCTATGACTAAATAGGGGAAATGACTGATAATTATCCATTAAGAAGACAATTATTTGATAATCTTACTCTTCTTGTAAAGTCAGAGCAACTAGAAATATTAAAAATCTTGAAGAAAAATGATGAAAAATATACCGAGAATAGCAACGGCATTTTTTTTGATGTTTTGTTAATAAGTGATAAAAGCTATGAAGAAATGAATTCATTTATGGAGTTTTGTTTAAAGACTCGTAAAGAGGATAACATACGGACACAGACTTTGAAAAATATTGCAGCCGAATGCGGGGCAACACTTGATAGGATTGACTAGAGCTGGGAGGTAGCAGCGGCGGCAGCACTTGCGGAGCGGAGGCGGAAGAAGCAGTCTAAACATACAATTCGTATTTTAACAGAAAATGAGCACACTTGTTGCTGAAACAGCAGGGTCTGCAGCAAAACATGGCGGCGGATATCAAAATTATAGTTTCAATCAACTATGGGAATTTATTCAGACAAATCCAAATAAAGGACTTCGTCTGAATAAACCAAGCCATGGCGGGAATAATGTAGAGCAAGACAATTCCACGGAGCAAATCGACAATGCCCTCGGAATTCAGGGCATGCGGCTTCAATTTGTTAAACCTACGGGGCTTCTATCAATTTTTACATGGATATCATCGCCAATGTTTCGAGATGCTCCTGTGAATTCCGCATACAATATGTCAAGGGGCTTCGGGGCCGGTTTTATTGTCAGTTTGGATCAAAGAATAGCTGGGACTCGTTTTATGCGAAAAAAAAGAATAATCACCGAGTGGATGAATACGCTGATGAATCTTCCTGGCATTTTGACAAAAGATGTAGAACTAGCCGTTTCCACCTTGTGTGAAGTCCAGGGTTTCCATGCAATACTCGTTTCCAATTTTTCCACTGAAATGGATGATGGCAAAGATAACGGCCAAGAAGCACAAATTCAAATCTTCTTTTCTTCCGACCCAGCGGATTGGAAGGAATCCAATAAATCAATTTGGATTTTTGATATCAACGGAGGTTGGATTCTTGAAGATGGCTCAATAGAGAGTTTCACATCCCTATCAAGCTGGATTGAAGACAAAGAAAAAGAGGGTTGGAAAATTAATTGGCCTTCTCTTGATCCTAATGTCAAAAAAACGGACATGGTCGAATTACTAAAGCAGTCTATTATGTGGAAAGAATCAGACGAAAAACTGAAGAAAGATGCCCTTGCCCCTCGCTACGTTCGCTATCGAACCCTGGAGGGATTACGGAACATTTCCTATGGAGATAATGGTAATTAGTAAAATTGATATTCATTGTCTTGATTATACGACTAAATAAGTAAATAATTATGATATTAAAACCTAAGACTAAGTTCTATAAGATTTAATAGAAGATGGAAATCCAACCTGCTGAAAATCGCACTCTGGATGCTCTAATTGCAAACTGGTCCACCCATTCAGAGGATGAATTGGAGGCAACGTTTGGCGATAAAGGCACAGTTGATAGCACGACTTTCCTAGGTATAGCGAAACGACTTGCAGCGAAAGGTTACCAGGCACGCCCACAAGAAGATAAACTAAATATCTTATTGCCCAATAAAATTCGCATAACTTTGAATGGGCTAGGTATAATTCAACAATACTGTAAAGATGATACCTTAACTGGGAAACCATTTACCGCAATGACCAAAGATACCACTCGTGCCGAGGCGAATCTTTTCCTACCTGAATATGAAACTAAGATTAAATCCAGACGTGAAAAAAATCTGGCTCAGGATGACTTTAATGTCAAACAGGTCATTGATACGTGGAATACTCAGAAAAAAGCATTCCGTCTTATTAAGCGTTGGTCATTCGCAGGTCACGGTATTCAAATTGACATGTCTATTGTTCGGATGACACCGCGAAATAACAGCGGCGAATTTCAATGGGTTAGAGGATTTACTGAACAGGACGTATTTCGTCAACCACCTGTCTATGAAGTAGAGGTTGAATTAAAACGTGACGAAAACACGGATACACCTGAAAAAGCGAAGAAAAGTATTGTGCGCGGTATTGGTGAAATTCTACGCTCCATTCAAAAAAATACACTTCTCATTCGGAAATCAGTTCGCACGGATGTGCTGCGTCAATATCAAGCGATTGTGCGCTCAGATAGATTCCGTGGTGTGCCGCCAGTTACACTTGAAAGAAAGAATATGGCTGTGCTCGATGAAGACAGTGTGGAAGTTCAAGATAAAATACCGAATATTCATTTTGGTTATAATGTTACTGATAAAGCTGATGGTCTGCGTGTAATGCCTTTCGTCGATTCCGAGGGTAATCTTTACATGATTGATATGGGTCTCAATGTATATCGCACTGGACTCCGAAATGGAGCTTGCCGAGGAAGTCTACTTGATGGTGAATGGGTCACGCAAACCAAAAATGGAAAACCTGTGAATTTACTTTTATTGTTTGATATTTATTATACGACGTCGAGTTCTGGCAGCCGTGATGTATCTGTATTACCTTTTGCGGATTTGGATAATCCGGATACTGAGACGCGATATAATACTCTAACAAACTGGGTAAAAACCTGGAAGGAATACGAGGCCCAAACTACAAAGTCAATCACAGAGACAAGCAAGCTCATTGTTGGTATGAAAACATTCCGTTTCTCGCGTGGAATTTCGCCGCCGACTTCTGACGGTGCCAGTGCCAGTGCCAGCACGACAGTCAAGACTTCGGCACGCTATGATTATAATTCTATCTTTGAAGCCTGCTCTCAAACACTTGACATGCCCGTCATTTATCACACAGATGGTCTGATTCTGACTCCCAATTCTGCTCCCCTACCCAGTCGCCCTGGTGAAACTTTCTTCCAGCAATTCAAATGGAAACCGGCTTCAATGAATACTGTTGATTTCCTTGTGACTATTGAAAAGGACCCTGAAATTTCCACTCTGGATATGATAACTACAGGAATACATCCACGGACAGGTGAAACCGTTCGTTATAAGACACTTCGACTATTCGTCGGCTCTTCCAAAGATCCCGCATATGAAGATCCTCGTGCAACCATTCTTAATGAATTGCCAATTCCTGATGCTCCTAATCGCCGCGGTCCTGGAGCGGCACCAATACGATATAAACCTGTCCTATTTAGTCCAGTGGAATATCCTGATACTATGGCAAGCGTATCCAATCGCTTAATAGAGTTGGATGCCACAACAGGTGAAGAATTTGTAACGACAGAAGAAGGCGAGGCTATTCATGACCGAACTATTGTTGAGATGCGCTATGACCCTGCCCAACCCCAGGGATGGCGTTGGATACCCATGCGTATTCGACATGATAAGACCGAACGTCTGATGAGAGGAACCCTTGAACGCACATTAAATAGCGAGAAAGTGGCGGAAAGTGTGTGGAATAGTATTCATGAGCCCGTCACAGAATATATGGTTCGCACTGGTTCAGAAGAGCCTAGTGAAGAGGAGCTTCGTGCTATGAGCGAAGCACGTGGCGAAACACGCGCAGACATCAGTCTAAAATACTATGATCGCAAGGCAAGCACGGAAGATCTCCTGGTTGTTCGTGGTCTACGTGATTTCCACAACCGATACATCAAAGAGGAAATAATTTACAAAAGTATCTTGAAACGCCGTGGGACAAAACTCATTGATTACAGCTGTGGAAAGGCCGCAGATTTACAAAAATGGCGGCGCGGACGTGTTGGACTTGTTCTGGGACTTGATATTGCCGGTGAAAGTATTCGCAATAAGACGGATGGAGCATATCGTCGTTATCTGGATTCAATGGTGAATGCTGGTGGACGTGACAGAATAGCACAAATGATTTTCGCCATAGCCGATTCAAGCCGAGACATTGTCAGTGGCACAGGTGGAGCAACTCAAGAAGAATCCGATATATTGCGTTCAATATTTGGAAGAGCCGAGACGGAAGGGGTATTACCGAAGTATGTCTCCAAAGAACTATCTGGAAAACTACGTAGGGGTGCTGATGCAGGTGTGCTCATGTTCAGTCTTCACTATTTCTTTCAATCCAAGGAAGCACTAGACGGTCTTCTCTCCAATCTGGCAGCTACTATTAGGGAAGGTGGATACTTTGCTGGATGCTGTTTTGACGGAGAAACAGTATTCAATTTCCTATCAAAAGTCGGAAAAGGTGGCTCCAGAATAGGGCGAGACGGTGATGAAATACTGTGGTCTATTGTGAAAAAATATGATGCTCCTGAATTGGCGGACGATGAGACATCTATTGGTATGCCTATTGATGTTGAATTTATTACTATTGGAACCCCGCATACAGAATATTTGGTGAATTTCAAGTATTTGACAAAACGCCTGGCAGATATTGGATTTGAACTTATGACAGCCACCGAATTGGCAGAAGTCGGACTACAAAACAGCACAAATATGTTTGATGAAACATTCAAGATGGCAGAAGAGAGAGGTATGAAATATCCCATGAAAGATGATGTCAAGACATTCAGTTTCCTTAATAGGTGGTTTATCTTTAAGAAACGAGGAATGGATGTCGCGGCAGCTGCTTCCGCCGCTAGCGCAACGCAGACAGTCGCCAGGGCACTTGAGGCTGCGACGGCAGCGGCTGAGGGGGCCACGGAAGAAGTCGTGGTAACTGAAACGGAGCCAGCAACGTCGATAGCCGCCAGTCTACTAGCAACAGAAGGTCGCGATGGAGCCGCGGCTATAGTTACACAGGCGAGTCAAACTATCACTGGCGACGAAGGTATTGTAATGCCTGCGACTGCCTCCGCAGCAGCAGCCTCAGCGACATTTTCTGCGGGACCCTACATATCTCTCGATCCTTCTGCAAAATATCCGATTTCGAGGGTTCTTCTGTTTTACCTCGCAGCAGACAAAAAATCTCTATATGGAGATCCCGCGCCTGCACAGTGGCTTGCTCCAGGCTCACTCTTTCCTATTCAAGACCCCAACAGTCCAGATTTGGAATATCCGACTGCCGAGCATTTCCTGGCCGCCATGTTCTATCGGCATGCGACAGATAAACCTGACTTGGCAGTTACACTTTTCTCAACTACAGGGACAATATATCAGTCTTTCCTGGCCGAAACCATGGGGAAAGCAGAGGACGCCAAATATGCAACACAGATTGAAATGATAACAAAGGTTCGCGCGTCATGGTATAATCCAACAACTAGAAAACGAACATTTAACTCCTATAAAGTAAAAATATTCAATGAGGCTGCCTGGACAATCCAAAAAGATAAAGCCATTGAATATGCTATGCGACAACGCTGGGAAAAGGATGCGCGCTTCCATAGAATTATTGAACAGGCAAGAGAGGATGGGAAATACTTATTGTTCTATGTGGCAACTGGAATCGATGAACTGGGAGGACGCAGAGACCGCGAGGGACATATTGTAGGTGAAAATAAAATTGGGCGTGCTATTATGAAACTGGCAAATTACTAAATAGAATTGGATGCCAGTCTGATGCCAGTCTGATGGCTTAAATATTTTTTGACCTGCGCTCAACTAAACTCCGCAGCGGTCTAATGTCAATCTAAAACTGGAACACCTTGATAGAATATATTGACTAGCGGAGATCAAACTCCAATCCCATTCAAAAAATGCCAGAGTCATGGCAAATTCTAACCGTGCGTAATTGTCATCCGCGAGATAAGTTTATTGTATTTGATGAACCAACACATACATATACTGTTCATGGTTCATCAAAAGGATATATTTCCTGCACAAAATTTATTCATGAATTTTTTCCACACTTTGATGCCGACGCAGTTATTCGAAAGATGATGAAAAGTCCTAAATGGCCTATGAATAAATTGTATGGAAAAACGGCGAAAGAAATCAAGGAGATGTGGAATGCGAATGGCAAGGAAGCCAGTGGCTTGGGGACTGCCATGCATCTTTCTATCGAGCAATTTCTGAATGAAGCCGAGTCTATAATTGAACCGACAATTTTCACAACATCCGAATGGAGATATTTCCAAAATTTCTGGAGGGATCATGGTAGTAACTTGGAGCCTTATAGGATGGAATGGGAAGTATATGTGGAGGAGATTAAACTTGCTGGCTCAATTGATGGGGTATTTCGTCGGCGCTCTGATGGACGCTTCGTCATTTATGACTGGAAACGCAGTAAAGAAATCAAGCCAGATAATAAGTTTGAAACAGGATACCCACCTCTTCATCATTTACCGAATACCAATTACTGGCACTATACTATGCAATTAAACGTGTATCGATGGATTTTGAAATATCATTATAATCTTGATATTGCTGAACTTTATTTAGTAATTCTTCATCCAAATAATTCAAATTATGTCCGAATTCGGCTCAATATTTTGGAGGAAGAAGTGCTTGATATGGTGGATGCGCGTCTTCGAGCAGTGAAGGGTGAATTAACTCAAGCAGTTGTTTTGCCTCTACCCGCCAATGACGATAGCGAAGATGAGGTGGCTGAGAAAAATTCCGCAATGTGTGCTATTAAACTATAGATTTTCTTCGTTTTTCAGTTATACGTAATCCACCTACTTTTGGTTTCATTCCAGGAATTATTCCAGAAGATTCATCGTATATCCTCTTAATTTGTATTGGTAAATCGACTGCTTCTAAATAGGGCTGTGTCTCATTTTTAACGAGCATCCCTATTTTTCCAGTTGATAGAAGGACGAATACATGAATATTACTAAATCTATCAGAAATGTTGCGTAAAAATTCTACACGCGGTGTCGTGACTGCGGCGGCGGATGCCGCGGATGCAATGGTCGTTGCGGCAGTAAAATCGATTACTCCAATAGATTTCTTGGATTCATTCACAAATCTCTTCATAAAATTAGCATCAATCTTAGTAGTCGGTGGAAAATCAGGGGCTCTGAATAACTTCACTCCTATTAAGCGCAAAAATGGTATAAGTGTCTTTCTATCATCAGGAGATGCCAGGAACTGTATAGGAGACGATAGTGGTCCTAAAAATTCCGCCAGCTCCAATGGTAGATTCTTTTCGGCAGTATTCTCGGCCTCAACCATTTCCTTATTTGTAACATCATCAGCTGCTCGACTCATTTCCTCATAAAACTCATGTTTTTCCGGCTCAAAACGTGCCCAATCTAGACGCAGCAATTCCGACCAGGTCAAAGAGTTCTCTGGAATGATAAACTGATCACCGAATCGAACCGGCTCCAAAATTTCCGTCAAGACTCCGACTTTACCCTTTACAAGTTGTTTGCGTCTGTATGGAAAACGGATTAATTCATCAATAACTCTCTTGATGAAAAGCTCACTTGTGCTTACTTCAGATGAACTTCCCAGAGGTGACTTTGTAGGAATATGAAGACGACAACGAGGTTCGTCTGTCTCTCTCCAGAGACAGACTCCAGTGCATCGTTCCTCACTATCTAGTAATCGACAGTCCTTACGAAGGAACCCTTCTGGACCTTCCCAGGCCTCATCATCCGATTGTAGCCAGGTCGCCATCGTCCCAGCCAGTATGATTTCCAAGCGTTTTCTCTTTTCAAATTCAGGCAGACTTCCAAAAATTATTGTCTCAATCTTTTTTCGAACTTCAGGGCCTGCCAGAGGACTATTCATCCAGTTTGCGAATGTTAGACGGAAGTGCTGATAGAGTTCATCCAATTGTTGACTAGAGAGCCGTTTTTTTAGCTCGGGATTTTCACCGCATTTCGCATCTGAAAGGATTTTATTCACATACGACTCGATTGTCATTCCTTCTACAGAAGAATATTCACGAGATTCTAGGCGATATTTCTCAAGCAAACCAGATTCATCCAGTTCGCGTTTGGACATGGGCTGGCAGGGTATCATAATACCATTCGCCAATTGTATCATAGAATATTCATCATCCTTTTGACGAAGAACAAAGCGGACACGGTAGCCTGGGAAAAGTGACAACTGGGGTTGTATAGACGTTATATATGTTCGGATGAGACGCGGTAGAGTAGCCAAAGGACGACAGTCGTCAAATCCGAAATGGATGTGTTTTTGACCCAATATAGCCCCATCGTCGACAATAGGAACTATGACAAGTTCAAAATCATCATCTTCATCTAGCTCAGTATCACTTTCAGCTCCCTCAGACTCCTCCGTTTTGCTCTCAATGACACCTGATACGCCAGAGCGTCTAGGAGATTCTTTTGGAAATTTATAGGAAATGCCGACCGCATGATTATAATTATCGCGAATTACTCCATAGAAGTTCTTTCCCTGTATTAGTGTCTCAACTAAAGACAAAGGGACTAATGAACGAACATCTTTGGTGAGCGCTTCCTGTGGAGTGTATAACGAACGATAAAGTGACTGGCACTGATTAAAGTATTCAGAAATACGCTGGCGGACAATATTCGGCCAATTTCTAGTTTCATTGGACTTGAATCTATCCGTGTTGATGTGCGTTCCAGAGAACCCGCCTAGAGGAGGCTTGTTGTCTGTGTAGAAAAATAATTCGAACAGTCCATTTTCATCTCTACTCGCAAAAGCAATGTCATTTGTTTTATGGCGATCCACACTCACTCCATAGGAAGGGCAGCGGACTGTTGGAAGACCCTGTTCAGATGTGCGCGCTCCTGATTCCTGTGTCCAGTCTAGAACGACTAATTGTAGGCCTCTAGGAAAGAAAAGACCTGGTTCCGCAAGTAGAGCCTGGAAATGCCTCAATTGTTTGGTTCGCGAGCTATCTTTGACATATTCCAAAAAACGTTGATAGGAATTATATACACGACTGAGACTCTGTCGGTTTTGTAGTTTTATGTCAGAATCTATCAGACGATTAACAAAGCGTTTCAACTCAATTTCTTCGGGCTCGGGGTCAGACGGATTATAAAATTCATTAACAAGATTGCCGAAATTGGCGGAAATGAAAATCATGGGCTGGCAAACTTCCAGCACTCTTTCCCTTACTTCATGGATACTATTCCTACCAAGTAAAGGCGCTAAGACTGCAAAGACAGACTCTTTTTGTCCTGGCGAATTCTCGACGCCCATTCGAAGAAATCCACGGGAATCTGCCGCCAACTCTTGGCGAATCTGGGCGCGTTTTACAAGAGCCGATGATTTTTGATTGAAAAAGCGTTCAAATGCGGGCGGGAGTATGGCGATTTTCCCGGGTTCTAGTGGATGTTTTTCAGGACCGAGAATATATTCCTTATGAACTTTTTGGAGTATTACACCGTATTCGACAGCACCTCTTGCCCCTTGTATTTCCAACTCAGTGTCAGACTCTGCGTTGGATTCGCCTTCTTCATCTATCAGCATCTCTTCACGCTCTGCTGGGGCTGCTAGGGCAGCAGCTGCTGGTAGGGGTAATTCTATTCGTCGCTCAACAGATGGTGCAGTGCGAAAATGTGCGAAGGCAGGATCATCAGAGCGGAGAAGTTTCCGATAAGTCTGCTCTCTATCAAGTCTCGGCTCAATAAAACAACAGGGTAACATGAATCCCTCGGGATGCGTCGTTTTCTTGAGGAAATTTATATAGGAGTGGAATGTATCCGCTTTCGGTTTATTTTTTCTTTTATAGACAGTTGCACCAGGAACAGGTTTCTTGCTGGTTATTAATTTTCCTTGACAAAAGGGGCAAGTATTGGCAGGCTTCGGCTTACCGTCTCTATCACGTGTTGAGGCGAAATCTCTTGGGCGCACTAGAATCTCATCAAGAAGGCAGAAAAATTGGGGACACACATAATAGCTGGGATTGACAGGATTGGAACCGAAACGTAGGATAAAATACTGCTCGTAGCCTGGTTTTTTCTTGGGTTCTTCTTCTCCTGTGAGGGGTAATTCAATGAATTCAATATCTTCATCATATTCATAGATACTTCTCATACGCTTGTATTGTTCTTTTGTAAGAACATTGGGCATTCGGTCATCATTTGCCGCACACATACGAGCATATCCGAGTTCCCCATCTTTCGGAGTATATTCATAAAGACGGCGATCAACTTCCTTGAGTTTTTTTAGAAACCAGGAGGATGGATTAATAGTGCGTTCCTTTACATTCACACCAGATTCTGTGGGAGCATCTGCGGCGGACGCGGAGGCCGCGACCGGTTCTGGCGGAGGTTGCTCAATAGGAATTGAAACTGCTGGCACCAGAGATGGTGCTGGTGCAGCTCTAGCCGCAGATGGTTCCGCTGGGATATATCGATTTGTCGCGGGCCGAGGGAGAGTTACACTAGCAGCTGGTCCGAATCCCTCGTCAGGAGCTATTGAGCCTGGCCCATCTAATACTTCGTTTGCGGCACTGGAAGCGGTGGGAATATTCTCAGCATCGGCGGCATTTTCTTGTGGAATGTCTTCTTGTCCAAAGACCTCTGCCATAAAAAAATCAGGTATTTCATCGGCTTCGCCGCCAATACCTTCCTCGACAACATCTGGCATCGGCACTGGTGCAGGCACCTCAGCAGGTGCGGCTGCCGCAGCCGCCACAGGGACAGCCGCTGTAGCCGCTGTAGCCGCAACAGGTACAGCCGCTGTAGCCGCTGTAGGAAAGCCCGCTGCAATCCGTTCTCGTCTCAAATCTTCTCTTTCAAGCAAAGTCTCGGCCTCCGTTTGTGCCTGTGTAATTCTAGGCCCAATATTAAAATAATCATCGTCTTCAAAGAATAGGACCCCTAACAAAGAATAAATACGTCGAAAAGTATGGAATGAATCTATCCTGTGACAATGAATGCTATAATACGGATGCTGGCCAAATATATACAAATCAACTCCTGGATTGTATGCTTCTATGAAGTCCCCGTCTTCAGGAACAGCCACTGTGAAAGCTCCGCGATTTTCAAACCATCTCGCGACTGCAGCTCTGGCCTCTTCATCAGAAAGCGCAAATTCTGCCTGTGTTGCACGTATAAGTTCCGTGGTCAGACCCTCACCTTGAAGAATAAGTCTAGTCGCGTATTGTGTCAAGAAAGTTCCTATTTTATCCTCAGTAACAAACTGGGAAACTGCTTTGTAACGAAGTGATATAATAGGCTGCTGATCAGGCAATGCTCCAATTTCCTGAAAAAATGGCTGTAAAACTCCTAGACGTTTTACGAATTTGGCTCTAGTAAAACGTCCCACAGAGCTGTCAACGGCAACCGATAAAAGCAAAGATATCTCGGCTAAATGAAAATTATTCGCTCGTATTTCAGCTGGAAAATCTGACAGAGATTCTGCTAGAATTTGATCAAACTTGACGAAATCGTATTCCAATTCGAGCTTACGTATCTTCTTTGGAGGCTGAAGTAGAAGGTCTACAGAACCTTCCTCAAATACACGGATGGTGCCATAAATCGCTGGCAAAGAACCCAGTGCCTCTCTATGAAGATATTTCAACATCAAAAAGTCCTTATCGGCAGTTGGTGAAACTTCTTTGCCCCATTGGGGAAGTAATTTCGGATCAGAAATTGTAGGTATAGGAACACCGCCAGTCACATGAAGTTTGGTGACCGCCGTTCCCTGGGAAGGCAGAAGTCTCATAAACCCCCTACGATTGGTAACTCGCAGCCGATAAAACAAGTTTTCAACACCCTCAAAATGTGGTATTTTTTTCGGCCAAGTTAGACGAAGTTGTTTAACTCCTTCTACAGATACTTTGGGACGAGGAAGCTCAAGCAATTCCGCCACAATATTAAGTGCTTTATCCTTTCGGTCTAGATAATTACGCAGAGTAACCGCCAATCTTTCATCACGCTCGGTTGGACTCGCCTGGGAACTTGTTATAATTCCTGGAAAGAATGGGCGAAAACGTCCATTCCAATCGGCCTCGGACAATTCAGTAAGAGGTCTGCCAAATCCCCTTACCAAAAACTCCAAAGGGAACACATGAAAAATGGGCAGTCTTCTCGGCACATCTTTGGCCTGATTAAAAATCCGTGGAAAAATATCTTCTATCAAACTTCTTCCACGCTGTGTCAAAGACATTCCTGGAAAACTACCATCGGCAGTTCGAAAACTTCGTTGTATACTGGAAAGGGACGCTAATGGACTCTGAAGATTGAGACTCTGTGCCTCTGAGGTGGAACCTGGCAAATACCACAAATAATCCAGCGCAGTGTAACTGTCTTGCTGTCTAGGAACTGCTGATTCCATTCTCGGATTGCCTAAAAAGAGAAATCTGGGTAGATAACGAACATCGCCTCCCATCGCAAGAAAAATTCTCCCTTTCAAGTCATCAATTGTATCAAAGGGATATGCCGAAATACTTAATTCACGATATTCTGGTGCAAGCCCACCTGCCTCCATACGTGTAAGAATCACCACGCGCACCGTTTGAAAATTGTCCTGTAAAGAATCCAGAACCGTAGGCTCTATAATTTCTTTAATTGTTAAAATCGGCTGAATTTCGTCGGGTGGCCGAGAAACTTCATTCAAAGGAGCCTCTGCCTGTGCCATAGCACCACTCTAATTTTGACGGATTTATATGATTGGATTCTAGATCGACGCATAACCTCGATCAATGTTCATCTTTACTTTGATGCCCGCAGAAACATTCTTCCTATTGAATTATCATTACCGTCTTTTGTGGCATCGTAGGAGGGTGAGTCAGTTATATATATGCCACAATACGACGCAGGATGTGCCTGGAAATTTTGACGTTGATAGACTCCTGCCGCTTCTGCCTCTTGTAGCAACCATCCGAAATTATTCCAGAAAGTAGCGTCATGGCCGACTGATTCCGTGCATACATGTGCTAATTCATGAAGAGCAACAAAGATTATAACATCTGCTTTTACTAGGCTCTCATCTGTCGCCTGTCGTTGTCGAAGACAAAGATGAATAGACTCGCCCTTATTAACTGAATAGGAGGTATGATTCGATTCGGGCGTGGCTTCAAGGAAACGCATTGGGTCCGAGCGGAAATTCTTCTTAATCATTTGGACTTGGGGTTTATCGGGATACTTTTTTTCCAGTGTATCGCACAAGGAAGTTAGTTTTCTGCGGACAGTTGCCAGCAAATTGGCAGCCTCTTGTTTATCCGGAAGATCTCGAACGCGATACATCTGTCCATCGACCGTTGATTTCACAGATATAAGTGGAAATTTCGATGAAAAGAGATTGCTAATCATATTCTGTGCCTGTTGGAACATATTTCCGTAGGTTTGTTGTTGAGTTTGGGGAGATTCCATCTAATTAACTGAAGACTGTTGAATGAATAGTAAATTAAATAGAAAAATAAGACAAAAAATTTAATTTGAGAAATATAATTATATTATAATATATATTTCTAACATAAAAATATTGTTGTAGAAGGAAATATACGTAACCTAGGTGATTTATGATCCCAGCTCAAGCGGGCGATGAGAGATATCAGGTGAAATTGTGCTCTGGTTGAAAATGGACACTGGTATCTGGGGGTTCGGAGGCTCACTGCGTAATTGTAGATTCGCATTGCGCAGTGACTGGCCAACCGTATTCACACCAATCAGAGCACCAGCTGAGAGGAAATTTTTACCTTTCAAAGAGCCTGTTCCAAGAGGATTCTGCTGAGCCCAGATGGAATTCATGTCTTTCGGCAGGAGTTCGGAGGGTGTTAGCTGGTCACGAGGATAGCAGCCTGCGGGTCCCTCGGCCGTTCCGAAATTAGCGGGGCCTTCATAGGTTGCTAAATCCTCAAAACCCTCCTTCTTCTTTTCCATATTTTGGAATCCCGACACTTGGGGCGGGTTACCAGCAGATACCGAATGAGAACTTACATTCTGCTGGGCATTCATGGTTCCATTGACGGAACCAGGTCCAGGCATAGCTCGGTTTCTATCACTGGAAGTATTCATAGGTGAACCCGTATTTTCAACATAGAATCCCTCTGCGTTTCCCATTAGACCAAAAAAAGTAGGGTCATATTGGTAAATTAAAAATAAAACTATTGATACCACCAAAAGGGTCGTGACGACTGTCCTCATCTCAATATCTGTAATACCTATCTAAAAAGAGAATTATCTATCCGAAACCGTTGAGTTCTCAAAATAATTACTGCTCGTCCCCGCTTGTTTCATCAGCAGAACTTGTCTCCGCTTCAGTCTCAGTTTCTGAATCGTCCAAATCAGAATAACTGGCTCCATATTTTGCTAAATACTTCTCCGTAGAGCGTTCAGCCTTTAGTCGGGCTATGCGAGCTTTTAAACGGGCTTCCCGAACTTTTGATCTTGCGACGGCTCTGGACATTTCCGCAACAAGAGCATCGGAGTTTGAATCTTCGTCCAAATCCAGAATCGGTGCTTCATCTATGTTTACTTCCTCAACTAAGGGATTGACTGTGGTCGTATTAGCAGTAGATTTGCTATCTTCTGGATGTAACTGAATAGGGGTGTCCGTGGAATTAGGGTATGATAAAATATTTGAAGGCTGAGGGGGCTGGGCCGTAGGTGCAATAAGTTCCGGAAGTACATACTCATCTGTCGGAAGATCAATACACGAATAGTTCAGAAAAATACCCTTCGAAGTAAAAAGAAAATAGGTTGGGAATATTTTAACAGGTTTATAGGATAGAGCAAAATCATATATATGCTTCAAATGTGTTTTTAAATATTCTATCGTATACTTTTTGGAAAAATATCTGTTTGAAAAATTTAGAAATTCATCATAAAAACACGGCGATTTTATGATTGTATTACCAGATAATACCTTGTTAAGGGAATTTTCATCTGTAAATACACCTTGTGTTGACCAGAAACAATTTAAAATATTAAATTTATATCCGACCTCCGAGCCATTTCTTATAGTTTCAGGAGGAGAAAAATAGGACATTTTGTAAGCTAATAATATGTATTTCTAAGTCCTTAGACTCGCGTTGATACGTAATATTATAATTTATGAGATAGTATTAATGGAAAAAGACAAGGACAGGGACAGGGACAGGGACAGGGACAGGGACAGGGACAGGGACAGGGGCGCCGACAAAGAAATAAATTCACAATCTATACCACAACTACCATTCTTTATAACGAGTATTAATCCAAAAATTACAGAAAAATTAAGATATTCTATTGAGAAAACGGCACATATATTACAATCCCCGCAAACTCGTGATTTTATTCAAATGATGTTGATAGATCCTTTTCTTAAATATATATTTAATCGTTTATTTCCCTATATCATAATTGGTGTTTGCCTTTTCTTGGCGTTATTCATATTCGTAATTGCCGTTTTTATACTAATTCTGCTGAGAGGACGGGAAATGCCGAAAATATTATCAAGTCCATCTGTGAGAATTTGCCCATTTTGTCATGATTTTTAGCTCGAGGATTTTGCCCTTACCCTTGCCCTTGCCCTTGTCCGCGCCCCCTTCATTCTTTCAAAATTTTCCACTAAATTAGATGTCATCTAATCAATTGTCCACACAGAATCCGAACGAAATAGGAAGTCTCATTCGTAATTGGGTTCATTATGATAATATGTCGTCATCGTTCTATAAACAGACTCTCAATGCCCGAAAAATACGCTCCGAGTATGAATCCAAAATCCTTACGAATCTAAATCAAAATAAAATGGAAAATGCAATTATACAAATAAATGGCGGTCGTCTGGGCCTTGTAGAAGAAAAACAACCAGCCACGCTGACTATTCAAAAAATAGAAGATCTGCTACATAATTATTTCAAGACTCGAAAACAAACAGACCAGACTAGTGACATTTTAGACTTCATTAAGCAAAACCGCGGAGTTAGCAGTCAAACTCGCCTACGATATTTGGATCAACGGCGACCTACAAATTGAGGGTTTAAAAGCTGTAGAACTTTCTTTAATTTAGATTATATTATCAAGTATCCAAATTAAGGAAAGGGATAATGACTAGTCCTGGAATTAATTCTTATCATCAACTATGTGCTGAAAATTCATGGATTCGTTGGCTAAATAGCCCGATTCACATAAATGAATCGGATAGAATGGACGACCCAATCACTATTTGTCAATATCTTGAAACTATCTTTAGAAATCTATTTGATATTTTTCGACATAGAAGGATACATTTTTCCTGTAAAGATAATTTAATATTAAATGATGTCATGAATTACTATTTTGAATTATGGAGAGTTCATAGATTAAATGTATCCATAAAATATGATTATCATCTTACAAAATTCGGCAAATCACAACGAAAAAAAGGTCTATTACCAACTGCCGAAATGATGGAGTGTCTGGATAGAAAATTCACAAATTCATTTTGGATAAAGTTTCAGAATGAATTTGGAATGAGTTACGGAATTTTTGACCCAGAATTATCGGAATTTGGTAATATTTTTTGGAATAATATTCGATATTTTTTATATCAATATATTGATATTCAGTATTTAGAAAGTGAGAGTAATTCTTTTGAACGTTTTGAGTATTCTAGTGATAGTTATAAAACAAGTGAAAATAATGAGAGCAATGATTATATACATGCCGGCCTCAAAATTACAAAAAAGAATTTATCGGATGATCCCTACGTCATTGACCAATTTCTAGCGAAAGAATCAGGTGTTAATTGGTAATTTTATGAACTCCAATCACCTTTCTTGAAAGGTAATATTCCTATAGTATCGGCTTCTGCCGCGTATTTTTTAACTTTCTTATCAAACAATATTGCCTCTGGTGTTATTGGTTCGCCTGCTCCCTGAGTAATGATTTCCACAGAATGAGCAGATTCGGCTGGTTTAGTTCCGTAGCAGTTTACTCCAAACCGTAGGCCAGGGTTATCAAAGTATCCGCCGTTGACTCCTATTTGGCCACATGCGCCTCGTTGATCCTCTGGGCCTTGCTGTAACTTATCATAGGTTTCCTTCTGAGTCGGATAGACTGCGGCTTGACCTTTCACCCAACCATAATTACACCAGTCTGCACCTCGTTGATAGGCTTCTTTTACTTGTTCGTATGTCGCTAGCTCTGCGCCTAGTGCCTTACAGAGAGGTGCTGCATCGGCATACGTATAAATATTGGATGCGATATTGAACACCTGTTTATTCGGTGGAAGTATCTTCTCAATTTGCGGAGGTATGATGGACTCCACAGGGGGCGGGGGAGGTGCTTCTACACGAACCTCAGAGGGAGGTTCGGGTGCCACGACAGTCGGAACACTTAGGCCCATCGCCTCGCGAATTTTCTGAATAACATTTGAAACGGCAGCGTCAACCTGACTTTTGAATGACACGTATAGAATAACACACACTGTTAGAACACCGAGTGCTATTAGCATTGGCGCATGAATGAGTATACCTTCTGCACTTCCATTCTCGGAGAGGGAATTTTGAAGACTATCTTTGATCGGTTGACCCAAATCACCTTTCAATGAATTTAGTGAATCGTTTATAGTATTTGCAATACTATTGTAAGTATTACCGACAGTTTTCACTACATTTCCTTGTGCACCCGTATTCCCGAAATTTAATGTTGGCAAAATATTGAGATTTTTACTCATTCTTATGTATGCAGAACAAGTCCCTACCAGTTATTACTAAAATTAAGCATCTTATCTTGCTAAATTTTAGTATACTTGAATGTGATAAATATATGTGATAATGTATAGATTTAGAAAGTTTCCTCAGTTGTTCGGTTACCACCGCGTTCATTTATATACTTGCGTTGAGACGGAGTTGTGCATACACACCCCATGTCGGAAGAATAGGAGGAAGAGCAGCACTCTGGCTTGGCCTGATTGTATTTGAAAACGAATAGATTGTCGGGACCGGGCACAACCTCAGGACCAATCAAGGGTTCATTCGGCTTTGTGTATCGGAACTGACTGACTCCATTGTCGGGTTTCAGTGAAACTCCGTCAAAAGAACCGATTGGAATATAGGAATCTTTTGTGCCAGCAGCATTTTCCAAGAAATACTGCGTAAAACCCTCCGTCGTCGGATAATATGTCGCGTATACCATCAAGATATTCGCTAATAGTAAGAGAACAAGACCCGTTATAAGAAATCCCGTATTCATTCTAGTATCACTAAGGATAAAATCTAAAATTAGCAATGAAAAGAATTATTTAATCTTGATAGAATAAAATCATATGTTTGATTTAAATTTTGCGACCCAACCTCTGTAAAGTCCATAATTATCTTTTGCGGAATACCGGACTCACTGAATAGAAGAATCTGGCCATTTTCTGTAATTGGAAGTCTGATTTCTCTATTTGGCAATATTCCGTGCTTTGAAAAACCGTTGCTATCATTTTGTTCCAAATCTTTACACCATAAACTGTCACACGTAAATGTTGAAAATCCTACAATTCTTGATTTTACACCTACACTTGAGTCGGCCGATACTTCTATCATATCGCCTATGTGTGATTCATTTTCCCTATCGAGTATATTAATTAATCTGCCATTGACTTTATAGAAATATTCTTTGAGATTAAGACCATTACTAGTATTCGTATCTCGCCCATTCAATATTTTCCTGACAAGCTCCTCATACGCATTATTACCCTCATCGTCCGTATCAACTAATTCCTCCCAGTCTCGCACTAAAAGTCCAGACGAAGTTTCAAATACTCTCTGCTCAGTGACAAGACACCACAATCGCTCCCTTTTCTCCGAGCTCTCCTTTGAACGGCTATGATTCTTGGCAAAACACCAGCTGTTTTTCTCATTATCCCACAGAATATGGTATGAACTTACTAAACAGCCGTCAACATTCCATAATTGAACATTTTGTCCCGTAGTTTCTATCACAGCCTGAACTACACCTCCTTCTTTTAGCGAATCTCCCACCAAAATGTCGGATATCTTCTTGAACGTTCCATCCGTCATACAAATATCAGTCTCAGGTGCCAGACAAAAGGCTTCTGCCATGCCTCCCACAGCACCACCTCCGCCAGCTGCTGCTATTACTGCGATTGTAGGTAATATAATAGTTCCTATGAAGGGTGCCATGACAAAAAAAAGTATTACAACAAGTGCCACTAAAATGCCAAGAATAATTAGAACTACTTTTATTATAAAATCTTTGATGTTTATCATGCCTCTCAGAATAGTTAGACCCGTGTAAAGAAATGCCAACACAATTGTATTAATTTTCTGATAGGCCATTTTTAAATGTTGCGTAATGGCCATGACTTGATAGGCAACTGCCACGTAACGCTCATAGAAAGGCCGTAAAAAGGATAGGAATGCCTGGTAAATTCGTGAAAAAATGTTACGCACAATATTCAATCCACCCCCTATTGAGCCCGCCACGCCCATTTGGCCTTTAAATATAAACATGAATGGCACCATAAGTGTTTCCATTATTTCCGTAACACGCCGTTTCATACAAAAACTAAAATTTTCTTGGGCAAATTCCGTATCAGAGCGCGAATCCGTCGATGGTTTGAAATAGGACGCCCCAAACATGACTGGCAAGTCACAGCGGCGTTTGTCCCAATTTCGAATAATTGTTTGTTTTTCAATACTAAATACAGCATAGGCCAGCAACGAAAGTAATATCCCTGTTAGGGCTAAAAATGGCCATATTAGCATCTTCTAGTGAGCTCCCCTTCCTACCATTTTCCTACGAAGTTAGGCCTCATAAAATTCCGAATTTAAATAACGTGTATATACTTCCTCGGAATCGGGCGAAAACACTTCCAAATAATCCCGTATATAGTTACCATCTGCCAATTCAATTTGCGATGAAGACTCCACAAATATACCAATGAAAATTTGCGGAGTTGAAAATCTCTTAATAGGAAATATTTCACCTGCGCGCTGCCATGATAATGTAGAATGACGCCACAATAAAGTGGATGCCGATATAACTGATTTTTCAAGTTCGCAATACTCTGTAATTTGTTTCTTGACGATTCCCACCACTCGGTAATTTGTAGACAATTTTTGTCCTATGGATATATTACATGCGCTGATTTTTTCACCATTCTTTAGGCAGATTTTGGTTTCTGGAGAAATAGTTGGAGAATATTCTGAAAATTCATAGGATATATTCGATAAATTCGCCGATTGTGCCGCCGCGCCCGTAGCCGTATTATTTACTATGTTCTGTAAATTCTCCATTGTTTCATTATCACCTATGGCTGTTTCATCATAATCCGAGAAAATTAGTAAATCATTGAATGTTATTGTATGACTATCCGTGTTTAGACAAATTAATGGTAAATGTTTCCCTCCGCTCCAAGGCGTATACAAAACAGCCTCTGGATAATCCCGTGATTGAATCCATTTTCCATTCCACCGTATATAGTGATTTGTGCTTACGTGAATGTAGGCGGAACCAGACTTATCCTGTCGTGGAATGAGAACCATTGGCTGACCATCCGCCAAAAATTCAAATGTCGCTGTTACAGTCTCTTTTCCTGGAAGAAGAACATCGCCTATTTTAACGGACTTAATAGGAATAAACCCTTTATCTTGGACTTCTATCAACGTATCTGGACTGAAACAAAATGTATCAAGAAACTTGAATAGAACCGTATTAGATAGACTCTGCATCCCAGTTAAAGCCGATAATCCCATGTAAATCACGGCAAAAAAAGTGGCGTAGAGACGATACATTAGCTGTTTAATTGTAATGGCACTCACACGGACTCGGAAAAAAAACTGGCGAATTCTGTCCGTAAATTCCTGGAATATTACATTAATACCACCGCCCATTGTGGCAATCGATAGTCGCATACTATTGAGACTTCCCAGCAGAGTGCCCAGAACACCTGTCAGACCACGCAACATAGTAGTAAAGGATGACGTGTAGTCTCCAGAATGTTCTTCAAAGACTTTGCCCATACAAAATTGGAAATTTTCGGCGGCATCAAATCCATATAGAGTTGCGAACGGCATTATAGAAGGATTACAGCGATATTGGGGCCAGTTTCTCCGAATTTTTGCTACGTTGGATAAACTTGTAATGAAAGTCAAAATTAGAGAAAATATTATTAACATGAAAATTATAACGGCTATCCCATTTGAAACATCCCAAAGAGCGTTGCCTTGTTCAAGGATACGATATTGAGATTTCAGTCCTTCTATGGAATTCGTCGATTCCATCCCTGTGCTTCCCTTATAAAATTAATATTTAGGTAAATCTCGAATTTATTTATGGCATAAAACGAAGCATTTCCAGTGAATAAATGCTTCGTTTCAATAATTATAATATTTATCGCGTCTAAAATGCTCTTAAATCTGAATGTTCCCGCACCCAATTTCTATCGGCGGTAAATTTGCGGGATGCTTCAGGGGCAGTGCGGGTCGTCAACTTCGCAACGGCATCCAACTTTCGAAAAACTCCCAGGGCTCCGAATTCTCTCATAGCTTTCTCCAGGGCCGCATGGCGCGCAGACTCTGACAAATCGGTCGAATACCCGTGCTTTTTTAATTCTCCCTGACGAAGAGGACCAATTAGACCCCTGCCTGATTCTAAACCCTTACCCTTTTTTCCAAGATTTTTAATACACCCAGGCTTCACATATATATCACGTGCAGTAGGTTTAACCCGTATGACTTTTCCTTTTTTAATCTGCACATATCCTTCTCTGCGAATGGTATTTCGAAAATGACGAACATAACCCTTGCGCACTATCATACCCTCGGGACATGACAATTCTCCGCGAGCCGTAGCAGCTGCCGCAGCCGACGAACGGCTCAATCTCCGTGTCGCTCTCTCACTCAGTCTTTTTTTAAATTCGCGCTGGGATTCTGTGTATTTTGTAGTTGAACGCACACAGCGAGGGGGCACATAGCGTCCAGTATTCTTCACTGTATAGGAAGTTCTTTTATGATATCCAGATGGACATCCCCTTCTAGAATTATAATGAAGAGATTTAACAAATTTATGAGTAAACGCCATTCCCTAATATTAATATAATTTTTTTGAATGGAGCAGGGCCTATTCCTCCGAGTTCCCCAGCCACCACGCATATCGGAAAAAATAATTATCCAGGAATGACTCAATAGGAATATTGTCAGAGGGATCATCTGAACGAGCTGACTGAATGGTTATAATTAATTTATGAAATGATTCCTTTGTTTTATTGGATACATTTCCAATATCTTTTACGGAATTAGGACTGCCATTCATTAAAATATTCTTCAATTTCTGGTGTATTTGCTCTAATGTCGCAAGATATCGCGACTCCGTCTCTTTCAGCTCTCCTTCATAATATTTTTCATTATTAACATCATAGACGTCCTCATACACTCTCTTTTTAGTCTCATGAGCAAGTTGAATAATTTCCACAGGAACTTCCATTCCAGTGCTCTACTTTGCTTTGATAAAAGCTAAAATAACAAGTAATATACCCGCCGCGAACAATGTCGGATAACTGAAATCACAGAAACCAGATATAGTGCCGCCAGGGGAAGCGGGCGGAGGTGGATTTGGATCATACAATGTATCGGCGCGAGAGGCGGCTGTCAATTCCGTCAATTGTGTATTCGTATCATTCATTTCCCTTTTCGCGGTTGTAGAGCCAGTTCCTACCGGTAGAGTCTGTTGAACTACAGGGTCTAGGACTGAATTTGTTGACATTATATCTATTTAATCATTCATAATACTTTTTAGTCAGCCTAAACCAATGGACAAAATACACTTTATAAAGAATGAGCCAGAATAATTCATTTCGACCTGGACCAGTTGAAAGACAATCCTACGATGATGCCGCCAGTGAAGCTCAGAATCGGCCATTGGAATATGACCCGTCTGTCCGCGCTAATTATATTCGCCAAATGCTACGAGATATACCTCAGATGCTTGAAAGAGGCATGACAGAGGAGCAAATAAAGACGGAAACAGGTGATTTTGCGAAAAATTATCCCAATTTTTTCAAGAAATTAATGGATAAAGAAGATCTTCAGCCCATATACACTATGATTAACATGCTTGATAGGATGGGAGCGGGTGAAATTAACCAGCATCAGGCATCTGTAGTAGTAGGAACCAAACTTTATCAGAAATATATTGAACCCTCTCTGCGTCGTTCAGGCACTCAATAGGCGATGTGGTATTCTGAATTTTACACACCAATTATAACTGAGTTTCTCATTTCGTTTTAATAAATTCCTTATTTCGTTATTGGGACCCTCTGTGCTGCCTGATTGATGGAATTCATGATGGATTTTCTGAATAGTTTGAAAGATAATTTCCAGATATTTTATTTGAAATTCAATTAATTGTTCTTGAAATATTTCAAGATTGTAGAGAAATTCAGAAGGCAGGCCCTCAGGATAAAAAGAAACCAGGCCAGGCGGAGATAATTGTATCCTGTCCATTTTTTTTATTATTTCATTCTCTCCTCCCTGCCCATATTTGAATCCAATCCCTACAAAGTATTGCTCGGGATTGCATGGACGACTCATAGCAGGCTTATAGAGAGTCCATTTTGAAAAACACTGTTGTATTATAAAAATAAGTTGTTTTGTATTCTCATTCTGAATATCAAAAAACTTCAGTATCATCATTCCTCCCTTTTTTAAACATCCGAGGCCGATTCTGGCGGAGGCCAATAAGATGGGGAAAATCTGCGATTCCTGATTTTCGTAATTTTCCGAAAAATCTAGGCCACCGTCGGCCGTATACAAATGGACTTTCCCATGGTTATGTTGAACAGAATCGACGAAACTATCTTGATTTTCCAATTTTAAAATATCCCCAGTCTTGTCTTCCCCATATACAATCTGGATTTGCTTGTGTTTTGCCAGAAAATTACTTGCTCTTCTCCAGCCTGGGACATTTGAATGATTGGACCGCAACGTGATGGCCGTCGATGCCACGATTCGTGTCTTGTATTTATCAGCCATATCCCATATTGCCTCAATAAATCCCCCAGGCCCCTCACATGCATGAGCTGTTTTTAGGCCTGTCTGCTGAAAATCAGAGCGAAGTTCGTCGAAAAAATGGAACACTTCTAGGAGCTCTATCATTTTGAAATACGAACGACTGAGAGGTTTCAATATACAGATTGATTGTGGAAAATTAGGATATTTACATTGAGTATAAACAAGTTCATAGGGATTCACTAGTTTTTTATAATACTCCCAATTATCATTGTAAAATAAATGCGATACCTCATATTTTGCGATCTTTTTACGCAAATATTCCAAGTAATATTGCCGAATACAAGGAAAATTTTGTAGACTTTTTATGGGAAATATTGGATTATATTGGGAACCAGGAATCAATAAAAAATTCAACCAGGGTGGTTTTTCACTCTCGTGAAATTCATTTGGATATACTATGGAATTAGGTAAATTAGTCGCCATACTTAATAAGAGATTATAATCCTTAGGCGGTGGTGCTGCTCGCCGCGTCCGAGTCGAGCCAGTGCGTCACTAGAGAAGGTCGGATCATCTCTAAATTTCTTCCAATTCTACGTCTGGTTCTTCGATGATATTCGCCGCTGCTGGTATCTGGAGATGAACCTGGAATTGCGTTGTTGAACACGGGTCCGTTATTGCAACGGCATTATCAATTAGGTCCGAGATATCACCGTCCTGTTCCTCCTCATCAACTGGCACAGGCGGCAGACCCTCACTCAAGCGTGCCAAGGCCTGCTCATCTAGAAGAATTTGACTGTATGCTGTTCCTCCGCGAATCACCTGACCCATCATAATATTTGCGCTTACACCCGTCACAGAATCCATTTCACCAAAGATAGATGCTTTCTGCACAATCTTCTCTGTCTCCTCAAATGACATCTTTGCAAGGGGGCCAATATCGTTCTTGTTAATGCCATAACGGTCCGCCGACATTAGACGACCAGCTCGTGTCATTACATCTGCAAGCAGACCCAGATGTCTATAATTCACACCAACTTCATTGAATAGAGAATTAATCTCAATCATTAGAGTTTCACGAGTAGCCTCGATTCCTAGCACTTCATAAATATCATGAACATTTGTGCTAAGCAATTTCGTGCCGTCGACTAGAGGGTGATTCATTACAGCAATATAATTGGAACCATCCGTATCCAAAATATACTGCTCAATTGTATCATATCTCATATCAACCGCCTCGGCTTCTCCCTCACCACCGACCTTCTTAAGTTCCAAAATCTGATTATCTTTGCGGAATGTGACCGCTTTGATTCCAGGAATTCCACGAATCACCGTGGTAATCAGGAGACTATTAAGGAATTTTTTGAGACCCATATAATCACTGTTGAGACTCTTATCCTCCTCAATACGAATCACTAGCTTATCAGCATTGTAGTCTGTATAGGACACTTGGAGATTATCCTGATTTGAATTATTGATTGCGAACACGACATCCTGAATAGAGATATTTTTATTGAACATTATTTCCCTGTTAAGCTCCAGGCGAATGACCCATTTGTTCGTATTTGTCTGAGCGGCATCCGACTTCGATTCAGCCACGCCATCCTTATCCGTCTCCTCTTCCCCTGCCAGACTTGCTTCTATTAGACGATTAAATCGCACCCACTCCTTGTCCTCCTCATTTACATTTTCCTCAGTCGGCTCCCAGAATATTGCAGCCTTATTGGTAATCATCTTCAGAGTTGTCAATTCCAAGTCCTGTTGGACTTCTCGTGCGCGGTCCTTGTTGTCTCGCAACTCAGGCTTGAGTGGAATTACGAGCGAAGTGGCCTTTGGATTTTTCGTAACCTTGAGAAGCTCACGTAGACGAGGGACACCTCGTGTGACATTCGATTTAGATGCCACACCTGCAAGATGGAACGTATTCAACGTCATCTGTGTAGCAGGCTCTCCAATTGACTGCGCGGCAATGATACCGACCTGCTCACCAGGTTGCGCCCAGGACTTCATATGGCGGACGACCAATGTCTCAGTCAATGTATCAAATGCTCGCCGAGTAAAACGCTCCTTGAGAATAATGTTGTGAGGTGCTAAATAAAATCGCACAAGAGCTGCCCAGATACGATTATAAGGAGCAGTTCGCGCCACGACGCGTTCGATTCCCGCCAATACCACATCGGGCACTAAATCCGTTCGTCCATCGGGAGTCAGGCCGAACTGAATCTTCGTATTCATGATACAACGTGATACATTGACTGGGGCCTGCACTGCGCCAACATCAAGATTAGACGATTTACCAACATATTCTACCAAAATACGCTGGTCTTCAATAGCCTTTTCTATAAAGTCACCCATAATTTCGGAATTAATAGACGGCACGCCCAGTCCTTCCTCCATAACAAGAGACCAGTCAACTGCCTCTAGCCCAAATGTCTTACGAATGTCGCCCTGGCTGAATTTGAGGAATGGCAGGGATTGTGACTCAATCTTGGTTGCGGCCGTGCCATCTTCTCCATAGTGGAATTGGACGATGTTGCCTGCCGCATCGCGCACCGTTCCGTCATGCTGAGTCACGAGATCCTCCAGAGCCTTGATGAGTTGTCTCTGAATATAACCTGTCTCCGCAGTTTTAACTGCAGTATCAATCAGACCCTCACGGCCTGACATGGCGTGAAAGAAGAATTCCTGGGGACTCAGGCCGCGAATAAAGGAAGACTCGATGAATCCACGGGACTCGGCGGAATCATCGTATTTCTTGTAATGCGGTAGCGTGCGATCTGTGAAGCCATACGTAATTCGTTTGCCTTCGATGGCCTGCTGACCTAGACAGGCGACCATCTGGGCAATATTCGTCTTGTTACCTTTGGAACCCGCCTTAATCATACTGATAAGACGATTCTCACTTGATAGGGATTTGGTTGCCATGCCGCCTGCCGAATTTGTGGCCTCATTGAGAATCTTGAAAATCTGGTCCTCAAACTCCTGCTGGTTCGTTTTACCAGTATTGTTATCAAATAGACCCAAATGGA
>Ga0214923_10000127_pt1 | contig 113224 bp, 95 predicted proteins | sample LL1510_MetaG_FD_177993 | JGI IMG/M metagenome (GOLD analysis project Ga0214923, IMG submission 177993) | Freshwater microbial communities from Lake Lanier, Atlanta, Georgia, United States - LL-1510 | ecosystem: Environmental > Aquatic > Freshwater > Lake | place: USA: Georgia | collected... | reverse complement strand
GATTTATTAAGATTTATTAAGATTTATTAAGATTTATTAAGATTTATTAAGATTTATTAAGATTTATTAAGATTTATTAAGATTTATTAAGATTTATTAAGATTTATTAAGATTTATTAAGATTTATATTTGTAAACGACATAACCTATCAAAGAAAATAAACCAACAGCACTGATAGAAAATTTCTCAGCTTCTTCCAAATAACCCCAAGACATTACACTAGAAAATATAATATTCAATACACCACCCAACATTAAACCTGCGGATATTATAGGATGTTTTAATAAATGCCCCCCAATTATAGTTAAAACTGATCCAACTAAACTGACTCTGAAATGTTGAATACTAAGAGTCTTTCTGTTTGTACTTATTTGATTTCTAAGTTCTTTTTTATCATCTCCCGCATAAAGTACTCCACCTGGATTGCCACTATATAATTCAGTTTCTGATTTTTCTAAAGCAACATATTTATCCTTGTGATAAAGATAAATACCACGATTTAATGTAACAGCTGTCAAAAACCCAATGGCCATTACTAAATAAAAAGAATATTCGTCATACGACATTTTAATTTAATTTAATACATACAAAATAAATTTATTTAATACGCGTAAGTAATTCAGGTGGAACAAATTCTACTAAAATCACATCATTATCAGATACATAAAAAGTCATCCCATTCTCTAAACCTCTTTTAATATCAACTTTAATAATAACTTGCGAATGATCCCTAATTCCACTTATAACGGTATCCTTATCTTTTAGATAACTCTTAGACAAATGACAATGTTTACGCTCACATGGTTTTAATCCACTTGATTTTATTAATTCCCAATTTTCTAAACTGGTCCCATGATAACCATCAAAAATATTATCACATAATGATATTTTTTTCATCATTTTATCATCATTTAATTGATTACCTATATTTGCACTATGACCCTGATTTGCTCTTATGAAAAGTTTAGAATCCGACCCTTTTATTAATTTGAATCTTTGTTTTTTATTATTGTCAACAACTTTAATTAAATCATCCAGAGATAAATTTGATAATTTTTCTAGTTGCAATAAAGCATCAACTGATACATAACCTTCTTCGTTCATTGTTAATCCCATTTCATGAATACCATGTCTAAGGATCCATGATAATAATTTACTAAATCCATCGAGACGTCTAGATTCTAATTCTTGATCAGTCAATGGTTTTTTCTTTGGTTTTAGACTATCTTCTATCTCAGCTAGAGAATACAATCTAAAATCATTTTTATTGATCTCTGATATGGCTGCACTCAAAACTTCTTTTCGCTGATTTTTAAAGTGACTATCATCTATTTCTAGAGCATCCTTGACTGGAAACCATTTAACATTTTTTAATTCACCTTTGTCAAATATGAAAGTTTCAACATTTTCTAGTAATTGACCTATGAAATAAAGAACTGATGGTGTTTTGCTATCAGGCTTCTTAAATTCTGATAAAACGAAATTTGATAATAAATATTGATCACTTTTTATTCCAGTTTCTTCTTCAGTTTCACGTATAGCAGTTTTAACTATACTTTCATTTTTATCTCTTTTACCTTTTGGAAAAGAATAATGACCTGCTTCAGTTTCTACTAAAATAATTTTTGTAAAATCTTTATTAAATAGAACCACACCGGCACAATTATACACTTTTTGATCTAAAGACATTTTTTCACTTGACATTTTTTAATAAAGTCCTAAAAATATTTTTAGTTTCAATTTTTTATCACCTTACGGAAAAATTGATCTAGCAAAGATCTCTATATATAAGAATAAAAATGTATACACAATTTGATACTACTACAGATAGTGATCTGGATAATGAACTGGAATCTAGTTCAAAAACATATTACATTGTAACAGATTTGAATAATAAGGTTGCTAAAACAGATATAGTAATACATGAAGGATTAAATATTATTGATGATTTTTATAAAAGTGTTAAAAATTTTAGATTTTTTAACAAAAATGGGATTCACGAGTTCTATCATTTAGGGTTAATTATTTATGAATTACGTATTCCATCAGAAACATATGAATTACCAGTTAAATTATATTTTGAATGTTGTTCACGGTCATCATATATTAAACCAATTTCTAAAACATATACAGCTAATGCTTTTATTATTGGAAAAAAATATGATTTGCGATTCTTAAGTACATTGAAAACACTTAAATTGGATTATTTTTCATTTAAATTATGTAAATGGAGTGCAAAATATAAATTAATAAATATCTTAAATATGATTGACTCTAAAAAATCAATTGCCAAATTACTAGACAGAGATAAATATTTCAAAAGTATTCTTTATTCAGCCATTGTAAATAATAATATTGATGTTCTAGATTGGTTCAAAAGTAAATACGATTCCGATTCAGTTGGCGATTATATTATAGAAAAATCTACTCAATTAGCTTCAATGCTAGAAAGAATAGAAATATTAGATTGGTTCTCAAAAAGTGGATATATATTCGAATATGACGAAAAAATAATTTTAGAATTACTCAAAAATTATAAAATGAAATCAATTAAATGGTATATTGAACATAATTGTCCTTTAAATTATTTAGACAAGTATGATACTGAAATATTAACAACTTTCGATGACTTCCTAATTTATGGTGATATTGATCTATTAAATACTTGGATAAATCATTATGGAAAACGATATGCACATTATACTGAAAGAGGTTGCAATTATTTAGTAGAAAATAATAAAAATGATGTTATAGAGTGGATGCACAAGAACAATCTAAAACTTATTACAAAAATAAAAAATAAAAATGATTAAATTAATGTTCAATTAATATTCAATTAATATTTACATTTTTTCTACATCACTATCAGTGAGTTTATCATATTCATCCGATGATGATTCTGAATCAGTGACTAATTCAGGATAATTATCCTTTACTACCTTTTGCATAAAGGATTCATCCAAAATACGATCCAATACATTTTTAAAAATATCATTTGGCTTGTGCTTATTCGAATTTTTATTTTGAGCATTTTTAGTTTTTTCTTCTGTGTCCTCTTTGTTTATTAGAATAACTTCATCATTTAATTTGGAAATGATTGAAATTATTGCTTCATCACAATTGAAGGCTTGTAAAATATTCTTAAAAAGTACTAATAATGAACTTATAAAATTACATATGTCTAACTTCTTAATTTCTTTTCTTAATTCTTCAGTGGATTTATTTGGTTTTCCGAATGATAAACTATATGAAAATAAATTGCTGACACTACTATACCAACCTGATGAGCTAGTTTTCTTCGCGAAAAAATCTGGTAAAGACTTTTCAAAAATATCAGCATACATATCACCATAAAGTGCTCTAACACTTTTTGAAATTTCATTAACACATGATAAACTAAATGTTCGGAAGATATAATTTACTCCAAGATCAATCTTATCATCTGGATTATGGAATTCATATTTCGGTTTTTCAGTTACCAATCTTGCAACATAATTCATTGATTTATCATCATTAAGAATAAGCTCAATTTTTTCAAAAATATAATCATACTCCGCAAATAAATTTTTTAGAGGTTCAACCATAACTGAATACGTCGATCTAACTAAAGATATAAGATTTTTAATTTCTTGTGGATCATTATCAGGATTAACTGTAATATATTTCGAAAGTTTTGCTTTCAAATTTGATAATTTGTAAAAATCACAATCAGACATGAGATTTATTAACATCTCTTTGTCAAGTCCCTCAAAATAAATATCATATCCACAAAAATATTTATAAATATAGTTAAATGATTCGGGATCTCTATATAATGGAGGCCCACAAAATGTTCTAGACTGTTTGTCTTTCACCGTCTTGAGTGCTTCTTGTCCAAAAATAGAGTCAGGTTCCTTATCGCATATGTTTTGCGCGGGTAAATTAAGTGTAATAAGTGTTTTATCGTTAATTAAAATACGCAGGGCCATGGCCATTGATAAAATTAGAATTAATTAAAATAGAAGATACCAAATTAATAACAATTCAATTTTTTTTGATTGATGCTGATGTCTTATTTAGTATTGGGAAACATTGATCGAAGCATACTAACAGCAAATTGACCCATTAACATATTACATAATTTATTAATGACTTCTGAATCAGGATTTTTTTTATAATCTTTGAAAGATGTTTGCAAAGCTTCTTTAATTAAATTTTTAGCTTCTTCATTATTTTCAATTAGATCAACAAGTCCTTGATAAATTTCTTGAGATTCTCTATTAACACCAAGACCTTTCATAATTGATTGAAAATAGTTAGAAAGTTGTTTTAACTCATTAAAACTTGCTTCAGTTTCTTTACTTTTTGTATCCGGATCATAGACTTTAACATATTTTGATAAGATTTGTTGTAAATTTAACATATTGAAGAATTTTGCATCAGCAGCAATTCTTTTTAAACGAAATAAAGGTATTTCCTTCCAATCTACCTCATATCCTCTTAAGTAATCATGAATAAAACTAAAACATTTAGAATCTCTATCAAAAAAAGGCATATTACCTTCAGGATCTTTTGAATTACAACGACCTTCTAGAATTTTATTTAGAAGACAATCTGGTTCTTTTTGGAGATTATCAACTCCTAGAATAAACACCTCGCCACCTACATTAATTATTATTGACGTTAAAGTATTTTTAGACTTTGACATTAATTTATATATATTTTTCTTTCAGTTAAGATAATTTTATTGCAAACGCACCAAAAAGATATATTTATCTTTAATAAAGTTAAGAAGTATATTTTAGAGATGCTTTTAGAATTACATTTAGAACAAATTATGTCTGATAAAAAAATAGCTGAACTAGAAGGGCATTATTTTGAAGAGAAAGATTTTAAATATATTATAAAAGAGGATGTGGATGTTTATCGTATTGATTCAAAAGGTCAATCACATTTACTTTTAAAATTAAGAAAAAAAGTAATACCACCAGCTATTTCCAAAAAAGCTTTTAAAGCTTTAATAGAAGAAGCAAAAAAACCACATACAAATAGAGGTGCTGCAGCTGGTTTATTAACTCAACGCAAATTACCCCCATATGTCAAAGGTATTGTAACAAAAACAAAATTTAGAGGAAAATATATTGGACATGATGACCGTATCAGAAAAGATGACATTAGTAATATATCTAGAAGTAGTATAATAGGTTATTATGATCAAGCTGATCGTAACAGATATAGAAAAAAAACGAAAAGTAGATCTATATTAAAGGTTCCATGTAGGATGACTAAATTTACGAAAGAATATCCAGATAAATGGAAAGATACTATACCTCTTTTTAAAATAATAGATAAACAATTTAAAATTTTATGTCCAGAGAAACATCAAAAACAATTAGAAAGAGCTAGTAAAACACCAGAATATCAAATAGATACAACGGCTTTCAGTACAGGCACAATAAATTATAATTGGCAAACTGCTCTTCACAGGGATGCCGGCGATTTTGAAGACGGTTTCGGTAATTTAATTGTGTTGGAAAATGCCAAAAAAAATAAACAAGATTGGACCGGATGTTACATAGGATTTCCCCAATATAATGTAGCGGTTGAAGTAAGAGAAGGTGATTTCTTAGCAATGGATGTACATCAATGGCATGCAAATACCCCTTTAATACCTTTAACATCTTTATCATCTTTCCCTCCTTTAACTTCTATGAAAAAGAAAAAACAAGAAGAATATACGAGATTATCTGTAGTTTCTTATTTGCGTAAAAACATGATAAAATGTGTGATTAAATTATGATAAATATCCCCTTTTTAACTCATTACTATATGATAAAATTGAAAGTAAAATTACAATATATATATTTATTAAACAATTTAAATAAAATGAATTCTAAACTAATCGATGCATTCAGTGCGTTTAGTACACCACCAGGCGCGACAAAAACATTGCTCGCACATTTCCTGAACAATGCCAAAACAACGAGAAACGGGTTGCCTTACAATGTCCAGTTCACACATGATTCTTGTGTGATAACGTTTCCACCGCACTGTATCAGTTTGCGGATCATGGTTTATGATTGGGGAACATTCATGCAGAAATCTAGATCAAATAGTGTAGTTTACCGGATTGATCTGATTGAAAATCAAGAGCGTCTTCGTGTAAGTTCTAAGTATCTTGGGTACGATATTCATGATAGTTTCAATACAAAGACATTTACAAATTTTTCCTTGATTGAGGCGGAAATTATGAGGGTTTATAACCTCCTGAAATCTAGCCTAAATAACCCCAGTATCAAGATTATCAATAGTATTGATGAACGATGGGGTTACACTTCGGATGCGGAACCCATCAACTGTACACAGACCATCACAAGGGAATTGTACCAAAGCGGACTTACCGCTGCAAAAACCCTAGTAAAGAATATTGAGGAACATGTGGATGAGATGACTGAACAAAGGAAGGCTGCCACAATTTCATTGAATCAGCTGAATGCCAAAAACTATGAAAAGGCTTACAACGATTTTCTATCAAAACAGGCAGAAAAAGAAAACATTTCGGTCAAACCAGACGATCAAACAGCCGCAAAGACGCCTACAATCAGTTCAAAGACCCCCTCAGCCACTCCAAAGAAGTTGAAGCCAATCCTAGGCGAAGATAGTCGAAAGCCAGCTAAGATTTCTAACGAACAACGACAGTTTACACAACCTCCCACCATACATCCAACGTTCTTCAACATTTCTATTGTTCAAGATAAGGATAAGAATCAGGAGTACCTGTTGCTCCTGAAGATGGAAAACAAACACAGTTGCACACACAACATTTTCTATCTAGGTTTTAGGAATACACCATTTAACATGGTGCACACAGCTAAAACATTTGGAGTTGAAATTGTTTTTCTAGACCAAAACATGGAAGTTGATCAATCATATCTCAACCATGTCCATAACCATATGATTACGTCAGTTGATGAGTTTGAGACAGTTTTCCTATCACTGGAAAAGAAATTCCACTGAGACACATCATAATATTATTATTACCCCCTCAAATGTTTAGGTTTTAAAACAAAACTATTAATCCTAAACTTTGAGATATATTTATCCATTTCTCTATCTATGGATTGATAGTTCATACACACAAATTGACATCCTAAATCCCATGCGATTTTAGGATCTTGATTATATGTGAAAAACTCACCTTCTTTTTGAGGATATACTATACTTAAATTATTAAAATTAAATTTTTTTATTTGACTGATTTCAATAGTATTCTTGGTTTTATCAATACCAGAATTATCCAATAATAATTCAGAAATATGCAATCTCTTCATTTTTGCATAATCCCATGAATAATTAACGATTTCATCTAAATTACTACCTTGAAATCCATCACTCGCGAAAATAATAACTTTACCCATTAATTCAGCTAGAGGTACTAATGCAACATTTTTAGCTTGGTAATTATAAGATGGATCAAGCAAATAATCTAAAAAATATTTATTAATTATTGCTTGAATTTTATTGTGAATTATATAATTATTATTGGTTTTAAGATTGAGTCCTATAAATAAAGGATCCTGATAATTAGGAACACCATCTGTTCCATCATACACTCTGAAAGCATGTTTTCTTAATGTTTTTATAACATCTTCAAATGTTAAAGTATTAAGTGATAGTTTCCATTCTCCTTTTTCAAACCCAGTAGACACAATTGGAACCGCATCTAATCCATAACTGTCCGCAAAAATTTGAAATTCTAAATATCTCGCGCCAGCTTGAAGCGTTTTCTTAACCATATCAGTACTTACATAATCAAACATCTGATATCCTGATAAAGCCGTGTTACAACTACTATTTATATAAAAATCAGCTAATCTATATTTCTTAAGAAGAGTCGGTTTCATTGATTCTAAATTTTGAAAATTTATATATATATTCATATTACTTATAACTCTACTAACCCTAAAAGATTTAGAAAAAAAGAATAATATACCAGCCAATATTGTTATCCCAACCAAAATTATAATTAAAAATTTATTTTGGTCAGGATTATTTTTAATTACATTATTATTACTATTATTATTTGACAATCTACTAGAAATTAAATTCATTCTTTACTACTTTCTTTACTTTCTTTACTTTCTATAAAGAATTTTTATCTATCAACTTTGTATCTAAAAATAAAAATTGATTTAATAATAATGTCAATGAAGTTTCCTATTTAATTTAATAATGTCATCGTTTAAAATTAAGATTGCACTTGATTATAGTGGAGTAATACATCCCGAAATAAATCCAAACAATTTAGACAACTTTAAAACTAGAAATGTTCATCGATTAAAAAATAAAATTGGTCCCAGATGGGATGAAAAATTTAGTGATATAAATGATTGGGAAACACATCTAAAACAATTAGGTAATGATTGGTATGACAATCAAATTAAAGAAGGTCATGATTATCTTTTAAAAGTATTAGATCTACTTGGATCTGATAACGTTTATATAATTTCTAAAGCAAACCCTAAAAGACAACAAGAAACTATTACGTCTCTTGAGGAAGCTGGTTTAATTAGTTCCCCAGGTGATACATCAAACACCAAACTACTAAAAAAAGAAAATATTATCTTTATCCCAGTTACACCAGATAAATATCGCACTTCTGAATTCAAAGAAAAAGGTCATGCCGCCAGAAAACTCAGAATTGATGTCATGATCGACGATGACATCCGCAATTTAGAATCCTTTAAAACATACTGTCCTTGGGGTTATTGTCTCCATTATGTTCCTTTTTTTGAAATCCTAGAATATCCCCATAAAATAACCGAAAAATCTTATATGATGAGTTGTTGGAGTCAAATATATGCTTACATTCAAGATATTAAAGATACCTCCAAAAACACCAAACATACAAGACATATTCAAGATACTCAATCTCAATCTCAAGATGATTTCACCAATGATGATCCTGTTCCACAAAATAAATGGACAAATCGTGATGGCTCCTCTGGTGGTTTAGGAGACGGAGTCCCAGATCAACCACGATTTAATTCAAACCAAACACGCAACCGAAACTCTAACAAAGATCAATCTAATTGTACTAGAGATCAATCTAATTATAATAGAGATCAATCTAGTTACAATAGAGATTACAATAGAGATTACAACAGAGATTACAACAGAGATTACAACAGAGATTATAATGGAAATCGAGGAAGAGGTAGAGGTTATGTGAATCGTAGTTATAATAATAATAATAATGAAGGTTCATCTGGAGGATATTCAAAACGATTTAGTGATAGAAATGTTGATAGAAATGTTGATAAAACGGAAGGTCAATCAGCAACCAGTGGCGAAAATACATCACACAGTTATGATAATTCAAATTCATATACAGATAATGCTTCTTACGGAAATGATCATAAGTATGGATACAAACCAAGAGGACGAGGAGGGTATAGAGGCAGAGGAGGTAATAGAGGCGGATATGTTATTCGAAGTGAATATAGAACTGAACATGGCAGGTATGATGACAGGGATGAATATCGGGGAGATAATCATCAAGCCTCTAAAAAAGTAGAAAAAACATATAGTTTGGCATCAACTGGTGATTTTCCATCTTTGTGATTTCATTATTAAATATCAAAAAAATAAAAAATTTAATATATTTTATTTAATATATTCTATAATTAATATTTAATAATTTTAGTTATTTTTTAATTGAGCTTTTCATAATTGTTCAAAAACTTTGTCATGTTCTTGAAGATGAGTGTTGTTGACTTTGAAACCCTTTCTGTACCATATGTTTCAGTCAGAGCATCTACAACATGACGATACCATGAACACTGGAGAAGCTTACTCCTTTCGTTCTTGGGAGCTGTCTTGTACGCTTGAAGAAAAACTTCATGAGAATCATGAGTAAATTCCTTACTAATTTCCTCATTAATTTCATCTGATGTCAAAGGAGCATGACGGGCCTTCTCCAGACTCTTCTCATACTTTTCACGCTTTCGTGAAATAATTGGAGACTCAGCTAGAGATGCCATATACAAATCATACGCTTCACTGTTTTTTCCTTGCAATCCTTGTGGTTTTTCCTTCTTCATGGGTTCTCCATGATGTGTCTTGATCTTCAACAAACGTCCAAGAGGTCCTGGTTGATACAACATAGCACCTTCTCGATTTACATCTGCATCACACCAATCAAGAACTTTCTTGAAATCCGCAAGCGAAAAGGAATTTCCATGCATCAACAATGGAACAGTTGGGATGTTGTACTTATCATAAATAACCTTATTTTCTGGTGTTACGTACTTAATGACCCTTTCACCAGTTAGATCGAAATAAACTTGATTGAAGAGCCACAGTCGAGACTTCATAGTGTCCTGATAAGCCAGTTGACATGGAGTAGCACCTGGTAGTGTAAGTTCACAGTAGAAATGACACTCAGTTAGTCCGATGTCTCTCATCAAATTAATAAAGCCTTCCAAGGCTGGAGGCAAAATCTTAGTAAGATTAGCCCTTTGGTAAGTGTATGGCTTGTCCTTTGGAGCATCTTGTAACTTTTGAATTGTCATATCTTCAGCGTCAGCACCTGGGAAACACGGATGTCCTCCATGACTCTTCATACTTATTTGATAAGTTCCATCAAGACGCAACACAATAGTAATCCAAAATTGAGATCCATCAACCTTTTCAGTGACATACCAATCACTTTCCCAATCGAACAATGGCTTTGGATATTTTTCATCTACACTCTCTTCAAATGCTCGTGAAAGGCTAGATGCCTTACGATAAAAAGTCTTAGGATCATCAGATGATGAATCCTTAACAGATGCCGAAGCATCTAGATTTTGTTCTTGATCAGACATGTTTTTTAGTTGAAGATTATAAATGCACGAAAATTAAATCAATTTTTTAATTATTTTTTTACATAACTTTTACCAAAAACAAAATAAGTATTTGGCGTGTTAACCTCATTTGTCCTAGATAATCTAACAATACCATCATCTGGTTGAATAAATAGAGGCAATCTTCTATCATCTCCGGCATAATAAATTTTATTGATTGAGTCCATTTTATCCAAGTAAAAACGGGTGAATTTGCTAGGTTTTTCAGCGGTAGTTCTTAATTTAAATTGATCAATAATGGTCCAATAACCACCATTTTTATTTTTAATATGGATATAATCATGTTTTTTTGATCCAGGAATATTTAATCCCATATCAGTTTCATTAATAAATTCATAGAAACTATCATCATCTAAATCACTACTTGATGCTTTAATCAATTTGTTAATAGGTTTAATAAATATTCCATTAGTTTTTCGAATAGTATACATTTTTTTAACTGAAATTTTAAAGATATTGAATGTTGCTTGTGTTGCTAACTGATAATCTTGATTGTCGTCATTTTTAACAATGATTTCATTACTATCATTATGATAAGTAAGTATATCCTTTTTTAATCCAGAAACATAAAAAGATAATAAATTATCCTGATCATTTTTTTCAGAACCTGCTCGCGAAATAGTAAACCCATTCATAGCTATAAATGTAGCTTTTTTAATAAAAATATCCCGTGTATCACTATTTTGCTTATTAATACGCCAATCTTCCATTATCAGTTTACCATCAAGAAAAGTCAAATATAAATATGGTTTTGTCGCAGCAACTAAAGAAATATAATGTGGTGTCCCACTTAATGACGGTTTAATAAGAAAACAATCATCAAGTGTTATTTGGTCATCTGGTTTTTCTAAAATTTCTAAATATTTATTGGAATGTGAAAAAACTTTCGTTAAATCACTAACAGGTCTAAAATAAACTGGTTGATCATAATAAATATCATATAAAAGTGATCTAACTTGATCTCTATTTTCTTTTTGATCTGGAACTAAATTATTAAGTCCGATTATTTTTTTGGTTGGTTGGATGACACGTAATCCATTTGGCTTCAGAACAAAACTATCTTCGATGAATTTATTAAAATACATTTGTCTATTATTATCTGAAATTTGATAATTTAATGCTACAAATTGACACCCATAACTCCATCCTTCGTTCGGATCAAAATTAAGACTTTGTGAATCCATTTCAGTTGATGGATATACAATACATAATTTTTTACGATTATGTTCAGTAAGTTTATCAGATTCTTGTTTATGATCTTCTGGTGTTTTTCCTTCTTTTAGTTTTTCTTTATTTTTATTATTTGCATAATCATAAAGTTCAGTGTAATGAAGTCTAATCGGAGTATATTTATTAACAATTTTATAATAATTGTCAATTGTAGTCTTGTCTGTTTCAGTCCAATTTGTTGTAATGATTGGGTCTGACCATATGATAACTTGATTAAATAATGAACACATTTTAGTTTGGGATGGATCTAAGTCAACTGGAAATCTATTACCGGTTTCTTTTAAATTTTCTTTGGAATCTGGGAAAAAATGATCAAGTATTTTAGAAATATTTCTCACTGTTCTGGGATCATTATTAATTTTAAGTTTTATATAAATGAATAAAGGTAGTTGATTAGTTTTAATCTCTGGATTGAAAGCAAACTCTGAAATTGTTTGACATGTTTTTTCAAAATCAATATAATTCAAAGATGTTTGCCATTGTCCTTGCTCATATCCAGTTGTAACAATAGGTTTTGCATTAGGTCCTATAGAGTCATTTAAAATTTCTAGTTCAATATAGCGAGCTCCCATAATTAACACATTTTTAATCATATCTAGACTGACATAGTCATATTTTTGGTTTCCTATTAGAAAAGTATTAGCGGAACTAGCTATGTAAAAATCGGATAAATAATATGATGAATAAATGTCATCACATTGTGTTTTTGTTGTAGTTTTAAGTTCTGGCAATTTTAATTCCAAATAATTATTCATGATCTTTTTTAATTTCCTATTTTCTGAAAAGTAATAGTATGAAAACATCATATACATAAGAAATATTACTACAAGAAATATTGCTACAGATTGCATAATATATTTAATTACTATTCAGATCGATATTTTATACAAAAAAAATTGAATGAAAATAAATATTATTATAATAATAATTATTATAAACCAATGAAATACCAAGAATTACTGGATTTGTTAAGATATTTATGTTGTTGTGTAGATAAAAGTATACCAGATCCATTAACAACATCGAAAGAGAAAAAAGAAATTTCGTCATTTGAGAATCCTTTGTTTGAGGCTGATGATTTTGAAATCATAACTCATGATGTTCTTTACGTTCCCACCGAAAATAATAGTTAACACTTAAATTAAATATTTAAGTTTTCCATTGTTCATCACAGAAATGACAGAAATAAATGTGTTTTAATTCTTCCGGATTATATCTGACATAAGAAACCTTATTTTGTTGTTTTTTATGTGAAGGACATTCATCATTAGGACACACAATACTTTGATCTCTAGGTAGAGTATTATCATGACGTGTATTATCATTAATATATGATTGTGTATAAATATCACTATCATAGTTATTAACGTAAATTGCAGAATTATCAGTTCTCAATTTAGAATTACCACAATGTTTGCAATTATATTTAATTTTAGTTTTACCATCGCTATCTGTAATAATTTGAGACCGGGCAAGATTTTGACAATTTTCACAAAATTCCATTAATTTATATTTATATTATATTTGTATTTCAGTTAGAAAATCTTATTTCAATTTTTTATTTATTTCTTACTTTTATAATATAACTAACATAATTAAAAATGGTTTCCAAACAAAGAAAATCCAAAACCCAACGTAAAACTAGAAAAATTAGAGGTGGTTCTTTGGCTTCATCCAGAGTAGAATCTTTAGTTCAACCAGGTTGTTCACAAGTTCAAATGCCTCAATCTGATAAACCAAGTGGGGATTTATCAAATGTGAATCTTTATCAAACCACTGGAGGTTCTCGTAGAAAATTTAAAAAAATTAAAGGAGGATCCCCAGCATCTGATTACGTTATGAAATATTTAAATAACCCAGAACACTCCTATGAACATGCTTTTGAAGGTACACCAACTACTTCAAAAGCCACTCCACAAGCTGGTGGTAAAAAAAATAAAAAGAATTCTAAAACTAAAAAGAATTCTAAACGTGGTGGTGGTTCCAGTGATTGGGTCAGTACTCATAATTCTAGATCATGGACTGGTGGTACTGGAAATCAATCTTTATTTAACCAATTTACTAGTGAGGAATATATGTCCGGTGAACAAATTCTTAAACAATTAGAATCCAATTCACAGAATGTTATGTTGACTGGAACTGGAAATGCACCTGTAGGATCTTTGACCGGTGGATATAATAAAAGATCCAAAAGATCTAGAAAAAATAAAGGAAAAAAGAGAAATTAATTTAATTTAGATTTTAATTTTTCGATGCGTTCCAGGAGACTTGTATAATTAATTTTAACTGATAAACTATATGTTTGACATATTATTAATTTATCATGATCTTCGACATATTTTTTAATATTTTCCATATAGGACTCATATTTTTCTAAGAATAATTTTTTAATTATTGGTAAAAAATGTGTATATCTTATGGGACAATTTTCTAAAACATCACATATTGCTGTTTTGAAATTATAATATCGGATTATTTTAATATAATTCTGTGATAAATGACCAACTTCATTTTCATAATCAGGTTCATTTGTAATGGGATTACTATTCATTACAGATTGAATTGTTTTAGCAATTGAAACAATATTTAAACTTGGACACCACTCCTCTTTACCCCATGTATTAAGAATAGATAAACATACAAATCCTTCAACATAAAAATTAGGATGAAATCTTATCCTATCACCACTTGTCGTAAAACGCACTTCAGGTGGACTTAATGGATAATTTGTTGGAATTGTCATATCAAAGAAATAAAATCCATTTTGATATGGTGTATCTGAAGGTCCTACTATCATAATGCTTATGTCTCTTATATTTTCAGGTGAATAATTAATATATATACCTTCCTTGTTGAGATTGTCTTTTTCCATTTCATAATTTTTAATATCTAGAAATAATCTATTTTTAAATTGTAACATGATTGTGATGTTTTATTAATCATATTTTTTTAAATTTATATTTGATTTTTATATAAATATTTCTGGTCAGTTTGAGATAATTTTAATACTACCAACTGGATACTAAAAAAATTAACAATATTACTGATGAAACTTTAACAATTTGATATTCTAGATGAACAAGAATTAAACATTTTTATTTTGTAAGAAGTAGCATGGGTAGATCAATCTTTTTTGAAGAGAGGAAAAATAGTATTTATCTCTTTTTGAGACGGAAGTATAATTAGCAAAAAAATATTTTAATAAATGATGTTGAAGTTTCAAGATTTATAAATATTTCTGAAAACAAGTCAAATTGATTGAACTTTTTAAATGATTTATCGCTTCTATATAATTATTTAATTTTTTAGATCATTTTGGGTAAATTTTATATAAAAATTGAAATCTTTAATTTTTTATAATTAATATCCTGGTATGTCTGCCAAACGGCTTCATACCTACCAGGGTGTTTCACCCCCCGAAGTCCAGGACCCAAGCGGATCTGGCACCTCCCATGTCCCAAGCGGATTTGGTGAGAAACCACCTGGGAAATGTGTTCCAGAGTGGATTGCTCCGGCGACTACCAAGGATTCAGTTGCTCCAGTTGCTTCTGCAGCTTGGTACGAGCAAGAGAAACTTAAACGTCTCGCCCGCAAGAACGAAGAGGAGATGAAGAAAGCCCCGGCTACTCCAAAGCATCCAGCAGTTATTGCTGCCCAAAAAAAGTCCACAGAAGTTGCTCGCATTGAAGCCAGACTCATTGAAGCTGGTTCCAGTGCCTTCTCAAACGTGAAGCTGATGGGCTCCCGCGAGAATACCATTAAAATCTTGCGCAAGGCTATCAAGCTCCTTAATTTCATTTACGAGGGAGATTGCGACGGGGCATATGGTCAATCATCTGTGATTGAGCTTTTTAAGCTCAATTTTGCTGAGTGTCCTGGTGTGAATCAGTTGCTCTCTTCTCTTTTTGAGCTTCTTCCAGGACTGGACCCCGAAGAAAAGCCCGAGAAGGCCAACCACGCCAACGAGCTCTGCTTTGAGATTCTGCATATCGTGGAGCACGAGCTGCAGAATCCCTTGAGCACTCTTCTCGTGCGATACCTTCTCTTGATTGAGGCGCACACGCGAGAGTCTCATTGTTATTACTGTGGCTTTGTCTACGGGATTCACCTGGACGACTACTGCAGTGGGGACATGGAGCAACCATGCACCGATGAGACACCGGTGGGTGTTGCTCTCAATGAATGCGTGGAGAGTATCTGCAAGTGTCTTCAGGAGCAGGCCAACTTGCAGGAGTCTCATGCGGCACCAGCACCAGCACCAGCACCAGCACCAGCACCAGTGGCACCAGCACCAGCACCAGCACCAGCACCAGTGGCACCAGTGGCACCAGCACCAGCACCAGCACCAGCACCAGTGGCACCAGCACCACCACCATCGTCAGCAGCCGCTCTGGTGGCGGCTATGTGCATCTCTACACGCTGAGCTTATAAGATAAGCTATATATATATATATATAAACTTTTTTTTAGATTTTTTAGCATTAAACTCTTAACAAAATTGAAAATATTATACTAGAACAATAGAGTATTATATGGCACAGCCACAACTTGATACGGAAATGGGTATTTTACCCACTGATCAGACAGAAAAAGAAAAACTCATACACTTGTTGACAGGTGAGCCATTTGAACTTTTTATCCAAGATTATGGACGGATTGACTCAAATCATTATAGTCTTATAAAAAAAATCTGTGATGGGCTTCTCTCCTTTTTCAAGTCACGGATTGATCAAGACGTTTATGACGAGATTATTCGCAACGTGAAACAAATTCTTTCCCATCTTCAACAGCTTTGTGGCAACCCTGATGTCACTCGGCGTATGCTTCCAAATGATTATAATCAGTTTCGTAGACCAATTATCTGGGAGATGAGGGATTTTTGCTCAAACATTTTGACAACTCTTCTTTCACTATCTAGTAAACTTGTTGCATCAAGCGCTGACGACATAGCACATCATTCGCATCAAATTATGATAGCTTATATGAATTGCTTTGATTACAGCTTGCGCGTATCAGTTCAAGATAATTATACAACGATCCTTGTACATATTTATAATTGCAAAGTGCGTCGGTTGATTGCCGGTTTAGATGTCAAAAAGATGATCGAGTTGGTACATGAATCTCTAGTAGAGATTAAGGACAAACGATACTTTGCACATAAATGGCTGAGACATTGTTCATACGATACTATAGTGGAACATTTGTCATTATATCGTCAATTATTCGTAGCAATTGAAGAAGTCATTTTTAAGTGCTTGTCTGATGTTCCTGAGGTTTTGGTCGCAAAACGTAAAACATTTGATACTTTTATTAATCAACTTGGTGACGAACACAAAAAAAACACATTCGCTATGCTGGATCGCATGAGCAAAAATGTTGTGGCTTCGATAAATAAATCTATTGAGTTTATTGAACATCAACAACTTGATGAGGAATCCTCAATGAGTAACTATAAAGTTCTTTTGAATTCTCTTTATGTATTTTTGTCGGAGTACATTACATACTACATGACCACATCAGATTTCGCAAAACCACCATCAGAATCTTTTGATATTTTTCAGAATGTACTTGAACAATCGTATAAAAATATGTAAAAAGATACTAATACTAAATTATACCAAATTATTAAATATATTACTAAATAAATATTTTTTTTAGAAATTTTAGAATTAAACATATAACAAAATTGAAAAGTTTAGTTTATTGTATTTAATATCCTCCAGAATGGAGAAGATATCTTCTACTTCTGATCAAGGTGTTTCACCTATTACTTCATGGCCTCGGTGTGATCATAGATTGTTGCGAGTTTTGCAGATCTTGCTTGGTGTACACATAGATTGCTATTATTGGCCATATTGTGTGATTGAGTCTTTTCTGGAACTTTTCAAAGAGACTCTTGAAGGCTTTATTCAGGAAATTTTCGAAGAAGCTTGTCAAAGTTTTCTTTGGGAAATTTTCGAAGAGCCTCCCGAAAGTTTTCCCTTCGTGAGAGGATTTTCATCAGATGAATACGTGTTGTTGTCTAGTACGCTCTATTGGCGGAAACAATATTCTTCTTTAAAAGTGTGTGATTTTCTCCGCGAAGCTATCGAGCTTTTAGAGGAGAATCTGTCTCGAGAGAAAGTTACGAGACTCCTAATCGATAATTCATCGATTCCATCAAACAACCCACGCTCGGGACAAATGGTCCAACAGACAGTTTTGTCATTACCATCGTGTTTTTATGAAAAATATCCGGAAATTCTGGAGATTATTTCTGGAAATAACGATTCACGCGAACAAGGACCGTCTAGAATTACATTTCCATACGCGAAACATCTCGTGAGTCAATGCCGATACTGGCTCGAACAAATGTCTAACCGAATTCGTGTATTTGATCATTCTCCAACAGGAAGTTTCCATATTGACTTTTTGATGAACAGAGGTTTCGCAATCTTTCGAGATCAAACCCAACAGCACACAAAGTTGTTGGTGGAAGTGATTGAGATGCTGGAAGTGGCTATCGCGCATGCTCCGCACGATGTACCGATTTTGAATGATTGTCCTCGTGCGGTGTCAGATCAGAAAGCTGAGGATGATGAAAACCAGAACGGTAATGGTGAGCATGATGAATATTATGATGACGATGAGAACGAAGACCAGAGCGAGGATGCTCAGGATGATGATGAGTTTGATGAAACGTGCATGTGAAGTGTGTAGATAACCATGTTTGAGTGTGATGAACTTCTGAAATAAATATTTTTTTTTTAGAAATTTTAACATCGTATCCAGTGACAAAATTGAAATTTGCGACACCTAAATATCAGATATAAATATGCAGTTTTACAACATGGAAACTAGCCCTCAAATGGGCTATTGCAATTATATTAAAAATTATATCCGAAAAATCTCTAACGGGTTGGATAACCCGTATGCAAACCCAAACGCATTTTTACAGTTATGTGAGAGAACAAAAACAGATGAATCAGCATACGTTCGTCTGTCAGAAAGGTTCTGTTGGTTGAACTATATGTTGACTGGATTGTGCTCTTCTTCTTGCTTAATGCTCTTGACTGTTTCAGAGGTTAAATCCCTTTTGGATCTATATCAAAATGTTCTCAAGAATCTTTCTCCACACGAAGAATATTATCTAATGTCACTGAAGGATCATGGGATTATAAAACCTTTCAAGTATTTTGGTGTACATCAACTTGTTTTGGAAGTGATTGAGATACTTACAGATAAGTTGGCTACTTCAATTGAAATCAAAATTGCGAGTGAGCCAGCTCATATGATGACGAATACAGGATTGATTCCAACTCGTATTGCACATGACTTTTTATCTCTTCCCACACCTTTTTGGGAAATTAACTCGATAATTAAACACATTTTACCTCACCCAGATCATCAAATTGGTGACGACTTTCCTTGTGTCATTAGTTTTGAATACGGCGTTCGTCTTCTAAGTGACTACAAAAAAACTATGAATACTATAATATCTATCGGTGATCAGAATGAGTGCATAGATATGAAAAACATTCTTCTTAACGATCTCAAGATAAATGTTTGGCGTATATTTCAACATAGAATGTTTGAATATGCTAAAATGTGCGTCGAAGCCGTTTATATTTTGAGTACCACTATAGACAGATCATCATCTATTCATCAATGTGCATCATGCCGTGATTACGATTATAATGAGGATGACTACGACGACGATAATAATGATGATGAATATTATCACTATGAAGATTATTGTGACAAAGAAGATGACGGCAATGATGCTGATGCAGGTAATGATGCTTATGACGGTGGCAATGGCAATGGCAATGATTATGATTATGATTGTGGTTATATGTCTTTATCTTCATCTTTTGATGATGATATTGATATTCCGTAATTAACTTCATAATTGCATTACAATTGATTACCCAATTAATAATTATAAAAAATATTTTTTTTATAAGGTACTAAAATAAAAAGTAAAAATATATATTGATATACATTAATGCATATTAATGTTATGCATAATATTCTAGGTATATTTATTTAACCACCCATTTTCCATTCATTGGGGCAATTATTGCAACTAACGAACAATGTGATACCTTCGTCAGCAGATCTTGTCTGAGCTGTAGCAATAGAGACGTCTCTTTGACCACATTTTCCGCATTTATATTGGGTTGAACCAATAGTTTTTCTTTTTTCAAATTGTACTTTTTCCTTCTTTTTTAATTGTTCTCGCAATTCTAAATGATGTTCTGGATGTAAATCATCAGAACTCATAAAAGACACTTGATATGGATCTATTTTACCATTTAATAAATCCCTTTGTAATGCTTGATTATTAAACTTAGGACTGAAGTTTTGATAAATAGAAATAGCTTTACGCTCATAAAGACCACTGAACAATCTATCATCCCACAAACATAAAAATCCAGTATTTTGACCATTTTTGATAGTCCAATTATAAATGCCTCTTTCAAGATCTAATAATAATTTAATATTATTTGGGGTTAATTTCTTCTTTTGAAATAATAATTCCTGGAATATGAAATAGATTTTTTGACGTTTTTCACTTAAATTTTCAACAGAACTTGATGATGTAGTTTCAGCCTTAAGAATATCAGCACTAACTAATCGACTAAAACAACAATGATGAATTTTTTGAGCCTTCTTTTTCCTTTTGCTTGTGCGATCATCTAAGTCAAATTCATCATCGTCGTCATAATCTTGATATAAGTTAGCTTCATCCTCAAACTCATCTCCTCCTGCATCATCGTCATATTGATATTCTTCATCTTCTTCATCTTCTTCATCTTCATCTTCTTCTCCATCGTTGATTTCATCCGGAATTGGTTTTTCTTGTTGTTCAATTTCATCATCATCATCATCATTAATGATTTCTTCTTCAATTTGTTCATCATCATCGTTATATTCATCATCTTTCTTGGCCAGATCAATATTATTCAAATCATCTCCAATTATTGGTTGGCAATTATGACCTAATGGATCAATTTTGAATAAAATAATATCACCATAAAAATCTTGATCTGGATAATCATCAATCAAAAAATTATGCATATTAATTTTACTAGTGTCACCAGAAATCCATCCATACAATTGATAATATTCACCAGAAACACTCCAATCTGATAATAATTTTAATTTAAATTGAGATTTATCAGAAAATTCTTGACCAGTATTTGGTATTAATTTTATAAAACTCTTATATGTTATTAATTTTTCAATGGGACTTTCTCGTAAATTAGATGGCAATGGTTTTAAAGATAAACCAGTTGTTGTACCATCTTGCAAAAAAATCCATGCATCATAAGATAATTCAGTCATGTTAAAATCTAATATAATTTATTTTCTATTATAGTTAAGTTTTATTCTGGTTTCAATTTTATTCCAATTTCAATTTTATTCTAGATTCAGTTACAACTAGAACAATCTAAAATTTTTACTTTTATATACTAGAAAGTTTTTAAAAAGTATTATTCCAGTTACCATTACACCTAGAACAATCTAAAATTTTTACTTTGTTACACTAGAAAGTTTTTTAAAAGTATTATTCCAGTTACTATTACAACTAGAACAATCTAAAATTTTTACTTTTGTGTTCTAGAAAGTTTTTAAAAAGTATTATTCTAGATTCAGTTACAACTAGAACATCTTAAAATTTTTACTTTGTTACACTAGAAAGTTTTTTAAAAGTATTATTCCAGTTACTATTACAACTAGAACATCTTAAAATTTTTACTTTGTTACACTAGAAAGTTTTTAAAAATATTATTCTAGTTACCACTACAACTAGAACATTTTAAAATTTTTACTTTTGTGTTCTAGAAAGTTTTTTAAAAGTATTATTCCAGTTACTATTACAACTAGAACAATCTAAAATTTTTACTTTTGTGTTCTAGAAAGTTTTTAAAATATATTATTCCAGATTGATTACAACTGGAACATCTTAAAATTTTTACTTTTGTGTTCTAGAAAGTTTTTAAAATATATTATTCCAGATTGATTACAACTGGAACATCTTAAAATTTTTACTTTTGTGTTCTAGAAAGTTTTTAAAAAATATTATTCCAGTTACTATTACAACTAGAACATTTTAAAATTTTTACTTTTGTGTCCTAGAAAGTTTTTAAAAGGTAATGAAGACAACACATCTAAAACATTTTTCATTTTCTAGGGCGACAATAAATCATTTTACGGTTCTTTTTTCAAGAGACGATACCCCAAAGATCAATCACCCCCTTAAGACCAGTACATGAACTGTCAAAAGTTTTCGGGAGCATTCGTAATCATCACGAATGAAATAGACATAATCCAGGTTCAGAATAATCTGTATGAAGAATTATATCGTAAAATTCACGACATATTCCGAAAGCTTTTGACAGTTTATGTGTTGTTAAGTAAAATTGAATTTAATAATAAATTCTATATTAAAATTTAATGGAAAAAAAGATAGTTAATTTAGTGAATACTCAACATGATTTAATTCAAAATCCGAAAAACGAAATATATTTGAGAATTGAAATGGGTAAATCACCTTTTAATGGTTTAATTAAATTATTTAAATGTGTTCCTGAATTTAAGAATTATTTAGCTTCACATGGAAAATTAGAAAAAACATATACATATTATCAATATCAATATCAAAATACTTGGTTTAGACGATATAAAGATGAAAAATTAACAACTGAGAATTTAGAGGATCATTTCTTGGGTTCTTCAAATTATAATGAACATGGTATAGATTATAGATTTTCTTTACATCAAACTATAGAAACTAGTATTTTCTCACAACATTTAGCATTTCATAATATATCATTTATAACGGAAGAAATTTGGTTAATAAATGGATATGAAATTATTAATAAAAAAGAAAAAAAGAACAATATTGAAGTTAATACTTTTGTATTAAATATTAAATTACCAATTGCAAGTGGTCAAATGGATACTATTAATAAAATTATAGATGATATAGGGCTTATTTTTAAAAACATAATCGGTAATATTCGGAAGAACCAGACGTTGGACTCGATCTTAGTATTTTAACTACTTCTCCAGGTACCATACCTAAATATTTTGCCATAGGATCATCTCTGGAAATCTTAGGTAATTTATCATCTGTTAGATTGTATTTTTTTAATAATTCCTGTTTTTCTTCTTCAGTCATAACCTTATGTTTAGGTACTTTAACATGATCTACAATATTAATTAATAATTGAGGTAATCCAATAATTTGCACAAAATATCCTTTTTGATTATAAAAGTTATTTAACATAGTTTCGAAAGATGATCCAGCAATATGAATTTCATCCGGTGCTATCAATAACAATTTATCTTTTTCATTCAATTGTGATTCATAAATTTGATTAATGAAAGACTCAACCGCTCTAGCAGTCTTAATCTTATCCAATCTATATTTAACATATGTGACAGTTCCATTACGATTTTTTAAAATCATATCGAGGGGTCCAGGTTCGGGAGTTATAAAACTTTTACTACCTAGAGATTCATGTAACATTTTTTTTAACTCCTCTGGACTAAAATTTTCATGCCCACTTACATCGATATCCCTCTCTTTAAGCATTTTAATCATATTGTAACGGGTTTTTTCGAGTAAATCAAGATTCATTGGTGATTATTTAATTTAAGTAAATATTTTAAGTTTCTTCATTTAACCCATTTCAATTTTTTTAAAAAATTGAAAACAATTTTCAATTAGTATACATAAAACCCCTCAATTAATTTCTAATATGTATATACTATTAACAAATGAAATCGGCAAGTTTTCTAATATTTCTGTAGGTAGTACATATCAACACTTAATATTAAGCAAAACAGGTCTAAACAAAAGCGACACAACACAATTCAATGATTTCACAGCGTCACATGGATTATTTGGAAATATGATCCCTTTAACTAATATGCGATACCGTGATTATCACATTAAACCATATTGGATTAGAATTGTAACAATTCCCAATAATACAAGAAATCAATATCATAATTGGTATGCTAGTTGGTCACCAACTATAAATTATAATAAATGTATATTAAGTGAAAAATATCAATTATATTCTATTAGGGCAATTAAAAAATTTAATCTAGAAATAACGGATGATTACATAATTGAAGTATGTAATCAAAATAAAATAGATATTTTGGAATGGCTCAAAAATAATAAATTAGACATATTATTGAAATATGATACATATAAATTGGATGATGCATCATATAATGGTAATATTGATGTTCTAACATGGTGGAAAAACTCTGGATTACCTTTAAAATATTCTGAGCGTGCACTTACCTCTGCATCTAGGAATAATAATATTAATGTTCTAGCATGGTGGAAAAATTCGGAATTACCTTTAAAATATTCAGAGGAAGTTTTAGTACATGCCTCCGTATGTAATCGCATCGAAGTTTTAACATGGTGGAAAGAATCTGGATTACCTTTAAAATATGACCAATTCACATTGTGCACAATCAACGAACATGGACATATTGACGTTTTAAAATGGTGGATTGAATCAGGATTATTATGTAAATATATTTTTATAGCATTTTAATCTAATTATATATATCAGTTATAAAATTGATTCAGATTTCTTTATTTTTTTAGATCTCAAAATGTTTATATTATTCACTGATAAAAATGATAATGCATTTGATATTAATAAACAAATTTTTATACCAATCAAGTGTAGACTAAATGATGTTGATGTGAAAGCGTTTTATGTATTAAATAATAATGCATCATTTGATTATTCTGAAAATACTAGCGGATATGGTGATTATTCTGATTTATATAAACGTCTTTATTATTGTAGAATTGTTTTGTGGCCACATTATGAATATGTATTTAAACCACCTAGATATAAACAAAATATTATTGCCAAAAATTCATGCATATTTAGTGATAGATATCCGATATATTCTATAAAAACCATTAAAAAGAAGATATATGGGGAGAAAATGTTTAATTATGTTTATACTAGTCAATTGGCTCGTCTAGGTAAGGTTGATATTTTAGAATATTTAGAATGTAATTACTCTCAATTATGGGTATCTAATATTATTTATTTCGCATCTAAATTTAATCAGATTAATGTATTAAACTGGTATAAAAATTTATGTTTGTTGAAGAAATATCAATATCATATTCCGCATGGGGCAAAAGATCTGATAGATGACATTTCATGTGAAGGCAACATACATATTCTAGAATGGTTGAAAAACTCTGACATGATACCACCACTAATATATTCTGAAAGAACATTACATGATGCATCTAGAAATGGCAATCTTAATGTTCTAGAATGGTGGAAAAATAGTGGATTACCTTTACAGTATAATGGGACAGCATTACATACTGCATCTATAAATGGTAATCTTAATGTTTTAACCTGGTGGAGAAATAGTGGATTGGAATTAAAATATTATAATAATTCATTCGCTACTGCATCTTATTATGGTAAAATTAACGTTCTAACATGGTGGAAAAATAGTGGATTACCTCTCGAATATGACACAAATACATTAGATTACCCCTGTCATAATACACTTTGTTCTATAGATGTTCTAAACTGGTGGAAAAACTCTGGATTAGAATTAAAATATTCTAAAATTGCTCTGGAATATGCATACAACAATAATCATACACATGTACTAAAATGGTGGAAAAAATCTGGGTTACTTCTAAAATATCCAGATATTTCAATATCTGCTTATATAAATCTATTAATATAAATCTTTTACTATTAAAAAAAAATTGATTTAGTTTAGTTAGTTGATGATAGATCATATGCATATATTATTGACAGATCAAGATGACTACATTTACGGTTATGATAATAATAATAACATTAAAATTGTTTCACTTCATATTTCCGAGATAAATTTAAAAAAACATAATAATTCATTAAATTTTAATTTAGAATATATTGATCCTAAAGAACGTATAATTAATTTGGACAACCTTCATAGCAAGTTATGCAATACTAATAGACTAGTAAGCATGTCGGACATTCTAGCTTTATTGTCAGGTGCAAAAATATATGCAGAAAAAGAACGTTTGATATATTATTTTAGAATAGTAATATCGAGAGACAAACATAATTATGTATTGAGTGATAGATATACAATATTTTCTATGTCAACTATTAAAAAATTTAATATTAATGTTTCACCTGTTTATATGGAATATTTGTGTTGTAATAATAAAATAGACATACTAGAATATTTACAACGTAATAACAGATTAGAATCAAGTAAGGGTTATATACAAAATGATAATACTTTAGTTGATAAAATATCTAAAATGAAACATATTAAGGTTCTTGAATTCCTTAAAAATATAGGATTACCTTTAAAATATTCCTCATGGGCTTTATATTTTGCATCTTATGAAGGTCATATTGATGTTCTAGAATGGTGGAAGCAGTCTGGATTAGAATTAAAGTATGATGAAAGGGTATTAAGATATGCATTAAGAAATGCATCTGAACAAGGTCATATTAATGTTCTAGAATGGTGGAAAAACTCTGGATTACCTTTAATATATTCTGAATTTATATTAAACAGGGCATCTGAAAAAGGTAGAATTAATGTTCTAGAATGGTGGAAAAACTCTGGATTGCCTTTAAAATATGATGCTGAAGCATTATATTGGGCATCTTATTATGGTCATATTAATGTTCTAGAATGGTGGAAAAACTCTGGATTACATTTAAAATATGATAAAAATGCATTAAAATATGCATCAGGTAATGATCATATTAATGTTCTAGAATGGTGGAAAAACTCTGGATTGCCTTTAAAATACGATGAATCAATATTAAATTATGCATCAGAAAATGGTCATATTAATGTTCTAGAATGGTGGAAAAACTCTGGATTACATTTAAAATATGATAAAAATGCATTAAAATGTGCATCAAAATATGCATCAGGTAATGATCATATTAATGTTCTAGAATGGTGGAAAAACTCTGGATTGCCTTTAAAATACGATGAATCAATATTAAATTATGCATCAGAAAATGGTCATATTAATGTTCTAGAATGGTGGAAAAACTCTGGATTGCCTTTAAAATATGATAAAAATGTATTAAAATATGCATCAAAGTTTACTTCTACTAAAGTTTTAAGTTGGTGGAAAAACTCTGGATTACCTTTAAAATATCCAACAATTTCGACATATCTTTATATAAAATTTTGTATATAAAAATTGATTATAAAAATTTAAATAAATATATTATTAATATTTTTTCATATGCGTATATTATTAACAGATCAAGATGACTACATTTATGATTACTGCAATAATTGCTTTCAAAGTAGGCTTGTCAAGATACCTTTTAAAGTTATTCATATTTCCGAAATAAATTCGAAAAACCATACTAATGCTTTAAATTTCCATTTAGAATATATTAATGCTAAAGAACGTATAATTAATTTGGACAACTTTTATCAAAAGTTATGTAAAACTAATATACTAAGTACATTTTATAATATGCTAAATATATGGTTGGAATTATATAAACATTATAAAAAAATAGACAAAAAAGAACACTTTATATATTATTTTAGAATAGTAATATCGAGAGAGAAATATAAATATGTATTAAGTGATAGATATCCAATATTTTCTATATCAACTATAAAAAATTTCAATCTTAATGTTTCATCAGTTTATATGGGATATTTATGTTATAAAAATAAAATAGATATACTAGAATATTTACAACGTAATAACAAATTAGAATCCGTTAAGGGTTATATACAAAATGATGATACTTTAGTTGATGTAATGTCAAATAGAAAACAGATTAAAGTTCTTGAATTCCTTAAAAATATAGGATTACCTTTAAAATATTCTGATGAATCATTGGATGAAGCATCTCAAAAAGGTCAAGTTGCTGTTCTAGAATGGTGGAAAAACTCTCAATTACCTTTACAATATTCTTATAAAGCATTGGAAGCTGCATCTGGTAATGGTCATATTAATGTTCTAGAATGGTGGAAGCAGTCTGGATTAGAATTAAAATATGATGAAAGGGTATTAAGAAATGCATCAAAAAAGGGTCATGTTGCTGTTCTAGAATGGTGGAAAAACTCTGGATTACCTTTAAAATATTCTGAACGTGCATTAAATTGGGCATCTTTTAATGGACATGTTGCTGTTCTAGAATGGTGGAAAAACTCTGGATTACTTTTAAAATATGATAAAAATGTATTAAATTGGGCATCTGAACAGGGTCGAGTTGCTGTTCTAGAATGGTGGAAAAACTCTGGATTAGAATTAAAATATAATGCAACAGATATATTTATGACCGCGATAACTATGAACCGTATTGATGTTCTGGAATGGTGGAAAAATTCTGGATTACCAATTGAATATAATGAAAGCTTGATACTTAGCTATGTACGTTTCTCTAAATATTCTAATAAAACACTTTCTAAATGGTGGAAAAACTCTGGATTACTCTTCAAAAAAACATCACCACCAATCAGATGGCTTTTAATAAAATTATTGCTATAAAAAATTGATTCAATATTATTCATAATTGATATCGCAAATGCGTATACTACTAACTAATGAAAATGACTTAGCTTATAAAAATAATTTTACTTATACTTATGGTAATTTGGTTAATATTTCAGAAGTAAATTTTAACATACATACTCTAGATTTGCGTTTTGAATATATTAATACTAAAGAACGTATAATTAATTTGGAAAAGTTTTATCAAAAAGTGTTTGGAATGACACCAGTGACCAGTATGTATGGACTGACGATTATGATGCCACGTTATTTTAGAGTTGTAATATCAGGAGGCAAATATAAATATGTATTAAGTGATAAATACCCTATATTTTCTATATCAACTATTAAAAAATTTAATCTGAATGTTTCACCATTTTACATGAAATATTTGTGTCACACAAATAAAATAGATATACTAAAATATTTAGAAAGTTGCAACAAATTAAAATCTCTTAAGTATCTTGTGCAAAATGATAATAATTTGATTGATGCAATATCTAATGAAAAACATATTAAAGTTCTTGAATTATTAAAAAACAGTGGATTACTCAATAGTGGATTACCTTTAAAATATTCTTTTAGAGCGATAGATTTTGCATCAGCATTAGCCAATATTGATATTTTAAATTGGTGGAAAAACTCTGGATTACTTTTAAAATATTCTAATAAAGCACTTGATCATGCATCTGAATTTGGTCATGTTAATGTTCTAGAATGGTGGAAAAACTCTAAATTACCTTTACGATATACTTCATTGGGAATAGACAATGCATCCCATAATAATCATGTAAATATTCTAGAATGGTGGAAAAACTCTGGATTAGAATTAAAATATTCTGGATATTCATTAAATTGGGCGTCCAGAAATAGTCATGTTGCTGTTCTAGAATGGTGGAAAAACTCTGGATTACCTTTACAATATTCAGAATATGAATTATACGCCGCAACGTGTAGTTGTAATATTGATATGCTAGACTGGTGGAAAAATTCTGGATTACCTCTTAAATATAATCGTGATGAGTATTTGCGTTATTTATATTCGGGATGGAGGGACAGTGGAGTTTTGAAATGGTGGGAAAACTCTGGATTACTTTTCAAAAAAAAACCAAATCTAATAGAACGTCTACGTCTTCATCTTTATATAAAATTCTTAGCATAAAAATATATTAAAAAATTGATTATAAATACTTTATTAATTTTTTTTACGTATTTATAAAATGATTATAGTATTAACCAATGAAAAAGATGAAATTTTTCACGAAACACCACACACTTTTACACCAATAAAGAATGGAATAAACATTGTAGATGATGCTTTTTGGTGGAATCGTAGTGGAAATAAAAAAATAGATTTATGTGACCTAGCCGGTAGATCATCTTCACTAGCCAATCGTGGAGTTTATCCTAGACATAATTTTGCTCATTTTGATACATTTACCCATTTTAGAGTTGTTTTACTTTTCAACTCCAATATTTATGAACTATGTCAACGGAATTTAGTATGTTTATTAAGTAAAAGATATCCTATATATTCTATAAAAACTATTGAGATGTTTAATGTAAATATTACGAAATATTATATTGAAGCTCTAATTTATAAAAATAAAATAGATGTTCTAGAGTATTTAAAAAATCATAAAATAAAATTACTTCATGATGTACCTAATGCTATGGACATAGCATCATATAGTGATTGTACGGATGTTCTAGACTGGTGGAAAAACTCTGGATTACCGTTAAAATATTCTGAATCATCATTAGGTATTGCATCAGCGTTAGGTAATGTTAATATTTTAGAATGGTGGAAAAATTCTGGATTACCCTTAAAATATTCTAAAATTCCAGTTGATGATGGATCATTGAATGGTCATGTTAATGTTCTAGATTGGTGGTTTAATAGTGGTTTAAAATTTAAATATTCAGAAAGAGCATTAGACTGGGCATCCGCACGTGGTTATGTTAATGTTCTAGATTGGTGGTTTAATAGTGGTTTAAAATTTAAATATTCAGAAAGAGCATTAGACTGGGCATCCGCACGTGGTTATGTTAATGTTCTAGAATGGTGGTTTAATAGTGGTTTAGAATTAAAATATACAGACAAGGCAATACAGTTTGCATCTTCCAATCATATGTTTAATTCTCTAGAGTGGTGGAAAAACTCAGGATTACCTTTAAAATATAATGAATCTTTTTTGCACCTACAGTGGATGACTGAATCAGAATATATAGATATCCTAGAATGGTGGAAAAATTCCGGATTACCTTTAACATATGATAAGGTTGATTACGTATTAGACGATTTATATATTTTAGGGGCAAAAAAAAGTTTAAGATGGTGGAAGCAATCTGGATTACCCTTAAAATATCCAAATTTAATAACACGCCTTTATATTAACCTATTTGTATAATATAAATAAAATTGATGATGAATATTTTATTAATTTTTTTTTACATATTCATAAAATGTTTATAGTATATACTAATGAAAATGATGAAATTTTAGATTTAAATTCATGTACTTTCAAACCTATAAAGTGTGGATTAAATAGTTTAGATTGTATATTTAGGGTTGATGGTACCATAATTAATTTTGACAGAATGTATAATGTATTTTTATGGTATTCTATAGGAATGTATTGTAATATACCCGTGAATCGATTTTTATACTTTAGAATAGTTTTACCACTAAATAATAATCATTGTAGAAGGAATATACGTGATACAGACTGTTTTTACGTTTTAGACGAGTGTTTATTGAGTGACAAATATCCAATATATTCCATTAAAACTATTGAAAAATTTAATGTTAGCATTACATATTCATATGTTCAAGCTTTATTACGTCGCGAAAATAGATTAAATATTATAAAATACTTATATAGTAATAAACCGGAAGTGTTTAACTGGACATATTACCTACATTATCCGTTAGATAGTATGTCAAAAAATGGTAATGTTAATTGTCTAGAATGGTGGAAAAACTCTGGATTAGAATTAGCATATTCTAGTGATTCATTGGATTGGGCATCACATAATGATCATATTAATGTTCTGGAATGGTGGTTAAATAGTGGATTATCTTTAAAATATTCTAGTTATTCATTGGATGGGGCATCACAAATGGGACATATACATGTTTTAGAATGGTGGAAAAACTCTGGATTACCTTTAAAATATTCTGAAAATGCCTTGTCTTTTGCTCACAGAAATGTTTTTAAATGGTGGAAGAAATCTGGATTACCTCTAAAATATCCATCATGGACTATATATCTTTATATGAAATTCTTTGTATAAAATTGATTATTAATATTTTTACATATAAAATTTTGATAAATGTTTATAGTATTTTCTAATGAAAAAGATGAATTTTTCAGTCTAGTTTCATATACTTTAGTATCTATAAAGAGTGGATTAAATAGTTTAGATTGTGTATTTTATGTTAATCCTCCGATTGATGTAGCTCTAATTTTGGATATATTTGAGTGGCATGAAATGAGACAATTATGTTATTTCAGGATTGTTTTATCACCAAAAAAATATTTAAAATATGGACGTACGATGTTTGGTCAGGTGACATATCATTTAGACGAATATGTATTGAGTGATAGATATCCAATATTATCTGTATCAACTATTAATAAATTTGATATAAAAATTACTAAGTATTATGTGTTTAAATTGTGCATAATAAATAAACTTGATATTCTAGAATTTTTATATAATAAAAAATTATTGTCAGTTGATCAGCCATCTGATTGTAATAATTATCCACTAGATATTGCATCTTGTCATGGTCATATTAATGTTCTTAAATGGTTAAAGAACACATGTTTGCCATTGAAGTATGGTGATAATGCATTAATTTTGGCATCTGGTAATGGTCATGTTGCTGTTCTAGAATGGTGGAAAAACTCTGGATTAGAATTAAAATATTCTGAACAGGCATTAAATCGTGCGTCTATGGAGGGTCATATTAATGTTCTAGAATGGTGGAAAAATTCAGGATTAGAATTAAAATATGAAAATGCATTAAATGCAGCATCACATAATGGACATATAAATGTTCTGGAATGGTGGAAAAATTCTGGATTAGAATTAAAATATGATGAAGATGCATTAAAATGGGCATCTTATGATGGTAAAGTTGCTGTTCTAGAATGGTGGAAAAATTCTGGATTAGAATTAAAATATTCTAAAAATATATTATACGATTTATACACAAAAAAACAAAAAAACGTCTTGAAATGGTGGAAGAAATCTAAGTTGCCATTAGAATATCCATCATGGACTATATATCTTTATATGAAATTCTTTGTATAAAATTGAATTTGCGTTATTTTATTAATAATATCAATAAAAAAATGCGAATATTGTTGACGACTGAATATGATCAAGTATATAGTAGTGCACATATGTATAGTTTTGCACATGAAATAAATAATTGTAAATTAAATGATATCAAACTGAATATGCATGTGGTTGATATGAATATGAATATTAATGGTGAACGGGAAATCGATTTTAAAAATTTTTACAAAAAGCGTTGGGGTATTACCTTTACTAACATACCATTTAGATTTATTGATTTAATGAATGACATTAAACCATATTATTTTAGAATCATAATGTCAATTGGATTAGATGGTAATTATATATTAAGTGATAAATATCCACTATATTCAATATGTAATATTAAAAAATTTAATATTAGTATTTGTCCATTTTACGTTGGATATTTATGTTACAAAAATAAAATAAATGTCTTAAAATATTTGGGGAATAACAAACCGGAGTCAATTAAGGATTGCATGCAAAAAGATCATACTATAATTTCAATTGCATCAATATGTGGTAATATCAATGTTCTAGAATGGTTTAAAAACTCTGGATTAGAACTAAAATATACTGAATTTACATTAGATGGAGCATCAGAAAATAATTTAATTAATGTCTTAGAGTGGTGGAAAAATAGTGGGTTAGAACTAAAATATTCTGGAGATGCATTATATGTTGCAACCTATAGGGGAAAAATAGGTGTTCTAGAATGGTGGAAAAAATCTGGATTACCGTTAAAATATGATAGAGATGTTATTTTGGATGTGGCCAAAGAAAATAAAAATGTTGATGTTTCAACATGGTGGAAAAATAGTGGATTACTAACTTAAGAATATAAAATTGAATTAGTATCATTTCATTTAACGCGATTATAAAAAATTATAAAGGCTTATTCAAAAATATGTATATATTAATGACACATGAAAATGATACACTATATGATCAAAAAAATGCCAAAATTATATCTGAAATAAACTGGAAATTTAATGTAAATAATACTGTATTTGATAATCATATTGTAAATATTAATCCAGAAGAACGCAGAATAAGATTTAATACAAAATTTGGAGGAACTCCTATATCATCTAGCTTTATTTATGTATTACCAGACCACCACAATATTTATTGGATACCGTATTATTTTAGGATTGCACTACGGATAGGAACATGTGGTAATTATATATTAAGTGAGAGATATCAACTATATTCAATACGGGCCATTAAAAAATTAAATCTTAATGTGTGTACATTTTACGTTGGATATTTATGTTACAAAAATAAAATAAACGTTCTAGAATATTTGAAGAATAATAGATTAGAGTCTATTAATGATTGCTTGCAAAAAGATGATAATATAATGTCAATTCCATCTTTGGGTGATGCCAATGTTGGTGTTCTAGAATGGTTCAAAAATTCAGGATTAAAACTAAACTATAATCGATATACATTGGATGCAGCATCTGGAGAAGGTTATATTAATGTCTTAGAGTGGTGGAAAAATAGTGGTTTGCAATTATATTATTCTGGACTTGCGATGGATATGGCATCTAGACATGGTCATATAAATGTTTTAGAATGGTGGAAAAATTCTGGATTACCTTTAAAATATTATAGAATATCAGTAAATCCAAATACTAAGTCTGCTTATAATTTTAATGTATTAGAATGGTGGAAAAATAGTGGATTATTGGATTAGTATTATTGGATTAGTATTATAAAATTGATTTAGCTTTTTTTAATTTTAATATAAATTATATTAAATGCATGTCAAAATTACTAATGAAAATGAATGTCATTATGGATTCCAATATAAAACTGGATTAAATACATTGGATAAATACTTTGATAAATCAGGTTCATGTGTTGCTGGAGGGTTTTATATAACTGATTTGGACAATGTTGATAAATTTTATTATAAGGGAGTTTGGTTGAGAATTATTGAAATTCCTAAAGGTGCTAAATCAGTGAAAGATCCTGATGATGTTCATGGTGAAAAATGGAGACTTGATAAAATAATCCTAAAAAATAAGTATCCTCTTTATAATCTAGAAACAATCAAAAAATTTAATCTTAAAATTACAAATTACTACATTACTGAAGTATGTAAACGTGGTCATATTGATATTTTAGAGTGGTATCTCATTAACAATCCAAGTTTTAAATTCAGTAATCAAATACTAAATGAAACAATTAAATGTGGTCAAATTAAAACACTTGAATGGTGTCGTGAGCGCAACCTTGTTCCAATTGATTTACCAATTTTAGATATAGGTTCTGCTGAAGGACATTTAGAAGTTTTGGTATGGTTACAAAAATCTGGATTACCATGTAAATATTCTGAAATGGCAATGGATGATGCGTCGTATTATGGTCATATTGATGTACTTGAATGGTGGTTAAATAGTGGATTATCTTTAAAATATTCTGAAATGGCTTTGGAACATGCTTCGTGGATGTCTAATATTAATGTGTTGGCATGGTGGAAAAATTCTGGATTACCGTTAAAATATTCTGAAAATGTTTTAAATTTGGCGGCTGAAAATGGTAATATTGATGTTTTAACATGGTGGTTACATAGTGGTTTAGAATTAAACTATGGTAGCTTTATACATAATTATAATTTATATTATCATCTTGATAAAAATATTAATAAATGGTTCAACAATAACAAAAACTCAAAAGTTTTTGGAATTTCTTGAAATACTGAATAGTTAAAAATTGATCAAGTAATCATATATTGTATAGTAATAGTAATAAATGTCAAAAACATGTAATGACAAGATAAATCCATATGGCAATGGATACAATTATCATCCGCTATTCAACATGCTATTATCGCATGAACAAATGTTGGCGGACTTCGAAAGGCACAATAGTGTTCAACGTATGAAATTGGGGGTAAGTCGTAAAAAACATGAGATCATGATTCATGGTAGTAGTGATGCATTATATTTTAATGCATCGCATACAAAAACCTTCATACACACCTAGTATCACTATATTCTTAAAAAACTAAAAGATGGCAATGGCTCTTGGTTTAATGCCACTCAAAAAGTCACGCACAAAAAGGTCTCAGAAACCACCTAGAATTCATTTTTAGATTAAATATTTTCTAATAAAATATAGTGTATTATTGACCAATTAAATTATTTTTTGTTCATTTTAGAAGTATTGGTTGCTAAAAAATTGATCAAGTAATCATCTACATAAGTAAATAAAAACTATGGAGCAATCTACATTGAAAAACAATGCACTCTGTTATGAATATACCTTCAGTGCCACATACAAAGATTACCCAAATCACACCATTGTTAGACATGTTATACGTGAGTACGATCATAGTCTTTGTGCGTTCGTAACCAAAATCACAACAAAAACATATCATTATGGGGAGTGTATTAATAGTCATTCAACATACCAATATAGTCATTTAATATACCAAGATTATTCATCAAGTTGGTATCCCAATCACACCCAGTTGCAAACTAAAACCGCACCTGCATTAAAATATCATGAATCTTGGCATCATTCTCAACACAATGCACCACATGCAAAACCTTCATACACATACACACCTAGTATCACTATATTCTTAAAAAACTCAAAGATGGCAATTGCTCTTGGTTTAGTGCCACTCAAAAAGTCACGCACAAAAAGGTCTCAGAAACCACCTAGAATTCATTTTTAGATTAAATATTTTCTAATAAAATATAGTGTATTATTAATCAACTATTTTTTTATTAAAATATTTGAAAATGTAATTGAATGTGCTTATTAAATTTGTAATAGGATGTGATGTGGCGTTCAAAAAAATTGAAAGGGTATCTAAAGATATCAAAGTGATCTAAAGAAAAATTGAATTAGATATTCCAAACCATTAAAATTTTCTGTATTATGTCTAGTAAAAAAGAAGTAGTTAGTAAAAAGAATGAAACTGAATTATACGGTGATAAAGTTTCTGAAGAATATGAGATGAAAGACCTTCATAATCATATTCTGACACGACCCGACAGTTATATCGGATCAATTCATGTTACTAGGGAATATTTTTATGTTCCAATCGATGAAGAAGATGGAGAACAAAGAATGGTATATACTGCACTTGAATATATCCAAGGATTATTTAAAATTGTTGATGAAATTCTTGTAAATGCACGAGATCAATATGTTCGGTTGAATACTAATATAGAGCCTAGTGATGTTAAGAAAAAGGATATTCAAGTGAGTAATATTTGGATTAAGGTTGATAAAGTAACTGGAGAGATTTCGGTCAAAAATGATGGTAATGGTGTTCCTATTGCCAAACACACTAAAGAGAAAATATATATCCCTGAGATGGTTTTCGGTCATTTATTAACATCTTCCAATTATAAAGAAGATGTCAGAAGATTTACTGGTGGTAAAAATGGATATGGTGCTAAATGTACCAATATTTATTCTACTAACTTTATGATTGAAACTGTTGATCATTTTCAGAAAAAGAAATACACGCAACATTTTAGTAACAATATGTATAAAAGAGAAGAACCAGAAATTATTAGTAATTTTTCCGGTGACCCTTACACAGAAATTAAATTTACACCAGATTATAAAAAATTTGGTTTAGATGGTATGACTGATGATTTTTATGCTTTAATTAAAGCCAGAGCGTATGATATTGCTGGATGTACTGATGCTAAAGTGAAAGTACATTTTAATAATTGTTTGATTCGTGTATCTGATTTTAAGGATTATGTTGAAATGCATTTTCCAAAAGAAAACCGAAATGAAATCGTATATGAAAAGGTTAATTCAAACTGGGAAATTGCGATTGCTCCCAATTTTTCAAGTGAATTAACTGGTAAACAAATATCTTTTGCGAATGGTGCTCGTACTATTAAAGGAGGTCGTCATGTACAATATATTTTTAATCAAGTTTATCGTGGTGTTTCTGACAGATTGAAGAAAAGAAAAGAAGAAGTCAAAGAAAGCATTTTGCGATACAATATGATGATATTTGTAAATTGTACTATTGATAGTCCAAACTTTGATGGGCAAACTAAAGAAGAATTAACAACTGAAATTAAGAAATTGTATCCAACATGTACTGTTTCAGAAAAATTTATGAATCAATTAATGAAAACTTCCATAATTGAGAATGCTATTCAATTCGGAAAAGCTACTCAAAGTCTAGCAACACCCAAAAATGCTTTAACTAGAAAATCCATTTTGAGAGATATTCCCAAACTGGAAGACGCAAATGACGCCGGTTCAAAACATTGGAACGAATGTGTTCTAATTATCACTGAAGGAGATTCTGCCAAATCCATGGTCATGAAAGCCTTACCTAACCGTGATAGATATGGAGTTTTCCCTATTAGAGGAAAATTACTCAACGTTTTAGAAGCAACTGACAAACAAATCAAAGAAAATAATGAAATCAATAATATCCTAAGAATTTTAGGTATTACAACCAAGAAATATGTTAAGGGGACACCTTTAAGATATGGTAAAATGATGATCATGACGGATCAAGATTTGGATGGGGCGCATATTAAGGGTTTGATATTGAATTTTCTTAAGTATTTGGGTCTAGAGCAATTTGATGGTTTTGCATGTTCTTTTATTACACCGATTGTTAAAATTACTAAAGGATCTAATCATAAAGCTTTCTATAGTTCGCAAGAATTTGATAAATGGTTAGCTCAGAATAATGGTGGTAAAGGATGGACGACTAAGTATTACAAAGGGTTGGGTACTTCGACGGATAAAGAAGCTCGTGAATATTTTGAGGATATTGATAAACATTTAACATCATATGAATGGGATGATAAATCAAGTGATGCTATAACATTAGCTTTTAATGGTGAAAAAGAACATATTCGTGATCGTAAAACATGGTTATGTGCATATGATCCTAATGTTGCTCCTGATTATAGTAAGAAAGTAAATATAACGGATTTTTTCAATAAGGAATATATTCATTTTTCAAATTATGACAATGTCAGATCAATTCCAAATATATGTGATGGTTTTAAACCGTCTCAGAGAAAAATTCTGTATTGTGCTTTTGAGAAACGTAATCTAAAAAATGATGTTAAGGTGGCGCAATTTGGTTCTGCTGTTGCTGAAACAACTGGTTATCATCATGGTGAAGTCAGTTTATTCGGTGCAATTGTAAATATGGCTCAAGATTACATTGGAAGTAATAACATTAACTTATTTGTACCTTCTGGTCAATTTGGTTCTCGTTATGAAGCTGGGAAAGATTCTGGTGCACCGAGATATATTTTTACACGATTACAGCCAATTACATCATTAATTTTCAGAAGTGAAGACAAACATCTCCTAAAACAATTAAAAGATGATGATGGTAATTTTATTGAACCTCAATGGTATTTACCTATTATACCTATGTGTTTAGTGAATGGAACTGAAGGTATTGGAACGGGTTATTCGACTGGGTTACCTCCGTTTAATGTGACGGATATTATAGCGAATTTGAGATTATTAATGAAGGGTCAACCAACTTTTGAAATGATTCCATGGTTTCGTGGTTTTTCTAGGAATGTTTCAACAAAGAAAATCGCAAACTGTAGTTATGTAATAAAAGGTAAATATAGTATGGATATTGAGAATGATACATTACATGTAACAGAATTACCAATTGGAACTAGTAGTGCAAGTTACAAAGAGTTTTTATCATCATTATTGGGGTGTGCTCCAGTAAAAACTAAAAAAGGAAGTCAAAATTCGTCTAAAACCGCTGGTAAATTTGATCATTGTGTTAGGGATTTCAAGAATAATTCTGGTGGTAATAAAGTTGATTTCACAATTTATTTTGAAAAAGGTGGTCTAGAAGGACATATGATTAATGCCGTTAATAAAGATAAAAATGGTATTACTGTATTTGAAAAACAATTCAAATTAGCAACCACTTTATCCTTTCCAGGCAAGATGGTTTTATATGATCATAATAATACTTTAAAAGTATATCAATCAATTGATGAAATATTGAAAGACTTTTTTACAGTACGTTTAGATTATTATAAGAAAAGACGTCTTTATCTTCTAGATGCTTTACAGAAAGAATCTCATTTCATTAACATTAAAGCGAAATTTGTGAAGGATGTTATTGAAGGTCGTATTATTATATTTGATTCTAGTAAAAAGAAGAGTAATAGTAAAATACAAATTAGTGCAGATCTAGAAAAAGCTGATTATCCTATGATGGTGGATGAACAACTTAAGGAGCTTAAAGATATGACTGATGTGGATCGTTTAACTGGCAATTATGATTATCTTTTAGATATGAAGTTAGTTGCGTTGACACAAGAAAAAGTGGATATTCTTCTAGCGAAAAAGAAAGAAGTTGATGATAATTATCAGTCACTTAAAAATAAAACAGAAGTAGATTTATGGGAACATGATTTACAAGAATTCGAAGAACAATATAAAAAGGATGTTAAATTATATGAAAAAACTCTTGCGGATGAATTCAAAGGTAATGTCCAAAAATCTGTAGATGACAAAGACAAAGACAAAAAGAAAAAAACAGGTAAAACTGTTACAAAAACAATTAAAAAGGGTGCTAAAAGTGCCAAAGAAACTGAAGAAGACGAATAATTATTTCATCTTGATTACATAAGGAGGATTTTCTGGATATGAAGGATATTCATTAATGTAAGTTTCTAATAATTTTAATGTTTTTTGATATTTTTTTAACCAAGGTCTGCTAATTTTAAGAGGATTAGCCGATAATATTCTAGGTTCCATATCAGGTATAACTTCTAAACATTGAGGTGCTCTAGCATGTAATAATCTTACTAAACTGGGAAACATTTCAAGATCACCATTTTCTATATTTTCGACTAATTCATTTAGAGCTTTATTATCAAATGCTCTAGAATATGCTACATCTAATCTCCATAATTTTGGAGTACCATTTTTATCTGGTAAATCACCTGAAATGGCTGAATAATATGTATATCTATAATCTTTTCTATTATCTATGAGAGTTTCAACCCAATCATTTGAGATTTTGGTGTGACCTTTTCTAATTACATTATCTGGTAAGTATGATTTGGATAACATACCTACATTTGCTATTTGTGGGCAATGTGCAATAGCTATCTTAATTTCTTTATTTTTTTTGAAATGAAACAATTGTAAATTAAGAATTTTTTGATATAATTCAAAATGATAATTACTCAATTCAGATTCATTATTACAACAATGATCACCTAAACTGCGATCATAAATTAAACTATCAGATTTCAAGTATTCACCATGAAGATAGCTTTGAAATTTATTTTTTTCATTATCACCTAAGGTGCCATATGCATATTCATAAAAGGTTTTATTTAATATTTGAATCCATGATTTACCAGTCAAAGTATCAACCCAAGGATTTTCAAATTTTGCTAAATCATTAACTAACATATTAATTTTTATATCTTTTGAAGTATCCTTTTCAGTGTATTTTGGTGGTGATTCCTTAATATTAATATGTTGTTGTGTGTTTTTAATATTTTTCAAATAGTTATGTAATCTACTATCATTATTTAGAATAGTATTTAATGATATATTTAGTTTATCAGTGTTAATATTATAATAATATTCAATCATATTTTTAAGAATGCCTCCATGTGCCATAACCCAATCACCTATTTGTACAACTAGAAAGACATATCCGGCTCTTAATTTGCAATTTAGTATTTGATCAATAGCGAAATAATGTTGTCGCAAATGTGATTTAATTTGTTTGCAAGATTCCCCATTAGTTTTTAAAGCATTCCAGACTAATTTATAATTATTTATAGTAATTTTTTGTGTTTCATATAGTGTATTAAGCGTATGATAATAAAAATATGGACTTGAATAAGATGTATAAAAAAAGGGGAATCCGCTAGGAATACTCTCAAAATCGTGATTTCCTATAATTTTAATTAGTTTTCCACCAGATTGTTCAGCTTGTATCATGGTCATATTTAGTAAATCTAGGACATGTAATTCTGATTTGGAGTCTTCTCCGATAGATTTATTAACAATTTCGTTGTTGCCTGTGTAATAGTTTAAGATTTGTACTTTTTCAAAAATAGATTCTTCGCGACATCTATCGACTAAATCACCTAAACATATAACCCAAGTATCACCTCCAATCCATCTGTAATGTGTTTTATTATTGTGATGTTTTTTTTCTAGAACGGCAGCTTGTTCAACTAAGATAGTTTCAAGGGCATCAAAATCACCATGAATATCACCTATTAGGATCATTCTAGATTTTGGTTGTTTGAAAATACCATATTTAGATAGTTTAGGTTTGTTTTTAAAGTCATTGTATTTTTCATTTTCAAGATCCTCTAGGTTAAACCAATCTAGAACACTATTTTGTTGAGTTTTTTTATCAGACATAATTGGTTTTTTTGATTCAGATTAATTAATAATTAGATATTTCTCTAGACTCTTTCAGATTGAGCAGATAATAAGTTCATATTTTTTTCCCTAGTTGTAATCTTAAAACAATATAGATTTTGCATATCTAAATTAATTAATCTCCCTGTATCATATGTAGTTATAGAATCAATAGTTTCTACAGTATCCATTTCATCATTTTTATATGTAGTATACCAAGATAGTTCTGATAGTCCTCCAGTATTAATATTTAGTGTTGCTGGTCGTGCAATATGAATACGATTTTGTAAAAAAAGACTATCATCACTACAACTTAATGCTAGAATACTATGGCCTTCACTTCTATTCATAAAATCGTTAAACATTTGACTTTCGGGACTGGATGTATTATGATGATAATATCCTTTAATTAAGATTGTATCAGTTGGTTGATATTCGTTTGAACTAAAGAATTTGGAAGTTTGAATAACGATAACTTCATTGCGTTCGTCACTTATATCTGATGAATAATTATATACAAATTTGATATCAATTGTATCATTTAGATTAGTTAAGACTTTTCCTAAGGGGGTTTTAACTTTAATAGTCATATTTGTCAATGAACTTAATGGTGATGGGTAAAATTTTTTGAACCAATCATCGACTGGTTTGTATTCAACGTGTCTTGCTATTAAATTTGGACTAGTATACATTGATGCGGCTGGAACTACTACTGAAAAAGCGTTACTTAGGTCTCGTGATGATCCGTCGTATACATTGTTAATTTCGTCTATTTCAACAAGATAATATGGATCTGAAATTAATAAATGGGTTAAACTGGAATGGTAGTCGACCGGTTGTTTTAAACCAGGAGTTAGAAAACTTACTAACTCTATTGAAACTATATTTTTATACACATTTCTTAATCCTACACATTTTTGACCTTGTTCTACTATTTTTTCATATCCAACAATTTGACCGAATGGTTGATCAGCTCTATAAGCCTGATATGTAACTCCATTAAGAGACCATCCACTATTATTGGGATCACCTCTTAAACCATTATTTGCTTGAGTAATAGTAGCTGGTATTGTAGGGTTATTTTCGTATAATGGAAGGGAAATTAGACCGTCACTTGTGGGTGAGAATTTAATTTGAAAATTATATTGAGTTTCATTGGGATCATTACCGATCCAATTGCGATCTAAACTGGAAATTAATAACATATGGGATATATCTTGATATGTTTCAGTGGTTGATCTTGATGATCTTGATGATTTTTCTGGTTCAGTTTCAGAATCATCTGATTCAGTATCAGATTCATCTTCTTCTTGTTCTTGCATTTTAGATTGTTGTTCTGCTAAATAACGAGGATCTAGACGCATATTACGATGTTGATTGTGTTGTTGATATAAAATTCTAGCTCTTTCGATATCTTGTGTATACACACCTCTATGGGCTAGTTGTTGAGGTGTTAATCTAAAATTTTGTTGTGAATTATGCATTGTATTATATCTTTAAGAAAGTTAAGATATTCTAATTTTTAACATAAAAATAAAAAAACTAAATTATTCATTTTTTGAATATTTTAGATTAACATGAGATTCCTTGAGGTTATGATTCGTTAGAATATATTCTATGATTCTGTCATGTTCTTTCATGGGGATTTTACCACTACTAGATAATCCAGTATCAACAAAATCCCGAACTACTTCTTTAAATTTGACAATAGCTGGTGTTTCAGGTGGAATACCTAGTTCATGTAGTTTTTTCATGATGACGACCATTTCGGAGACTCTTTCGGCTTTTGTTTTATCATGATTGACTTTCTCCTTTTTAACTTTTTTGCCCATATTTAGAATAACTAGAAGAAAAAGTTATATAAATTTTATCTTGCCATTTTGTAAAGATAAATTAAAAATGACTGGATCTATTCTAGCTTTAGCCGCCGTTGGAAAACAAGATATAGAATTGATAGGTAATCCAACCATTAGATTTTTTAAAAGTGTTTATAGGCAATATTCACATTTTTCAACTGAATCAGTCCAATTACAATTTGATCAAACATTAGGATTTGGAAAGAAAACATCACTAATTATACCTAGAAGAGGTGATTTATTAGGTTCTATTATTTTAGAAATTAAATTGCCTGCGTTAGAAAATGGTATAAGTTGGGTTAATGGTATTGGCCATTCTCTTATTGAAGAAATTTCGATTGAAATCGGTGGTGTTCTTATAGATAGACATTCGGGTGAATATTTGGATATTATAAGTCAATTGGAAGTAGAAAGTGGAAAAAAGGATGGTTATAATGAAATGATTGCAAAACGTGAATTTTATACTAGATTTAGTCAAGAATCTGGTTTAACTTTATATATTCCTTTACAATTCTGGTTTTGTAAGGAAATGAGTAGTGCAATTCCCTTAGTTGCTTTACAACACAATGAAGTTAAAATTAAAGTAGATCTAAGACCATTTAATCAAACATGGTTTTCTGGGACATTAATGAGTAATAAACCAACACCAGTGGAAATTATATCTGGTCAATTACATTGTGATTTTATTTATTTGGATACGGAAGAAAGACGATTTTTTGCTACTAAACCCCATAGATATTTAATAGAACAATTACAAATTAGAGATGGTAATGGAGTTAATGAAGGATCTAGTGGGGATAATATTGATATATTTCTTAATCATCCAGTTAAAGATATTTTATGGATTTATAGGGCTGATACTGTAAGTAATACTAATGATTGGCTTAATTTTAGTAAGACTATTTATGATGAAGATGATCCAGAGGATTTGGAAGAACCTTTATCGCGATGTGGATTTCAGGTGAATGGTCATGATTTATTTGAAAAAAAAGATGCGGATTATTTTAGAAAAGTAGTACCTTATCAGAAATATACTAGTACTCCTAATAATTATATATATGCTTATTCTTTTAGTCAAAAACCTAGTAAATTTCAACCATGTGGTCATTTAAATTTTTCAATGATTAGTTCAGCGGTTTTAAATCTAGAATATTCATCTTCTATTCCTAAAGGTATTATCAACATTTATGCTAGAAATTATAACATACTACAAATTAAAAATGGTCAGGCTGGATTATTATATTCGGCTTGAGAATACTCTTCCAAATAATGTCGTCTACAAAGTGCTATAAATTTATCTAGACCACCTAGGATAATTTCATTGTTTGTGTTTGTATTTGTAGTTGTCTTTGTATTTGTCTTTATCAAATGTGAGAAAATTGCGGGTGTACCATCGCAACATTTTGCACAATATGCTTTTAGTTTAATAATGTCATCAGACATCGGAATTAATCTCAATAGATCCATGTTGCCATTGCACTTAAATGGTTGTCGTTTATAATCACCATCTAATCCAGATAAAATTATATGTTTGTTGTTATTATCAACTTGATCAACGACAAAATCGTAAAGTTTATCAAAAAATTGTGCTTCTTCTATAACTAGAATGGTGGATTCTTGGTATGTTTGATTAGTAAGTAAATCATTTAAGTTTTGACATGGATGTGATTCTATTTTCTCTTGTAAATGGGAGCAAATGTAATTTTCTCCATATCTAGTATCATTATGATTGTGTACTACAAACACTTTTAATCCAATACTTCGGGCTCTATTAATATTTTTAATTAATTCAGTAGTTTTACCACTAAACATAGGACCCAAAATAATAGTTAATTTCCCTGACATTTATTATTTTTTTAATAACATTACAATAAATTAGAATGGTTCAATCAATTTTATTATAAATTTACATAACACATTCAAGAACACATTCAAGAGCATTCGGATGTTTTCGTGAATTTTACGAAAATAACTATTAAAAATTATTAAAAATCTAGGATTATCGAAATAACATTCGTAATGATGACGAAATCTCCCGAAAACTTTTGACAGTTTATGTGCGATCTCTAATGGTATCTTGAGTCTTTGGGGTGTCACGAGTCAAAAAAACATTAGTAAATTCACTCACTAAACCTATTGGGTAAATTGAAATTGTATTAGTTCATGATCATTTGGAGCGAAAAAGTAAAAATTTTAAGGGGTTCTAGATGTAATAGTAACTGGAATAATACTTTTTAAAAACTTTCTAGGATACAAAAGTAAAAATTTTAGAATGTTCTAGTTGTAATCTAATCTGGAATAATATTTTTTAAAAACTTTCTAGGATACAAAAGTAAAAATTTTAGAATGTTCTAGATGCAATAGTAACTGGAATAATACTTTTTAAAAACTTTCTAGGATACAAAAGTAAAAATTTTAGAATGTTCTAGTTGTAATCTATCTAGAATAATATTTTTTTAAAACTTTCTAGTGGATAAAAGTAAAAATTTTAGAGTGTTCTAGTTGTAATAGTAACTGGAATAATACTTTTTAAAAACTTTCTAGAATATAAAAGTAAAAATATTAAGGTGTTCTAGTTGTAATCTATCTAGAATAATACTTTTTAAAAACTTTCTCAGACACAAAAGTAAAAATATTAAAGTGTTCTAGATGCAATAGTAACTGGAATAATACTTTTTAAAAATTTTCTAGGATATAAAAGTAAAAATTTCAGAGTGTTCTAGTTGTAATCTATCTAGAATAATATTTTTTTAAAACTTTCTAGGATACAAAAGTAAAAATTTCAGAGTGTTCTAGTTGTAATAGTAACTGGAATAATACTTTTTTAAAACTTTCCAGGACACAAAAGTAAAAATTTTAGAGTGTTCTAGTTGTAATAGTAACTGGAATAATACTTTTTAAAAACTTTCTAGGACACAAAAGTAAAAATTTTAGAGTGTTCTAGTTGTAATCTATCTAGAATAATATTTTTTTTAAACTTTCTAGTGGATAAAAGTAAAAATTTTAGAGTGTTCTAGTTGTAATAGTAACTGGAATAATATGTTTTAAAAACTTTCCAGGATACAAAAGTAAAAATTTTAGATTGTTCTAGTTGTAATCTATCTAGAATAATACTTTTTAAAAACTTTCTAGGATATAAAAGTAAAAATTTCAGAGTGTTCTAGATGTAATAGTAACTGGAATAATACTTTTTAAAAACTTTCTAGGATACAAAAGTAAAAATTTTAGAATGTTCTAGTTGTAATCTATCTAGAATAATATTTTTTAAAAACTTTCTAGTGGATAAAAGTAAAAATAAATTATCATAAAATTGAAACTAATAATTTGTAAATGTCTCAGTATTGTAAAATATATTTTAATGTCTTTTCATTCATTTTTGATAACACAGTATGATTTAAAAAAAGATGATTATATTGAATTATCGGTTCCAGAACTATTACCATACTTTGATTATTCAGATACACGTTTTACCCTGAAGTCTGATGTTGATATTATGATGGATAATTATATATGTAATTGTAGTAAAAAACAAAAAAATATTAATATTATAAAAAGATTAGAATATGTTAGAAAATTGCAGATTGAACAAAATGATAATATTAGAAGACATAATATAAATGATGTTAAAAGAATGTTTGGTGTTGATATGACAAACTGGAAATTAGATAAATTAATATTTGATGAACACATTATTGAAATGTTATTGCAAAAAGGATCCTCTTTTACATTAGAACAATTTAATGATATTATGACCACATATAAAATAAAGATTGTAGGACAATATAATTCATTATATGACTATATTTTAGATGGGAAAAAACAAAAAATATATAAATATAATCCAGCATATATTATAGATAATGAAGAATTCGGAGTTTTAGATAATACTATTAGTTTATTTAGAAATGTAAAAAAAAAGATAAAGGATACATTAGATTGTATTAAAACGTATAAGTATTTGGGTTTTGTAAATGAATTAATAAATAAATGTGATTCTTTTAGTGATTCAATTGAAAACATATATAAAGAAGAGCATTCAGATGAAGATCGTGAAAATATAATAAAAATTAAATCAAAATATAAGAATATAAATATACAAGATTTAGTTGGTAAATCATCAATTGAATTAAAAGAACTGATTGATATTAAACTTAATAAACTACAGGATTATTATGGGTTATTTGATTTTGCGAATATTATAAAAGCGATATGTGGTCAGTGTCATCATTCGCAAACACCTAATGTTTCTGTTCAAAGTGATCGATATCATCAAACAACTTTTAAAAAAGTAAACGGTAATCACAGTCATCAGCAATCTACCATATGCGAAAATTGTGTAAGTTCGGTAGGTGTCAAATTTAGTGAATATATATTGGAAGTTTTTGAATTTGATTATAAAATAAATAGACCTACTATTTATAATAAAAACGAGGTATGTGATATTTTTGAGGATATTCTTAAATCTAAATATAATATAATATATAAACGTTTAATTGATTTATCCTTTATACGAAATTGTAATGAACCATATTTGACTAGAAATATGAATTATGATTCGACTAAATTGTTTTTGAAAGATGATAATAATTTATCTAAAAACTTTTACAGAAAATTTTTAGATAATGGCAATATTAATTTGCAAATAATTCAGGATCAACATCAGTCAGAAATACATTCCGGACGTAATAATCCAACTATGTATAATGATTTAAAAAAAAAGTATATAGATCAAATGCTTGTTTTTCCTTTTGAATTTGATTATAGAACTAGAGTATATGGTTCTTTATATACAGAATTACCTACTAAAACTAGATTGGATTTAATACCAATTTTTGAGCAAAAATTATTAGATCAGAATGTATTTTATGATACAATTGATGATTTATTTGGTGATAATATAAAATTGACAAATGAAATGAAAGTAGAAATTCAACGTTTTTTGAAATCAATAAATAATGCAATACGTGAATATGATCCAAATAATTCTATATGCGCCTATGGTGTTGATTATGGAGTGACATATATATCTACAATTTTTAAAACATATACGGATACAAAAAAAATGAATGATGAAGCTTCTAATAACTTTACAGTAAATATTAAAAAATTTGAAAATCTATTATGTAAATTTGAGTCTGCTAATATTTTTGATGATGTTGAAAATTATAGACCATCTTATGATAAATTATTACAAGAATATGAAAATGAAAAAAATAAAAAATCAACTAGGACATTGGGAGAATATTCACAAAAAATTATAATGTTGCTTTATGGAATGATTAATAGTTATAGTGTAAATTTTTGCAACAAAATAATTGATAAAATACCTAATATTGAAATACCATATTTTAATAACCATTTTGATGAAATGAAAAAACAAGTTTATAATACAGCTTCTTACAATACTACTCCTACAAGATATTTGAAGGGGGTTCCTACGAAAATTTCCATCCCGTTGGAACATGAAAAAATGCTCATATCTTTACTAGATATATGTGCGTTTGCATCAAAATTTATTCCTCTAAATTATAAAATTTCATCTAATAATACTAAATCTCAAACAAAGTCATGGGTGATTAAATTTGAATCAGAAAATTCACAACCAATCTTCCCAACTATATTTGAATTGGGTTGCAAGTGTAGTGGAAAACGGAAATATAACTATAGTGGACATGATTGTGGTGATTTATATGAAAAAGCATGTGAAAAATGTGTCAATGATTTTGAAAATGAAATGAAGATATTTCTAGATTACATAAAGAACGAGCATGACACTTTAAAGGCTGATATTAAGGATAAACTCAAATTATCGGGACATATATCGCAATTTGCTATTGACACATTAGAATTACCTGATTTGGAAAAAATATATAGTGTTATTAAAAATTTAGATAGTCAAACTTTATAGATGTTACTAATCTAGAATAATACTTTTTAAAAACTTTCTAGAGTGTTCTAGTTGTATTTACATAACACATTCAAGAGCATTCGGATGTTTTCGTCAATTTTACGAAATAACACTTGAAATCCTAGAATTTTTGAATAACATTCGTAATAACATTCGTAATGATTACGAAATCTTCCGAAAACTGTTGACAGTTTATGTGCGATACATTACGTCTTTGGGGTGTCATGAATCAAAAAAACATTAGTAAATTAACCTTGCAAAACCATTGGGCAAATTGAAATTGTATTGGTTCATGATCTTTTGGAGAAAAAACTTTCATATACACACGTAAAACTTCAGGTAACTACATATAAAAAAAAAATTGAATTGAAAAATATATTATTAATTATTAGTGCCTAGATGACCGAGTGGTTAAGGTGGTGGACTTAAGATCCACTGGACTATCTGTCCGCGTAGGTTCAAACCCTGCTCTAGGCAAACTTTTTTTTTCTATCTTTTTTAAAAATTTTCTAGTGTATTATCTATTATTCTAGATATGTTTACATACACATTCAAGAGCATTCGGAAGCTTTCGTAAAATTCACGAAATAACACTTGAAATCCTAGAATAATCAAATTGACATTCGTGATGACTACGAAAATCTCCGAAATCCTTTGACAGTTTATGTGCGACTCTTATGGACCTTGAGACAGGACGGGCATCACGAGTCCAAAAAATAACTGTAAAATCCACTTATAAAGCTTTGAGAAAAGTAAAATATTATATGCCGGAGTTTATTTTTAATCATTCTAGTTGTAAATGAATCTAGAATAATACTTTTTAAAAACTTTCTAGGACACAAAAGTAAAAATTTTAGATTGTTCTAGTTGTGATCAATCTGGAATAATACTTTTTAAAAACTTTCTAGGACACAAAAGTAAAAATTTTAGATTGTTCTAGTTGTGATCAATCTGGAATAATACTTTTTAAAAACTTTCTAGGACACAAAAGTAAAAATTTTAGATTGTTCTAGTTGTAAATGAATCTAGAATAATACTTTTTAAAAACTTTCTAGTGTATAAAAGTAAAAATTTTAAAGTGTTCTAGTTGTAATCAATCTGGAATAATACTTTTTAAAAACTTTCTAGTGTATAAAAGTAAAAATTTTAAAGTGTTCTAGTTGTAATCAATCTGGAATAATACTTTTTAAAAACTTTCTAGGTCACAAAAGTAAAAATTTTAGATTGTTCTAGTTGTAAATGAATCTAGAATAATACTTTTTAAAAACTTTCTAGTGTACAAAAGTAAAAATTTTAGATTGTTCTAGTTGTAATTGAATCTAGAATAATACTTTTTAAAAACTTTCTAGTGTACAAAAGTAAAAATTTTAGACTGTTCTAGTTGTAATCAATCTAGAATAATATTTTTAAAAAACTTTCTAGTGTACAAAAGTAAAAATTTTAGATTGTTCTAGTATATAAAAGTAAAATAAAAATTGAAATTGGTAACCGTTATAAATTGTGTTTAATATAATAAAATGGAAAATACATGGTATTTAAGCCAATCGCATCTCAATAAAGATTTAGGTATTGATCATCTTGATTATTATGAACGTAAAGAGAGGTGTCCGCCGATTGAATCTATTGAATGTATTAAAAAGTTAGGTAAATTTAGAGTTGAATTTACAAATTACAATCATCATAAATATCTGTTGTTCAGACCATATCCCAAAACATCACGTACATGTAAATTCAGATACAATCATCTGCTTGATATACCAGCTAAGATTAAGTTTTTCGAAGATGATGTATTGATTAAGGAAATGGATCAAACGTATGAAAATCCGTGTATTATCTTGGGTGGAGATGGTGAAACTAGAAAGGGAACTAAATTTACTTTATTGGTTCAAGATGTTACTAGAAAAAATTGTATTGATGGTCCTGAACGTACAGATGTATATGATTTTGAGTTTAATTTGATCCGTAGTACATTTTATCTGCCTCTCGAGGATTTGTTTGAAACTAATCATGATTATTTCTTAACTATTGCGGATACATGGTGCAACGATACTCATTATAGTCCTCACTTAGGTATTGTTAAGAAATCAGATTTCTTTGCGGATAACGGCGAAGAACAAGATGGTCCATATGATAAATCTCGTGTAGGATTACCAACTAATGATTTTGGTGGTGTTTTGTATCCTGTTAAAGTTACAAAAGATAAAATGATATTGAGTGATGGTCGGGAATTGGATTATAGTGAGGTCATGGATTTTGATTTTGATCCAGAGGATAAAGAAAGTGCCGCTATTATCAATATTTTCACACACTATGGAATTCCTAATCCAGAAGGTTTACTGAAATTTGCTCGTGAAGACCCAACCGTTGGTGAGCAAGTCGCCCAAACAGGACGTGCGTGTATAAGTCTCAGTGACAATACAGATCCCAGTGACAAAACAGATCTATGTGACAATACAGATCCCAGTGACAAAACAGATCTAAGTGACAAAACAGATCCCAGTGACAAAACAGATCCCTGTGACAATACAGATCTATGTGACAAAACTTAAAAGATCTAAAAGTTTATAAAAATTATTAAAAAATTATAAAAAAATATTATACGAATAAATTTTTTTCTTTTAATAAAATAACGAATAAATAGTATTTGTATTAGAAATGCTAAAATCTTTTTTGGGTATTAAATTAAATCACAGTTCTGTTCTAGCATGGTTATTTATTTTAACAATCGTGGCGGTTCAATTAGTCAATAGATTTGTTTACAATGTTAAAGCCAACGAGAATGTGTTACTATCGAATGATAAATCTCTTCAAAAATTGGCAAGAGATAATCATGCTGGATTCACTGATCCCTTTTTCCAAATTGCGGCTGCCAACATGTATGCTAAAGATAGAAAGTATAATTTACATTTCATTGTCAACGCTATAATTTACTATTTCTTCTTAATAAGTGGATTAGTATTATCTGAATGTCTTTTAGGACATTTTAATATGATTATCTTAGTTGTTTTGGGTATGATGGTGTCTTATTTGACATCAGCAATGAATAATATATATTGTAAAACAAATACTCCAGCGGTTGGCATGGTTGGTGGTGTTTATTGTTGTGGTGAACATTTTGCCTGGTTTATGTCAGGTGTAACCATGGCCATATTACTTAATTATCATTTCTTCAAAACTAAGAAAGTAAGCACATTTATGCTTGGATTATTATTCTTAGTATTTGGAGCTGGTATTTTAATGTATGAACACTTTTTTAACATGAAAGAATCAAAAGAATCTAATGGAGTTGAATGGTGTATGCAAGCCACATCATCAGTACGTCCATACTTGTTTGGTGGTGTCATAACTATGGGTATGATGGGTCTTTTATTCAAAACTCATTAAGAATTTAATTAATAACTGATTTCTTCAGAGAGATCGATACAGCTTTTGAGATTGGTTCTGCAACAATAACGAATTAATCCGAGTTCATCTAGAATTTTCCCTGCTACTGTTTTAGTAAATTCGGGTATACTGAGATCAATGAATTGATTTTCGTATTCTTCTAGGGATATATCATTTTTGAATAATTCTTCTCTTAAACGGCGATTGAAGGTTTCCCATTTATCACCGATAACTTTATTACAGGAAAAACATCTAACAGGTACTAGCATTAATTTTGATTGATATAGTATTAAAATACTCTTAGATTTTTTATTCAATTTTTAAATCAATTTTATTTATTTATTCTAATTCAACAAACAAATAAAATTGATTTGTTTTTATTAATCTCATTATACATGATAAGAAGACTAGAAAAATTAAAAATGGAAGATGATAATAATTTTGTTTTACTATCAAACGGTAGTCCAGAAGGGCAAAAAGTGGATTTAAATTTACCTTTATTTGATGTGCCATCAAGTGGAGCATTTAACACAATTATGCAAACTTATTTTGATTATTATTATGAGCACATTGGTAAAAAAACTTTTATAATTTGCACAATCACTTCGAACAAATTTGAGCATTTTATTTGGACGCCAAACCTCAACAACAAAGATCATGATTATAAGACATGGTATCAGTGTTTATTAGGAGATTCAGGTTTTATAGATAGTTATAGTTATCTAAACAATAATACTACTTATAAAGGAGGTATAGGAAACCCTTACTTGGAATTGTATAGTGGTGATACTCTTGATAAACTTAATAAAGGGAAATTAAAAAAATATCCATCTCTTCATACATTTTTAGAAAGAATGGTTGATTATAAAGGATGGAATATAGTAATGATAACAGCGGATAACCGATGTTTTATACAAGAACATCACATTGATCGTATATTTTTAGCGAAATAAATTAATTATTTTCTCTAATGTTAATTAAAATTAAATAAAAATTTTATTTAATAATGCCGTCCAAAACAAATAAAATAATAAAAAAAAGATCACGACACACACGCAAGAAGCAAAAAGGAGGTGATTATTTGTTTGAAATCGATTTCACAAGGGGTAATAGTATTTTAATAATTTATGAAAATAATGATTGTTCACTTATAGAAATAAATCAAGCCTTTATTAAAGAATATTTGTTTTCATTACCATATGACTTATATGATACAAATTTACAACATGTGTATATAGACTATTTACATTTATCTGTCAGAACAGATAAAAAGTCTGAGACAATATATGAATTTCGCAATACAGATAAAATTGTTGAATTACTTAATAAATATTGGATATTTTCTATGGTGGGTGGTTATAAAGATAAAATTAAATTACCACTATTTGGTAATCGGATCATTAAAACATGTATTACTTGTTGTAATTACTCCAAAATAGATTTTAAAATAAATTCTATTGGAACTTCATATAATTTAGATGCCTTAATGAATTTTGGTATTAAAATTTGTGAAGTTTCTAGATTAAACTATATTACAGATGTATCTGTAATATTTCCAAGGCGTAATTTTTTTATTGATTCAATGAGTTTATCATGGAATGGAAGACCATATAAATCAAATAATCATGCATTAGATCAAAACAATCACAAAAATAGTAATAATAATAATAAAGATCCATTTGAAAAACTATTAAGTAATAATAATAAACCAGGATTAGCGCTACAGAATAATGAAAGAAACACATTGGTTAATGACAGTATACCATTGGATAAATCAAAACAAGAACAACAATTTTATTCGGATGAAAAAAATAAGTCTGTATATTTTATAAAAAATTATATTGAAAATAATAAACAACATGGTTTGATTATAATGCATGAGAATCCAACATCTAGAAGTGTTGTTAATACGATTACAATAAAAGATGTGAAATCAATTAAATATATTTGCAAAACATCTCAAGAAATTAATATTATTTTGGAAGGCCCCGATGATAAAGTATTTAATATTACTTATAAAAATAAACCACATATGACCCCAATACTGGTGTATCATTTAAGTTGGATATGTGATATTCAAACTGATACAGTAAAGATCAAAAATGTTTATAAAAATATTATAGAAGTTAGAAAAAGTTCGTTGTTTGTTTTAAATAATAATGATGAGTCATTATCAAACATTTCTTACACATTTACCAACAAAACTGTTAAAAAAATAAATGATGTTATTGTTGGATTAGGAGGTAACAAAACTATTAATATTGATTATGGAAACATTAATTATGAGAATGCACTTGTTTATAATAATGGTGTTGGATTAGATACTTCTATACCAAATGATAATTATCGTATTTTATATAAGGATGGATCAGATCAAAATTTAAGTCAATTAGATGCTATCAAACAACTTTTTGAGAATTTGAAACCACAAGCCAGCAAAATAAAAAATAAAATGCTTATAGCGTACTCATTTCCAGAAAACAAAAAAAAATATTTCAGTATTGACAGAAATGAAAGTAAATTATTAATGTTTTGTGTTGAATTAATTACTGAGAGTAACACTAGAAATCCAGAAGGGATACCATATAATTTTGGATATAAAAATAAAAAATCATCAATATATGGACCAGTGGTAGTTCAATTTCGTACATTATCTGGAGTTAAACAATTATCGGTTGGTGATGATACAGTAGATATTAGTTTGATTCATGGTATTAAATTTGATATTAATTATGAAGAAAATGAATGGAATATTTATGTAAATATGGAGTACAAGGAGAGTTGCAATGATAAAAAAATAAAAACGATGATGCTAAAACAAAAAATAACATTTGATGTTTTACCAAGTGCACGTGGTGATGATAATCATAGTCGTAATAATCATAGTCGTAATAATCGTAGTTCGATTGTTAGTAATGTTCCAAGTAATAATGCTTCTAATGGTTCTCATGCAGATGGGTATAAGGATTTTATTGTAGCAAATGCAAATGTAAATGTAAATGCAAGTAATGGGGATAGTATTACTGGAGAATTAAATGGTCCTACAATTGGATCAATGAGTAACATAAATATATTTAATCTAGGATTATTTGTAAAACATTTGATTGATATAGATGCCAAAATAATATAGATATTTAATTTATTTTCTCTAATATTAATTAAAACGATTTTGTAAATAAATGCCTAAAACACATACTAAATTAAAAAGAAAAACCCATAAAAAAAAGGTTAAATATACTAAACAAAAGCAATTAAAAAAACTTCCAATTCAAAAAGGCGGTCTAGTTATTAATTTAAATTTTAATAATAATAATGCACTATTAATAATTTATGAGAATAATTCATGTTCAATACTAAAAATTGATGGGCTCACAATTCATGAATATTATTTATTCAACCCTCCTTTAAATTATGATAAAACTCTTAAACATTTTTATATTGAAAAATGTAATATACCTATAACTTTGGGTAAAGATGACACTTACCACATACACAATTTTAATGATGAAAATGTTATTATAAAATTATTCAATAAATTTTGGAATTTTAGTATGGTTACAAATCACAAAGATAAAATACAATTATTAAACTTTGAAAATCGTATAATTAGGACATGTATTACAGGTTGTTATGTTAAAGAGATGAATGCATCAATTACTTCATATAATGTATGTGCATTAATGAGTTTTGGTATTAAGCTTTATCAACAATTTAATCAACAATTTAAACTGGTACAATTATTTTCTAAACATTATAACGAAAAAAATATTCGAATTGATAATATGCAGTTATACTGGAATGGTACTAATATAACACACTCATATAATCCCGAACTAGGGACGCCAGAACGTCACTACATAATATCATGTGGTGGAAATAAATCAGTTAAAATAGATTGGTTTAATACAACTGAGAGTGACCCTTCCAAAAAACAGGGTAATATTTTATTACAAAATATTGTATCCATATCATACATGACACAAAATTCCGCAAATGATAGAACAATATACGGGGCACCTGACAAAAACATACCAGATGAATATAAAAAATATAAACATAATTATAGTGATTCCATTGATATTGTTATAAACGGTGAAGATAAGAATATTTACACTATGAAATATTATTATAAACCTTATATGAATGTTTTTTTGCTGGATCCGTTAAGTTGTATTTGTACAACAATAAATATCAATAGTGAATACCAATTTGTTGCTGAAGTCTCACCTAAAAATAGTAAATATCAATATGCTGTTAGAAAAGAAAATGCCTTGTTTATTTCTGGTACTATAGAAGATCATCGTTCATTTAATGTATGTTATATTTTAGAAGGTGGTGGAAAAAATTTAAATGTTAAAATATTATCAAATGTTGTTATATTAGCAAAATTATTTGAACACTTGAATTATAATTCAGAAGTATTCAGCTATAGAATTTTACATTTACCACAACATGGTATAGAGTCAAGCACAAACCCTATAAGTTCTAGTTTTTTGAACAATCCACAAGAATTCAAAAAAATCATTGTGCAACTTTTTGAAAAATTTAAAATTCACTTTGAACACAAGCTTGATCAAGTATATTCTTATACAACTATAATGTACAAAAGTCCTTATTTTAATGCAAAAACTCAAGGAATAGGAATAGATAATAGTCAAGGAATAGATAATAGTCAAGGAATAGATAATAGTCAAAGATTATTACTATTTTGTGTTAAATTACTTGCTAAATTTACAAATGAATATAAAAATTTAAAAAACCCATCAGAATACAAATTTATAAATAGTAAAGGTCAAGTTTCAGTATCATTTTTGTGGGTTAAAGAAGAAAACGAAGAAGTTGGATATATTATAAAAAATAATGAAAAAATTAGGGTCAATGAAATGCATATAATAAATTTTTGGGTGGAAATAAAAAATAATGATTTTTACATTTCAGTAAATATTAATGATGATGAAATGAGTCAAAAGATAGAATTTGATGATATTATATTGATACCAGAGCAACCTATTAAAATTGCAAATAATACATTGAACAATAATAATAATAATCATAGTAACACATTAAGTATATTAGCAAATGCAGGTAATAATAGTAATAATAACGCCTCAAGTGTCACCGCAAACGCAGGTAATAATATTAGTAACAATAATAATAATATGAGTAAATCAAGAATACCTCAATATATTAGTATTTATGATGCTTTATTGTTTGTAAAAAATCTTATGAAATTAAAAAAATTACAAAAAACACATAATTTTATGTGAATTTCCCTTTAGAAATTAATTTAAACGTATTTTTATATATATTATATATAATAAATCAATGGCAAAACTAATTGATGTATATTTTGATGATCAACAAAAGTATCAAAAACAGTTTGGTGAAAAAACTGTTGTGTATATTCAGGTTGGTGATTTTTTTGAAATATATGGTGCCGAAATGACCAATGGGGATCAATTGGGTGTATTAGATAAAATTTCAAAATTATGTAATTTTACGGTATCACAAAAAAATGTTAATGTATCTGGAGCAAGTAAAGTCTTTATGGGTGGTTTCCCACTATACATGATAGATAAATATGTTAATATTTTAGTAGATGATTATGGATGGACTGTTGTTGTAATAAAACAAGATGAACAACGGAGTGGTACAACAAGATCATTAGAAGGAATTTATAGTCCAGGGACCAATATTCGAACATCAGATGATAGTAATACTTTAGCAATGGTTTACATTGAAAGTGTTAATAATCGCAAAGGAACTGGATTAAAAACAGTTTATATTGGATTATCATCAATGGATTGTTTATCTGGACAAGCTACCGTATATGAGACTTTCGCGTCAGACCAACAAACATCTATAATTTTCGATGAAGTTCATAAATTCATTTCAGCAAAAAATCCACGTGAAATTATTGTTGAAACTGTTAATCTAGAACATATTAATGACCAAGAATTAGCTAAATGTTTAGACATTTATGATAGACATCATCAAATTAATAAATTAAATCATGGTAAATCTGAGAAACAGAGAGAATTTCAAGAGAAATTCTTCGAAAAAATATATCCACACACTAGTAATATTTCTATCCTAGAACATTTGCAACTTCAATATAAAGAATATGGTACATTAAGTCTTTTATTACTTTTAAAGTATATTCTTGATCATTCAAATGTAGTTTTAAATAAGATCCACAAACCTGAAGTTTGGGAAATGAATCAACAATTAATTCTAGCAAATAATTCTTTACAACAGTTAAATATTGTAGAAAATCGTTATAATTCCAAAGAACCTTCTTTATTAACTATTATTAATAAAACTAGTACAGTAATCGGTACCCGTATTTTTCGTGATCGTTTATTAAATCCCATTAAAGATCCAGGTGTTATTCAGAGACGATATGATACTATTAATGAAATAATGGCACTTGATTCAAACGGAGTTCCAAATAAAACTGTTTATCTGAATTTAGAGAAAAACCTAAATAAAATTCGTGATTTGGAAAGATTGCATCGTCAAATTGCGATGAAAACTATAAAACCAATTGAACTAAGTGGTATGTCATATTCCTATGGTGCTGTTATTGATTTATATAAAGTGATTCAAAATATGATTAAAAATAATAGTAATTTAAAGGCATATTTGAGTGATGTATTACCTGATGAAACAACATGGAAAAAATTTGTAGAAGCTAAAGAAGAATTAGATGCAACATATGATTATGATAAAACCAATTTTAATACTCTGGAAAAAATAGATGTCAATTTCTTTCTCCCAGGATGTAATGCTACAATCGACGCTCATCAATATGAAATAGATCATTGTTTATTAATATTCCAGAGTTTTGCTGATTGGATGAACAAAGTTATTAGTGAATTAGATACTAATATGGTTGTTAAGACAGTTGTAAGATATGATTATAATGACACATATGGACATCATATATATTTAACTAAAAATCGTTTTGTAAGTTTTTTAAATAAATTAAAAGCAAAGGCATTAGCATATCCAGATGATAAATTTGTATTAGAAATCCCTAAGAAAAGTGTTAAGAATGGTGTAAGTAAAATTAAATATGAATTTGACATAAGAGCCATAACATCGATTAATAAATCAAGAAGTACTAATTGTAATGATGTAGTAGTTATATTAGAAGATCCAGGTAATTTAGATAATAAAATAGTACATATGAAGATGAAGGAAGGAGTTGTTAAAAAACAACCAGTATCTACCGCTAGTTATTCCTTATTTGATCGTTTGAATCAGAAATTAAAAGCTGATCAAGCAGATCTTAAATGTACTATAATTGCTGTATATAAAGAGATAATATATGAGTATGGTATTAAATATTTGGAATGTTTATCTAGAATTACTAAATTTATAGGAGAGATTGATGTATTAAAAGCTGGTGCTAGAATGGCTATAGAATTTTCCTATGTTAAACCGGTAATAAAGAAGGATCCTCAAAAGGGTAGTTTTCTGGCATTTACAGGTATTAGACATCCTATTATTGAAAATATTAATACTAGAGCACCTTATATAACTAATGATTTGGAGTTGGGTGATAAAATAGATGGTATATTATTATTTGGGGTTAATGCTAGTGGCAAGTCATCTTTAATGAAAGCTGTTGGTATTAATTTAATCTTGGCTCAAGCTGGGTTTTTTGTTGCTGCTAAATCTTTTGAATATTATCCATTTGATTATCTTTTTACGAGAATCTGGAATAATGATAATATTTTTAAAGGTCAATCAACATTTGAGGTTGAAATAAGTGAATTGAGATCCATTATACAAAAAGCGAGTAATAAAAGTTTAGTTCTAGGTGATGAATTATGTTCTGGTACTGAAACGGTTTCGGCGAGTGCGATTGTTACAGCTGGTATTAAAAGATTATCTAATGCAAATGCTAAATTTATCTTTGCAACTCATTTACATTTCTTGGCTAATAATAGTCATCTAGTTAATTTAAAAAATGTTAAAAATTTACATTTGAGTGTTACTTATGATCATTCTACAAAAAAACTAATATATGATCGTAAATTGAAAGATGGTTCTGGACCATCTACGTATGGGTTGGAGGTGTGTAAAGCGATGGGATTGGATGAAGATTTTTTGAAAGAAGCTTTTGAAATAAGAAAGGAAATTAGTCATGATCAATCTGGATCACTTTCAAACCAGAAGACATCTAAATATAATAGTGATGTAAGAGTTGATAAGTGTTTAGTTTGTAATGCAAAAGGTGAAGATGTACATCATATACAATTTCAATGTACCGCTAACAAAATAGGAATGATTGGATCTATACATAAAAATAGAGAATCCAATTTAGTAGTTTTATGCAAAGAATGTCATAATAAAGTCCATAGTAATCAATTAACTATAAGAGGATATATAGAAACATCAGAAGGAATTGAATTAGATTATAATTATCCTTCACGTGAAGAAGTTGAAGAAAAAAACAAATCAAGCAAAAAATACACCGATGATGATATTAATTATATTATGAGTCTCAATAAGGCTGGATCACCAATTAAAAATATTAAAATAGCATTAGATAAGAATAGGAATCTAATTTTATCAGAGGCGACGATTAGAAAAATAATTAAAGAACATAAATAATTTAATAATTTCAATTTAATATTTTTTTATTTATTATAAGTAATGTTTAAGTATTTAGTTTTAGAAAATATTTTAACGAATAAAGAATGTCAACAAATTATTGAGATTTATGATCCTCTTCTGAATCATATTAAATATGATTGTAGGAATATTAAGTTAAGTGAAATATTATTTGAGAGAATTAAGAAATATATACCGAATAATATTTGTGAAATAAGTGATCATTGGTGTATTAGTAAATGTTTAGCCAATTATGGATCAACTGTAGAGCATTTCGATGGTAATGTATTATATGATAATAAAATAAGTCAATATACAGTATTGATATATTTGAATGATGATTATATGGGTGGCAATACTATTATAAGCAATCCATATTGTAAAGAAAAGATTAAAATAAAACCTAAAACTGGGTCTATATTATTATTAGATCAGGATATAATTCACTATTCTGAGAAACATCATGATAATGTTAAATATATTATTAAATCTGATTTAATGATTAAAATAGATTAGCTTTAGTTACTGTAAGCTAAACCACCCATACCAGACATAATTCTAAGAATATTATAGTTGGGAGCGAATACTGTTAGTTTGCTATCAACGACGCTAACTCCATTAAAATCGAGGTTTAATACAACATTATCGAGACGACTCATGTTGCATGTGCCACTGGGTTGGTGTTCTTCTGGTTTAAGGGCAAAAGAATAGTTGTAGATGTGTTTGGAGGGTGCTCTAGAGTGATGATGAAATGGTTGGACTTCACGGAAATATAAAGCATCTCTGGCTCTCATTCTGTCGTGTCCATTAAAAAGTAATTTAGCTTCATTAATGGTGTCACCTCCAGTTGAACTGGAAAAGTTAAACCAGTTATTACCAGTAGAAGTATTAGCAGTTCTTAATGTATCCCTATTGATAACCCATAAAAGTTCTTTACAAGGATGATTAAAATCTAAACGACAATTCAAACTAGAAGTGTTAGCCTTGATACCTTCAGTACCATTACATTGAACTTGTTCAATCAAATATTCATGGGAAACTTGTGCAAAACGACGACGTTCATCAGTATCTAGATAAATATAATCTAACCACAAACTGGCACTCATAATACGAGCGGTTGCTCCAGAAGTATCTTGAGGATTTGTAATAACAACATTACTACGTGTTAATTCTCGTAATGGTCTCAAATCAAAATGCATTTTGACTTCATGATATTGGAGAGCAATTAAAGGTAATGCTAGACCAGGATTACGACAGAACCAAAATTGCAAAGGTACATATAAAGTTTTAGATGTAAGAGCATTAGTTTCTAATGAAATATCACTTTCATATTTTCCAATTAAACTTCTATAAACTCTCATACTAGCATCATCATAACTTAGTTCTCCAAAGATTTCTAACCATTCACCATAATGTTTGTCAATCATTTGACCTCCAATTTCAACTTCAACACTCTTAATTAAAGCGTTACCAATCGAATTAACCCAACCATGCCATGTAGAACTATTTTGACTTTGATTTAAAGCCGGTAGAACAACACGTAACATGGCTTTAGTGACTAAATCACCGTTACGAGCGATAGTGACAGTGACTTTTTTTCCAAAATCAACATCACCCTCAAAAGTTTGTTCAATAGATTCAATAGAAAAGTTAGTATGACGACGATAAACTACTTTAAAGAATGTTATTTGGGCATTTCCCGTTAAATAAATATCTTGGGCGCCATAAGCGACTAATTGCATTAAACCACCACTCATTTTAAATTGATTTAACTTATATAATAAACAAGAAGAAAATTTTTACAAACGCAAACTCTCAATAATTTAATTTATTATTATCCATAACATCTAGATCACTTCTATATAATCTTCTATATAATCTTCTAAGTAAATTATAGAATCATTACTATAAACTTTAATTATATCATGTAAATTAAATGTATCCTTATAATGATAAATATTATTGAATTCTATGTTAATAGACATATTATTATATTGAATAGCAATTAAAGGCAATTCTAGATTAGGATTCTGATTAAACCAGAATTGTAGGGGTATGTAAGTGTTATTAAGAACATTAGACATAATTGGATAAATTATCTAAATCATCACTTAAATAAATTAAAGAGTCATTACTAAAAATATTTGTGATATTTTGCAAACTAAATTTATTTTTGCTTTTTGCGTATTCATGATTAATATTCCATCCAACCATATTTTTTATTTTGAATCCATTAATGAGACATTCTTTTATTAAACTATATGTTTTAATTGAAGCATTGGAACCAGTTATATAAACATCTTGTGCTCCATAAGCCACTATGTTCCAAATTGACATTTCTATATTATACACAATTAATTAAGCATGTACTTAAATTTTATTATAAATTATTGAGATAATCTTCTAGAAGATCAGTGGGGTCATCCATTAAAAATATGAGGTTATCTTTGTCAGAGATATATGTATCAATAATATTTTGCAAATTAATTTTATTAGGTTTATAAAAAATGTTGGGAATTTTCCGCTTAACCTTTTTAATACGGAACATCCCAGAGTTTGTTAATTTTATTATATAATATGTTTCAGTTGTAATAATTGGGTCGATTGCAAAGTTAGTATGCCTATTACAATTAATTCTAAAATATGTTATTCTATGAGAACCGGTTAAATGTATATCTTGTGCTCCATAATTTACCAATTGAGTTATAGACATTTTTAATTAATTCAACGATAAATTTTTTGTTATACTTTTTAATTGTTATCTGGGTGCAAATCAGCATCAGAATTTGAGAAAACATTTATGACATATTTCAAATCGAATGTTGAACTATATTTCTTGTTATAAATTATATTTAATATAGGTTGTTTTGTAGAATTTTCAGTTAATTGAGACCACACATTTATCCAATCAGCGTACTGACGATCAATCACACGTCCTCCAATTGATATTTCTACTGATTTTATCATTATTTTTATTATTTATTATATTATCCAATAATAAAAAATTATTTAATTCATATTATATTTGTATTATAATTATTTTTAGATTAGTTTAGTGAGTAATCATCTTAACAATCATCATCATCATCAGATGGTGTTGGTGTGCATGAATATATAGGTGGTTCTGTAGAGTTTCTGAAATGAAACATAGAAGGGTTTTTCGATGCATTATCATGATAAAAACTAGGATTAATTCTGAAAAATCCTGAAATAATATTAAGATTACATCTGAAGTATGATGCTTCATTACATACACGACCAGCGGCATATTCTACATCATCCGAAGTTGTCTTTTCAGAATCAAATATGCCTGTTTCAATATAGTTTTTAAAAGCTTCAATATCTAGTTTATTTTTAATGATATTAAACTCTTCTTTAGTGTAACCAGAAAATTGTGAAAAGGATTTTGAGAATTCATTTACGCCACATGATGATCTTGTTGCGTCTAATACAGATTTGTCAGCCAAAAAATCTTTATAAGGTTGTAATAATCTATAATGTCTATCTCCGTATTCTTTTTTAGGATCAATAGACATCATCATATTACTAATGTAATCTTTCATAACCATAAAAGGGTCACTGTGATAGCAAAGGGATAAACATCCCAGATATACTCCACCTAGTTTTTGGAAAACAAATTCGCGATTTTCTGTGATTTGCTCATCACTCAATCCGTTTTGTGAATATAACAATTTATGAAAACGTGTGAGAGGTGAAACATCTTTAATGGTAATATCATTCAACCCTGCTTTTTTGAGAATGTATTCATGTTCTGCGGAATAATATCTTGAGTCATGTTTGGAATAATCAATTTTCCATTCAGCCTTTTTGGAATATAAATCGAGAGTTAGAAGTTGGTTTAAACCAAGTCCGAACCAGATAACTACGTCGCCAGTGTCACCTGAAACAGTTGAATAAACAATAGGTAAAATATCGGGATGTGATTTGTGATCAAAAAGTTTTAAATATTCATAATAATCAGATAAACAACAATTAAAATGATTGGTATTATCCGAACCTTTTAGAAATTTTAGAAAATTATTTGTTTTGTTTTGAACTGGATATTGAATTTTGCGGAGACTTGAAATAATTTTCTCTAATTGTTTTGTTTTATCATCATGTATTTGAGGACATAATGACAGCATTTTTGTATACATTAAATTAAAACTCTCCAAATTATCAAGTTCTTCAGTATATTCATGGATGAATACTGAAGGATGTGATTCAATATTAAGTTTAAAAATATTAGTGTAAATTGATTTCTTGAGTGGATCAATTTCAAACCATGATTCAGGAATTAAATACGAACTCTTATTAGGAAAATTAACCTTTAGATAATGTTCTTTTTGTGTTTTTTGGGTTGAGTTAGGTATTAAAATAAGATTTGCGACTAGAATAATTTTACGACCTTCTAGGATGGGTAATCCTTCATGATAGAGATCTTTATCGAAAATCAGGACAGATCCGGGGCAATGACCAGTTTCTTTAATTTGTATATAATCTGTGTTAAGTGTTAGTGTATTTAGTGGTTTTTTTGTGTGACTACTGTTGAGATAAATGATAGTTTCACCGCCTAGATTGCATGAATGACAACATAATAGAAGTGTGTAACTTTTGAAAAAGTTTCCGGTTAAATTTTGATAATCAGTATGTGCTTTGAAAAATTGTCCTGGAAGATATTGAACTAATTCTAGGTCATCATGTCGTAAAATGACTTCATAATTTGGTAATTGGGATTGAATTTTATCGATGATTGATTTTTGTAGAAGATCAAAGAGTTGTGGGCAATTTTCAAATTTAATTCTGGAAGAATCCCTAACACTTACATCATAAATTTTCTGTTCCTTTTCTGTATCCAATAATTCAGAAGGATTATCACCAATTAATCCAGTAGTATCATTAATAGGAAAGTTTGATAAAAATCCCTTGAGTTCTTCTTTTGAAAGAATGTCAGGCATTACGTGATAACCTTTGTGATGATCAAAAGACATGTATATTTATAATAAAAAATTTATTATGAAAAATAAATCAATTTTATTGATCAATGGTGGTATCTAATTTAGTTTAGTTTAATTTAGTCTAGATCTGCGAACATTAGAAGAATAATACTTACGAGTATAATATCATTTATTGACAGGGTTAGAGACATTTTATATGATTATGAAAAATATGTAAAGAATAAATCAAATCAATTTTTTTTACGATAGTAACATTAATGAAGTAACAATATTATAATAATGGTATAATGACTAAACTAATATTAATGTAGAGGTGTTAAAAATATATTTATTTTTTTCTTTTTAATAATATAAATAACTTTCTTTCAAAAATGTCTGAAATAGCGAATGATGTTAAGTTTAGTACAATTGAGGTTACATCTAATCTAGGTGTTAATTTTTCAGCGAATAATACTCGTATTAAGCACACTGGTTCAGGTGAATTAACAATGTCATCAACAGTTGGGGATCTTACTTTTACCACAGGTGGGACATCTTCGAATGCGTTGACAATTAATGCACCATCAGGAGGTATTGACATTAATGCAGGTGGAAAAATATCAATTGATACAACTAGTGTGGATGGTGGTATACATATAGCTACATCGACAGCTGGTATTCCAGTTATTATAGGTACATCTACTACAAGTGCAACTATTGCGGGTGATTTAGTTGTTTCGGGTAATTTAATTGTAAATGGTGATAGTGTTACTAACAATGTTATCACATATACTTCGGAGGATTCTATATTTTATTTGAATTCTGGGCAAACTGGAACAAGCACAAAAGACATTGGTTTAATTGGTGAACGCGGAAGTGCATCTAATGTTGCTTGGGTATGGGATGAGTCAGCGGATGAATGGGTTGCAGCTCACACAAATACTACAGAAGCGGATGATGGTATTGTAAATATTCTCAATTACAATCAGATTCGTTGTGGTGGTTTGGCTGTTGTGACAGATGTATCGAAAGATACTACCACATGTGATGTTGATGTAGATGGTGAAATTAATTTGCACACAAGTGAAGCTGAAAGTCATGCGATTGATTTGTATGCAACAGCTGGAGGTATTCGTTTAAAAGCGACAGGTCATAACGTTAACATTGATCCTTCTGATGCAAATGAATCAGCTAGTACAAGTGGTCATATTTTGCATATTTCTTCGAATACTGTAACCGATTCAAGCACTTCTTCAGGTGGAACGACTGCTGTATTTCATGGTGTTAAAATAGAAGCTCCCACTTTAGCGGCTGTTAACGACAGTGTAACAACTACCACAGCTAGTACTTTATATATTAGTGGAGCACCTTCAGCGGGTGGTAATCAAACTTTGACACATGCTTATGCGTTAAATGCTGACGGTTTTACTAGAATTGGAGGTCCATTGCTTATTACTGGATCAGTTGATATATTATCATCAGTTTCTTTGGGTGGTAATCTTGATATGAATGAGAACAACATAGTAAATAATGGAAATCTTGCAACGGATACAATTAGCCCACGTTTAAATGATATAACAATCAATGTGAATCATGATCGTCCAATGGCTCTTGAAATAAGGGATTCTTTTAATAGTTATATTTTAATTGATTCGACAAGTGGGGATGAATGTGTTCATTTGAATAGTGATGTTACTTTGAGAACTGGTGAAGCTATAACAATTAGTCATGCTGCCGATGCAAATGGTGAAGATTTAACAATTGCTCAAACTGGTAATTTCAACGCAAGTTTATTATTGACTTCAACAGGCACTGGAGCTGATGCTATTGGTTTAACCGCCAATGCTGGTGGTATTGACATTAATGCCGGAACTGGTGGTATTACTATTGATACTACAGGATCATTAAGTTTAGATTCTAGTGCAACTGGGGCATCAAGTAACTTAACTCATGTTGGTAGCACTGGAAATGATTTAACAGTTTCTTGCACAAGTGGTTCTTTGAACTTACTAGGTGGTGAAGCTGTTGCTGATGCTGTTAGAATTAATACAACTAATACAAGTGGTGGTATTGATATTGATGCGGGTACGCGTGGTTTAGCCATTGATACTACAGGTTCTTTGAGTTTGGATTCTAGTTTGACTACAGGTCCTAGTAATTTAACTCATGTGGGTGGTGTTGGACATGATTTAACAGTTGAATGTGTATCTGGTTCTTTGAATTTAATTAGTGGAGAAGCACATACAGAAGCTATTAAAATTGAGGCTCGTGATGATGCCGGTGGTATTAAGATAAATTCTGGAACTGGTGGTATTGATGTAGATACTACAGGTTATTTATATATTAATACTGGTTCTGGGGGCATAGACATAATAAGTGATGGTTATATTAGTTTAAATTCTAATACTGTTGATGAGGAATGCAACTTAACTCATGCGGGTGGTGTTGGTAATGATTTATTAATTTCGTGTACACTTGGTTCTCTCAACTTAAGAGGTGGAGAAGCGGCTGTTGATGCGGTTAGAATTAATACTACTCATTTAAATGGTGGTATTGATATTGATGCTGGTACTGGTGGTATTGCGATTGACACAACTGGATCATTAAGTTTAGATTCTAGTGCGACTAGTGCATCAAGTAACTTAACCCACGTTGGTAGCGCTGGAAATGATTTAACAGTCTCTTGCACAAGTGGTTCTTTGAACTTACTAGGTGGTGAAGCGATTAATAATGCTGTTAGAATTAATACTACTAATGCGGTTGGTGGTATTGATATTGATGCGGGTACAGGTGGCATAGCAGTTGATTCAACTGGTGTTATTGATATTAATGCAACTGGAGCTTTGACATTAGATTCTAGTGCAACTGGCGCATCAAGTAACTTAACCCATGTTGGTAGTGCTGGAAATGATTTAACTGTCTCTTGCACAAGTGGTTCTTTGAACTTATTAGGTGGTGAAGCAATTAATAATGCTGTTAGAATTAATACTACTAATGCGGCTGGTGGTATTGATATTGATGCTGGTACAGGTGGTTTAACTATTGACACAACTGGAACATTGAGTTTAGATTCAAGCGCGACAACGGCACCAAGTAATTTAACTCATGTTGGTAGCGCTGGAAATGATTTAACAGTTTCTTGCACAAGCGGTTCTTTGAACTTAATTGGTGGTGAAGCTATTAATAATGCTGTAACTATTAATACTACTAATGTTGCAGGTGGTATTGATATTGATGCTGGAACTGGTGGTATTGCAATAGATACAACTGGTCCATTAAGTTTAGATTCAAGTGCGACGGGTGCGGGAAGTAATTTAACCCATGTAGGTTCTGTTGGAAATGATTTAACAGTTTCGTGTGGCGCTGGATCTCTTCTTTTACGAGGTGGAGAAGCAGCTGTTGATGCTGTTAGAATCAATGCTTTCGACACAGCTGGTGGTATTGATATTGATGCTGGAACGGGTGGTTTAACTATTGACACAACTGGATCATTAAGTTTAGATTCAAGTGCGACAGCGGCACCAAGTAATTTAACTCACGTTGGTAGCGCTGGAAATGATTTAACCGTTTCTTGTACAAGTGGTTCTTTAAATTTAATTGGTGGCGAAGCGGTCAATAATGCAGTAACTATTAATACTACTAACGTCGCAGGTGGTATTGATATTGATGCTGGAACTGGTGGTATTGCTGTTGATACTACTGGATCATTAAGTTTAACTGGTAATTCAGCAACTAGTAACGCTGTCAGAATTAATAGTAACAATGCCGCAGGTGGTATTGATATTGATGCTGGAACTGGAGGTGTTGCAATTGATACAACGGGGTCATTAAGTTTAGATTCTAGTGCAACTGGAGCATCAAGTAACTTAACCCACGTTGGTAGCGCTGGAAATGATTTAACCGTTTCTTGTACAGCGGGTTCTTTGAACTTAATTGGTGGTGAAGCGATTAATAATGCTGTTAGAATTAATACTACTAATGCGGCTGGTGGTATTGACATTGATGCTGGTACAGGTGGCATAGCGGTTGATTCAACTGGTGTTATTGATATTAATGCAACTGGAGCTTTAACATTAGATTCTAGTGCAACTGGAGCATCAAGTAACTTAACTCACGCAGGTAGCGCTGGAAATGATTTAACTGTCTCTTGTACAAGTGGTTCTTTGAACTTATTAGGTGGTGAAGCGATTAATAATGCTGTTAGAATTAATACTACTAATGCGGCTGGTGGTATTGATATTGATGCTGGTACAGGTGGTTTAACTATTGATACAACTGGAACATTGAGTTTAGATTCTAGCGCAACTGGAGCATCAAGTAACTTAACTCACGTTGGTAGCGCTGGAAATGATTTAACAGTTTCTTGCACAAGCGGTTCTTTGAACTTAATTGGTGGTGAAGCTATTAATAATGCTGTAACTATTAATACTACTAATGCGGCTGGTGGTATTGACATTGATGCGGGTACTGGTGGTATTGCAATAGATACAACTGGACCATTAAGTTTAGATTCTAGTGCAACTGGAGCATCAAGTAACTTAACCCACGTTGGTAGCGCTGGAAATGATTTAACGGTTTCTTGTACAAGTGGTTCTTTGAACTTACTAGGTGGTGAAGCAATTAATAATGCTGTTAGAATTAATACTACTAATGTTGCGGGTGGTATTGATATTGATGCTGGAACTGGTGGCATAGCTGTTGATTCAACTGGTGTTATTGACATTAATGCAACTGGAGCTTTAACATTAGATTCTAGTGCAACTGGAGCATCAAGTAACTTAACTCACGCAGGTAGCGCTGGAAATGATTTAACTGTCTCTTGCACAAGTGGTTCTGTGAACTTGAGAGGTGGAGAAGCCGCTGTTGATGCTGTTAAAATTAATACTACACATGCAAACGGTGGTATAGATATTGATGCCGGTACTGGTGGTTTAACTATTGATACTACAGGAGCATTAAGTTTGACTGGTAATGCAGCAACTAATAATGCCGTTAAAATTAATAGTAATAATGCCGCAGGTGGTATTGATATTGATTCTGGAACAGGTGGTATTACTATAGATACTACAGGAGCTTTAGATGTTACAGTTGGAACCGGTGGTATTACATTTAGTACAAGTGGAACATTTAGTATTGATTCTACTATTGCAGCTGGAGCATCAAACATTACTCATATAGGTGCATCCGGGCAAGATTTAACAGTATCATGCACTAATGGATCTCTTATTTTGGCAGCTGGTGAAAATGTAGCTGATGCCGTTAGAATTAATGCTTCAGATACTGATGGTGGTATTGATATTGATGCCGGATCCGGAGGTATTACAATAGATACAACAGGTCCATTAAGTTTAACTAATACAACAAGTGGTATTACAATAGACACAAGTGGTACTTTTAGTATTGATTCATCTACTTCAGATGGTGCATCTAATGTTACCCATGTTGGGTCCGCTGGAAATGATTTAACGGTGTCATGCACAGGAGGCTCATTGAACTTATTAGGTGGTGAAGCCATTAATAATGCTGTTAGAATTAACACTATTAATGCAGCGGGTGGTATTGATATTGATGCTGGTACAGGTGGTATTGCTATTGATACAACTGGATCATTAAGTTTGACTGGTAATTCAGCAACTGGTAATGCCGTTAGAATTAATAGTAACAATGCCGCAGGTGGTATTGATATTGATGCAGGAACTGGGGGTATAGCCATTGATACGACTGGTGCATTAAGTTTGGATTCTAGTGCAACTACGGCATCTAGTAACTTGACTCATGCTGGTGGTGCAGGTCATGATCTAACAGTTTCTTGTACAAATGGTTCTTTGAACTTGACAGCTGGTGAAGCAGCCAATAATGCTATTACAATTACAGCTGGTGCAGGTGGTATTGACATTAATGCTAGTACAGGTGGTATAACTATTGATACTTCTGGAGCAATAAGTATTGATTCTGAAGCTAGTGGAGCACCAAGTAATTTAACTCATGTAGGTAGTGCCGGAAATGACTTAACAGTTTCTTGTACTGGAGGTTCATTGAACTTAAGAGGTGGGGAAGCGGCAGCTGATGCTGTAAGAATTAATACTATTAATGCAGCGGGTGGTATTGATATTGATGGTGGTACAGGTGGTATTACTATAGATACAACTGGATCATTAAGTTTGACTGGTAATTCAGCAACTGGTAATGCCGTTAGAATTAATAGTAACAATGCCGCAGGTGGTATTGATATTGATGCAGGAACTGGCGGTATTGCCATTGATACGACTGGATCATTAAGTTTAGATTCTAGTGCAACTGGAGCATCTAGTAATTTGACTCATGTAGGTAGTGCTGGAAATGATTTAACAGTTTCTTGTACAAATGGTTCTCTAAATTTAACCGCTGGTGAAGCAGCCAATAATGCTATTACAATTACAGCTGGTGCTGGTGGTATTGACATTAATGCTAGTACAGGCGGTATTACTATTGATACTTCTGGGGCAATAAGTATTGATTCTGAAGCTAGTGGAGCACCAAGTAATTTAACTCATGTGGGTAGTGCCGGAAATGATTTAACAGTTTCTTGTACTGGAGGTTCATTGAACTTAAGAGGTGGTGAAGCGGTTGCAGATGCCGTTAGAATTAACACTATTAATGCAGCGGGTGGTATTGATATTGATGGTGGTTCAGCGGGTATTACTATAGATACAACTGGATCATTAAGTTTAGATTCTAGTGCAATTGCGGCATCTAGTAATTTAACTCATGCTGGTGGTGCTGGACATGATCTAACAGTTTCTTGTACAAATGGTTCTCTAAACTTAACCGCTGGTGAAGCAGCAAATAATGCTATTGCTATTACGGCAAGTGCTGGTGGTATTACAATGTCAACAGCATCTCAAGTAAGTATCACTGGTGATCTTTTGACAACATCTAATACAGGCGCAACCGGAACTAATGTTACCGCTGTAGAACATGGAACTTCTAGATTACATTTAACTGTATTAACATTAACCAACGTTGATCTCGGAGCTATTGCAAGTGCTGCTGATCAGGCAAAAGGAGTTTTAATCTACACTTTACCCGCTGGTGCTATAATAGTAAAACACTCATATATGTCAGTAGGATTGACTAATGCTGATGGGACAATCAACGGGGATACTCCAGATATTGGTCTAGGTACAGCAATGGCAACTGGTGCGGTTAACGTACTGGGAGGAACTCCACAATTTGAAGATGTTTTAGTAGGTCAAACCGCTGCCAACGTTACAGGCACAGCAACAGTTAAGACAACAATACCACAATTGATAATAGAATCTGGTGATGATCACACTATTTATTTGAACATTGCTGATGGTTGGGCGGGTTCTGATACAAGTGTAAAAGCCAATGGTAGTGTAGTTCTTGAATGGACCTACATGGAAGGAACTGTATTAGGTTAAATAATCTAATAAATAAGCTTTCAAAATAAAACATAAAAAAATAAAAATCTTTATTGTTTATCAACAACATTCAAAATTAAATTACTATCTGGTTTAGATTCTTCAGGTTGAATAGTATGTACTGATGATGGAGTCTTTTGACCTGCTTGAGTAACTGGTGATACTTGTGTAGAAGGTTGTGTAACTTTACTTTGTGTATTTGGAGTTAGTTGTTGTTGTTGTTGTTGTTGTTGTTGTTGTTCATTTCTGTGTACTTGGGGCATTACAGCATTTCCAGTATTAATAAAATATTCTAATGCTTTCCAAATTGTTCCAGCTTCTTTTAAAGTATATGCGTTTCGATGATAAGCTAATACGACAGCATTAATTAATAATTGCAAATGACTAATTTGAACTGTTTGTGGTACTTGAGATTCTTTATTTTCAGATTGGTTCATGATAATATAATAAGTTTTACTTTATCTTTTCTTAAGTTTTTTTAAATAAATACAAATGTGTAAGTTTGTTTTTTATTTTCTACCTTTATTATAAATAATAAAACACTATACATATGAGTGGAGGGATATTACAATTAGCATTATATGGAAAACAAGATGTCTTTATTAGTGGAAATCCTCAAATTACATTTTTCAAAATAATTTATCGTCGTCATACTAATTTTTCTATTGAACAGACTGAACAAGAATTTTCATCTGACGCAGATTTTGGTAAAATTGCAACAGCTACCATTGCGCGCAATGGTGATCTCATACATAAGATGTATCTAATGCTAACCTTACCAGCTCTTAATCAATCACAAGATGGAGCTTCATGGCAAGGTTATGTCAACTCAATTGGACACGCAATAATTAAACGAGTTGATCTTGTTATAGGAGGACAACCTATTGAACGTCATTATGGTGAATGGCTAGAAATGTGGTCAGAATTATCATTAACTGATACACAAAAAATTAATTTTAATAGTATGATAGGAAAATATGAATCAGATACATCTCTTGAAACTAATGCACTCACTGAGAGAACTTATTATATTCCATTACAATTTTGGTTTTGCCGTAATCAAGGGTTAGCATTGCCATTAATAGCTCTTACACAACATGAAATAGAGGTTAAATTTGAGTTCAGACCTTTAACTGAAATGGTTAAATCAAATGTTTCTATAACAAGTCCATTGGATTCTGATTCAAGAACTGTTTCTTTTGTGGATGCTAAGTTATTAATTGATTATGTTTTCTTGGATAATGATGAAAGACGTTTTTTTGCTCAACAACCACATGAATATCTTATTGAACAAATTCAATATCAAGGGCATAAAGAAATTGAAGGTAATACTGGTAATCAAAAAATTAGATTCTCTTTTAACAATCCAGTTAAAGAATTAGTATGGGGTATTACTACTGATTCTAACTTATCAACACATACTGTAACTGGCAATAATCACTTGAAATTTTCATCAACATCTGGTTCAGATACATTTTCAACACTCAGAATACAATTTAATGGTACTGATAGATTTGCCCCCAGAAAATCTAATTATTTTAGAACAGTTCAGCCATATGAACATCATTCAGCTAATCCCAGAAAACACGTTTATTGTTATAGTTTTGCTATTAAACCCGAAGAACATCAACCTAGTGGATCAGTAAATATGAGTCGTCTAAATAATAGCGATTTCTTCTTCACATTCACACAATCAGATGTCGTTGATTCAAAATTCAAATTATTCGCTATTAGTTATAATGTTGCTAGAATTGTTTCTGGTATGTTCGGATTGGCATACTAAAAAGTAACTTTAAAATATTTTAATTATTTTAATTATGTTTACATACACATTCAAGAGCATTCGGAAGTTTTCGTCAAATTTACGAAATAACACTTGAAATCCTAGAATAATTAAATTGACTTTCGTGATGATTACGAAAACTTCCGACATCTTTTGACAGTTTATGTGCGACCCTATTTGAAAACGCTAACGAAGTGTCATAATTCAAAAAAACACTTGGAAATCACTCTATAAAACCCTAGTGCAATTGATATTTTTATCGATTCATGACCTTTTCTAGTACAATAAAGTAAAAATTTTAGATTGTTCTAGTTGTTAAAGTAACTGGAATAATACTTTTTAAAAACTTTCTAGATAAACAAAGTAAAAATTTTAGATTGTTCTAGTTGTTAAAGTAACTGGAATAATATATTTTAAAAACTTTCTAGATAAACAAAGTAAAAATTTTAGATTGTTCTAGTTGTAATTCAATCTAGAATAATACTTTTTAAAAACTTTCTGGATAAACAAAGTAAAAATTTTAGATTGTTCCAGTTGTAATTCAATCTAGAATAATACTTTTTAAAAACTTTCTAGATAAACAAAGTAAAAATTTTAAAATGTTCTAGTTTTTAAAGTAACTGGAATAATACTTTTTAAAAACTTTCTGGATAAACAAAGTAAAAATTTTAAAATGTTCTAGTTGTAATTCAATCTAGAATAATATATTTTAAAAACTTTCTAGATAAACAAAGTAAAAATTTTAAAATGTTCTAGTTGTTAAAGTAACTGGAATAATATATTTTAAAAACTTTCTAGATAAACAAAGTAAAAATTTTAGATTGTTCTAGTTGTTAAAGTAACTGGAATAATATATTTTAAAAACTTTCTAGATAAACAAAGTAAAAATTTTAGATTGTTCTAGTTGTAATTCAATCTAGAATAATACTTTTTAAAAACTTTCTGGATAAACAAAGTAAAAATTTTAGATTGTTCTAGTTGTTTTACATTTTAGACATCACTTTCGTTACCGTATGGATTATAATTTTTGAAGTGATTTTTAAGGTTATTATTTAAATAGTCATAATAAGTTAATCCACATTTGTTAATTTGTTTGTAATCAGCTCCATCATCTAATAATAATTGTATTAGTGGTGCATAATTTCTCTTTGATAATGTTATTAAAATACTATTACCCCATTCTGGAGATTTTATATAGTTATAAATGGATAATGATGTAATAACATTAAGATGAATATCACATTTTTCTTTTAAAAACACTAATAATGTATATAATTGTTGATTACTAAGTGTTGAACGTTTATTGAGACATAAATAAGAGACTATACTTGAATGTATCCTTCCAACACCATATTTAGAACCATTAAGATTTTTGATAAATCTTTCTAGGTGTTTAGTGTCAACGTTTTCTTTAAATAATAATTCTACCATGACAGGTATAAATCGAATACAAGTCATTTTACAACATACATTATTAATCATAAAATGAATGTAATCCCTATGTTTGCCAGATGATAATAATGGTTCATATTGAAATTTGTAGTGATTATTGGCTAGTAAATAGTTATAATTATAATCTTCAATTTTAGTATTTAAAATATGTATAATTTCAGCAATTTCGTAAGGTGTAATACTATGATGATCAATTTGATTGTTATTAAAATTACATAATTGCATCACACGGTCAAAATCATCTTTGTAAAAAGCATTAATTATTTTATCAACTCTAGATGTTGTACACCCCATTTAGCTATTTTAATTTATATTTTCAAATACACACAAAACATTCATCAAATCAATTTTTTATTTTAAAAAAAAATTATTTAATAGTTTTAATACTTTTAATTTACATCAAACTAGATTATTACAGCAGACCAGATTCCCTCCACCATTTTCGAACATCATCTGGCATTCCCACAGCAACACGTTTTCCGATAGCATGAACATATATTGAATAATAATAAGAACACCCAACAGTGTCTCTGAATACTTTTTCACAATAGATCAGAGGCAATCCAGAATTTTTCCACCACTTCAAAACGTTAATGTGCCCGTAGCATGATGCGTCATTGAGGGCTTTCTTAGTATATTTCAAAGGTAATCCTGAGTTTTTCCACAATTCTAGGATACTAACTTTGTTATTACTTGAAGCTTCATCCATAGTTTCAGGGGTATATTTTAATGGCAACTTACTATCGAACCACAATTTAAGAACCTTATCATGTCCATATGATGAAGCACCATCCAATGCATGTGTAGAATATTTTAGTTCCAAACCACGTGTGACTCCGATGGTAAACCACCACTTTACGATGTGTTCACATCCATAAGTGGAAGCATAATCTAACGCATTTGAAGAATACTTAAATTCTAGACCATTTTCAATAAACCAATTCATAACATCAATTTTACCATTGAGAGATACGTCATCAATTAGTGTATAGTTATAAACGATTGGTAATCCGCTATCCTTCCAGAGGTTGAGTCCAGTAATATTGCCTTCGATTGCCAACCTCTGAAATGTATTTGTATGTTCAATTCTAGAATCGTTTGATGCTGCCAAAGATAGTCCGCTAGTAACCCACCATTTCAACACATTCACATTCTTATATGTTACAGCCTTATACAGACAATCATTTTCATTATAATCAAATGGTATCTTGGATTGCACAATCCATTCCAGAACGTCAACCTTACCCAAAATGCACAATTGAGCAAAATATTTTTCGGTTATCTTGAATTGCAATGTTTGAATTGTATTAATGTCATGCAATGGATATACCTCACCCAGAATAATTTTGTCTGATGACCATGTATAACTAGTGGATCCATAGTAAGTCAGATTCTCAAATGTTTTAGCGTTAGGTGGGACTTCAATTTCTCTAATAACATTAAAAATCTTTGTCATTCCACAGACATTATCATCACCATACAAACAATGTATATAATTCCAAGTGCTATAAGGAAATCCACCTGTGGTGTGTCCATAACTAATTTTGAATGGGTTTTCCAACATTTTCAATGAAGAACTAATTTCACTTTGGCTCATCAGACTCTTATTTTGTCTTTCCAATTCAGCCTTGGTTAGAACCATAAAGCATCTATCTGAATTCATATCTTTATATTTTATTAAACTCTAATATTTATTTCAATTTTTATATAATTCAATTGAATTCAAAATATCAAGTAAAATAGTCACTATGGCTATGATAAGAGTAATCCAGACTCGTATTTCCACCAATTAATCGCATCATAATTATAATTAGATGCATTACTATATGAATAACACAATTTATCATACTTTAATGGTAATCCACTATTGCGCCACCATTCTAAAACATTTACATGATTATTCATTGTTGCTTGTCTCATTGCTGTTTCACTATATTTTAATATCAATCCACTATTAAGCCACCATTCTAAAACATCTTGATGACCGTAAGCGGATGCTAAATTTATAGCACTATCATCATATTTGAGATGTAATCCTGAATTAAGCCACCAATTCAATACATGTATGTGACCATTCATTGATGCATTCTGAATTGCTTTTTCAGAATAAGTAAATGGCAATCCACTTTTGATCCACCAATTTAATACATCAATATTACCGATAAGACATGTGGAATCCAATGTTAAATATTTAAGATCAATATGTGTTGATGATAATAATCCTGAATTGAGCCACCAATTTAAAATATTAATATTGCCGTCAGACGATGCTTTTTCTAATTCTAGACCAGTATATTTTAAGTCTATACCAGAATTTTTCCACCAATCCAACATATTAACATCAGATGCGTGTTTGAGGATCCATACATAATATTTTAAAGGTAATCCTGAATTTTTCCACCAATCCAGGACATTAATATGACACTTTTTAAACGCATAGTCAAATGCACTTTCAGTATATTTTAATTCTAAACCACTATTAAGCCACCAGGTTAAAACATCAATTCTCTGACGTTTAGATGCTTGGTCCATTGCATATTCAGTATATTCTAATTTTAAACCACTATTAAGCCACCATATTAAAACATCTATATGACCATTTTCAGATGCATGATTTATTGCCGTTTCATCATATTTTAATTCTAAACCACTATTAAGCCACCATATTAAAACATTTACATGTCCGTATTTTGAAGCATAATATAATGCATTTGAAGAATATGAATATGAGTTTGGTTGTGTTGAGTTTTTCCAAAATTCTAGAATATCTACTTTACCATATTTACATGCACCATTTATATAATTTGAATCCATTTTCAATTTAAATTTTTTAACGGTTTTCAGATCATGTAAGGGATATTTTTTATGCAATATAATTTTATCCGTTCGGTATGTCCTAGTTAGAGCAATATAAGTAACTTTAGCATCTGATGGTATTTCAACTACTCTGATCCATGTTGGACTACCATACGCATATGTGTGCAAATGTTCCATATTTAATGGGCGTGTGTATTCAAAGTAGTTAATTTGACCATCACAATGATTTTTTTCAAATGAATCTTCTAAAATATTTAATCCATCTTTAAATTGATAAATTTTATCAGGATGTTTGTCCTTATTACTAGCACACCTACATCTATAACGTCCTGATGTGGACACAGTCTCGTTTTGATTTGCAACTGTAATATACATGTTTAGATTAAAGTTCGTTAATAGTTGTATGTGGAATCAATTTTTGAGATTAAAATATTATCCAAAAACAGAAAAAAATAATTAAAATTTTAAATAGTAATTTTAATATTTATAAAATATTTATAAAATAGGATCTGTTGGTTTTTTTGGGTATTTAGAATTTACAGGTAAACTTGAATGTTCCCACCAATTTGGAGTATTAAAAGGTTGATGGTTATGTGTAATAGGATCTTTGTTATTTATCATGTCAGCATAAAAACCCAAAGCTGATTTTTTAGACCAATCATAAATAATTTTAAAATTTTCCCACCATTTTAAAACATTAATATGACCATTTTTTGATGCCAAATCTAATGCTTTATTAGAATATTTTAAAGGTAATCCAGAGTTTTTCCACCATTCTAGAACATCAATACGTCCATTACCAGATGCTAAATCTAATGCACGATCAGAATATTTTAAAGGTAATTCAGAGTTTTTCCACCATTCTAGAACATCAATACGTCCATTACCAGATGCTAAATCTAATGCACGATCAGAATATTTTAAAGGTAATTCAGAGTTTTTCCACCATTCTAGAACATCAATACGCCCATTACCAGATGCCAAATCTAATGCACGATCAGAATATTTTAAAGGTAATCCAGAGTTTTTCCACCATTCTAGAACATCAATACGTCCATTGCAAGATGCTAACTCTAATGTACGATCAGAATATTTTAAAGGTAATTCAGAGTTTTTCCACCATTCTAGAACATCAATACGCCCATTACCAGATGCCAAATCTAATGCACGATCAGAATATTTTAAAGGTAATTCAGAGTTTTTCCACCATTCTAGAACATTTAAGTGACCATTACCAGATGCCAAATCTAATGCACGATCAGAATATTTTAAAGGTAATCCAGAGTTTTTCCACCATTCTAGAACATTTAAGTGACCATTACCAGATGCCAAATCTAATGTATCCTCCGAATATTTTAAAGGTAATCCAGAGTTTTTCCACCATTCTAGAACATCAATACGCCCATTACCAGATGCCAAATCTAATGCACGATCAGAAATATTTTAAAGGTAATCCAGAGTTTTTCCACCATTCTAGAACATTGATGTGACCTCCTCCAGATGCACAATCTAATGTATCCTCCGAATATTTTAAAGGTAATCCAGAGTTTTTCCACCATTCTAGAACATCAATACGCCCATTACCAGATGCCAAATCTAATGCACGATCAGAATATTTTAAAGGTAATCCAGAGTTTTTCCACCATTCTAGAACATTGATATGACCTCCTCCAGATGCCCACTCCAATGCTTTATCAGAATATTTTAAAGGTAATCCAGAGTTTTTCCACCATTCTAGAACATTGATATGACCATTACCAGACGCACAATCCATTACTGACATAGAATATTCTAATTGTAATCCAGAATTTTTCCACCATTCTAGAACATTGATATGACCAAATTCAGATGCCAAATCCATTGCATAGTTTGAATATGCTAATTGTAATTCAGAGTTTTTCAACCATTCTAGAACATCAATATGACCATACATAGATGCGGAATCTATATAATTTGGTGTAATTTTGAGATTAAATTTTTTAATGGTTTCTGGATCAAATAATGGATATTCTTCACATAATATAATCTTATCAGTTCTCCATTTTTTGGAATGAATACAAGGATCTTGAACAACTTGGGCATCGTCTGGTATTCTAACAGTCACCAATAGTTCTCCATAACCATAATAATCAGGAATATTATCAATATTAGTGTAATAAAGACCACCCGGAACACAAGAACCTTTTGGTTCAAATGGTTTATCTAAAATATTTAATCCAATTTTATATGTAAAACCATTATGACATTTGTCACTTCTAATAATTTTTATAAGAGTATCTCCTGAATTCATCTAACAAATATAAAAAAATAAATGTTTAATAGTTCATTCAATTTTTTTTAATCTAAATCACAGTATTGTGTTTTATGGGTTTTGAGTTATTTTGAAAATAATATCATTATTTCCTTCTGCAGCAACTGCAAAGTATGTTTCGTTAAAAAGTTGTTTTTGTGTATTTAGTGAGTATTTTAGAGGTAATCCTGAATTTTTCCACCATTGTAAAACATTATTATAAGAATATTGATCACACTTGGATAATTCTTTTGCTAGTGCTTTTTCCGAATATTTCAAAGGTAATCCAGATTCTTTCCACCACCGTAAAACCTCAACATAACCTTTATGAGATGCCCAGTCCATTGAATCTTCATCATATTTTAATTCTAACCCACTACCGATCCACCAGTCAAAAACACTTCTGTTAAAAACATATTCATTACCAATCATAGGATATGCAAAACCAGCATAATTTAGTGCGTATGTATTATATTTTAGGGGTAATCCTGAGTTTTTCCACCAATTTAAAATATCGATATTAGCATTTGCGGATGCATTATGAATAGGCCAATTGGAATATTTTAATTCTAATCCGGAATTGAGCCACCAATTTAGGACATCAATATGACATTTGTATGATGCTACATCGATGGCATTTTCAGAATATTTTAGGTGTAATCCAGATTTAAGCCACCAGTTCAAAACACCAATTTGACATTCTGATGAAGCATAATCAATTGCGGTATGATCATATTTGAATGGCAATCCACTTTTAAGCCACCAATCTAGGATATTAACATGACCATGTTCAGATGCGATAGCCAATGCTTTTTGACTATACTTAAATGGTATCTTATTTTTCATCAGCCATTGTAAAATATCTACTTTACCATATTTGCATATTCCATTCACATAGTCAGGTGTAACAACTATATTTAGATCAATAATGGTGTTTAAATCATATAGTGGATATTGCTTGCACAATATAATTTTATCAGTTTTCCATTGAGGTGCAAAAGAATGTACTGGATACATATCGACAATTTTAGCATCAGGTGGGATCTTGACGACAGTTACCCATCCACCATTATCACCTGGATCACATGTTAAGGCATGATGTTTAAGAATATTATATGTGTTGGTGCAAACAAATCCACCTTTCCCCTTTACATCTTTTTCAGAAAACGAACTATATAAAACATCAGAGCCAAATTTATAGCTCGAAAGATCATTTTGTTCTGTTATCTTCTTACTAATGATAATATTTGGAGTATCTTTTAGTTGTTCCATTATCTTCGTTTTACTAATGATAACAAAAGTATTTGCCGCAGTGGAAGCCATTTTATATTATGAAAAGTATATCACAATAATGTAATTTCAATTTTTCAACAGAAAAATAAACCTAAATATTAATATAACCATTAAAAATACTGGGATATTGGATGATAAGGGATCATATTGATTTAATACTTTTGCTAAATCTTCAGAATATTTTTAAGGGTAATTTGATAGTAATGCGGAGTAATTTGATAGTAATCCAGAGTTTTCCCACCAATTTAAAACATTTAGATCATTCGCAGTTGTTGTTGAATCTAATGTTTTTTCGGTATATTTAAAAGTTAATCCACTATTTAACCACCATTCTTGTAAATTAATGTAACCATTGTCATATGCATTAAATAATGCGTTTTCAGAATATTTTAAAGTTAATCCACTATTCAACCACCATTCTAGAACATTAATGTGACCATTTACACATGCATTAAATAATGCATTTTCAGAATATTTTAAAGGTAACCCACTTTCGAACCACCATATTAAAACATTAACACGACCTTCCCCTGACGCAAAATCCAATGCATTTTCAGAATATTTTAATTCTAACCCTGAGTTTTTCCAGGATTTTAGAACATCAATATGACCCTCCCCTGACGCATAATCCAATGCCTCTTCATCGTATGTTAAAAGTGACCCATGTTTGAACCACCATTCTAAAACATTAACATGACCATTTCTAGACACATCATTAATAGTCCATCTTGTTAAACATTTCACAGAAAACTCATTTTTAAGAAGCCATTCTAGAACATCAAGATGACCATTCACAGATGCAGTATCAAACAATACTCCTCCGTTATAATTATATTTAATATCTAACCCCATATTTTTCCACCATTCTAGAATATCAATTTTATTAAGTCCACACGCATTATTTATATATCGATCTGTAATTTCGAGGTTAAATTTTTTAATAGTTTCTAAATCATACAGTGGATATGGTTTACTTAATATAATTTTTTTTGTTTTCCATGTAGTGGTGCCGTAACGTATTGTGGTCGGAAGTTTTTGTTGCTCTTTATTAGGTATAATTGCAATCCTGAGCCAATTCTGTTCTTTTGTGTAATATAAGTTATGTAGTAAATTACTTTTATTAGTATAATTAAAGTACATCGGATCTGATTCATCTATAATATTAAGTCCAGTTTTTAGACGATTACACTTATTATCGCTTGCAAGTGTATAATAAATATTTTCTCCAGAATGCATGTAGGATATATAAAAAAAATAAATATTTTTTATTTTAATCAATTTTTAAAATACTAAATATAGTCTAAATTATCCAAATGCATTTTCTTGAAAAATATTAAGAATATCTAAATTGTAATCCAGAGTTTTTCCACCATTCTAGAACATCAACTTGTTTATTTTTATTTTTACATACATTATACATCAATATATTATAATCATATTTTAGAGATAATCCACTATTTAACCACCATTTTAAAACATCCAGATGACCATTCATAGTCGCCGAATGTAAAGCAAATTCTAAATATTTTAATAGTAATCCAGAGTTTTTCCACCATTCTAGAACATTAATATGGTTATTCATAGAAGCCAACCCCATTGCTTTTTCTGAATATTTTAAACATAATCCACTTTTGCACCACCATTCTAGAACATTCTGATGGCCATTCATAGAGGCATGATCCATCGCTTTTTCAGAATATTTTAAACGTAATTTGGAGTTTTTCCAACATTCTAGGACAACCAGATGACCATATGCGGATGCATAATCCATTGCATCTTCTGAATAGTTTAAAGGCAATCCACTATTAAACAACCATTCTAGAACATTAACATGACCATGTATAGATGTATATTTAAGATAATCAGGTGTAATTTTGAGATTAAATTTTTCAATAGTTTTTACATCAAATAATGGATACTCTTCGCATAATATAATTTGATCAGTTCTCCATTTTTCTCCACAAGTTTTATCGGAATCTTGTACAACTAGTGCATCATCTGGTATTTTAATAATTACAATTAGTTCTCCGTAACTATAATAATTATGAACATTATTCATATTAGTATAATAAAAACCACCTGAAACACAAGAACCTTTTGGTTGAAAAGGCTTATTTAAGATATTGAATCCAGTTTTATATACAAAATCATTATGACATTTGTCACTCCTAATAATTTTTACAAGGGTTTCTCCTGAATACATTTATAAGATATAAAAAAATAAATGTTGTTTATTTTGTTCAATTTTTAATATACAAAATATTAGCCAAAAACATATTGAAAAGATAATGTTTTTATCTTTTTGGATCGGGGGGACATAACCAACCCAATACATCAAATTGATTATATTCGCAAGCACAATGTATTATTACAAGTTCATAATGTTCTAATTGAACAAATGTTGTGTCTCTAAGAAATTTTAAAAGAGCAACTGTCATTTTACCATTGACACATGCTTCGATAATATAATCAGGTGTAATTTTGAGATTAAATTTTTCAATAGTTTTTACATCAAATAATGGATACTCTTCGCATAATATAATTTTATCAGTTCTCCATTTTTTTCCATAAGTTTCATCTGGATCTTGTACAATTTGTGCATCATCTGGTATTTTAACAATCACTAATAATGTTCCATAGTGATAATAGTTATGACCCCTATTAAGAGTAGTATAATAAAAACCACCTGGAACACAAGAATCTTTAGGGTTAGAGTTAAATGACTTATGTAAAATATTTAATCCAGTTTTATATACGAAATCTCGTTGTTGTTTGTCTTGTTTAATAATTTTTACAAGGGTTTCTTCCGAATAAGTTGTCTTTCCAGAATGCATTTAGGAAATATAAAAAATATAAATGTTGTTTAATTTTTTCAATTTTTAGTATGCAAAATATTAGCCAAAAATGTAATTTTAGAGCAATATAACACCCTTAGTATTTTACTTTTACTAAATCTCAAATAATTTTAAATTCTCAGGGGGATGTAACTCTTCTGTGGTATAAAATATTATTTAGACAGGTAATTTATAAATATTTCCAGTCATATATAAGAATCCCATATCATATTTTAATTTTAATCCAGATTTTTTCCACCAATTTACAACTTTTGAATCATTATATGCAATAGCATGATTTAATGGTTCATCTGAATATTTTAACGGTAATCCTGATGTTTTCCACCATTCCAAAATATTAATATGACTATAGTATGATGCATATTTTATAGCATCTGAATCATATTCAAGTGGTAATCCACTATTTTTCCACCATTCTAGAATATCAATTTTGCCTAATTTGCATGCATAAGATATATAATCAGCTGTGATTTTTAGGTTAAATTTTTTAATGGTTTTTAGATCATATAATGGATATCTTTTACTTAATATAATTTGTCGAACTGCTCCACAAGATTTATTATTACCACATTTACATAATTCTTTTTGGTTTGAAGGTATAATTACAATTCTAATCCATGCACTCCATTTTGTATATGATGTATGTACACTATTTTTATTTGTATAAACAAACTTGTCATGAGGAGAACTACTTTTAGGATAAACATTGAGACCAGTTTTATATTTTTTCGCACCATCTACAGGCACTATGGGCATTGTATATTCTTCACAATCTGATGTAATAATTAGATAAATTTTATCTGAATTCATTTTAGAAATATAAAAAATATAATTTAATTTTAATCAATTTTTGACGTATCAAATAAGATCTCAAAAATAACTAAACATTTATTATTTTATCTTTAAGCTGTAGTATATCTGAAACCTACATATGGATTAGTACAATCAAGATCACCCTCAAAAATATTTAGACCAGGATTTAATTTTAGATTATTCATACCCTTGGGCAACCATCTACTCACAAATGTTACGTAAGTATCTTTACAATATTTCTCAGGTACATTATGATTTGTTGCTTCGTTTGTTGATGATGTTTCGTTTTTAGAAGACATTTTATGTTATACAAAACAATCAATAGAGTTCAATTTTTATATATATATATATTGTTTGTGTAAAATGTCTAAAAGTCATGTAATCTAATATGTTATATTCTCAAAACAATGTGTCTTGAACATTTACTAACTAGTTTTACAAACTTTGAGAGTTTACAACTCAACATAAACTCTCTAACGGATCGATCATCTGGTTTAAGATTTTGTTGCTTAATCCACTCAATATCCTCTTCAGTATATTTTATTTCAACATTACTGTCAAACCATGTTTTCATAGTTTCACGATTACATGCATAATCCAATGTATTCTCAGAATATTTTAGAGGTAATCCAGAATTGAACCACCATTTTAAAACTTCAATTTGTCCATCTCTAGATGCATAATTTAAAGAATTTTCAGAATATTTTAGTGGCAATCCGCTATTGCGCCACCACTCTAATACATCAACAAGACCACATGATGAGGCCATATCCATTGATTTTTCAGAATATTTTAGTGGTAATCCACTATGTTTCCACCATTCTAGAGTTTTAACAAATTTTTTAGATTGTTCTTCGAAACTAGGTCTATATTGTGCATTCGGAATATCTTTATATTCTAAAATATTATCAGAATCAACTATAAATGCGAGTGATCTTTCATCATAAGAATCTTTAGATTCAAATGCGAATCCAGATTGTTTCAGCCATTCTAGTAATTCATAATGACCGCTTAGGGAAGCTTCATTTATAACACTTTCGAGATAATCACAAGATGGATCTGCTATCATGTATGGTGTACAATTAAACTCATCAAATTTAAGTCCTATTTTTTTGAACCATTCTAATACTTTAATTTGTCCCGACATTGATGCAAATAAAATTATGGCATGAATTTGGGGGTCAGTAAAACTATTATTATTATATTTAAGACACCAGTCAAGTACATTTATATGACCATTGATGCTTGCCGGAAACATAATATTATACTCTTGAAATTCTATATCTAATCCAGCGTTTTTCCACCATTCTAATACATTAACATTACCAACTGATGATGCAAAATATAAAGCTGAAAAACCCAATGGATCACTATAAACATCATTATTAATGTAAAATTCACTTAAATCATCATTGTTATCTTTAAACCATGACAAAACATCTGTTTTTCCATAGACACATGCAAATATAATATGTATAAACTTTAGTTTCATATTACATTTGGTTACAGTTTTAATATCGCATAGAGGGTATTTTTCACTTAAAATAATTTTGCTAGTAGTAAATCCATTATGTTTCATATGATTGGGTCTCATAACAAATCTAACCCATAATTTTTGAGGAGGAATTCTGCCAAACTTTAAAATATATTCTACTAAATTACTAAAATAATCAAAGTTATGGATTTTTTCAAAATACTTATCAACGTCGTAAGAACTAAATACTTTTGTACTTAAACAATCAAAACATTCAGGGTGTTCTTTGGCAAAATTAGAATATTCAAGTTTATATTTATTTATATAGTTGGCTAATCTTTTTTTAGTATATTTATTCATACCGGTTTTAAATCTAAAATTTTCATAAATTTCAGCATTATGCGTGATTTTGATATGCATATTATTTTATCATAAACATATAATGTTAATAATTGAGATCAATTTTTTTGTTTTTTGCGTTCAACACATCTTTTTAACATTTTAGAATGAGTTTCAACTTTTTCCTTCATCCATTATTCATACTGGAATCACCCAGTTTGTATTTTTTGGAAATCTATAAAAAATCGATTTAAGTTATTGATATTGGTTAAGTGAGTACATTAGTATGAATATTAAAGTAATAAAAGAGGAAACTTGGAAGTTCCCTCCAACTTTGAACAGACAAGGATTTTCTAAATTTCCACATGATTTGAAGACTATTATGTATATTGAGTCGGATGATTTTCCTCACAAAGTTATAATGACAAGTGATTTACATAGTCATTCAATAGAACTTTTTAGAAGATTAGAGACCGTCATAAATTTGAGTGATTTTCATGTAATTACGGCTGGTGATATGTCAGGTACATTAGTAAGAGGACCAGATAGTGATTCTGATACAACACCATTTTATAAAGAAATATTACCAAAGGTTAAATCTCTATATTTGGTACAAGGTAATCATGATTTACCTCCAAGTGGTTCATTACATCTCCGAAATATATTAACAAATAAGGATGGTTCAAAGTCGTATTTAGAGGATGGTAAAATACAGGATACTTCGTATGGTATTATAGGTGGTGTTCATGGTATTATTTCTAATAAACCGCATCCATATAAAAAATCAGCAGGTGTATATTTTGGTGATTTGAAAAAATTCAATAAAGATAAAAATAGACCAGATATATTGATTACACATGATACACCTAGATTCTTTTATAACAATCAGCAATTTATAGGTAATGATAGTATTTATGATGAAGTGTTACGTATAAGACCAAAAATGTATTTGTATGGACATTGTCATCATCATTTGTTTCATACGGTACATAATAAAATAAATTTTTTCAATTTGGATGGTCGAGTATTAATTTGGAACTGTAAACCACAAGAAAATCCAGTAAATATGTAAATTAATTAGAAAGTGTTGAAAGTAAAAGGTGTAAAGTATTAAGAGGTTATATCAATAAAGTATAATGCGAATGATATAATAATAATAATAAATCCTGAAGTCATCATACGACCATCTTTAGTTAGTATGTGCCATATGTCGAACATTATTTTTTGTACATTTGGTAATCCATTTTTAATTTTTGAGGTATAATCAGCATCATATTCTGATGTTGATGTTGATTCGAGTAGATCTTGATTATCTTCTAGGAGATTATTAAAATCTTCATTGTTTTTTTCTGTAGAATATATGGATAAATTTGTTAAATCTGAAATGATTGAATAAAAATCATCAGCTGCATTTCTCAATATATTATTTTGTATTGAAGTATTTTTAATTTTATCTTTAATATCTTTATTGGCTAAAGTATTCAGTGGTGTCAAAGTTTTGACCTCCTTATCATGAAGAATTTTATGATATTGTTCCAGTTGTTGGTCATATACACTGTACATATCTGGTTGACGATCTATTTCAACTTTACCTAGATTTTGATCTGTAGATTGATCCTCTACATCAATATGTGGTACCAGGTCTTGACAATTTTCTATTTTAATATTTTGATTATTAGTTGTATCACATTTATGCAATTTGAGAGCATATTGAACTATATCAAGTAAAAGTGTTTTACCAAATCCGAACATTTGATCAATTTTGGAGTCATCTTGGTTAATTTTAGGTGTTAATTCAGGATTATCTTGTAGTGATAAAAATGTTTCTTTTTTATTGGTTGTGTTGAGTGGGTTTGCTGATGTTTTGCTGTTATATAGGCATATATACTTTTGTTTAAGACTTAGTAATTCTTGATATTTTAGTTTTAATTGACCACATTTTTCGGGTTCACTTAATAGATCGATGTTGGAACATTTATCTTTAGTACAATGTATGTATTTCGCAATAAATTCTCTAAATGATGGGTTATTAAATATACAAAATCTTGCTATTGGAGCAAGTTGATATACATCAGATGTTCTAAAAGTATTTTTAAGAGTATCTTCTAGTTGATTGATATATATTTCTAAAGGTTCCCAAAAAGTATGATATAAATTATTATTAAATAAATATTTAAATAATGGTGGAGAATCTTGTACTTGCCGCATTGAAAATTTAGCTGGTAAATAACATTGATCTAATTTTGTACTTCTAATTAATAATTCATCTAGAGTTGGTGATGACCACCATTGATCTAATGATATATTTTGTAAATTCAAATGCAAATCCATTATGGAATCATATTGGAAGAAAATGAGATATACACATAAATCATCAAAAATCTGAATGACTTGTTGATTGAGATCAAGTATAATATTTTCTATAATAATTTTTTGATACTTTTGGTTATTAGTTTTTTTCTCAATCCATGTTTTTAATAATTTAGATCTCTGTAATTTATTAAGATTATTATTAAGGTTGATTAATTGGTCATAATATGGTGTTAATTGGAAGTAATTATCATTATCTAGTTCATCTATTTTTCTGTAAAGTTGTTGAAGGGACATAATGCTAGGGCTTCTAATCCAAATATAAGAATCATTATCTGGAACTTTTTCTAGTGTTTTATCTGGATTTTGTGTTGCTTGATTTATTATATCAAACCACATATCAAAGTTATCGTGTTGAATTTTTTGTATTAGTTTGATGTTCGATTCAGACCATAAATACCATTGATTATCTTTGATTTTGATATAATATGTTTGAGATTTTTGGGAGTAAATTACAGTATATGGTTCAAATGATGAAAAATCGCGTTTAGTTAATTGTTTTTGTCCTTCCCAATAATTATCGAATATTTCTGTTAAATTTGCGAAAGATTTTGTAACTTTTCTGAGACCATATTGAGTTATAAAGGTTTGTATTTTGTCGAGTATCCAATTATATTTAAGATATTTGTCTTTTTCTAGATGATATTTTTGTCTAAATTTATTGAGTTGTGTTTCCCGAACGGAACTAGATTTATATAATTGTATAGGATTGAGAATTTGTGTATTTTTTGCATAATTAATGAATTCATATGGATCAATATCAATAAAATAAACGTCTCTTAATAAGAGATAACGTAAAACAATTTGGAATTGTGTATTGTTGAGTGGTGGTTTTAGTTTTAGTCGAGTTCTGTCTTGGTTGAGGTTGGCTAAACTGGAAATAGAGTTGATTTTGGGGTTATCTATAATTATTTGGTTTGCGATGGTTTGATTATCTAATAATAATCCGAGTAATTCATTAAATTCTAGGTTTGTTTCTTGTGATTCAAAATTTTCGTGAATAATTTCTGTATTGTTTCTATTTCTACTTCTATATTTTGACCAACATAGAGCCAATATTAAAATAATTATTATAATCCAATAATAGAGTGTGGATTTACTTTCAATTTCCATTTTATCTTATTGCTAGAAAAATATCTTTGATATCTTTAATGCAACGACTTATTTTATTATTTTTATAAAAATATCTATCTAAATTAATAATGGATCAAATAAAACAATGTGAATTTGAAAAAATTAACACATGTCAAGGGAAAAATAGTGGAGGTCATGTAGGAACTATACATAGTATCCCAAATGGTTATTGTGCAAAACTTGATGGTCCTGGTAGTAGAGAATTTGATTTTTATAAAGATCATAATGAAAAGGGGTTTAAACCATTAGATAAATTTATAACTGAATTTGATGGATATTGTGTTGATAAAAAATTAAAGAATAAATATGTTGTTATTAAAAATGTCAAGGATAAATTTGAAAAAGCATGGGAAATGGATATTAAAATAGGATTAAGAAGTGCAAATAGATATGAATTAAGGGATCGTATGGGTGTTTTGACTCGTGGATTAAAAAAATATTATCATAACTTGTTGGATAATTATTTTAGTATTACTGGAACATATGGATTTCGTGTTGAGAATTTTTCTAGAGATAAAAAGTATCAATATTTGAATAGTAAAAATATGCAACCTGGACACGTCTTTAGAATTTATTTTCAATATGATACAACTGGGAAAATTTTAAAAAATTTTATAAAAAAAATAGAAGACTTTTATGATATTATTATGGAAGATGGGTTTGAGCCTTATTTTATGATAGGTAGTAGTTTATTATTTGTATATGATAAGAACAATGCTGCCAATGGGAATTATAATGTTGATATTATAATGATTGATTTTAATCATTCTAGTATTGTAGACATTTCTAATTTTACACCTAGAAATAAACATTTTTTATATGTTAATGAGTATCGTTATGGTGTTCTAACAATTATTAAAGAGTTGAAGCATTATTTTATAGATATAAATCCGAATAAGAGTTTATTTACTAGAAAACCACAAAATTCTCAGAAAGTTAGTAAAAAGAAAAAAGATAAAGATTATATAATAAATGGGATTAAAATGCATAATAAAAAATTTACAGTAAAAAAGAGATTTTAAAGTATTCCAGTTGTGTTTACATAGCACATTCAAAGGCTTTCGGATATTTTCGTGAATTTTACGAAAATAAACCTGGAATATCTAAAATTATTAAATTGAAATTCGTAATCATCACGAAAACTTCCGAAAACTTTTGACATTTTATGTGCGATTTTTTGAATCATGAATGGGTGTCACAACTGGAAAAAACATTCAGAAAACATACTATAAAACCCATTGGGGAAATGAAATTTTTATTGAATCATCGTGATTTTGGCAAAATTAATCTTTAAATTTTAGAATTTTAGAATGTTCTAGTTGTTATTCAATCTAGAATAATATTTTTTAAAAACTTTCTAGTTAAACAAAGTAAAATTTTTAGAGTGTTCTAGTTGTAATAACATCTAGAACAATATTTTTAAAAACTTTCTAGTTAAACAAAGTAAAATTTTTAGAATGTTCTAGTTGTTTAAAAAAAAATAGTTTTATTTGGAGTGCGTTTAGAAAAATATCTTAGAGAATAAATAAAGAATGAGTGATCTTAAGGATTGTAGTTTTGATAAAGTCAATAAATGTCAAGGTAAAAACAGTGGTGGTCATGCTGGTACTATCAGAAGTGTTCCTGGTGGTTTATGTGCCAAATTAACTAAAAATGAAGGTGGTAATGAGGTTAAATTTTATCAAAAACATCAGGAAAATGGTTTTAAAGATTTAAATAATTTTATTCCAAAGTTTGGTGGATTCTGTATTGACCCTGAAACTGATAAAAAGTATATTTCAGTTGAAAATATTAAAGATGGATTTGATGAACCATGGGAAATGGATGTCAAGATAGGATTAAGAAGTGCTAGTAGAAATGAATTAAGAGGAAGAATGGGTAATTTTAGGGGAGCTTTGAAGAAACAAGTACATATTTTAATGGATAATTATTTTAGTACATCAGGTGAATATGGGTTTCGAGTTGAAAATTTTTCAAGAGATAAAGAATATCAAAAATTGGAAAGTAAAAAAATGTTACCAGGTCACATATTTAAAATTTATTTTCAGTATGACACAACAGGAAAAATTCTTAAAAATTTTATTAAAAAAATAGAAGAATTTTATAAAATAATTATGAAAGATGGATTCGATAATTATTTTTTAATAGCTAGTAGTTTGTTGTTTGTATATGATAAAAATAATGCTGTTAATAAAAATTATAATGTCAGTATCAAAATGATAGATTTTGATCATTCAACTATTGCCGACATTTCTAAATTATCTCATAGTAATAAACATTTTCTAAGAGTTAATGAATATCGTTATGGTGCATTAACTTTAATGAAGGAACTAAAATATTATTTAATTGATAGAAATCCTGATAAAAGTTTATTTGGTAGAAGTATGTTGTCAAAATCATATAAATCTGTTAAGAATACTAAAAGAAAAAATAGAGATGATGTGATTAAAGCTATTAAAAAACATCGTAACAGTTTTACAACTAAAAAACGATATTAAAAAACCTTATAAAAAATCATAATTAAGGGGTATAAAATCTTTTTATATATTTTTAATAAAAACAAATTTATTTACAATGATAGATTTTATGATGGATGATGGATATTATGATAATGGAAAAAAATCAGACAAATTAATATTGGAACTAGGGGATAAATTTGTATGGGATTTAAATTTTACTAGAGTAGGTCAATATTATTTTACGCTTTCACTTGATATTAAAAATAAAATTAAAATTAAAAAGGGGAATTTAAAGATAGGAATAATTCAAGATAATGGACCAATTTATATAGGTCTTTCTAAAGAACTTGGAAAAATAAAAAAAGGATTATTTGAAGTGCAATGTGGTAAAATAATAGTAGATGATCCAGCTATTTATAATGTATTTATAGAAAGTGAATTATCATCTATTGAAGTAAGTAAATTAATTATTAAATATTTCCCAATACCAATGCAAGGAACATCTGATGGTTTGAGTATTAGTGGTATTAAAAATAAGGATCCAGCGGTAGTATTATCATGTATCAGTGATGAAAAAAAACATTCTAAGGTTGTTATACTGAGACCGAATGATGTTGCTGTTTCAGTTTCAATACAAAATGATTCTTGGGCTTATTATCAAAGTTTTAGGTTAATTAGAAATTATCCATTTACCTATTATGGTATAAATTTTGGTTTGGGTAATATTGGTATAAAGTATAATGAAAATATGTTAAAACCGTTATTAACGCTGACTATTTCTAAAAAATATGGGATTGATGTAATTAATCGTGATGTGGATTTTGAAACAATTAATTTGGATGGGAGTCAATATTTGAGGTTTGAGAAAGATATTGAGGTTTTGGATCAATTTATTTTTTTAATAAGAGTAAAACAGTTGGATTTAGAGGGTTCTAGTTCTAGTAGATTAGAATATGAATTTTATTATGGTAATGTGGAGAAATTATTAAAACATGTTTTGACAGTGAGATTTAAGACAGGAATTGATAAAAAAATTTATGAATTTTATATAGAAAATTTGGGATATATAAATGGACATATTTACCAACGAGAATTACATGTTGATCCTTTATGGATTTTATCACATGATTTAAAATCAGCTAAAATTATAACGAAACATGCTTTTATTTTAAAAGAACAAAATGCTAGATGTACTGTTAAAGAAGATGTATATTATCATATTAAATATGCTGGATTAGGATATAGTGGTGATCAAGAAACTAATATGGAAATATTGGGGTCTAATTTGGTAAAGATGCCGCGTTTAGGATTAAAAAGGATGTGAATTATTTGTAATAATTTTTTCTAGTATGGATAATAAAATGTCATCAAGGTTGTCTTTTAGTGGGTTATCGAATGATTTTTCTGATAGAGTTCAAGAATATAAAAATGGTCGCATAGTATTAAATGATGGTCAGAGATATATACCATATGAAACTTATACAGGATCATCACAACCACAAACAAATTTTAATGATACTTTAAAAGGTATTCATCAACCAACTAAGGTATCAAATTTATTTTTCTCTAAAGAAAATGTGGATTTAATTCAACAAGAAATAATAAAAAATGTGTATCAGCAAATGGGTGAGGTGATAAGTAGACAATCTGATCTTAACTTGCAAATTATAATGAAATCATATTATTTACAATATGCTAAAAATTTACCTTGCCAAATTAGAGAACAGGTTAATGAATTAAACCAAATGGTTATTAAAGAATGTGTAAAAATAATTATACCAAATATTCAACAAACAATTGGTTACCGTAGGGATTTAACTAAAATGCCAGTTACACTAGATAGACCAATAAATATGAGCCAATCTGGTACTAAAATGTTATATGATAAGATAGCATTTTAAGATATATATGACATTTGGTGTTCTAGGTGGTATTGGTCTAGTTCTTTGTTGAGATGTTTTGTTTCAATTTCAGAAATTCTGTATTTAAGTTCTTCCATTTGTAGCCATTTGTGTCTTTCTTTTTCATTTTTTTCGTCTAAGAGATCATCATGTAGATCTTTTAGTTCTTCTTTTAATTCTTCTTTAACGTGTATTTTGATAGTTTCAGTTAGTGTCTCTTTTAGATTTGTTGGTGATTGTTGTAATTTATTTTTACGTTTTAATTCAGTAGTTGATGCATCAACATCATCATATTTAGTATTACTTTGTCTATTGGATAAACATATTCTTTTTCTAGGATGATCTGGATGTTCAAGTTCATTATACAATTCTTTATGTAATTCTTTAAGATTGTTAATTTCTTGATAAATAAATTGATTTTGTTGTGAAATAATGTCAATTTTATTATTAAGTAATTCTAAAAAAGCTATAATGTTTTGGTTAAGATTATTGGGATTAAGTTTGGATTCATTTAATTCATTCATTTAGATTTATGATTTACATGATATTAAAAGATATATCAATCAATTTTATTGAATGTATTGTGAAATGAAACTGCGGCAAAAAAGTTAAAAAAATAAATGTATCTTAAGTATTAAAGTAATTAAGTATTAAAGTAATTAATAACATATATGAGTGATTCTGAGGATAATAAATGCAAAAATTTAGATACTTTTTTTGATATTAAAAAGGAAGATAGTCCTAAAGATAAAGAAGATGTAAAATTTGATTATAAAAATATTGGTGAAAAATTTCAAATGGATTGGGAATATCAAGAAATAATAGAACAAGCAAAAGGGTTGAGTAAGACTGAACACTTAGAAATATTTAAAATAATAGAGAATAATGATGATAATTATACTGTTAATGATAATGGAGTGTTTGTTGCATTAAATAAAATTAAACCAGATACGTTAGAGAGTATTAAAAATAGTATTAATTTTTATTTAGCAAATAGGGAAAGACTTCAAATAGATCAAGTTGAAAGAAATTCTATTCGTGAAATAATGAATTGTCAAAATCAAGAAAAAAGTAATGTCAAAGTGTTTAATAAGATTTTTCGTCAACCAGAAAAAAATTGAAGATCTAATTTAAGAATAATTATGATCAACTCAATTAATATAATAATTAATATAATGTTAAGTTGTCAAAAAATTACAGAAACTTTATCAAAATTTGAAGGTGGTCAAATTTTCAAAATTGATAATTTTAATCCTCTTTTCGAACAATCTAGTGATTTCGACCAAAAGTATTTACAATTGGTTGAAGATAAAATAAAAGAAAATGGATGGGTTGATCCAGCAATAGATTCGCAAAACTTTCCAGATCATCAGTATCCTGTTAAAAATTATCAATCTCATGATAATCAAGTTGGAGGTCAAGAACAAAAAAGTATTAATCTCAATTATCGAGAACATCAAACATGTGATTTACCTAATGAGCTATTGTGTTTAATCAGTCCAGAAAGACACAAAAATATTTATTTTTATGGTATGAAGGGACCTGATAGTTTTTTGGCGAGTGTTTTGTTGGCTAAAGATCCTGGATATTGGTTTCAACATCGTAAAAAGAGAAATGAATATGCAAATGAGTTAAAAACAACCTTTAATATTAAACATCATGATTTGTTTCGTGAAATTGAAGCAAAAAAAGGGTCTATTGGGGTAAATTATAAGGATAAAATCTTTGAGAATGATTTTCCTCAAGGGGTTGACAGTGATAAATCCATTGAATTACAATTTTTAATAGGTCATAGTTTCAATGTCAATATTTTAGTATTAGATCTATCTACTAAGAAAGGTCATTTTGCAACTGATTGGGACCCAATACAAAGCACTGTTATTTTAATAAAAGATGTAAAAACATATTTACCTATTTTAAGTGGTAGTGGTGAAGCTCCCAATTTCACCTCTGAGGAAGTCAAAGAATTTGACAAAGGATTTCAAATAACTTACCCAATCAAAATGGAAGTTTGCACAAAATCTAAACCTAAAACTCATAAACCTATGTCTAAAGAAACCACTAACGAAACACCTAAGGTAACTTCAAAGGAAACACCTAAGGAAACACCTAAGGAAACACCTAAGGAAACACCTAAGGAAACGCCTAAGGAAACACTTAAGGATATTAAACTATTGGATATAAATAGTTATAAAGTGAGTGATTTATTGGATCTTGCGAAGACATTAAAAGTGGATTACATGAAGAGGAATGCGGATGGGAAAAAAACAAAACAAACAAAAGCTGAATTATATAATAATATTTCCAATGCATTAAAAACTTCTATAAAAAATTGATTTGACCAAGATTGTAATAATAAAAAAAAATAATGTTTATTAGAGAGTATTATCCAATATTTATTTCTGAAAATGATAAAATTAGAAAAAGAGCTTATTATTATTACATAAATGGTTGGGGAAACAATCAAAAAATTAATTTTGAAAGAGCTACAAAAGTTCAAATAAAAATAGACAAATGGTCACAATATATACATAATGATAGTCATTATAATATGTTAAGAATTCATGGAAAACATTACATTTCTGGTTACATAGATGATTATGATTTTGGTTCTGATGATGAAGATCCTGATCCTTTAGAAAGAAGTAACATTTATTTGTGTGATGATCAATCTGGAGATAAGATAAAAAGATTATATAAATCAAGCAAATGTTGTAATCATAAGGAACGTGAAGGGAAATATTACTTTTATTATAAGCGTCATACTAATCCAGTACCTGGTTTAGGCCCTTTGTGTGATGATTGTTTAGCCGAACTTGATGAAAATAAAATTAAAGATTATGATGTTATGATGGCAAATATTATTAATTCAGAAATTTATAATACCTTAAATACTATAATTTAGATGTTATTATGTATATAGCATATGTATATAAAGAGTATTTTACTTTAGTATTTTTTTAAATATTTTTTTTGATTGAAATAAAAGTAGTTTTTTCATAAAAATAATATAATATAATAAGTAAGAAGAATCATTTAATATGAAGTTTAACAAGCAGACAAATGAAAAGGGAAGATTAATAGAACTCATAAAGAAATCACATCAAAATAAGAATATTGAACTGGAAGCTTTGATTCATCATGAGGGTTGTCATAAACTGATTAAGTATGATGATTTTTTATCATGTTTGAGTCGTATTAAGAATCAAAAGGAATTTAAATCATTAACTCCTAAGGAAGTCTTAAATATAACTTTTAGACCAGATTCTAAATATAGATGTTTGAGAGTTTCTATAATAGGTCGTGAAACTGTCAGATCATTTTGTTCGCATGGACGTATAAAAGATTTGGGTTCAAATGTTAGATATTATCATAAAGAGATTCAAAAAGACAGTAATGGTAAAATAGAAAGAGTCGATTTAAGTGATTACAAAGTTAGATTTAACCTTAAGGAGGAAAGAGATCTAGGAGAGGATCATGAGTTAGTAAAGGAAATACAATCACAATGGTTTGAAGTTCCTAAATTTTTCCGTTATAAAAAGATATTTACATTTGAAACATTGAATGGACTATTTAGAAATGATTTCGCGATCGTTAAAGAATCTAGAAACGAAATTAAAGAAATGTATATTTCAGAGGTTCGTAAATATAATTTAGAAGATTTAGTATTAAAACCGGATTCATTCAAAGGTAAATTTAGTGCTTGGTGGCATACTGTTAAAAATAAGCCTAAAGAATTGGTTAAAGTGTGTGATCAACCAGTTTATTATCAATCATTTCAAAAATCAGGTACATTGGATGGTAGACCATCATATGAAATTGAAGTTGAATATTTAGGTAATCAAAAGGGGCAAATTATGTTATCAGAAGAGGAAGTTTTATCTAAGTTTGTTCAGTTAGTTGGAATACATTTACAGGCAATTCAAAAAAGTTATTTTGTCATGGGTGAATCAGAAAAAGATCAAGTTATTAGAACTTATCAACAATTAACTGGATTAAAAGGATCAAATTTATTTAAGGCACCATTACCTATTACGGTTGAGGTAGGTCATTTACAGAGATTGACTAATCGTCAATATCTCGATAATAATAATTTGAATTTAAGAAAAAATTATTTGGTTACTGAAAAAGCTGATGGAGAACGTAATTTATTATATGTTGATCCAGTTGGTTCTATGTATTTCATTAATCGTCAAAATTTGATTCGTAAGCTGGGTGTCAAGATGCCTGATTTAGCGAGTACTTTAATTGATGGCGAATATTTGAGTGATCAAAATTTATTTATGGTATTTGATGCTTATTTTTTCCAAGGTGATGGTGTATGGAAACAAGTGTTTGATCCTAGATATGAAGCTGTTAAAAAATTTGTTGAATATGTGAAGAAAAATATGGATGTTTCTAATAAAACTAATGGTAATGATATAAAATATCCATTGAATGTGGATCGTAAGGTATTTTACCGAGGTGATATTACGATGAGAAAGGATAAAGTAAGTTTAGATGAATCTCATTATGATACTTTAATATTTGACGCATGTAAAAAGATTTTGAAGCAAGTTAGCGTTTCACAAGGAGGTTTATTGGATGTTGGACATCAATTTAGTTATAATGTTGATGGTTTAATCTTTGTGCCTTTAAATTTGCATGTTGGTCAAGATTATATTGGGCATAATGTGACTGAGTATAGTATGACACAATCATGGAATAGAACTTTTAAATGGAAACCACCAAAGATGAACTCGATTGATATGGTTACAGAAGTGTATCATCCTTCTACATCTGTTGATTTTAATGAACAATATTATAATGGTATTCCATATCGTCAAGTTATCCTGAAAGTAAATTATCAACCTGATTATCATAATCGTTACAATTCTCAAAGAGTACTAAATGAAGGTATATCAAATACTCCTGGTTTAAAGGCATTTACACCCAATTATCCTTTTGTTGGACATATAGATTATAATGGGCATTTAGTGGATGAAAGTTATATTGCATGGGTTCCTGTAGATTTAGCAGGTAATATGATTGCTTTGGATAAAAGTGCAATTCAAGATGGTGAAGTTGTTGAATATGCATATGATATGAATGAAGATGATATACAATTTAGATGGAAACCTTTGAGAGTGCGTGCGAATAAGAAAGCAAATGGATATCATACAGCAATTAATGTGTGGAGATCAATTCATAATCCTATTTCAACTGAAATGATTATAGGTGATGTTGATATTCCTCAATCTGAAACGTATTATCAATCTAATACTAAACGTAGTGAATATTATTTGAAGGAAATGAAATCATTTCATAACTTTGTGAAGAGTCGTTTATTGGATCATATAAGTCAAGATAAAAAACGCCCTTACATTTTAGATCTATGTTGTGGTAAATTAGGTGATTTATATAAATGGAAGAATCAAAAAGCAAATTTTGTATTAGCGGTTGATTCATGTCCTGATGGGTTAGATAATTATAATGATGGTGGTGCTGTTAGAGCTTTAATGGCTCAAGAACATAATTCTAATTTCAAACGACTTAATTCAAATTTAATGGTTGTTCTAGCTGATTGTACAAAACCTCTTAATACTGGAGAAGCCGGATTAAATGCATTAAATGAATATTATCTAAAGGTCTTATATGGTGGTGTTGATTTAGGTGATTATAGTAAATTGGGGCGTTTATCTGGTCATGCTTTACAAAAATTTGATATAGTAACATGTCATTTTGCGATTCATTATTTCTTTAATAATTATGAGAGATTAACTGGATTTTTGGATAATGTTCATCAAAATTTAAGAACAAATGGATATTTTATTGGAACATGCTTGGATGGTCAAAGTTTGTATGAGAAATTGGGTAAATCTAAAACGGGTGTGATTAGTAAATTTCAGGATCCAGATGAACAGCAATTGATTTGGAGAATTATTAAAAAATATAATAATACTGGATCTCAAATGCCTTCTGATGAAAATTCGCTTGGTATGGAGATTGATGTGGATTTGGAAAATATTAATAATACCAGTCATGAGTATCTAGTTAATTTTGATTTCCTAGTTTCACTCCTTAATCAATATGGATTAGAATTAGTTGATAGTAAATTATTCAATGAAATTCCTAACTCAATGTTAGAAGAATTTTATGATAATGTTAAATCTGAAGGACATATTTTAAAATCCAAACATATGGCTCTAGAATATAGTTTATTACATCGTTGGTTTATATTTCAAAAGAAGAGTCTAGCTGTTGAGGGACCATCATTAACTGCTCAAGAAGAAGCTGAAATATTAAATGCTGGTGTTACTGATTTAGATGATAACAATAATAATAGTGATAATAACAGTGATCATGATGATAAATCTGTCGAACTTGAAGTTCCTGATTTGGAGGAAGTTGAAGGTTTTGATAGTCAAAAAGTTAAAATGAGTGGTAAAGATAATATTAGTAAATATAGAGTTGAATATGATTATGATGATGAATCTGAAGATGATGAAATAGATTCTTGAGAATCTTGATTAGTTAAATATTGATATACTCGTTTACTTATAATAGGTCCTAGTTTTCTTTTTTTTCCAGTTGATGTATTAACTTCCAAGTTTGATAACATTAACTCTTTTTCTTTTTCCTCTTTATCTTTATTCATATAGTTTATTACTAAATTACTTATAGAATTGTATTGTTTAATTATTAATGTTGCAATGGAAACGGATACACCTGGAATTTGAGCTAATTGTAATATAGAACAATTTAATGGAGTTAAATTATCCTTTTTTTTCATTTTAATGGTTGATAAATATTCTTGTGTATTATTATCACAAGTGACATTTACATTATCATTTTTATCATTTATATTATCATTTAAAAAAGATGTTAGGATTGCTGGATCTTTATTTTCTATTTTTTCATGTATTCTTCTAAGAAAATATATTGTTTCCTCCATATTTGAAAAAAATAATACTGGAATACCGTCTCTATAAAGTGTATTTATGATCATACCAAATATTGTTTTCATTTTCCCTGGTGATTGATCAATATTACCTTCTAGTATATATAAAATTCTATTACGAGGGATTCCACATTCTAATAATCTTTTCTTCTGATTACGGTATCTTCCGTCATCAATAGAAGCTATTAGGTCAGGTATTTTTTTCCTTTCAATTAATATGAATGGTTTATTTTGATATTTAAATAAAATATCACCTAGATCTAGGTTTTCATATATTGCTTCTGTTGTAAAAATAGATTTCAAATCTTTTTCACGATTATCTATGATAAAACTCATTACTTTTAATTTAGTTTAATTTGGTTAAATCTAAACTCATAAAAAGATATATTTTTAGATGTTTTAGATGTTAAACAAAATTAAAAATTGAAACCATTCGTTGTAATAAAATATTATTCACAAATGTCAGAACAACAATATGTATTTCCTGGGTATTCCCAGACAACCCAAAACCTTCTTGAAGGGATTTTGGAAGAAAGATCTCATGATTATGATCATGAACTGACTGATCAACCGGAAACACCGGAAACACCGTGTAAGACTCAACAGAGTGTACATGTACAGCAACAACCACAACCACAACGGAAGCGAACTGAGATCAAGCAAGGGACTCCGCAGTTTCTTGAGCGTTTCAAGATTACTCCCTCAAAGAAGAGAAAGAAGAGCCTGCACGGACCTTCACCCCTGGTGCATTGTATGTCGATCCCCCTTTCTTGTGAAGATTATGATGCTGGCGATCAAGAAATGGCTGACTCTGATCCTTACGGATTGAATCCGGAAACGCACGTTTTTTGGGGAGATCTAGACCCAAATTTGCAGCAGCAGACGCTGATGGATACTTTTTGGGAGAATTCAGATCCGAATGGTGCTCTCCAGTCTGTTGTTGAAATTACTCACCATCAATATTGGTGATCAAATATAAAATACTATATATATATATATAAACTCATTTATATGTACATATTTTTTTTGCATTTTTACTATAAAATAAGTATGGATAAAATTGATCTTAATTTACAAAACAAAACAGAAGATTAGATAATATAAATATGGCTAGTTCAGATACTGTCATAGTGGCTCAACTTTATTGTAAGAAAGCTAAAGTAAATACACATATTGATAATATGACTAATAGAACTATTGTATTGACTCTTGAAAATCAAGAACATTGGATAAGTTATTATGATGGTCATAAATTTATAAAAAAATTTGGACCACTGAGTTCAGTTGAAATTGAACATAAATATGCTTCAATTAATACTTTAATGATAATTGATCACATAAACAAAAAAACAACCACAAATGAAATTGTATCATATTCTTGTGACAAAATGTCATTCAAAATTACTTTACGTAATAAAACTGATTTTATGTGCCTTTATCTAAACTATGATGATTATAAAACGGATCCATTACAGTTGCAAAAACATAATTTAAAAAACTTTGTCGAAAAATTAATAACAACCATGCCACATAATGATTAAATAAGGTTATTCATTATATTTATAATGAATGGCGAGTTTTTCTAAAATTTCATTACTTTTTCCACGTTCTGGTATATCACTTAACATAAATTTGATAACTATATCAAATACTCCTTCTAACAATTTATTTTTATGCCCATTATAAGTTTGCCAACTTTTATTTTTTTTATAATCAACTGGAAATTCAAGATCTAATGGATTTTTATTAAAAGAATTGCAATTTAATAATTTCCAAAAAAGAACTCCTAATGCCCATACATCAGCCTTTTTAGCAAAATAAAGATATATAGAATTTCTAGTTTGATTTTTAGATAAACTCTTTATTTTTTTTGCTAGAACATCCAAGTTATCATTTTCTGGTGGATTTGCTATACCTAAATCCAAAGTATTACAAAATTTATAATAATAGTCAGTTTGATTATTGTTTTCTTGTAATGGTAACGCAATATATTTACCACAAGAAACCGCAAAATCAGATAATCTTAAATCCTCTATTAAAGAATCATTATAAATTATATGTATTGTTTCCGGATTAATATTTCTATGAGCAACTCCCTTTTTATGTATATAATTAATAGCTAAAAGAAGTCTAAACATAATCATTGTTATTATTTTCTGATATAAATTCCAGTCCATTTCAGGTAGATTTTTATAAAATGATGCTAGAGTTTGTCCATTGGGTTTTTCTAAAAGTAAATATAAATAATCTTGTGTTAATTTGAAATTAATACATCTATAAATATGTTTTTGACTGCTAGTAAATTTTGATAAATATCTAATAAAGTTTATTTCCACTAAAAGATTATTAAAATTTTCTATATTTTTTTTGGAAATTATTTTTAATAAAACATCTTTATTTTGGTATTTGGCGTAATACACTTTCGTTTCATTTTCATCACCAATATAATTTTTAAGAGAACATGACGATCCAAAAACATTTATAATCTCTTTTTCAATTTCCATTTATATTTCAGTTACTATTTACATTTTAACTAGAAAACTTTTATATAAAAAACATTTATATTGAATATAATACCAAGTTTCCTAAGTTCGCAAAAAAATGCAATGCACAATGCGCATAAGTTGAAATCCAATAACGTTTCTTTGCATAATAATAATGTCCGATTGGATAAAAACTGATAGCCGAAAACATTAGTACATAATATTCCATCATATACTTCGATTCATAGGCATGATATATTTGATACATTAAGACAAAATTAACGTATAGTATATCCAAATTGCGTCTCCAAGAGTAAGTTGGATTTTTCCAATAATTTATAGATGTTAAGAAAACACCTCCAGAACACATGGCAAAATCATATCTACCATTATATACTGCATACATAGATGTTCCAAGAGATAAAAATGAAAATTTTAAAATAAGTTCGCACTGTTTAGGGTACAATATACAATCCATAGTTTTTATTTATTAAAAAACCTTTATACACTTTTAAATTCAAGATCTAGGTTGTTCAGTATATGTGAACTTAGGCATTATTGAACCAACTTGTGTATCATTGGTTAATTCTAATGCTTGTGTTGGTGTTCCACGATCAAACACTCCAGATGGTAAACATTTATTTTTGCATCCTAAGCACACTGGAGGTCTTTTCTGAGGTACATTCCATCCATTAGGATTTTGGTATTGATAACCACTATGATATTCTTTCATTCCTGGTTTATGTTCAAAACTATTTTTGAATAATTCTCGATTTTTGTTTGGTCCTTCATGGCATAATTTTGATTCTCCTTTTTGTTTAAGTTCTTGATTTTTACTCAGATGAATATTAGTTTTTGCTGTATTAAAAAAATCATTCTCAGGATCATAGTGATTTTCTTCCATTTCATTCTCATCCCATACCGTATTATTTCTAGTATCCCACGTCTTATTATCCCACGTCATATCATCCAATGAATGTCCACTATTATCACCGAATCCCAAATTAAACCCACTATTATCTATTTGGGTTTGAATTTGGTTCATCATGTTGCCTTGACCATACATACTAGTAGAGAATTGATTAACCATATTCATAATTTCAGGACCTAATCCTAGTTCAAGTCTATGAGTTTGCTTACTATCATCATTATTGCCTCTCGAAATAACAATATTTGGATGGAAATAATTGCTTGGTCCTTCTCCACCTATTTGCGAAATATTAGGTATACGGGGAGTTAAATCTAAATCTCGTCCATGATGAATACCTTTATGACGCACCCATGGCATTTTTTCATTAGAACTATTAGATTTAGCATTATCGTCTGGAGCTGCTTCATAATCTTGATCAGTCATATGTCTCGATTCAGTAACTTCAGATGACCCCATAGGTCTCAAACTATTATTAATCAATTTGATAGATTCAGGAGTTGGTGTATGTAATGATGGTACTTGAACATTAGAAATTTCCTGGATATTAGCATTATTATTACTATTAATATTGGCTTGCGTATTGGGGACTTCTTGGACATTAGATTGCATGGTATTAGATTGCATATTTGGAACTTCTTGTGGATTGGAATTGGAAGTTTGTGGTATTTCTTCTTCAGTTTGAGGACTTGTTATAATTATATCAGAAGGTTCTTCTTGACCTGGGGTCGGGGTTGGTTCTGACATTGATTCTTGAAATCCTTCTGTCAAATTGAAACCATATCCATAAGAAAATACACATCCAACTATAAAAAATAATCCTACTAATAATAAAACGAAATTAGGATCTGATAAATTAAATTTCATATTATAATAAATAAAGAATAAAATTCTTAAGATTTGAAAAGATAAACCAAATAAATATCAATCTTTTTCTTCAGATAATTTGTTAGTTATGTCTAATGGTGTTTGTTGAGTTATTTCTTTATGGCTATTTTCATCTGCATAATTCATCACTAGCTTAATGCAATGTTGACAACAAAAAACACTACTAAAATAGACCAGTTATCAGGTAATTTCATATTATAATATCAAAGAATTAAAATAAAACTAATGAACGTGTTAGTTAATCGTTAAGAAAAGGGATTGAGTTGAGTGTTATTTTTTATAATTTGGTCCATCATACATCTATTAATAGCTAGATTAACTTCTTTATTATCTTCTATAATTTTTTTACATTCTTCTTTAGTAGATCTATCATATATACCATAACTACATTCATTATACTTGACATCTGTTAAGGCATTTTCGCGATTACATTTATGTTGTAAAGGTAATACTGGTTCATTATCTTTAGTAATAGGATTTAATTGAGGACACATTGTAGGTTTATTATTTGAATAATCATCAAGACTATTAAAAATGATTGGATTTGTTTTATTGATAGGTAATTTAGTATTTAGGAGATAATATTTATTACCATCTGTTAGGAGACGATCTGGGCATTTATCACAAAAATCACCATCAATAAATCTTTCAATGGCATTTGATCTTAAGAACCAACAAAGACAAAAAGCTAAAACTATTAATCCAATTAATTTTTGTTGTATGCTCCATTTTTCAAATTTAAACATATTTACTTAAATTTAAGAAAAAAAACTCCTTGAATCTTAAAGACATAAAAAATAAATATGAATTTTCTTATTTTGCCGCATCAATTATTTGATCCTAAATATTTGCCAAAAGGTATTTCAGCAATTTATTTGTATGAACATCCGCAATATTTCACGCAATATAAATATAATAAAAAAAGGTTAGTAATGCATCGGGGTAGTATGCAATATTATCTAGATCTTTTAAAGAAGAAAAAGTATTCTGTAAAATATATAGAATTTGGGGAAAAACTTCCACAACTAGAATGGACACTTTTTGATCCAATCGATAAAATTAAAATCCCTAAAGCAACTTATATAGAATCTCCTAATTTCTTACTGACAAAAGAACAATATATTGAATATCGGGAAAAAAAGAGTACTAAATTCTTTTTTAATGCATTTTACACATGGGGTAAAGAGCAAATTAACATTATTCCTAAAATTAAATCACAAGATAGAGAGAATAGAAAAACCATGCCTAATAATTTGAAGGTTCCTGATATACTTTCGAATAATAATAGTACAGATAAAAAGTATATTACTGAAGCGATTGAATATGTTGAAAAATATTTTAAAAATAATTATGGGGATACAGAGGATTATCAATTTCCTATAAGCCATCAAACAGCAAAAAAATGGTTAATGGATTTTATTGAAAATAAATTAAATAAATTTGGTGATTATCAAGATTATATTATGGAAAATCAACCCTATCTATATCATAGTCTCTTATCTACTAGTATTAATATTGGTCTAATAAATCCAACTGAAATAATAGATCTCATAAGACCATTGAAGGATAAAATTAATATTAATAGTTATGAAGGATATATCCGTCAATTATTTTGGAGAGAATATCAGCGATTTTGTTATATTCACTTTGATTTTTCTAAACTCAACTATTTTGGTAACAACAAAAAATTAACAGCCAGTTGGTATAATGGTACTACCGGTATACCTCCAGTAGATGATACTATTAAAATGGCCTTTAAGTATGGTTATTTACATCATATCTTAAGATTAATGGTAATAGGGAATTGGATGAATTTAACAGGAATAGACCCTAGAGAAGGTTTCAAATGGTTCATGGAATTCAGTTGCGATAGCTATGAATGGGTCATGGAACAAAATGTTTTAGATATGGTTTTCTGTGTATCCGGAGGACAAACTATGCGTAAACCATATATATCTAGTAGTAATTATATAATAAAGATGAGTTCATATAAGAAGGGTGAGTGGTCTGATAAATGGGATCTCATGTATCAAACGTTTTTAAAGGAGAAAAAAGATAAATTATTACCTAGATTTGCGTATGCTTTTGCTATCAGGTATAAATAGTAAAATTTTGATTATTTTTGCCGTTGATCTTTGAGTTTAACTTCCGCATATCCAGATTTTTTTTCTAAATATAATTGCGTTAAATCTGGATATTTTTTATTTAAATAAACAGCGGATTCTAAAGCATCTTTTTTACGATCTCTATTATGTGCTTGCATACCTCCAGGTGTTTTATAATATGTAGTTACAGCAGAGATATTATTAAATCGTAGGACTCCATTATCTTTAGTATAATGTTGCAGTGTTCTTTCAACATCTTCTTTTTCATCTATAGTGAGTACTAAGTCATCATCATGACGATTTATTTGTCCCCATACGGTGCCAACTATTAATCTTAAATCTGTTGTTATGTGATGATTCATAAAGTAAGGGTTATTAATTGGGTAAATTCCCCATAAATATAAATTTTTATCACGTAGGGTTTGGAAAGCTTTGGTTGCAAATTTATCTAGATCAGTGAGTGGTTTTAAGAAATTTTGTTTTCTAAAACTTTGTGTGTATTGTCGTCTGGGGTTATTAATTTTTTTTTGTGTTTTTTTTCGTTGTGTTTGTTGAAATTTACTAAAATCAGCATGGTTGATAACTTTATTTGCTAAAATTTTTAATTCACTGATGTCGTCATCTAGTTGTAATATTTCTTGATTCTCTGGAAAAAATTTAGTAATGAAATTTCTTTGATTTTTTAATCCCTTTTTACCAACAATAAGATGACCATATAAAGCAGGATTTAAATAATCATGATATATTTTTTGTTCATTTTGATCAGCCACAAAAACATATATCCGTTTCTTAGGGATATTATATTTATTTAACATACTTAGTGTTTTTTGTTCTAATATTGAATATCTTTGATATGAAGGTATTGCTATAACATATGACATATTTCTATTTGATATGTATAGAGATAAAAGTGATTATTCAAAAACGTATTGTAAATAATTTATAAATAAAAGGTAAAAAATTAAATCCATGACATTATTATTAAATTATTCCAAAGGACGACGATGCAAATCTGGTTCAATTGTGGTTTGCATCCATGGACTAACTTGAACTTGGGGATTTGGTGGCGCCGAGCGAAGATCATAACTTGGATTACGACGACTAGATCCGACAGTTCCAACACCAATATGGTGTCCAGCATTCAAATAGTTTTGATCAGTAAGTGCTCCTTGACCTGATGGAACCACTTTAGCATAAAGACTATCAGCGCCACCTGGTAAAAGATCTTGAGAACTTAATACATCTTTGGGGTAACACTCATTTGGCATATTAGGCATTCCACTTACATTATTTTGAACTGGTGCCATAGCCTGGGGATATTCTTGGACTTGTCCATTGACTTCATTCACTTGTTCTTGATTTTCTTGGGTTCCTTGAGTTCCATTTTGATCTTCAATGGGAGATCTTTGATCATAGTTGTAGAATCCTTCTTCCATGTTAGCACCATTTAGTTGAGTCGGGGTGGTTTCTTCTCCAGTTGTGACTGCATTATCGTAGTAATAAGTCTTGAATAAAAAGATAAGTAAAATACCACATCCAACCACAATTACTAAACGAGTTAGTTCTTCATTTTTTAGATTAAACATTTAGTTGCTATTATATTAATAAGACAGAAAAATTTTTCTCAATTTATTCACAATTAATTAATTAAACGTAAATTAATTATTTTTATTTTTAATTATTTTTATTGTAAATGGTTTTTGATCTGACCGTGGATTTGGAGGATCTGCTCTTAAATGAACATTTTTTTGTTTACTATGAATACCTGAAAAATCTGTTTGGGAATGATTTTTAGGATATAAAAAATTTAAATTCCCCAGATCACTATCTTCCTTTTTTAAATATTTATTATCCACATCAGTCGATTTTAAAATACTTTTCTTATCCAAACGATACGGACGACTCATATAACTGTCTTCTTTTTTAATATTTTCTAATTCATATTTAATCGGTTCCCTAAGGTTAATCGAATCTGAATATTTACCATCTATTATTTTCGACTTGTCATATGGTTTATTAAATACTTCCGGATCATTAGGATCATATTCTGGAGGACTTTCCATCACATTCTCGAACCCTTCTTTATTTTTATCACCAAAACCATTATATATTATAATATATAATACATATCCTAACAATAATAACGTTAATACTTCCGAAAAATTATTAAGCATTTTTACTTACATAATAGATTAAAATATACTTTATTAACCATTCCGGTGTATAAAAGTAAAAATATTAAAGTGTTCTAGATGTAATCAATCTAGAATAATACTTTTTAAAAACTTTCTAGGATACAAAAGTAAAAATATTAGAATGTTCTAGATGTAATCAATCTAGAATAATACTTTTTAAAAACTTTCTAGGATAC
>Ga0214923_10000126_pt1 | contig 113263 bp, 130 predicted proteins | sample LL1510_MetaG_FD_177993 | JGI IMG/M metagenome (GOLD analysis project Ga0214923, IMG submission 177993) | Freshwater microbial communities from Lake Lanier, Atlanta, Georgia, United States - LL-1510 | ecosystem: Environmental > Aquatic > Freshwater > Lake | place: USA: Georgia | collected... | reverse complement strand
AACAGGAGTTCAAGGACTAAAAGGAGACACAGGTTCTAATACTGGATTTATTGGACCTACAGGAGTACAAGGGTCAACAGGAGTTATAGGAGAAACAGGTATTCAAGGACTAATAGGGTCAACAGGAGTTATAGGAGTAACAGGAGTTCAAGGACTAAAAGGAGACACAGGTTCTAATACTGGATTTATTGGACCTACAGGAGTACAAGGGTCAACAGGAGTTATAGGAGAAACAGGTATTCAAGGACTAATAGGGTCAACAGGAGTTATAGGAGAAACAGGTATTCAAGGACTAAAAGGAGATACAGGTTCTAATACTGGATTTATTGGACCTACAGGTGTTAAAGGAGATACAGGTGCAAATACTGGATTTATTGGACCTACAGGAGTTATAGGCTCAACAGGACTACAAGGTTCAACAGGACTACAAGGTTCAACAGGACTAATAGGGCCAACAGGAGTTATAGGTTCAACAGGACTAATAGGGTCAACAGGAGTTATAGGTTCAACAGGAGTTATAGGTTCAACAGGAGTTATAGGTTCAACAGGACTAATAGGGTCAACAGGAGTTATAGGTTCAACAGGACTAATAGGGTCAACAGGAGTTATAGGAGTAACAGGAGTTCAAGGACTAAAAGGAGACACAGGTTCTAATACTGGATTTATTGGACCTACAGGTGTTAAAGGAGATACAGGTGCAAATACTGGATTTATTGGACCTACAGGTGTTATAGGTTCAACAGGAGTAAAAGGGTCAACAGGAGTTATAGGCTCAACAGGACTAATAGGGTCAACAGGAGTTATAGGCTCAACAGGACTAATAGGGTCAACAGGAGCTACAGGTCTAAGAGGATCCACAGGTGTTAACGGATCCACAGGAGTTATAGGAGATACAGGAAGTATTATATATAGTGGAACTAGTTATCGTCCTCTTACACAAATTGGTAGATTAAATGATTCTTATATAAATACAAAATCTGGATTTTTCTATAGATTTCAAGCTAATGGGGGTTATACAACATCAACTTTAACTACAACTCCAGCATTACCTCTTATAAATACATTTATGATATTTCAAGCTAATAATCCTAATAATTTTTATTCTGTACCACAAGACAAAACAAAAATTTACTATTATACAGATTTATATGGAAATTGTACTGGTAGTCTTTATTGGAATTGTACAGAATATATTAAATTTATTATCTGGGGTGTAACAGATCCTGATAATCCTAATGATTTATATGTTATGGGATTTGATAAAGATACTGCTAATTCCCAGGATAATAGTAGTGTAATTATAAAAATAGTAATAGATCCTAATAATCCTTCAGGACCCCCTTCTATTTCTGTAATTAAGAGAGATATATCTACACTTAGTACTAGTGGTGTTGTTAAAGATTACGGTGCTGCTGTAATTTATAATAGAATTATATATTTTACTTTTCCACAAGCTTCATCACTTAGTTCATATAATTTAGTTAATGATGTATATACACCATCTGCTGTAAATACACCTGTAGGTAGTCCTATATATTCAGACGGTACTGGAAACTTATACTTTCTTACTTCTAGAATAACTACTTCAGCTCATCAACTTTTATTACGTATTCTCAAACGGTATAATATAGCAACTGGAATAATTACAAATATTGCTGGAAATGGAGGAGCAACTGGTCATGCAGATGGTTTTGGAAGTGATGCTTTATTTAGCATGACAATTATGGCTATTATAGGAGATGGTAATGATAATATTTATATTGTAGATGGTGGCAATAGTTGTATTCGTAAAGTTGTAATTTCAACAGGTTTAGTAACAACAATTGTTGGTGGAGGTTTAACAGGTATACAAAGTGGTTTTATTGATGGTGTTGGTACATCTGCTTTATTTAATTTTGGTGTAAATGCTAATTCATTTGCTAGTTTTATTGTGTTTGATAATAATGGAAATTTACTTTTAAATTGTGATGGTAAAATTCGTAAATTAACTCCTAATTCAGGTAATGATTGGGCATATTCTTTTTCTATACTTGGAGCTACAGGAGTAACAGGGGCTACAGGAGTAACAGGGGCTACAGGAGTTATAGGAGCTACAGGAGTTAGAGGATCCACAGGAGTTATAGGAGCCACAGGTCTTGCAGGAGCCACAGGAGCTATAGGAGCCACAGGAGTTATAGGCTCAACAGGACTAATAGGGTCAACAGGAGTTATAGGCTCAACAGGACTAATAGGGTCAACAGGAGCTACAGGTCTAAGAGGATCCACAGGTGTTAACGGATCCACAGGAGTTATAGGAGATACAGGAAGTATTATATATAGTGGAACTAGTTATCGTCCTCTTACACAAATTGGTAGATTAAATGATTCTTATATAAATACAAAATCTGGATTTTTCTATAGATTTCAAGCTAATGGGGGTTATACAACATCAACTTTAACTACAACTCCAGCATTACCTCTTATAAATACATTTATGATATTTCAAGCTAATAATCCTAATAATTTTTATTCTGTACCACAAGACAAAACAAAAATTTACTATTATACAGATTTATATGGAAATTGTACTGGTAGTCTTTATTGGAATTGTACAGAATATATTAAATTTATTATCTGGGGTGTAACAGATCCTGATAATCCTAATGATTTATATGTTATGGGATTTGATAAAGATACTGCTAATTCCCAGGATAATAGTAGTGTAATTATAAAAATAGTAATAGATCCTAATAATCCTTCAGGACCCCCTTCTATTTCTGTAATTAAGAGAGATATATCTACACTTAGTACTAGTGGTGTTGTTAAAGATTACGGTGCTGCTGTAATTTATAATAGAATTATATATTTTACTTTTCCACAAGCTTCATCACTTAGTTCATATAATTTAGTTAATGATGTATATACACCATCTGCTGTAAATACACCTGTAGGTAGTCCTATATATTCAGACGGTACTGGAAACTTATACTTTCTTACTTCTAGAATAACTACTTCAGCTCATCAACTTTTATTACGTATTCTCAAACGGTATAATATAGCAACTGGAATAATTACAAATATTGCTGGAAATGGAGGAGCAACTGGTCATGCAGATGGTTTTGGAAGTGATGCTTTATTTAGCATGACAATTATGGCTATTATAGGAGATGGTAATGATAATATTTATATTGTAGATGGTGGCAATAGTTGTATTCGTAAAGTTGTAATTTCAACAGGTTTAGTAACAACAATTGTTGGTGGAGGTTTAACAGGTATACAAAGTGGTTTTATTGATGGTGTTGGTACATCTGCTTTATTTAATTTTGGTGTAAATGCTAATTCATTTGCTAGTTTTATTGTGTTTGATAATAATGGAAATTTACTTTTAAATTGTGATGGTAAAATTCGTAAATTAACTCCTAATTCAGGTAATGATTGGGCATATTCTTTTTCTATACTTGGAGCTACAGGAGTAACAGGGGCTACAGGAGTAACAGGGGCTACAGGAGTTATAGGAGCTACAGGAGTTAGAGGATCCACAGGAGTTATAGGAGCCACAGGTCTTGCAGGAGCCACAGGAGCTATAGGAGCCACAGGAGTTATAGGATCCACAGGTCTTGCAGGAGCCACAGGAGCTATAGGAGCCACAGGAGCTATAGGGGCTACAGGAGTTATAGGAGCTACAGGTCTTGCAGGAGCTAATGGTCTCAATGGATCCATAGGAGCTACAGGAGCTAATGGTCTCAATGGAGCTACAGGAGTTATAGGATTTATAGGATCCACAGGAGCTAATGGTCTCAATGGAGCTACAGGAGTTAATGGTCTCAATGGATCCACAGGAGTTATAGGAGCTACAGGAGTCTATGGTACAAAAATATATTCAGGTATTGGTTTCCCTGATAACTTAACACCAAATATTGGAGATTTTTATATTGATATTTTAAATTGTATCTTATATGGTCCCTATACTTAGTATAAATTCAAATTTTAGACTCATACACCAATCTTCTTTGGCCAAGAATCCATCGTAACTTCTAGAAGACACATAATGTTAGAAAGGGAATCCATCAGATTAGATACCTTGAATAGTACACTAGGAGTATTAGGAATATCAATCTGTACACCCTTGAACGGATCTTGATCATTTGCAATAATGCTCAGAAGAGAGCGTAGATACTTACGAAGATTATGTGCAGATACACGCTGTTCTGTACTAGAACGATCTTCAGAAAACCTCATAACAATATGATATTGAAGAAGAGACATATCGTTTGTTAGTGTATCCCATTCAGGGTTAATATAGACTACATCATCTTCATTCTGCTTAGAAAGATCACGCATAAAACGAATTACCATAATCGTGGACATTCTTAAACTTCAAACTCTAACTTAGAAAATAAGCTAGAATTTGGATCAATTTTTTTGAAAAATCTACTCAGGAACACAAACAGTAGGATCAGCCGACTCATAACTTTGCATAGGTAAGATACGATTACTAATTCCAAAGATATCATCTAACCTTCCTAGACCACACCCTCTCATAAACTTGTACCAAAGACTTGCCATATATCCACCGAGTAGTCCAGAAATAACTATGCCAAGACCAGTCTCACAACCTGTCGCATAACGTAGTATTACTGTAACTATACTAACAACACAAAGAAGAATCATACTTGACATACTCTGAGCCTTACGAGCTTCTGTAGCTGCCTTAGGAGCCTTACTATTTTCTTGCATATTATATAAGTTCTGTGCATTCATATATAAATATGTAAAAAAGAAGAAAATCATTGTTAGCCAATAGGAAGGAACTACATTCATAGTTATTGGAGGTAGCTTGGAACCAATAGAATAAATTGCACATGCTTCAGAACTTCCTTCAGGAAGTTTCCATAAGACAAAGGGAACTGTCAACCAAGAAGGTGTATTAGAAAACACTAGTTCCCATAGCATATTTAAACCAAGAGCTGAAGTAGGAGCAAGTACACATAATCCAATGAAGAAGAATAGAAAATTTATATTTCCTTGTATCATTCCAAGAATAAGAATTGCACCTCCAAGTATAACCGGAAGACCACGAAATCCTTGACTTAATAAATTTCTTGTTCCGCATACAAACGGACTGATGATGGAAGTCATCTGCCACTCTACTACTTATTCATGGGTTTTGCACATACATATAAAGGATGACCACCTTCGGCTTTATCAGCAAGTAAAGGAAGGCCTAAGAAGTTAATAGAATTTCTCCCAAATAAGTAGACATGAAGTAAGTATACAATTCCACCGAATATAGCACCAAGAGCAACGGAACCTAGTGCAGAAACAACCCCATCACATCCGTATGCAACTCTCCAGAATACATAACATAGTAACAAAATAGTTGAAAAGACCATGCTCAGGGGTATGCGTACTTTCCATTCAGCTTCTTTTTGACCAAGTTCTTTAAGTTCATCTCGAAAGTTAAGAATAGAAGCCATTGTATAAAATATTGTAGATGCTATAAATAAAATACTAGCACTCGGAAACTCTGTTTGTGGATATAAGTGTCCTAAGATACTAATTTGATAGGGGCTGGGTAGACCAGGAAGACACATATCAGAATCCACATTACCGCTGTTTTTTCCTACAGAACTAAGAACACTTGTTAAAAGCCAATCAAGTACAGCAAACTCTGTCATGGCAAATACAAGAATTCCAAGAGGAAAGTTTTGAGTCAAGAGTGCTAAAAATGATGTTCCCAAAAATAAGGAATCGGGTAAACTTCGCATAAATTCCGTCGGACCAGGATGAAGAAATCCTGTTAATTTTTGCATAAGTTCTGATGAAACACCTAAACCTTCTTTGATATATGAAGACATAGAGTGCTTCTCCTGTTTGAAGCATGGGTATTCCTTCGTATTATAAAACATTATGTGATACTGTACCGGGTTTAGTATTAAAGAAACTTCCAGAACGACCTAGTCACTTTTGGATTGATTTCAACTGTATGATTTATCATTGTATACGTCGTCCTGGTGCAACTTTGTATGCAGGAGATGATACACGGCTTCAATGGGAAAATGAAACGATTGAAGCCGTTTGTAAGTATGTAAAAGACTTGGTCAAGATAGTACAACCTACAATTCAAGTCTATATAGGTGTAGATGGTGTTGTACCTATGGCTAAGATACGACAACAACGTCTTCGTAGATTTAAGAGTTATTGGACAGCAGATGAAGAAGTTCGTATAGGTATACGACAAGCTTATGAGCCTCGTTGGGATACAAATGCAATTACACCTGGAACGGAATTTATGGAAAGACTTGGAAAGCGTCTCCATATGATGTCGGGACAAGATGTAAAGTGGATTATAAGTACTGCTGATGAACCGGGTGAAGGTGAACATAAACTCATTCATGAACTACGTAAGACTCAAACTGAAAATACTCATGTTATATATGGTCTTGATGCAGATTTAATTGTACTAGGTCTCTTACAATCTAGAGAAAAAATATGGTTATTTCGTGAAGCAGCCGATTCTAAACCTACACCTAGTCAACAACTAGGTAATAAGGCTTGTGGTGACATGGGTGAAAAAGAATATACATTTTTTAGTATAGATAAACTACGATCTTATATGTTTCAAGAACAAAACGACCCCTCTTATGAACTAGACTATTGTATGGGTATGTCACTCTTAGGAAATGACTTTTTACCGCATAGTATGTCAGTAAAACTAAAAGAAGGTGGTCATGACTTATTACTACACATGCTTTTAGATGTACGGTCCAAACTTAAGATGCCATTATTTTCCAATAATTCATGGAACAAAGAAGCTCTCCAAAGCTGTTTTGCCTACTTGGCATATAATGAAGAAGAATCTATTCAAGAATCAGTATCTCAAAAGATTAAACAGCGTCATCAAAGAACTCGTGGGACCACGTCGAAGGAACATGCACAAGATGAATGGAACAAGACTCCACTCAGATTATGCGATGATCTTGCACTAATGGAAACACCTACAACCTTAAAAGCTGACTGGAAAAGAATCTATTATGGACGTTATTTGAATATACATAGTCAAACTGATATTGACAACCTATGCTACGAATACTGCAAGGGACTTATATGGATTGGTAAATACTATATGGGTGAATCTGTAAACTTGTCTTGGCACTTCGCATGGTTTCTTCCTCCGCTATGGTCAGACCTAAGTAGTTGGCTCATAAAGAATCCTCTTCCTTCATCACCCATTAATGGTATCTTACTAAAGCCTCAAGAACAACTAGCTCTTGTACTTCCCTTTCAAAGTTTTTGGCTCGTTCGTGATCCTAAGTTACGCCAAATCCCTAAACACTTACCACAGTACTTTCCTAAATCATTTGAATTATTTACAGCTGGACATAAACAAATGTGGGAATGTGAAGCCATGATTCCTATACTCACACCTGAACGTCTGCGTCATGTAATAAATTCAACATCATAAACCAAGTGTAGGAAATGGGCCAAGTCCAGACTAGAATAGATTCAAGACATATTAACATATATAAGAAATTACTAGCAATACAAAATTCTCAAACACGTCTCCAAATGATTGATACACTTCTTGGAGATCAAGCTATTGTTCACTCGGCAAAAGTCACAGGTATCTATGGAACATTATTACAAGTTTCTGCAGCTATCCGACACGGACACCAACCTCCTTTACTACCAGGTGAACAACAATACCAACAACCCATACAACAACAACCCATACAGCAACAATCCATACAACAAAGACCCCACCCAATCCAAATGCAGATTGTACAACAAACACCCCAAAACTACCAACAAGATGCTTACCAGCGTGTATCCAAACCTAAACAAAAAGAAAAAGCTCTGTCATTCTTCACAGCTTGTCTCAAAGTTCTCAATATTCAAGAAGAAGTTGCTCTCACAGAAGAAGGTCTAAAACTCGCCTATAAAAAAGCCGCACTACGAGCACACCCTGATAAAGGCGGTTCAAAAGAAGCCTTTGATGCTGTTACCCGTGCTTATGCATACTTACAAGATATCTTACAGCTTGTCAAAGGCCGTAAAGAATCCTCCTCACAGCCAGTACAAGACCTACAATCTGTACAAACACAACGTTCTTCACAATCTGAAGAATGGAAAATGCCGAGTGAACCAGTAGTCCTTGATGCGAAAAATCTTAATCTTACAGCATTTAATAACTTATTTGAAAAAACTCGTATGCCAGATCCTGACGATGATGGATATGGTGATTGGCTCAAGGATGAAAAATCTGATAAAAAAGATAAACATAAAAAACTTAATTCAAGTAAGAAATTTAGTGATGAATTTAATCGTGAAGTCTTTAATAAAATGTTTGAAGAAGAACAACACGCCTATGGACGTAATGACTCTCAACTCATACAGTTCCAACATCCTCAAGAACTTATCCTAGCTCCAACTTCAGGTGTAGAACTCGGTCGTGATAGACCATCTGACTATACTGCTGCACCAAACGCAGATGTACAGTATACAGATCTACGTCAAGCCTATACAAAGGAAAACACTATTACAGAAAAAGTTCAAGGAATTCGTGTAGAACAAAGAGATTTTAATACATACCAAGCACAACGTGAACGAGCTCCTGATCGTTACTCAGAATCTGAACTAGCCTACTTACAACAATTTGATGCACAGCAAAAGTCAAAGGAAGAAGCAAGAAGAATTCGTGCAGCTCAAGAACAAGTTGGAGCAAGAGACTACTTTGAACGTATGAAACAGTTAGTTATTACCCATAAATAATAAATAATATATATTTATAATAAATGAGTGTTACACTTGAAAAACAAAAAGAGGATGACCTAACAACATCAGGAAGGATGCAGTGGACACCATCTATTGAACTTATGTTAGCAAAATGGTGTGATCAAGCAAAGGCTTTTGAATGGATGCATACAGAAGCATATTCTGAGTTTGAATCACGTGCACGTATTATAACAATTATTTCAAATGTACTCACTATAATAAGTGGTTTATCAAATGTTATTGCAGGAGGTATTATTATTAATGGATTTCAAATGGCATGGGCGTTTGGCTCCTTATCTATTATTGTAAGTATTACAAATATGCTTCAAGAAAAATTATCCTATACAACCCGTGCTACAGAACATAAACAGTATTCTATCATGTGGGGAACAATACGAAGAAAGATTGAAGAGGAAATTTATATCCCACCCGATGCTCGAAAAGAATGTAGGACATTTATGAAATATTTACGTCAAGATATTAATCAAGTATCTATTGATGGAAATGCCAAAATTCCATCAATAATAAAAAATAAATGTTATGAAAAATTTAGTAAGATACCTGATTTTAAATTACCAGATATATGTGGTGAATTAGAACATACACAAGTATATAGAGTATATAGTGAATTTAGTGAACTTAGTGAATCTAGTGAAACCAATTCAGCCCCTTTATTAAATAAATAAAAATAAAAATAATATCCTAAATGAATAACAGATGGACTCCCGTACAGTCTTAGTTTCTTTAGGAATATTAAGTGCCGCTGTTTTTGCAGCATCGATCTACAAAAAAAAGAAAGTAAAAGATACATATGAAGATCCTAATTTTATTCAATTAGGATTAAATACTCCTACGATTTGGATATTTATTAATGATAGTGAGGTAAATAGTCGTTGGTGGGCTGACTTTGGTGCTCGTTCTAGTCGTGTATATAATCTACCATTCTTAAATCTCTGTTACCAATCTATTGTTGCCGCAGCAACAACAAAGTATCACGTAGAAGTCATTGGAGGTCTAGCGGATGCTCAACGTCGTCTAGGCTACTTGCCTACTCCTATGCGTAATAAGAATATTCCTCTTCGTTCTGAAGAAATGACCTATCTAAAAGTTGCCTTCTTAGAAAAGTTTGGTGGACTCTGGATGAATCCTGCAACAATCTGTATTAAGTCTCTTCCTAATCTACCTAATGATAAGGTAGTACTCTTTGGTTCAGATCCTCTTGAAACTTATGCAGGTCCTCAAGGAACTATTCTACCAAATCAACATACTTTATGGTCTCCAAAACCGAAGCATCCTTTCTTCTCGACTTGGAAAAACTTACTTGAACCTCGTATTGAAAAACAACATGGTGGTCGTGAAATTCGCAATGATAGTCGCTGGGATGCATTATTTTCTGGAAGTAGTCGAAATGACATAACGATCATGCCGAATGCTGAACTTACACGTAAATCAAATGGTCGTAAGATTGAACTAGAAGACTTACTAGCTGCTGGAACAGAAGGTGATCTACCGTTTACGATTCATCCTGAAACTTTATATATACCCTTTCCTTGGCCTGAACTCTTAGAACGCAGAATGTTTGGATGGTTTTTACGTATGAGTGAAGAGCAGATTAAAGAAAGTGATCTAGCCGTCACATATTTATTTAGACTTGCAAACAAGTAAGTTATGATCTTGTATATATTGTTTTACTTTTTCCATATCATGTTCATGATATAATCCTAAGTTGAAGTTTAGACCATTATGAGAAATCAACTGCCACTGCACTTTTCAATGTCCCAGAAGCTCGTTCAATTGTATATAATATGGCCTTTTTTCTGTTCCGTGTTGTTTCAATAGTTGTAATCATATATCCATAACAAGAAAGTATATGACGCAAGATTGTAATCCATCGTAGTGCAGTTGTATATTCTAAAAACTCTTTTGCCTTGCAAGGTAAATAATACGGCTCTAGTATAATTGCACACATCACAAATTGTTCATCATATAAATCTTGTTTTTGAAATGTACAGGGAAATTCAGTAGGAATATGTAGTAATGTTAAAACTTCTAATACAACCTTCCATGGTGGAGGCTGAGAAAATATCTTCATCTTATTTATACTTAGTTCTAAAGATTTAGACTACTAATACTAAGATTTTTGTAATAGTCCAACATCTTTTGCACATGATAAGATATCTAAGAAACTACAGCGACTTTGGGCATGGTAGGACCAACCTGTTACAAGAAACATGTATAATCTTTCTTGTGACTTTGAAGGTAGGACAAAGTATAAATCAGCGGTTTGTTGAATTGCGTATAAGATATCTTCAAAACTAGTACCATTTTGCCATAAAATACCAATTTGTTTATATAAATCATCAGGATTATTATAGGCAATGGACTTTAATAAAGGAATAAATTTATCATAATCATGAGTAGAGCATATATCCTTTGCGTCTTTTACGCTCGGATTTTCAGGAGAAATCCATTGAAGAGTTTGTGACATTTTTTTAAATTCTGCTACACTAGAAAGACTCGCTGCACCGAGCCATGCCTTTACTCGTTCATCATTAATATTATAATTCTGACGTTCTAGAAGAGTATCAATGCATGACATTATTGATACAGGAATAAATCGTACAGGTTGGCAACGACTTTGTAATGCATTAATTAAACATTCTGAACTATTAGCAATAAATAAGAAACATGTTAAATGGGCATATTGTTCAATAGGTCTTCTTAAAGCTTGTTGACTTACTTCAGGTAGTGTATCAGCATCATCAATAAGAACCCAACGAACAATCGATGTTTTTTTAGGAACGCCACGAGTAAAATCAGATAGTTTTTGACGTACAGTATGAATGCCACGATCTTGATCAGCAGTTAGACATAGAAAAAAATCAGGATCACGGGGACTAATTTTATGTAACTTGGCATACGAATCGAGAAAGTCAAATGCTAGAGTAGTCTTGCCAAGACCATGGTGACCATACATGAATAAGTGGGTAGGACTTTTTAAGGCACGATTGCAGATTTCCACAACCTCATTTTGACATATGATAGAAGTTTCCATTTAGTATACATAGAGTCTTATTCTTTAGGATGTACATGCTCATAACTATCTAAACGTTATGTACATTCTTAGATACAGATGTCAAAAGACCTTTATAGTATTCTAGGACTTTCTCGTGGAGCCGATTCTGGTGAAATTCGTAGACAGTATCTCAAGTTAAGTCGTCAATTCCACCCTGATAAGGTATCAAGTGACCAAAAAGAATCTGCAGAAGCAAGATTCAAAGGTATTTCTGAGGCTTATGAAATCTTAAGTGATGATCAAAAACGCTCTTTTTACGACCAAACAGGACAAGTACCTGGTGAAAATCCTCAGAATAATGGAATGCCAGGTGGAATGCCTTTTCCGTTCAATATGAATGAAATGTTTGGTATGTTTGGTCGTGGAGGAATGGGTGGTGGCTACCAACAACAAAGAGGACGTAGACCTGGAAAGGCTTCTACACGAAAGACACAAATTCCTTTAACTCTAAAAGATTTATACTATGGTCGTACACTACAAATTAACTTGGAAAGACAACGTTTTTGTCCAGATTGTAAGGGTGAAGGAGCTACAAATACCCGTAGTTGCAATGATTGTAATGGACAAGGTATGAAACGCCAAGTTGTACAAATGGGTCCTATTGTAATGGAGAATATGGCTCCATGTAACTCTTGTGCTGGTCGAGGAAAGACTCGTGGAGATTCATGTAGGGGATGTTCAGGTTCTAAGTTTATTCGTCAAGATAAGAGCCTACAACTCAACATTCAAAAAGGAATGAAGGCGGGTGATGTAATTACGTTTCCTGGTGAAAGTAGTCATATAGATGAATTTGAAGAAGCAGGTGATGTGATTGTAGAAATTCAAGCGGCAGATGAAGATAATTCGTGGGTACGTGAAGGACCGATTTTAAAATCTAAACGTATCATTACACTTGGTCAAAGTCTTTGTGGAACAAAGGTCAGTTTTATGGACCATCCTGGATATCCTGATGGTATTTTGCTCGATATTCCTATAGGAATTCAAAATACAGAAACTCTAGTATTTAATGGACTAGGTATGCCGATTGATAATGAACGATTTGGTGAGCTTCATTTAACAATTATTGTAAAGGCAACAAAGTCTGAATTAGAAGTTCTAAAAAATAACTTACAGTATTTTCAAGGACTATTTACAAATCCAGATGGACCTTCAGGTGATAAGCTAACCAAATTTAGTGCTCATAGAATGCACTAGTTTACTTGGGTGTCATAGAACTAGGATTGGCCGCATCTTTCCATTCAGGATGTAGACCAGCTTGAGCTACCATGTTCGGAGGTATAAGCATCTTATATGATTCACCAATATTCATAGGTGTATCTACATCTAAATTGTAACCACCACCACCCCAACGAACAAAGTCACCACCGTATTGCTTGCGACTCTTGCGATTCTTGCGATTCTTGCGGCTATTGCGGCTGCTTTTATGATTCTTACGACTCTTGCGACCCTTACGACTCTTACGACCCTTACGACTCTTGCGACCCTTACGACTCTTCCGATCTCTACGACCACCTTGTTGACCAGGATCCTTTAATCCCGCAATTTCACGATACGCTTGTAATGTAGGATTAATACGAGCAGATGCACTTAGTTCAGCGGGTAGTGTTGAAGCAACTACGGAAGCCGGGTAAGGACTCATTCCACCATGTTGACCACTATGGTATCTTTCAAAGTCTTCACCTTGAGCTAGACTTTGTCGCATAGGTCCAGGATTAGAATAATTTACAGGAGCTTGACCACCTCGCATACGTCTACGAGTACGTCTATGACTACGTCTTTGTGATTTACGAGACTTGGCCATTTCTAAAAGAGGTGTATAAAAAATCGCACATACTAATTAGAAACATGGAACCTCAATGGATGAAGAAGATAAGTAGTAATACGATATGCAATACCTACTATGTAATCTACTGGATCTATCTTGCCGTTGCTGTACTTGCGTTTGTTGGAACAATAGGAATCTTAGTAAGTTACAAACTCCCTAGGGGTTTATCAGTAGGCATCGGTTTTCAAGGTCTTCTAACTGCATCCATTGCCGCAACCCTTGCTCTTTTCCAGTACTTAGTTTGCTCCCGTGCTCTTCTTGGAGGTTCTCAATCTCCGAATAATGAGTAACCAATTCCTCAATGGTATTATCTTTATAAGAAACTGTAAACACTTTCTTACCAAGATTACATAAACGATATGCAATTTTCTGATTTGCTTCACTACGTTTATTTAAGAAGATAATAAAATGCGTAGATTCTTTCTGAATTCGTGAATCGCGAAATAATTTTGCTCGTTTCAAGTGACGACGCCAATCTGCTTCATAGACAGTAAGAGGTATTTTCAATGACTCAGCCCAGTCAGATAGAAAGATACTACTCGAACCTTCAGAAGGTAGAATACACTTATCAGGTAGTCTACCTAACTCTCCAATGATAGGTATAAGTACTTCTTCTATAACTTTCTGTTGTATCAAGTCATTTCTACAACCAAGGACTCCTAAATACAAAGGAATACCTTTTTCAATAACTTCTTCATCTGTAAAGTCGTTCATTTTTACATAAAAATATAAAAACCATGCTTCAAATTTATTCAAATCAGTATTTTCATTGAAGAAAGTAGCATCCTTGGTTTTTTGTATCTGTTTAATCATTTTTCTTTTTTTCTTTCATTATTATTAAATGATAAACAATATGGTTTATTTAAACTATTATTTCTATATCTAATTAATAATGGGGCAAGAACGTTTTTTTGATAAAGCTCCTTCTATCGGGTGGTTTACATGGATACAACGAAGACTTCTTCCTTTCTCAAAACCTATGAAACAAATCCTTCACACACCTCAAAAGATATCCAAGTCATGCCTAGACAATGTTCCGAAAAAAGCCACAATAAATCATGCACAAGAATATTCAGATTTCTTATATACTCACTATACTGGTCGTGTAAAACTTCGCATACCGCCACAAATCTTTGAAACATTTTTACAAACAACCTTAATTGGAGCAGAACTACGTGACCATGATGGACAGTTAATAGGTGTTGTTTTTAGTTGGTATACTGGTCAACTATTTATAGATTCAAACTACACTAAGACAGGACTTATTACATGGCTATGTGTACATAGTTCATGGCGTAAAAAAGGTATTGCGGACTGTCTTTTATTTGCAATTGAACTATTTACAAAAGAACGACCTATACACTTTTTCCGTAATGATGGTTGGCTAAAAAGTCCACTACCACCACTATATACTCAAACAAATATTTACAGAAAGTCAAACTTATATGTATCTCCAGTAAAAATACATAAAATTCCAATTGAAGATTGTATTCAAACTATACGTGCCGCATGGTTAGAACAAAATCCAAATGGTCTTATCTTGTATGAAAAGGATGTATACTCACTTGTTGAAGTATGGAAATATAAATCAAATATTCTCATAATTCAGCCGACCTTTGAAATTGAGGACGCTAAAAAACATTGGTGTGAAATCTTATTCTGGGTTGGAACAAAAACCTTGTATGAAACCGCAATTAATCTTGAAGTTATGATAGATGCTCTTCCATATGACTTTATTGAAGCTCCTAAAGCAATGCCTCATATAGAGTTAAATTGGAAACATGGAGGACAGACATCATGGACAACCTATGGTCTTGATCCTGGAAGTCCTGTTACACGACCTATACTTTCCTTACTAGCATCTTAAGAATCTTATACTGATTATGAAATGTTCGGCGGTCTAAGAATCCTAACCCACCACCGTATACTTTGACGATAGAACTTCCTGCACACCTTTCTGATATAATTCTTCACAGCCCTTGTAATACTCTACAAGTATATCACGTGCAGCCTTACTGATCTTTGCAAGTTCATCAAGACCTCCTTGTAAAATACGAGGATGGATTTCAACATAACTACCTATTACTCCACTTCCAGGATCACGAGTTTTCTTAATAACAAATAGTGTTTCTTTAAAAAACCCTATTACCTTTTTACTATGTTCTAATTGTTTTGTAAATAATTGCTGTACAACTACGATTACTTTCTGAATGGCATTAGGATCTTGAATACGTAGATAGTGTTTAATAGCATTAGGAGCACAATTCGGATCCTTTGCTAATACAGAATCAATAGAAGTAAATCTTGCTGCTGCAGCCCCTGAACTTCCAAAGAGTCCAGTCATGGTGGATAAAAAATTTGCATAATCAGGGTCAACCTTATCAAATAATACTTCTTCCTTGGGTCCAATATGCGGATTGACATAGTAGAGTTGATCAAGGGCTTTTATTCCAGGAACACTACTAATCGCCTTTTTTGACTCAGGAACAGAAATAGGCAGGGCATCAAATCGTGTTGTACAGATACCAGATGTCGATTCATTAGGACGAGGTTGATACAAGGAGTTTGCATCTAAAAGCTGTAAGGCACGAGCTACACAGAATGATGTTGCCTTGTATCCCACCATACCTTTCAAGGTTTGGATAATATATTGATTGACTAATCCACGAGGTACACCTACATCTGTTTGTGCAATAGCACCACTTTCTACAACCCTTCCTTTTGCCTTTTCAGGATGTAAGACATAGTCACGAACACGACGTACCACTTTTGCCATCTCATCTTCTAGTGATTCTATAAGGTTTCTTCCTTCACGATACCAAGTTTTTTTTCCGTCTATTGAACTTACTTTAAACTCTGATGTTAATGTTTTTACAGCTGCATTTGCAACGCTTAGAACTGAGCTATCAACAGAAGCATCTACAAACTTAAAGTTTCGCAACTTAACCACCATTAAATGACTTGAGTCCGTTTTGCGAACAGGATCTGATAGTTCAAGAGTAGAAAATACTGTTCCACCATCAATTTCAAGATATAAGTTTCTAGAATCTGTACGATTAGGAAATAGACGAACTTCAGAATCTATAAATTGAAAACCCTTTCTATCAGGTTCTCCATTTATAGAATACATTTCAGGATCATTGAGTAGGTCTTTGATAGATAAAAACTTTCTCATTATACCACTTCCAGCAAAGTGACTAGAATCGGCACCACCTAACATTGCTCCACGAGCACCAGGAATACGATGACCAGGACCTTCAGGAGCACCTGGCTGGTATCTAAGTACCCCAAGTACTGCACCAGCTGAAGGATCATCAATGACTGTCATAGCAAGAGCACCAAAGATTTGGAAAATGCGAATATAAAAATAGGCAATAATTAGACATAGCTGACGACTTTCAGCGGTTTGTGCACGAAGAGTATCTACCTTTTGGAAAAAAACTACACCTGAATCATGATCGCGCTTAGGGCGTATGCGTAGGTCATCAAAGATTTTTCCAATAGAATCCGCCATTAAAAAAACAAAACTGCTGCATGTTTGTGACTTGGATAGTTTCATGAAATCTTCGGGTGTTAACTTTGTAATCATAACTTGAAATAACTTACTTACAAAGTCACGACTACTCTGTGTACTTTGTAAAAGTTGTTCACGAGTAACTGGTCTAGTTGTACTAACTGTACCACCCATCCTAATAATCACGTATCTAAAATAGTTTGTAGTCTGCGTAGACATTTTTGAAGTGTCGCAAGACTTACATCACAAGAAGCGGCAATTTTTGCAAGTGGTATATCACCCTTCTTTGCTTTTTCGCAGACATAAGCGACAATTCCAGCAGCAAGTGAAGGCGGAGTATTTTCAGGACTCATATCTTGACTTTCTGCCTTTTCAGCAAGTTCTTGAGCTTCAAGAAGAAACTTGTGATATTCAGCACGGCTAATAGGAAGTTTGCTTAGTGGAACCGTAACATAGTCAATAGCACGGGTGCTAGTTAAGTTACTAGGTGTCCAATTATTATTTAATAAACCTTTTTGAGTCGCTTGTGCAAGAACTTCTTGAAAGAACTTGAATGCCTTTGTAAAAGTATGATGAGCTAGACTAAACATAGCACCGATCTCTTGAGGCTTTCGGGGTGAACCAGCACGTTTAAGAGAAGTGTAGACACAACTTGCTAAGAGACTATCTCTTGAAAGACCACGACGATCACATAATCCATTGAGTTTTACATAGAGTTCCTTTGCATCTTCAACTACAGATAGACTTAGACCATGGTTTGTTGCTGCTAGACTCAAACGATCAAATGCACCAAGTAATGCACGTTCCTTATACGGAAGCATGTTCCATTGATGATAGCGACGAACCTTTCCCATATGCTGGGAATTTCCTTTGGGTAAGATAACAGTGCCGAGTGAACTTTCAGGAAGACGAGGATCGGAAGGTGCACCAATACGACTAGGATCTCCACCACCACGATCTTCAATACCGAAGTATCTATATTCGGCAGAAGAGTCGATATGACGAGCTAGTACTTCTCCACAATCTATACATAGAATCGTATCACTTTGAAGTAACTTATCTTCACCTGCATTGCACTTTGTACAGGATTTGAAAGTCTTTTTTTCTTCACTAAGGGTTGACATGTATTTGAATTCATCACAGAGTAGGTCTAGGAACTGGTCTTCGGGTTTTTTTATTTGAATTTGAGCTTGATGGAGTGTAAAGAATTCATTATCCATACTCCTAGCATATAATAATGGAGTCAACATCTGAACGATCAATTTTATTCAAACCAGATGCAATAGCCTTACTTGTAAATGAAAATGCCCTTGATGATCTTAAAATCTTCCTATACACGCTACAGCTATGGAATACTAGTCTTCCCACCTTGTATATATATTGTACTGAGTCGGTAAAACAAACTCTACAATCATTTAACTATGAAGGATTAATCCATACATCAACCAAACAACTCGAAATCTACAAGAATCTTACACGGAAAGAAATGGAACTAAGACCAAGTCGGAAGAAGCTATCGAACTTATTTCATGATTTTACATTAGAAAAAACTAATCTTATGAAGTGGGCTATAGAAGAACATAAGAAGGGTGTCTTATTTTGTGATGCGGACATACTATGGCTAGGTCCACTTCCAGAAATACCAGAAAATACTGAACTTGCCTTAAGTCCCCATGAAATAGAACAAAGGGACGAAGCTCGTTTTGGAAAGTATAATGCTGGATTCTTATATATACAGAGTAAAGAGATAGTAGAAATATGGTATAATGAAACCTTGGTAAGTAAGTTCTTTGAACAACTGGCTCTAGACCAACTAGCAAATTATATTGAACCCTATATATTTGGAAGGCATATTAACTATGGTTGGTGGCGTATGTTTCAAGCTCCTGTATCGTATACTGAGCGAAAAGCTGAATGGTCTGCAAATAATAGTCTACAACTTACAGTAAAAAATATTCCTGTAGTTTGTATTCATACTCATTGGAAAACAAATGATTTTATGACAAAGACATTTAATACATTTATTGAAAATATATTGAACCTAGTAAGAAAAAATCCCAAGGTACAACAACTACTCACTTACCTAAAAAATTGATAGTAAATAGTCTTATATAGTAATTATAATATATTTCGAAATGTACTATCCAAAGCTTGTAAATATTCAAGCCGCCGTAAAACGTTTAGAATCTATTTGTAAAATAACTCCTCTTCAATTCAATCAAGAATTATCAACACGCCATCATGCAAACATATTCTTAAAACGTGAAGATCTAGGACCTGTTCGTTCCTACAAACTTCGCGGTGCTTATAATAAGATTGCATCACTACAATCTAACTCAGTAGTTACATGTTCGGCAGGAAACCATGCTCAAGGAGTTGCCTATACTTGTAATAATCTTTCTATCCAAGGTGATATTTTCATGCCGATTATTACAACTCAGCAAAAGATTCAAAAAGTAAAACAATTTGGTGGAAAATATGTAAATATCTTTCTGCAAGGTGCCAATCTAGAAGAATCCTTTCGACACGCAAAGAAACATGCATTGGAGCAGAAGAAAGAATTTGTCCATCCTTTTGATGATGAAAAAGTTATTGAAGGTCAAGCAACAGTAGGTGTAGAAATCTTTTCACAAATGAATCAACTTCCTATTGACTATCTTTTCCTACCAGTTGGTGGTGGTGGACTATCAGCAGGTGTTTCCTCTTATATTAAAGAAGTTTCACCGATTACAAAGATTATTGGTGTAGAACCATTTGGTGCTCCATCTATGTATGGAGCATTAAAGGCAAATCAACCTATAAAATTAGAATCTATTAATAACTTTGTAGATGGTGCAGCAATCAGCCAAGTAGGTGACTTGAACTTTCCGATTTGTAAAAAGAATCTAGATGATATGTTTCTTATTAATGAAGGTCATGTATGCTCGAAAATTATTCAAATGTACAATGATAATGGCTTTATTATTGAACCAGCTGGTGTACTCTCATTGTGTGCTCTTGATAATAATTCTGAAATCAAAGGAAAAAACATCGTCTGTATTATTTCAGGAGGAAACTCGGATGTATTTCGTATGCCAGATATCTTAGAACAATCACTAGTCTATGAGGGTCTGAAACACTACTTTAAGATTGACTTTGCTCAACGTGCAGGATCACTCAAAACATTTATTCTAAAAGTCCTTGCACCAAGTGATGATATTATCTACTTTCGTTATACACGATCTATCAATAAAGAAACAGCTCCAGTTGTAATTGGTCTTCAAGTACGAACCAAGGATGATATTAATCGTATTATGGCTAATATGGAATCGAATAATTTCAGATTTAAAAAGCTAGATGGATTAGGTGAAGAATAAGATGACAACGATTGCTAACGCAATGATTCTTATACTCGTTGTATCATTAATTGAAGCGGTTGGTCTTACTACCTTACGAATGAAAACAAATTTTTCCATCCCAGTAGCTTCGTTAATTTATGCAATCATAGTTATTCCTTTACTCTATTTATCTCTCAAATATGAAGGGATTGGCATGGTAAACTTTATTTGGAATGTGTTTAGTACTCTACTCATGTTTACGATTGGAGTTTATCTATTCAATGAAAAGCTACATAACTTACAAATTATAGGAGTTCTACTATCATTATTAGGCTTATTCTTAATTTTAATTACTCCCGAATAAGTAGGGATTATGTTAGGTTCAGCACCTCCACTATTACCAAAGTCAAAAACATCTATCTATGGTGGTGCAAGTGGTGGAACTGAAAAACGAGGTGAAATTCTACCGAGTAAAATACCTGAAGATACAGGATTTATACTACCTACCTATGATTTTACAGGAAATCTTCCTACACCGAAACAAATTGGTGTAAAAAATGGTGGTAGTCTAGGCGATGTTGCGAATGCTGCCAAGGGTATTGTATACTATACAGACGTCATTGGTTTTGGTGAAAGTTCGAGCTTTATGACAAGAGGTATGCCGTTCCAACACTTGGGAATAAACTTTTTTATGAAGACTGGTCTTAGTTGCAGTAATGGTGCAGATATGTGGTCCTACTTTGAAGGTATTCCGAAAGGAAATGCACTCGGTAAATCGGTCCAGAAAGCAATGAAAGAAATGGGTATGCCCGCTCTAAGAGGTCTTGCACCAGGAATTATTGAAGACTCACAAGCTGCCTTAGATATTCGCCCCATGATCAATGCTGGCTTTGGCTCGGTATATCCTGTTTGTGTAAAACAAAGTCTTCCTGTAGGAAGTGAAGCTGGTCATATACAAGATCCAAATACTGGCGATGTTTGGGTACAAGGTCCGGTTGAATATAAAAATGGACGCCCACACCAAACTCGCTGGGTGCAACAACTTGATAAAAAAGGAAATCCTGTCTTTGTAGACCGTACTACATTTGACACCACGCCAAAAACCATGAAACCTGATGGCACTCCTTCTAGCTCAGTAAAAGAAGGTTTTGAGGCCGTTTCAAAAAAATCAAGTCTTGTACTAGCCCTTGTATTTTTATGTGGGGCTGCGGCGATCTTGTGCAGGAAACGTAGCTAATGTTCTATTCTTCATCAGAGTCAGGAACGGATACTTCAATACCCTGACCATCCCAACGACCGACGTAAGGTCCTTTTTTCTTATCAGAAATATACTCATATATCTTCTCGCGATCTTCATCACGCCAAAACTTCTTGGAGTCATGTATAAACGGACGAAGAACTATACGAACTATATCATGTACTTCGAGTGGTTCATCCATCGTTTCAACCATTTTCTCAGCATCAAGTTCAGTCACAACATTTTTCGTTTCAGGAATGATTTCTTGAATACTAACTTTCTTAGGGGGCCGACCACGTTTCTTCTTAGTTTCACCTGTAGCAGTAGTAGTAGCAGTAGTAGTAGCAGTAGTACCAGGAGTAACAGGAGTAGCAGAAATACTAGGACTACTTGTTGAAGAAGCTTGACTTTGTAGACTTACTGATGACATTTTCTTTGTTAGACTTTCTAGACTAACCTTAGCAACACGCCCACCACTACGTGCTTTCTTCTGAGCATCCATAGCCTTCTCTAAAACATCTAGTGCAGGTTCTCCATAAGTCCTTACAGCTTTCAAATACCATACAGTACCATAAATATGACTTTTTTCAACATAGGGTCCATTTACAAGACCGTGATCGGACTTTTTTCCTTTGCAAGAATCACATATATCTCCCTCACATCCATTTCCACAAGCACTTTCTCCATAAAAGTAATGTTTTCCATCTGGAAAAGGAAGTTTTAATGAAGCCTTTGTTAAACGATTTAAGCAGGGCATAGTATATAATATTATATAAAATATTGTACAAAAATATTTTACCAAAGCCATTTCAAATTTTTATGATGAAGGTGCCATGAGTGCCTCCCAAGATACAGGAAAGTGCTTGACTAGCTGTGCACTAATTGCGTCGGCATACAGCTGAATTTCTTTCTGAGCATGAGGGTCAAGACGTAGTTTGCACAACCGAGCATAGGCAGAAAGAGAACCGGTCTCAATAAACTCGGTATACATCGTCTGTGGAAGAACAAGTCGTGCCATCTCAGGAGCTACACCAGAATCAAGGAGTGATTGATAGCATCCTACTGAGTTAGAAAGACATTCCTCGAGTACTTTCGTAACACTTTCATTTTCCTCAATGGTATTTTCCTTAGAACCTTGTTTTAGATTCTTATCACGCTCACGAAGTTCCTTAGGAATATAGATTTCAGGAGGCGTATCTACGTAGCGACGAGATACTTCATTACGAGCAAAACCTACTGTGTGGCGAAACCATTCACGAGCAATGAAGATGGGCATCTTGAGTCGCATACGAATTTGAGGATGAAAGAAGGGGCTAATGTGATTATGCTTCGCTAGGTATTTGATGAGCTTGGAATCACGCTCTTCAAATAGTGTACTTTCTTTGGAAAACGAAACACGTGCGGCATTGACAACTGTTAGATCACTACCCATGACTTCAAGAACTTCGGCATTGCTTTTACCGTCTTGTAGAGGATCCATTTATGGCTTTGTAATTCTACGTCCACAATTGTCAATTTTTTGATTAGTGTAAAATTGATTATATATAAATTAATTCTATAAGCATAGATAATTATTATGTCTCAAGAAGTAGAAGATGATATTCAAAAAGAAATTTCTACTAGTATCAAAAACTTAGATGCCCAAATTTACAAACAAATCAAAGAGGAAAAAGAATCTATGAAGTATCTTATTAATAAATTATGTAATCAAATATTAGAATTGAAAGAAGAAATAAAGATTAATGAGGTAAAAAATAAAAATTATATAAATATGATTGTAATTATCTTTGTAACTATATTTGCTTTATTTTATAAATCTCTTAAATAATGCCTACCACCGCTTTGAACAATGTGGGCTGTGACCACCTTCACAATAGTCTTCTTGCTTGAACCCTGGTTCCTGCTTACAACACAGGGCGTCATGATGATCTTTTGCTGCAGGTTCTTTTTGCCCATTTGTAGGATTTATGTAGACTGAGCAATACTTCTTTCCACAAGTCCAACACCAAGTTCTACCACATCCTTGGCCTATGTGAAATTTGTTTTTGAAATCGAGGCCACATGCAAATACATAGGCACATGCAGCATCTTTTAGACACCAGCGTTGACACCAGGGACAGGTCTTCGCATCATTGGAACCAGATTCTGACATTCTATTATTTGTATTGATACTAATAATTTTCTCAATGCTGAACTGTCCAATCATACACATTATTTCCAAGATTTAGTTCACTAGGTCGACGTGCATGAACTAGGAAGGTTGAATCAATAGTTTTTTTTGTATCTTCTACAAATACATCTTGTTCAGCATCTTTTACAGATAACATATTTGCCAGTGGATAGGTCAATTGTAGCCAACGTACATCTTGAGGAACTTCATCAGACTCTATAATAACTGGCTTAGGAAATCCATTAAACTCTGTACTAGTAGCGGTCGTATATGCTCCCATATTCGGAATATAGAGCCAATCACCAACATTCATAGTTTCCATAGAAATACTGTTGGCAATCCAATCTAAGCTATCACACGTTCGTCCAAATAAGATAGCCTTTGTCTTCTTAGCATTGCCATTAGAATATAGCAAACCCATAGAAGGTTTCGCATGATCGTATGGAATGCACGAAAACTGGCCATAGATACTTTCGTCGAGTGTATACCTCCAACCATTTCCATAAGGCTTTTTTCCAATGACTCGAACGTATAAGGAATACAAAGGAGCAGCAAAGAATCGTCCAGGTTCAGCAATCACCTTTTCTGCAGAACAATACGCCAAAGCCTTACGACTTTGGTAGGCTTGGTCACCGAATAGTTTGGGATGATGCGACCAACCACCACCAATATCAAGTACATTCATTACTTTCTTAGTAAACATCGTATTCCAAATATTGCTGGAATGAATAATCGCGTTGTAAAATGCCTCTGGACGTTCACTTCCAGAGCCAATGTGGAAACTGAGTCCAACAATGGGCATCTGAAAGTCTTTTGCAGCACGAGTAATTTCCTTTGTTATTTCTGAACAAGCACCAAACTTTGCGGCAAAAGGGCTAGTGCTACCCTTATCATCTACACGCAAACGAATGATGAGTTCAGGAGTATATTCTTCTTTTTTCATTTTTTCTAGTTCTTCAACTGAATCAACTGTTACCCAAGACACGCCATAATCTTTCGCTACTTGAATATCTCGCTGTGTCTTGCAAGGATTTGCAAATAGGATTTCTTTCTGAAGTGGACCATTATACATTTTAGAAACAAGATCCATTTCTTGTGAACTAGCACAATCAAACCCAGCACCATGTTTATGTAACCATTGTAAAAGGTTTCTGTCAGTATTACACTTTACAGCGTAATAGGGTTTGACAGAAGAAAGATTTTGACTCCACAATGACCATTGTCGGAGGAAACGTTGGTGAGAAACAGTGTAAAACGAGCCCATAGGCGAAGAGAGGATTTTCTGTAAGTTTTTCAGTGGGAACTTAATACTTGTACTATAGAAAAAATATTTAAGTGCTGTTATTCAATTTTTACGAATGTTTAATAATCACCCAAATAATCGTTCCAAGTAGACCTAGAAGAAGAATCCATGCTATTAAAATTAAACATGTATTTGCAAACTCTCGAAAACATATGAGATAGTTCATGTAGTTTGGTAGTTTAGGTTCTGTAATTTCACTATTTTGTTGTTGGTATCGAATAGGATTGGCATGAACAACAGTACGATCATTAGTGTTCATTTTTTAACTGTAAGTAATTTTTCCATATACGTCCAATTTTTTAGTCGACAACTACCATTTCTAATAATAAACTCATTTCACGGCCTTGAGTATTAATAAGATTATAAAATACATCTCGTAAACTAATATTAATTGTACGAATACGACTCAAGGATGCAGGTGATGAAACAATAGTTGTATCAAAAGTTTCTTTATTTAAATATTTAACAAATGGGACAGGGGGTAGTTGAGAATTTACTTGGGCAAAATTATAAGAATTTATTTCATCATTATAAATAATTACACTCGGTTCTTTACGACCACTTCCACGAAAAACATTTCGTAAGTCTTGTGTACTATCAAAATTAAAATACAAGTAGGAACGTTCAAGACAGTACCATAAGTTAGGTAAACGTGCTGAAGTTATAATTCCAGCTGAAGAAATATAATCAGCATTGCCAAATCCTAGTATACGTGCAGGACATCCAATTTGTAAAAGACTCTTTGTAGTACGTTCAAAAGTATCATGAAATTCTCCTGAAAGAAACAATAAGAAAAATGGTATTGATGTATTATTCGAAACAATTGTTAATTGTCCTGTAGGATTAATCTGAGATACGGTATATCTAGAAGCACCTACAGCTGTATTTAAAAGTCCTGAAAGTACTGGCATAAGAGTAGTAATTGTATAGAATCCAACTGGTATTGTAATAGTATATTGTGTATTTATCTCTTGAAATATAAATTTATTCCATGTAGTATCAATATTAATGTAAGGAATTGGTATTGTTCCACCAATAAGACGAACTTCTCGTATTTCTTTCACAGGATAGGGTAGTATCCATTCGAAATTTGAAGAATATGGATATTTTAAATAATCTCGGTCAATACTATTCACTTCCATACGAATTGTACGACTTGATCGTTTACTACTTACGACAAGTGCTGAACCACTTCCAGAATTTAAAAATGATGAAGGATCTAATCTATTTACAATTGGTCCATTAACTAATGGATTCGGGGTAAGCATTCTATTTGCTCTGTTGAGAAACTGTATTCCCTTTTGAACTTGTTATCTTCTTCCAAGCTTGATATCCATGACTCTTTTCCATAAAGTAGCTTGAACCCAATTCTTGAATTGCCATTATATGCACAGCTCTTTCTTGAGGACTACACCATGCTAGAAATTCTTCAGAATCCGATGGTAGTGGATGAGGCGGAAGTACTTGTCGTTGCATTAAAACGAGTTTACAATGAAACATACAAAGTTATATATCAATTTTTATGTTATAGGAATAGGAATGAGCCTAGAATCTATGATAGAAACTTTACAAAAAAAAGGCCGTTCTTTAGAATCATTTATTAAAGGAGATATTATTCATGTTTCCAATAAAATGGTAAAAAACTACTCATATACACTACAAGAAAATCCTGGAACAAACTTTGATCCTGAATTTAGTCCGTATTTTACACCTGGACAAATGTTACGTCTAGGTGTATTTGAAGGAAAATATTTAAATGATTGTTTAGAAGAATTTCCTCAAGAATGGTTTCTTGATGCAATCGCAATGGACAAGCTTCGTCCAGAATCTCCCGATGTACAAATAAATTTGTTTAAAATCCATAGTCGTCTTCCACTTCAAGAATGGCAAAAATCTGGCTGGGTAGCTTCAAAGAATAAATCTAAGCGTTATAATACACTCTCAGATAAATCTACAAATCCCGATGAACGCGGTTGGTTTCAATGGTATTGTCGTTATTGGATGGGACGTAGACTTCCAGAACTTGATAGTGTACAAATAAAACGATGGAAAGCTTTTGCAAGGCATGCTGGTGGAATCAAGCATAATTGTAGACCTGGTGATCTTTCTTGTCGTCCTAGACAAAGACAAGCATTGCTACAATGGTCATGGAATCCTTATATATAATCTCTAGCCTAATTAGAAAGAGAAACATGCCTAACAACGCCCCTGCCATGTTTGTAAACAACCCTATGAATGCCGCCCCTTCTCGTCCTTCTCTAACTTCTATGGGACCCAGTTTCAAGTGGATGAATGTTTCAAAGAGCCGCCGCAACAGTCGCCGCAACAGTCGCCGCAACAGTCGCAAGAGCCGCCGCAACAGTCGCAAGAGCCGCCGCAACAGTCGCAAGAGCCGCCGCAACAACATGAGCCGCAAGAGCCGTCGCAACAGCCGTCGCAACAGCCGCAAGAGCCGCCGCAACAGCCGCAAGAGCCGCCGCAACAGTCGCAAGAGCCGTCGCAACAGCCGCAAAAGCCGTCGCAACAGCCGCCGCTAAGCTCATAGACCAAAGCGTTCTCTTATCCAATATGTCGCAGTAAACAGTATACCTCCCCAGAGAGTATCTGCAACTGCCATATATAGTGGATATTTGTTGAATATAGCAAGGACGGTGAAGTCATATACAGCATAGACAGCTGATCCTGTTAAGAATGAATCCTTGAGGCTTTTAGTACGAAGCGCCAAGAATGCAAGTGCAGGATATACAATAAACGCTGCTAAAGGACGCATACGAACCATTTCACCACCTTGTATAATCTGTACAATCGAACGATAATTTTCGCCAATACCTGTTAACCAAATCAAGTCCACCATGAATAAAAGTACAGATACAGTAAATAACTGTTGTAGTGCGGTCATATGTTTCTAACCTATCTATACATATCTTTCAAGATTACTACAAATGTCTGTACTTCAACTGGAAGCTTTTGAAGCTCCGATCAAAGGAAAACGCCTTCGTTGGTATCTAGGACATGACCATCCTATAGCCTACCCACCTGGATTTCAAGAACAAATCTTTACAGAATCTCCTCCATTTCAAAGAAAGATTCTTATATCATCACATAATTCATCGGAAGCGTGGAAGCTTGTCGATCGTTATGATGCACTATTTATACCGCAAACTCCGATGGAATGGTCTCTTATAATTGCTTTTATTCAGAATATACATCATCCTTGTCTTGTAATACTAACTCCAGAAGTCCAAGTACCTACAGCATTTTATCAAAAAATTAATCAACTTGGTCCTAAACTACCGACTCTTGTTGTTTTTTCACTATTAACATCTCCAATAATAACTCCTCTTATAATATTTGACGCTACCTTTTTTCCACCTTCGAAAGAACTAGAATCAGCAACAGAACAAGTAGAATTAATTTTACAGAGTCTTGTAACAACAGATATACTACGAATGTTTGTATTGAAAGATGCAATACGTGATTTAAAAGTGGCGGGAGCTACATTGGTTGTATCAACAATAGAAGAATCTAAGGCATCCTTATATTGGTATTATACGTCAGAATCGAATCAACAAGGGAAACGACTACTAGAAACTGTTATTCAAACTCTCTTAAAACGGAGTGTTTAGAGAACAGCCTTCATGAGAGGCATTAGAGAAGCACTGCCACCACGCTTAGACTTCTTGGTGAAGAGCTTGAAAGAGCCCTTCTTGGCAATGTAGCCGAGCTTACGTAGGTTCTTGATAGCCTTCTTTCCAGCCGCATGCTTCTTCTTGCTAACAATGCGACCATTCTTGGTCTTCATTAAATCATTTCTGTGAAGTCCACCGGACGTGTGTTTAGCAGTTCCGTGAAATACAGCCGCCTTGGAGCCAACAGCGGGTATCTTACCAGCACCCATCATTTGTAGCATACTAGCACTACCACCATTTATATTTCTGCGATTACGGCGAGTATTGCGACGAGTATTAGCCATTTCTAAATAGAACGCATAAAATAATCTACAAGCTGTCGGGTTTCTTTAGAAACCTTGCATATACCTTCATAGCTTCTCTCATATCACTTGTTTGATGTGCGTGGTACTTGGCACGAAAGTACATAGTCTGTGCACTACGTACTTGTTCTCCATGACTCTTTCCACGTAAATACTTCAAAGTTTGCCGTGCCTTTTCTGCACTTCCATAATGTAAGTAGCTTTTTTTCTTACTATTTTTCTTACGAGTACTATTATTGAACAACATATCTACTAAAACATAGAAAGTCTAGGAATCTTACCAGCTTCAATTTCGCTCATTAGATCTGCCATTTTTTTCGGATCATAAATTCCAGCAAAATGGACAAGAAAGTCACCTGGCAACCACATACGTGTTCCTTTAAAGCCCATTAGATATGCATTAAACTTATAGGCTTCCATTGTGACTTCAATATTTGCCGCACAACTCTCATGATCTTCAGACATAATCTTGCACATAGCTCCATTCTCCCACCAAATGTGGTACATATCATCTGTCTTATTCCACACTTTTGTAAAATAATCAACTACCCACTTAGAAGGACGCAGAATCATATTTCCAGAGTTTACGTGATGGCAAGTGTCATATGTCAAGAGAAGATTCTTATTTGATGGTAGTAAGGGAAGTATATGGTCTTCTAGACGTAGACTAGGATTCGTAATCCAAACATCGGCATCTGAAACCCAGATATAGTCATACTTATCACTCATAGAAGCATATTTAATAAACTGCGGAACCTTGCTCCATGCAATAGGACGATCACGATCCCATACTTCTTCATGAAGTTCAAGATACTCATAACCATGACGTTTGCAATAGTCACGTTTAGAATCAAGAGCTTTTTTAAGATTTAGACGATAGTCGGCACCAATCGCCACGGTAAGAACTAGGATACGAGGATTTGTTGTCATTGTATACAATTCTATACAATCCCTTTAGACATGTGTCCATATAAAAAAATTGACAAATTATTTTATAATGTCTAAAGTATATAATGGTATTTGTATATTCTAAAAACGAGGATGGAGACTTTATTTGTAAGGAATGTACATTCAAGACGCATAATCAATCAACTATGCACTATCATCTAAAACAACACGATGATACAATGTCCTACGAATGTAAGGATTGTGCAAAGAGCTTTCTTCAGAAGAGTGTATTAAATCTACACGTTCAAGCACACCATAGTGAAGAAAAGGAAAAGGGATTTGAGTGTCCGTGTTGTGACTACTCAGACCTACGCAAAGGAAATTGTAGAATTCACTTTGCACGAATTCACTTGAAAGACATTACAAATAAGATGAAGGGAAAACCTACACTTGATAATACTATTGTCAAGTGTAATGAATGTGATAAGTCCTTCAAGAGTATGTCAATGTACTACTACCATGTATCATCATGTATTCGTCTTGCAAAAGACCATCCGCTTGCTGAAAAATGGGCATCACTATTATAAGAAGTCTAGGCGAGAAGCAAGTCCATATAAGTGATATCCAAATCCTCCAAATGTAAGGAGTAATAACATATCATATATATTCTTGGGCGTTTCTTTTTTATAGATTCCTATATATACTAGTAAGGGTCCTATATATACTACATGTAAGAGATTTATCCAAAGATATTGAGAGTTTTGTATCCAACCTGAATACGCTTTATATCCTTGATAAATCATAACAAATGCTCCAATATAAATTAATGATTGAAATACTTCGTTCGGAACATTGCCACGAGCAATTCCAACCCAAAGTAAAAAGGGTAGTATAAGAACTATATGGCCTAAGTTAATTAATGTTAGTGTATTCATTTCTATAATAATAGAATTAAAATTATAAAAAAAATATATAGATCACCGTGCGGATTTTAATCAGAGTCATCGTCGTTGTCGTCGGATTCATTATCTGAATCTAATGCATAACCCTTATGATCTGTCCTTGCATAACAATCTGGAGAGTAGTGACCTGAGCGACCGCAACGATAACAGGTTCCTTCTTTTTTACTAAATGCCTGCTTTACATAAGATTTTTTTGTGTTCTTTTCTTTACATGATTTTTCATGAACACCACAACCAAATGCTGTTGTAAAAGTTCTATCACAGTATTCACAACCCCATTCATATGTATCCTCTTTATATTCTATTTTATTACCTGAAGAGTCTGTTTTAGCGTAACAATCCTTTATAAAGTGTCCTGATCTTCCACACTGCTTACATAGGTCCTTTGCTCCCCAAATCTCACGATTTAGAATTTCTTTTTGAAAATCATCTAGTTCTATTTCAACATAAGAACCGCCACGAACTTTATCAATTCCATATTTAGACATATATTCTTTTGTGTATTTATCTTCATCAAAGTGACTTGCGTTTGGAATAATTTTTTCAATTGAAATCGGTTTATATTTTTTGGTCCATGCAGATGCTGTTCCATTAAGATGTTGCTGTCTTCTCCTTTCTAGATCATTAGTCTTTCCTATATAATATCTATCTCCTTCACAACGAATAATATAAATATTTGTTGTAGACATTTGTCGTTATTATATGATAGTAACGACAAGTATATTCAATTTTTATTTTTAAAAACGCTCATTTAAAATCCACACCGATCTAAGAAGAATACTGATTCTTTGTTTGTAAAATATACGGAATTATATAAACGGCAAGTGTGCCGATAGATGCAAGTATGTGACTAGGTTGTGATTTTAAGAGCATAGCAATTCCAGCAGATAAGACCATAATGATGGAATCACCTGCAACAATCTTTGGACCAGCAGCAGAATAATCCTTGAATGTATCTATAATAGAATTATGTCCACTGGGAACTTGGTTAATAATACCATAATAAAAGAGTAGATCATGAATTGCAGTTATTCCAACAAGGGTTCCTAAGAATTTTACTACATCCCATTTACCTTTTGCATATTTTTGTTTAATGTATTCACTATATACATATCTTGTAAGCATAAATCCAATAATTATGATACTAACATCAATAACTACTGCACATAATCCGAATTTATCATACCAACGATTTAAGACTTGACCAAATATTTCAGGTGAATAACGTACTAAGAAAATAATAGCAACTTCTACAACAAGTACAGCAACAAGTATATATACAAGATCATAGACTTGTTTATAATTTCCAATATCTTTCTTAGATAGACTAGGTCTTTTTTCTATCTTAACATATGTTCCTTGTGTTTGTTGTGTATTTTCAGGTTTATAAGGTTTATTAGGTTTATTATCTTGTAGTACAGGTCTTTGTTGCATGGGTATAGGTTCAACAGGAACCTGCATAGAATTAGAAGAAGGACCATCACGCATCATTTTTTTCAAATCTTTTTGTTGTACATCAGCAACCTTATCACGTGATGTAAATCCTGTGGGAACTTGAGGACTTACGGTTTGATATTCCATACTGTCATATGGTGTAAATGGTAATGAATCAGACATCATCATAGTGTCCTCTCTAATTGTTTATGACATAGAATAGTCTGTTTAATAGCACCTTCAACCCAAGCTTGGCATGTAGACCAACTTTCACCACAAAGCCATACATTGGGAACAACTTTTGGAAGTGGGTGTATAGAATCTAGAGAAAGTACTTCGGGAGAATAATTACCAGGAGTCCAATAACTAGTTCCAGTAGCCCAATAAAATACTTTAAAGAGTTCAGGATCATCCACGACAAGTTCAGGAAATAATGCTCGTATATCTTTCATAATACGTCTTTGAAGTCCTTTTTCACCTTCATTATTGTATATACGATTATATACCTTTGTATCATCATTATCAGTATAACTTAACATAATTGTGCCTTGTTGAGGATTGAGTGGTATAATATAGCGTAAGGGTCCAGGAGTTACTGTATGTTTCATAGTAGCAAACCAAGGTTTTTTGAATTGGCCATAAACTCGTAAGAGTGGAGTTGTTTGTATATGCTCTAAAGTCTTCCAACCACGAAATACTTTTAGTTCAGCCACTGCATCTTTATGTAATGCAAGTACAACAGCTTTTTTAGCACGTAATATAATACTTCCATTACTAGATTCAGGATAGCCAAACTCAAAACTGCAGTCGGTAGCTGTTGACTCTGATCCTTTTACGGCTTGAAGGTCACGTAAATAGTGTCTAGGAAGGAAGTTACATCCCTTCTTTTCTAGATCATCCTTCATACGTTGTATAAGTTCACTAAATCCTTCTTTAATAATTCCATACCCACTATGTGTAGATAGATTTCCTGTTAAAAGACTTTCCAAAGCCAAGTCGGCACGCATAGTTGTGACTTCAGAACGATAAGCAAAATACGAAAGGATTTCTTTTGTTTGTAAGGGTCCATAGAGTTGTTTCATCAGACTTTCAATAGTAGAATTTCTCAAAATATCAGGGGAAAGATATTGTAAGGGTTGAATATAAATCTTAGATAGTATAGGAAAAGGATTTTTTATACTCATTCCTCCAGGAAATGGTTTATAGTCTACAGAATCAGGAATTGGTATCCATGTAAGTCCGTAGTCATGAATTAGTTTCATAGTATGAACATGATCTTTATAAATCCGCCCAGCTCCCATTTCCCACATAACATCATTATGACTATACGAATAAGTACGACCACCAAATCCTTTATAGCGTTCGGCAACAGCAATACACCAACTAGGATGTTTCTGTAAAATATTCTTTGCCATATACAGACCACTAATTCCACCACCCACTATTATACAATCATACTGGGCCTGCATCCTAATCTATAGTATTAAATAGGGGAAGTATGGGAATATGTTGGGGGTCAGAAAAAAAGACTATCTCTATTGTTCAACAAAATGAACAAATAAAACATGAACAAACTTTGACAAATGAGGATATTTTTGAAAGGTATGAGCGTCCTCCAAATATACGAATTCCCAAGTACAAGGTAAATTTTACAGAAAGTATACGTGAAATAAAACATAAAAATATAAAAAATATAAAAAATAAACTTTATACCCGATAGTCGAGTATGATTAAACAGTATTTAAAAAAAATATTGTTTAATACAACTATGTAATCAATAACTATTTTTTGTTAATAGGTACACCATATTCTACTAACCAATCAAGTACCTCTTGTTCAGAACTAGCACCAGCCTTCACTCCCTTATATAAACCATCTTTTATAAGGCAAAATGACGGAATACTTCTAAGATTACAATAACCAAGTGTAACAGTATTCTCATCTACATCACATACATACCATTTTACAGCAGGAGCTGCCGCCGCAATTTCTTCTTTATTAATACGTTTGCAAGGACCACACCATGTGGCGGTAAAGGCAATGCATACCCAAGGTAGATAGTTATCTAAGAATCCATCTTCAGTAGGTCTGCGAGGACGTAACATAGCTTCAAATGCTTCGTGGCTCGGGAGGGGTGTCAGACTCATTCTTCTTTTGAACTGAAGAATAAGTTAAGTTCATACGACGCACTGCCATAAGTGTGCCACCGCCAAGTAGGACTGAAAAGAGAATTAGTAATGCAATTGTTTCTATACCACTACCACTACTCAAATCCCCTCCTCCAGTTTGCTTCAAAGCAGCTAAGGCTTTAGGGCTTGTTAAGGAACCAAGTTTCTTAGTAATATCAGTACCTAATGAAGGTATACCACTTGCACTTGATACAATTGGTCCAGTAGCTGACTTTAGAATCTGTTGTGCAGAATCTCCAACAGCTACTGCAGTCTTACTAGCCGTTTCAGCTGTCTTTCCAACAGCACTAGCAACGACCTGTGTTGTATCTGCAACAACTTCTACTGCCTTTCCAGCTGCTGCAGCGGCAATTGTAAATTCAGGAGCAATAATGTTTAGTATAGAACGTAAGATAGTAGTAACAAACCCTGTAAATGCTCCTAATATTCCTGAACTAAAGGAGCTAGCAACATTTGATAACCCTTCTCTACCACATTCACCTGAGCCAGCAGGAATATCAATAGGACCAAGTTTACTAGGACCATAACTATCCATAATCCATGAAATAGGAAACATACGATATGTTCCTTTAGTAAATAGTGTCTTTGGCATAAGCACAGCATATAAAACATTTACACTACCCCATATGAATGCAATGGGTAGTAGTATAATAATAACATAACATAAGAACTTTGCAATAGCAGCACTACTATCTCCAGCAACAAATAAATCAAAACCAAAGGGTACCCATAATAAAACTAAGTATGCTAAAAACATATAGGGACTCTTTGCAATAGGACCACTAGGATCATTATCACGAAACATTCCAGCACCAATTCCAAGTGGTCCAACAATCGGAGCACTTAGACCATATTTCATAACATTTTCTTTTTCACCAAGTATTTGAATCATATCATAAAAATACCATAGCCCAAGTGTAAGAATATTTACAATAAATTTTAGTAAACCTGAAGTTGGACTACGAAGCCAGATATGATCAAGACCAAAAAAACCACCGAGTATAGTTGCTACAATTAATGTCCAATATGGATACCAAGAACCACCCCAAAATGACTTTTGTGTATAATCAAACATGGTACCCATGTCTCCTGTTAAAAGACTATTTAAACTGAAAAGAGAAGACCCGCATATCCATTAATGACACGAAGTACATTATAGTTTCTAGCATAGACATATGCTGACATATCACCAAAATTAGGTGAATTAGTTTTAGAACCAGAACCAGAACCACACAAACCACCAGTAGCAATACCAAGTTGGAGTACAAGATTATCAATACGACTTGCATTTAGTGTACCTGATGGCTGTTGTTCTTCGGGACGAAGAGCAATACTATAAACATAGATATAACGGTCGGAAGGCACACTTGTATGTCTTTGATATGGTTGAACAAGGCGAAAATATAAAGGGTCACGAGCATTAAAACGGTCTTGTCCATCCAATTGAATATTAGCACTTGTCATTAAATCACTACGATTAGGAGGTTCAGGGAGACCATTTACGGCTGCCATATCAATTTCATAAAATCCAAGACTACTCCAGTTAAAATATTCATGACGACATACACTTACATTTCGTTGAAGAACCCAAATAAATTCTTTTATAGGATGATTAAATTGTAGAGGAATACTGGCTATTTTTGAGTTTGCAGGAATTGCTACAGGAGGTGTATATTGTACTTGTTCAATTAAGTATTCAAGTGTAGAACTTACAAAACGACGACGTTCATTTGTATCTAAAAAGACATAGTCACCCCATAATTCAATTCCAAGATTACTACTACTACAAGAATTTACACTAAATGTACCACATGGACCACAAGTATTACTGCCTTCAGAATTATATAATTGTTTTGTATAAAACATATCTTGTATTGGTGCAAGAGTTACATTAATCCGTACAGGATGATACTGCATAGCCAAGAGAGGAAGGTATAATCCGGGATTCTTATTAAACCAAAACTGTAATGGGATATATAAAGTTATAGGACCCATAATTGGTTCATCAAATTGTTTAGGGTACATGCTTGTTGGTAAAATAGCAGGAATACCCTGGAATAATATTGTAATACCACTTACATCAATATTTAGATTTCCAGAATCACGACTAAAAATTGCCTTGGGAGATGTTTTATTATTTCCGGATAAATCAGGTGCATTATTACGATAATCAATACGAGGATATCCCGACTTTTGTTGAATCATTTGTTGGAAACCATCTTTTTGACTTGCATCAGTTGTTAGTGATGACCATATTTCCATCCACTGCCCGGTTTGTTTATCAATTTCTTGTTCACCGATTTGTATACTAATTTCTTTAATTAATGCATGTCCAGGACTATTGACATATCCTACAGGAATAGGATTTGCAGTAGGAGGATTGAATGATGAAGGACTTAAGTATAGTTGTGGAAGGGTTAACTTCATGAATATAGAACCAAGTAAGTCACCACTTCTTGGTACAAGACATGATATTTTCTGTCCAAAATTGGGAGAACCATCAAAATACATTTGTTGACTTTCTATAGCAAAATTTGTGTAGCGATTATATACAAATTTAAACCAAGTAACACTTGGATTTCCTGTTAAAAAAACGTCTTGTTTTCCTTGTGCAACAAGTTGTAATAATCCTCCACCTTGAGTCATATTATGTTTTCTCTCTGATTATATAAAATCTTTAGAATATATTACAACTATATCGCATTTATTAAAAAAATATACTTCCGGGTAAGTATTTATCATAATATAATATAATTTTCTATATAATAGAAAGCATGGGAGGTAAAAAGTTAGCTTGTAATAAAAAGTTACGTCCGAATCCACCCTTACCAAATCCCCAAAATCTTGTTTCACTTGTATCTGAACAATTTAAAATCGTAGGAAACGTGACTGTTACGCAATTATTAAAAGCAGATAGAATAATTGCATCTTCAATTTTGGTATCATCAATAAATGCACCTTTAATTCGTGGTATAAGTTCTATTACTGCGAATAATGCTAGTATTTCTTATTTAAGTGCTAATAAATCTTATATTTCTTCTTTAAGTTTAGATGAACTAAATGTTAGTACATTGAATACATATGATAATTATACTAAATATCTACATTTTATTGATGATAAAAAAAATAAAAATTCTGCAATTTTATATGTAAGTACTGGTACATATGTAAATAAATATCAAAGAATATTTACAGACACTGTACAAGATATAACATTTGATTCAAATATTGGTAAATTATATGTACAATTATGGGGTGGAGGTGGTGGATTTTATGGTAATGGTGCATATGTTTCAGGAGAAATATTTATAGATTCTACCAAACCATATAGTTTTTATGTTGGAAAGGGTGGTGCCGTATCATCAATTCTAAACTATGATACTGGACAAGGTTCTGGTGGTCAAGGAGGTAGAAATGGACCAGGTTCAGGTGGAGGTTGCAGTTTTATTACAGCAGGTGGTAATGTTATTGTAGTCGCTGGAGGTGGTGGTAGTGCTGTTTATGATATAGGTAATGAAAGTCATTGTGACTCCGAAAAATTATCATATAGTCATGCTGGAATTTATTTAGGTTATACAGGTAATGGAAATAATCCTGGCACTGGTGGTTCACAAAATTCTGGTGGTGTAGGTGGTAGTAATCCAGGATCTGGTTCTAATGCAGGAAATGGTACTGGTATAAATTTTCCAACACCTTCTGGTGGTTATGGTGTAAATTTACCTAATACAGGATCTGGTCCATGTGGTTGTACTAATCTTTTTGGAGGTGGAGGTGGTGGTGGTGGTTACTTTGGTGGAGGTGGTGGTGGTAGTAATGGAGGTGGTGGTGGTGGTTCTTCTTATATTAGTACTTTAATGAATCCTGTAGGAATTGATGGAACAAGTTCATTTACATATTCAATGATTCCTGAGTATATGAATAATGCTGCTATTGGCGGAGGATTTATAGACAGTACTAAACAATTTATACCTGCTGGTGATGGTTTAATTGTTATTACAGAATATCCTAATAGTTTATATGTTAATCAAGCTAGTGTAAATGATAATATTATAACAAATAATATGTATACAAGCAGTTTAAATGTAAAGCAATTATATATATCAGGAAATGATGCATTATATGCAATTTATGCAAATCCTGCAGGTGATATTATAAATAAATATAATAATCCAGATTCTTTAAATATAAATAATTTTATTATACCTCCTAATGTGGATAATATATATTTTAAAATATGGGGAGCTGGTGGTGGTTATTATGGTAATGGTGCGTTTATTTATGGTAAATTAAAAGTTACACCTGGTGAAACTCTTACAATTATTGTAGGTACAGGAGGTAAGGCATCGAAATCTTCTTCACCTGTATTGAATGATACAAATGCAATTGGTGGAGCATCATATCCAGGTAATGGTCCTAGTCATCCTGCAATACTTGCTGGTCCCCAAGGAGGCACATATAGTGCAATTTTGAATAAAAATGGTGTACCTTTAGTAATTGCTGGTGCTGGTGGAGGTGCTGCATATGGAACACCTCTTTCTTGTAATCCATACTGTCATGGTGGTATAATTCAAGGTTATCCTGGAAATGATAATACTAATGATTGTAGAATTAGTATTGGTGGATCAGGTGGTACACAATCAACACCTGGTATTGGTGGAGGTAAAAATATGACTAGACCAAATACACTTGCAGGAGATAATGCTATTGGTCATACAGGTGGCAATGGATCTGCTTACAAACCAGCAAATGGTTATTATACTGGTGCTGGTGGTGGTGGTGGTGGTAGTGGATTTTATGGTGGTGGCGGTGGTGGTGGAGATGTTGGAACAGGTGGTGGAGGTGGTGGTGGTTCATCATTTATTAATACAGAGTATGTAACAATAATATCAGCCCTTGATGGTATAAATAGTGATCAGTATGTAAATGTAGATGGATATGAACCTGGTGTTGGTTTAGGTGGAACATATATAGATAATGAAGGATTACGTACTGGAAAAGTAGAAAATTCTATTACAACCGATGGTGGCAATGGTCTTGTAATCTTAAGCTATAATAAGTCAGATTTAGTATTATATGGAGGTCCGAATACGTTTGTAGATATGCAAAATATACGAGCAAATTCTAATATTTTAAAATCTTTAAATTTTAATAATCCTAAACCGACAAATGTATATCCTGATGAAAGTCCCATGTATGTATATGATACAGTTGGTCAACATGAATTTACAATTCCTTACGGAGTTTCTAATTTATATGTACAATTATGGGGAGCTGGTGGTGGAAGTGGAAACTTTAATAACGGAGGAAATGGTGCATATGTAAGTGGATATCTAAGTGTAACTCCTGGTGACTCATTACAAATTTCTGTTGGTGAAGCTGGTAAGTTTGGTAAATATGATACTTTTGGAGGTGGTGGTATTAGTAGTAATGGATATAGTGGAGGTGGTCGTTCTGCTATTCGTATTAATAATGCAACTAATGATGGTACTCAAGATTTAGTTACAGCTGGTGGTGGAGGTGGTGGTTCCTTTAGTGAATTCTGTGCAGGTGGTAGTGCAGGAATTTATGCTGGCTATCCTGGTTCTTATTTAATTTCTCTTGAAGCTCCTTATGGAAGTGGTGGATTATATTCACTAGGTGGTGCAGGTGGAATTGGAGTTAGTAGTTATAGAATAGGTGTTACAACAAGTAGTATATTCAGTGGTGTATCAGGAATTAAATATAAGGGTGGAGATGGTGTTATTGTATTCAATTCAAATTCAAGTCGCTATTATATTTCAACTATAAATAATAATGGAGGTGGTGGTGGAGGTGGTGGATATTATGGAGGTGGTGGAGGTGGTCAAGGATTAAGTACATTTACTGAATTTTCAGGAGCTTTATGTACTTATGTAAATACTTCTGTACAAATTGGTGGAGCTGGTGGTGGTGGTTCATCATATATAGATAATTTAATAAATAGTGAATGTTATGATGGTTTACAATCAAATAATTTCATGTCAGTAAATGGTTATAAAAATAACGCGGGTCTACGAAATAATGATGGTCTTGTAATATTATCATATGAAGTAAACTTAAATTTAGAATACACTGACTCAAAAACATCGTTTATTGTTCGTGAAACAGCATTTCCTGTAGCTGGTTGGGTTGCAGGAAATTATCAAGACGATACTATAACAACAAATAGTATGGTATATAGTACTGATGGTTCAAATTGGAATCCGATTTTACAAGGAGGATTTACAGGAGGAAACTATGTTCAAACAAATGGTCTACATTATAATGGAAGTCTATGGGGAGCTGTAGGTCCTACTGTTGATAATATATCAACTGCATCGATTCAAACAAGTGTTGATGGAATATTTTGGAATAATATATATAATGGTGGATTTCTAAATTATGGAACTGGAATTACATATAATACAAAATTAAATTTATGGATAGCTACAGGAAATACTAATACTGCTCTTGGTTCCATACAATACAGTAAGGATGGTAGTAATTTTAATAATATTTCATTAGGAGGTTTTTCTATCGAAGGCACAGGTCTTGCATACAGTTTTAACGGTCTCAATGTTGCTACAGGTAAAGATACTACACCAAAAAATTCAATACAGTATAGTTCAAATAGTATATCTTGGTTTCCTGCTATTACTGGTGGTTTTGATACCTCAATAGGATATGGTGTTGCTACAAATGAATTATTATGGGTTGCGGCAGGTAAAACTAATGGAATTTCACAAAGTACACTACAATATAGTATAGACGGCTGCAATTGGTCTTGTATAAAAAAAGGAGGATTTAAAACAGCAGCTTATGGAGTAGGATATGGAAATGGAGTATGGGTAGCAGTTGGAGATATTGCTAAAACCTTTACTAATAAAAATGTCTATGTAAGTCCTACATCCACAATACAATATAGTTTAGATGGTAGTAACTGGAATTCTGCTAAATCAGGAGGTTTTGTATATTCAGGTTATTCTATAAGATTTAATGGTAAGTACTGGATTGCTGGTGGAAGTTCTGATGATTCTCGTGAATGTTTACAATATAGTATGGATGGTTCAAATTGGTATAACTCTAGTAATATTAATATTGATGGATATGTAAGCATTTATGCTGTTTCTCCTGGAAATATAACATATCCTATTAATAACATGGTTACATCAATTACAAATAAATCAGTAAAGACGGAAAATATTATAACAAATAATTTCAGTAATAATAATTTATATGGCAACTATATACAATCTGTTAATGCAAATATTGATAATTTAATTGTAAATGAACAAACAGCCAATTCTTTTAGAACATCAAATGCAAATATTGGAGATTTTTATACATATTCCTATGTAAAGAAAATCCTTGTAGAACCCCTACAAGGATTTATAGTAACGATTGGAAGTGCTAGTTCTACGAGTAATTCAATTCAACATAGTATTAATAATAGTAATTGGTATAGTGCAACTAAAGGTGGATTTTCACCTTATTTAACATATACTCCTAGTAATATTACATCATATACAAATCCTGTTGGATTATTATATAATCCCTATATCAGTACTTTTTTTGCATATGGTAATACAAACGAATTTTTAGATCCGAATACAAGAGAAAATTCAAACATAATTCAATATTCAACTGATGCCAGTAATTGGAACTCTTATAAGAATTCAATGATAAAAGATCAGAATAATTATTCTTATAGTGGTGTTATTAATACAGCTTTAACTCCTGCATTATTAGAAACAGTAAATTCCGTATATTATGCAAATAGTAATTACTACTTATTAACAAGTCCTTTATCAGGTGATGATTCAGTATATATTTCGAAAGAACCTGGTGGTTTTGCTGCAACATCTTCATTAACATATATATCAACAGTATCAGGAACTAATCCTGCTTATCAGCATGGTGAAATCGCAGAACCTGGATGGAATGGTCCTCCTCTAATAGCTGCATATGATATGTATCAATCTTCATTAACTGGTCCTGTCTATCTTGTAGGAAAGGCTTCATCTATTAACGTATCACCTATTTATCACTCTGGTAATGTTACTGATTCAGTATATTATGATTCAGATACCTTTAGTCCATTGGCAAGAACTCAAAGACTACCGCAAACCTTTAAAAGTATTGATAATGATACAAGAAATAGTATTCTTTTTGTGGCAGGACCAGGTGTAAATAATGTAACACTAGATGGTACTGTATCAACAATAAGTACAGTTATGTATAGTTATAATGATGGTGTTGATTGGTATGATGCAAATTTACCGCAATATTTTTTCAATGTTGGTGGTGCAACATCGATATCATGTGGAATTAAAAATAATTCTACGTTTGTTGTTGTAACAGGAATTTCTAGAAATGCCACAAGTACAATAGCAACTACTTATTATTCAACAATTAGCAGACCTATTAATATTCCTTTAAATTTAACATGGTCTAGTGCTAGTTCTAGTGGTAGTGGATTTAGTTCTGTGATTGATCCTGTATCTAAAACACTATCTAATACTTATATGGGTACTACATCAGCATTTAATCCAATTCTAACCAATCATCTAGTAGGAGGATTCGCAAATAATAATAATGGTGCTATTTTAAATAATTTCAATAGTCTAACTAATAGATGGAATTCTTCTATTGATCTTGTTCTTGATGGTACATTAGATTTTCCACTAGTAAATAGTCGTAATAAATGTATAAATTCACAAACAATTATTAACTCACAACTAATTACTTCTGAAAGTATTAATATTACAGGAACAATCAATAGTGCAATGATTAATAATAAATCAACAATTATAACATCAACATTAAGTGTATTAAATAATACAACTACAAAAAATCTTACTGCACTGAATAGTACAATTACAAATGCACTAAATGTTGCAACCAATACGAATACAAATAATCTAAATGTTGCAAATAATCTAGATGTTACAAATACTACGTATACAAGATATTTAAGTACTACTGGAATAAATGTTTATGATGGTGTTGGAAGATTTACATATATTAATCCTGGAATAGTTAGTACAACTACAATAACTGCTTCTACAATCAATACTAATGTAATAACTGCTACTACATTTACTGGTACGTTTATAGGTGATGGAACAAGATTATTACTAGGTGGTGGTGGTGCATCTATTACTGGATGCAATCTTTATGGTGCTAGTATTAATGCGAGTAGTTTTACTATCTTTGATAGTGGTGGTCATTCTAGTAGTAGATTTAATGGAAATGGTGGTGGTCTAACAGGTACTGCAGCAGGGCTTACTGTTGGTAGAGCTACTAGTGCTGATGCGGCAACTACATTAATTACAGGAGCAGTAGTAACAAATGCAGCTAGTATAACTACAACTAATATGATTGCAAATGATATACGTACAAATAATATCACTACAAGTAATACAATAACTGTTGAAACTATACAGAATACCAATATGAACGTAAATGGAACTATATTTATTAATGAAATTAATCTAAGAGGAGCTTTACGTAGTTTTAAAGATGGTCAAGAAGTACTTACAGTTGACCCTAATAAGTATGGTAATTTAAATAATAATAATATTTTAGATGTTAAAGGTGGTCTTAGAGGATATTCTTTTAATGCACGAGATTCTATTACTTCTGGATTATATAATGGAAATGGTTCTGGATTAACAGGTTATGCGTCAGGATTTACTGCTGGTAATTCGAGAAATGCATCAAATGCGATAAATGCAACAACTGCGACAAATGCGACAAATGCGACGTTTGCAACAACTGCTCAAGTTACAAATACATTAAATCCTAGTTTATCATATACTGCTAGTAATCTTACAGTGAACACATTAACTTCTAGTAATTTTTCTTTCGCTGGTACAAGTGCAACATTTACTGCACCACTTAATATGAATTATTCTGCAATCGTATTTAGAAATAGATTAGGAACCGTTACAACAACTATTTACCCTGATGCAGCAGCTGTTCCTAATGGTATAGCAATTGAATGTATAGGAGGAATCAAAGCAACTAAATTTATCGGTGATGGATCACAACTAACAGGGATTACGTCAAGTTCTTCAGGTATTAATCCTACATCAACCTATGTAATGGCTGGATTAGCAATTAGAGTAAGAGGTGATACTGGTGGTGGTAATATGGCCGATCTGGAATATGTAAGATTAGATAACAATATAGGTCAATTTTATGTAAATATTGTGTGTGAAAGAGAAATTGCTGCTCGTGGTGGATTCTACGGACCTGGTACTAGACTATCAGGAACTGCAAATAATCTTACAGCAGGAACTGCAAATGTAGCAAATGCATTAAATACTTCAAATACCTATACTGTTTTTAGATTGAATATAAATGATAGTATAGTTGGATCAAATAAAAATAAAAATCTTAATGCTCCAAGTATAGTAATAGATCCAAATATGTATGCTCACTTTAATCCAGATACAGGAATATATTGTGGAGGTAAAATTATAGCAATTGATTTAAAAGCGACAGGAAATTTAAAAGTAGATGGAAATATAAAATGTGATGGTACTATAACAGGATCGTCAGATCAACGTATTAAGAAAGATATACATACATCAAGTGATACTCTTGAAACAGTCAATTCTATACAACTACGTAGTTATAAATATGTTGATGAAACTAAACCAAAAGTATCTCATGGAGTCATTGCTCAAGAATTACAAAAAGTATATCCTGAAGCAGTACAAGTAAATGAAGATTATTTACCGAATATTAATAGAAATGCCACATCTGTAACTAAGAACACTGATAATACTCTTACAATTACACTTGATATTGAACATAATTTACAAGTTCAAGATACAATTAAAGTAATCATCAATAAAGAATCATTTAATCGTAAATTAGTATCTATAGTTACACCTTTCTCATTTATAATTGAACCTTTAGAAATGTATAGTTCAGAAGATACTATATTTGTATATGGAAAATTAGTAAAAGACTTTTTAACTATAGATTATTCAAAACTAGGAGTCCTTGCTGTAGGTGCAATTCAAACACTTTCTAAACAAGTTTCAGCCTTACAAGAAGAAAATAAACAACTCAAAGAACAAATCAACGAAATATTTAGAATGCTTAAAAAGTAAATAGTATAGTTAGTTACTAAATTTATATATACACTTAGTATTAATTTATCCAAGATAGATTAATACTAATACTAAAATTAAAATTTATATCTTAAAGAAATCTACAATAGTCATATAGGATGGCCCAGAAGCCTCAGTCATATTATAGACCATATGATTCTGGTGAAGAATCAGATTCTGATAGTTCACAAACGACAAATACGACGTATACGACCAATTCTTCACTATCATCACAATCTAAAAATGCAAACCAATTACTAACAACCGGACCTAATTTTTCTGATCTTGCACGTCGTCTTCAAGCAACAGGAGGTATATCTTTAGTTTCATCAATTACAAAAGAAACATCAGAAGAATATAAAAATTTTAATAGTCCTCTTATACCCGACGCGTTAAAAAAACAAAATCCATACGGCCATACAACTTTTGCAACAGAATCAATAAAAGATACAACAATTGTAACTGTAGATTCTACAAATAGAGATTTACAAGTATATCCATATCCAACGTATTGTACATTTCGTTTTCCACGTATATATAAAAATGTTACTTCTATAAGTATTGCTGAACTAAAAATGTTAACATCATTTTTTCAATTTTCTTTATCAAAAAATAATACAGACATTACTATCTATGAAAAAGATAGAAGTATTACTATTGATGGACAAATTAATCCTTTAAAAATAAAAACATATATAACTGATGGTACATACAATATTACATCATTACAAGCAGAAATACAACAAGCTCTAAATAAAACACCCCTTTTCTTTAACTTTGTAAATGGATTAGATGATTTTTCACGTTCATTTATTATAAATGGTGACTTAAGTATTATTTTTAATCAACCTGGTGACTACTTTTTTAATCGTCTTATATCTAAAAATATTTCTAATCCAACTATGGATACAATTGTAAATTATTTTTGGCCATCAAGGTACTCACAACAAAATACATTTACTCAAAATGATATTATTGTTGCATATTACTATCCAGTATTAAAAGAAATTCTATTAGATAATAAACAAATAATATCTGTAAATACTGGATATACAGTTCCAGAATTAAATACAATATCCTTTTCAATTCCATTAACAGATAATTATAATCGTATGAGTTTATCAAATATAAATTTAGTTTCAGGATTAGGAATAGATTCCACTGTTGTATCAATACAAGATGTTATAAATCGTTGTTTATATTCATTTAAAGGATTACAAGATTTAGTTGTATTATCAGTTATTTCTTCAAATATAAATATTCTAGATAAATATAGATTACAACATACATTTTTATATTCTCTTATAAATCAATACTCTGTAAATTTAAATCCACAAACGCAGTATATAAATATAACATCTTCGGGTTTAAATACATCACTTGTAAATTTATTAAATAATATTCAACAGTCATTTACATCTGCAATTCTTGCACAATTTAAAATAACAAATTCACAATATACATCAGGTGCAACAAATTTATCATATACATCTGCTGTATTACAATCTTTATATGATTATCAACAAAAACGTTTTTTAGAATATTTTGCGGTTCCGTACAATCAATATTCACAAGAGTATTATGTAAATTCATCAAATTTATTTTTTCTTCAAAATGGAACAAATGCTACCAATATTCCAGCATCAGCTTCAGAATCATATGCAAGAGGTATAGTAACATATACAAAATCTATTATTCAGGCTCCTAATTATACAAAATCCTATTGGCCTGGTCTATCTAATACAAATCTACCTACTATATCATTATTCAATTTAAGTACAAATATTTCTTCCTATAACTATGTATATAGAAATACACTTAATATAATCGACACGCATCAACCATTTATACAATCTGATTATACATTATATTCACAAAAATTAACTGATAGTGTTACTGTAGTATGCCCTATAGAAGCAGGTAAGTATACTATATTTAATTTTAATTCTCATGTTCGTCAAACGATTCAAGTCGAAACACTCCCACGTCCAATTCTATATCGTTTACCAAAATATAATAAAAGTAATTTTGATCCTATAATTAACCATTATTTTAATTTTTCCTACAATTTTTCTTCAAATCTTCCATATGAACCACAAAAAAATTATCTACATATTTACGATACTATACCAAATAATTTAATTTATCAAATTCCTGGATGGTCTTCAAGTGATAATCCATGGAATCTATCATATTTATCTTCTTTAAGAAATTACACGAGTAATTATATAATCACACCAACAAAAACTAATTCAGCAATATATGTACAATTTACAACACCCTATGTATTTACTCCACTATCATTAACCTCATCATTTACCTACTCATTAAACATAACAATAAATTTTACAAATTCAGTAGATAGTTTTGAACCAAAACCAATTCAAAACCCACTAAATGCGTTTTTTTATCAAGATCGTGCTGGATTTATGGCAGATGTTTTATGTAATCTTAATGAAAATCCCTATTTCTATAAAAATTCATTGTTTATCTCTACACTTACTACAGATACAACTTTTACATTTACAACATATGAAAATAAATCTTATTATATGATAATACGACCTACATCAAATATAGGAAAGACTTATGTTAATATTGTTCCTTGGTTTTCAAGTTCAGCACAAGTAACACAACAAAGTCTCAGTATTGATGGAATAAACCCTTCTACAGATATCTATTCACCAAATTTTAGTACGCTTGTAGCGACAAATTTTAATTATGCACAAGTATATGATTCAAATTGGATTCAACTACCAATTACTTCTCCATATATTCAATCAAATATAAACTCCAATATTTTGACAAATTCTACCATTATTACTGACGGTATATTAATGGGTTATGATATAAATGGTATTAGTACTGACTATATTGACTATATTCCTTATAATCAAAATTCACTTACACAAGGATTTTATCCTACAAATAAATATGGTATTGATCCCATTACACAATATATATTTATTTCGAATTCTCCATTAAATAAAAGTTATTTTTACTCAGGTTCACAAAATATTATTTATGAACCTGGATTAACAAACATATATAGTTCTGCTAATGTAGTAAGTCATGAATATAAAATTGTACATTATTATTCTGTAAATTACTTACCAGAATCTAAGGAAAGTATATCTTATTATCAACCAACGTATATTTCAGATTCTAATTCTCAACTTCCTTATACACTTGCTACAACATTAAATACACCTTTAAGAGGATATAAATATAGTGGTCAAAATAATGAGCTACAATTAGAAAAAGGCGTACTAGGATTTACAATTATTCCAGAAAAAGGTTCATGGAATATTAAACGAATTATATTTCGTTCTGCAATTAGTGATTATGTAAATGATCCAAATCAAAATATTTTTTACTTAGGAATCTTTCTTTTAGGAGATATTATTAATAAAAATACATTATCTCTTTCATTAAGTAATGCAATAATAGTACTATCGAATTCATCACGTATTACATATAATTCAAATGAAACTCCAGTTTCTGAAGGATTTGATGTAAAAGGAGGTACATATTATGAATTTCAAAAAGATAAATCATTTAGTAATATATTGTTTTCAAATATCTTAGGATACTCACAAAATTCTTTTAGTATGATTTCACAACCAGAATCTATGTATGCATGTGTTGGGTTTACAAAATATAATACTGTTATTACTATAAAGGCTTTGAGTGGTTCTGCAGTTCCATATCCATATTCAAGTATACCGAGAGTAAGTAACACATATTTAGATAATACTACGTCATATTATAAAGATGATTCAATTATTATTCCTATTATAGGAAATCAAACACAGTGGCCCAGTGAAACAAATAATTCAAATTCATTTACATCTAATATAACAAATATAACTCAATCTCAGTACTTAAATTCACAACCTATAGGTACAAGTGTTGTATTATACAAAAAATCAATACCTATACAAAACTATATAGAATTTTTTCATAAATGGTTATTAAATGATAAAGTAAGTAAAATAAATGCAAACGTAAATGATACTATACTAATGCAAGATGAACAAATTAGTATTTATAATTATTCTGATTATATAAATACTACAAAATTTACAAATCCAATCTATACATTTACAATTGATGAAATATTTAATATTTCAGAAAATACATATCTAGCTGGAATAGCTGGTAATAGTACTGTATATTTTTTCCTAGGATTTGTATATGAATCTGCAAATATAAAATTACGTATAAAACGATTTACACTTACTGATGGAGGAATGAATGAGGTAATATTGAATTCATCTTATATAATTCCTCATGGTGGAAGTATACAGTCATTTACCATAAATGATGCAAATCAGATGGTACTATTATATAAAACTACTCAAGGTACAGCATTTTACTATACTCGTGGTAGTATTATTGAATCATCGCCACTTTTTACGATAATAGTTTCTGAATATACATCAGCAGTTCATGATATGAATTCAAGTAGTTCAATTATATATTGGCTTGGATTAACTGCAAACGGAACAGGTAATACTATCTATAAGTGGGATATAACTACACCATTTCCAGGAATAATGTGGAATTCATCTGATAGTACAATTGTTTGGAATCAAATATGTATGAATATAAGTACATCTGTTCCATCTTCAGATGATCGAATATTTTTAGCAAATACAATTACAAATACAATCTATTATATTGATGCATGGAATATAACTACAAAAAAATTTACACAAAAACAATTTTTAAATACTGGTATTCAAATAGGTAAAATTAATTCTGGATATAGTGGTTCAATTTGGATTCAAGATAGTGTAAAAAATATACTTTGGGGAAATCGTAATACAGATGTTGATATTGATGGATTAATTACAGGAGCATGGCAAATATTTTATCCCTTTCAAAAAATAGTGTTAGAAAAACTTAATATTACATACAATCCTGAAGCAGATTTGGTAAGATTAAATTATCCAGAATATGGTCATACAAATATATTTTATTACAATTCTAAAGAAAGTTTTTGTAATGATGTAAATTTAAAATGGGGAAATGAATCTAATTATACAAGTGTAGATAAAAAATTTTCTGGATATTATTTTAATTCACATATACAAAAAATTCCAATTAATAGATCATTTAATTCAAATAATTATATAGCAGTTCGTGGATATTCTCCAACAGAGTCTTTTGAATCACTTATACGATTTATTATTCCAAATAAATATACTTATGGTTATATTTCAATAGATAATTTAATAGATGAAATACAAAAAAGTGTAAATCCAGAATTTTCTTATAATTTTGATTTAGAATATAAAAATAGTTTATCAAATTTTGATTCTGCATATAATTTTACCTCAGAAATTTTTGGTAATAATAGAATATCTAATTTTGAAGGCATTCGTTTATCATCAACAAATTTTAGTACCTTTAATAGTATTTATATAGATTATTCCAGTAATTATAGTACAACTGCAAATACAATAAATTCAGTAAATAATTATGTAAATTTAAACATATATAATTATATTAGTACAAATTTAGCAAATATTATACCTATTACATCTGTATCAAGATTAAATTATTTTGCACCCTTAATATTTCAAATTCAATGGAATTCATCTCTTTTACCACAATATAAACAATTAGTCAATAATTGGGGTCTAGGATTTAATTTAGGATATACAAATGTAGATTCATCCTTTAGTATTATACATCCTGCAACAAGTTTTTATAAGATTCTTCAAGATTATATTTATCTACGATTAAGTCCTGAATACAAGATAAATACTCTAGATATTACTAATACAGAACAATTAAATATAACTCGAGATCCTACTGGTAGTATTAGTGAATATTTTGGAAAATTATTATTAGGTGATTTTAATACATATAGTCGTACTATTATAAGTAATGTTATTACATTTAATCCACCTATATCAAAACTAGATAAACTTTCATTTGAATGGATAGATTCTAAAGGAAAACGAGTTGTGAATAGTGATTGTGATTGGAGTATATCATTATCAATAACAGAATATTCTACAAAACAAACTCTAGATTCAAGTATTCCTACACTAGTTGAAAAACCTGGATCTAGTCCAGCAGCAGCACCAGCAGCAGAAGCACCAGCACCAGCAGCAGAAGCACCAGCAGCAGAAGCAGCACCAGCAGCACCAGCAGCACCAGCAGCACCAGCAGCACCAGCAGCACCAGCAGCACCAGCAGAAGCAGCACCAGCAGAAGCAGCACCAGCAGCAGCAAAAGCAGCAGCAGGAGCAACTAAAAAATAATGCATATATTATAATTTGTAAACTCACACTTATCATTAGAATGTCATTAGGAATAACTCCTGCTAAATTTCCGATTGCCAATGACAAAACACTAGATCCTGAACTATCTCATTATTGTGCACCTAAACACTGGGATCCTACAATGGTATATCGTTATACAGTTCATGAACAATATGGTCCTCAATCACTCCCGATAGATCCTAGACCCTGGACAAAGATTTGCCTTCAATATGTAACAAGTTCTCCTCATGAACATGCTCCCTCCCCTCCTAAGGATATGGTATTTACTGGAGCCAGTGACTTTCATCCTCCTACACGCTACTTAGCCGCCATTGATCATGAAAGTCAACTCAGAAGACTAGACCAACCTCTAAACAATGACTTATTAACTGAAGGCAACTGCAAGTCATCTCAGTATAAACTTCCTCTATCATCCGATACTTTTCAACAATATGCCCTACTACCTCCTCAGTCTACACCTAAATCGGCAATGGTTCGTGAACTTGCCGATCCTGCAGCACTTGAACGTAATGGGCAATACAAGTGTTCTGAAGAAGCAATGGTATGTGGGCTAAAAGGTGCTTCTAAATTCTTCTTAAATGCTACAAAGCAAAATCGTTATGAACAAAAAGATTCTAGATGTGGCCCGATGCTATGGCAAAGGGTAGATGGTAAAAATCCCTCTTCACCGAATAATATGCCTCGCAGAGTTCCTAATTAACAAACAAACTAACAAAATCTGTAAGTATTCTTTGTATTAAAATATACTAAGACTACTTGTAGCAGATGCAACAATCAATTCAACAAATACAACAAACACAACCCTCTCTACAACAAAATCAACAAGGGTTTGGAGGTATGAACCAAGTCTTTGAATTATTCAAGATACAAGTACTCATGAAATTTATGAGTGATAGTACTGGAAAATCATCTATATGGACAATGTTGATTTTAATGGTCTATGATCAAGTCATTAAACTAAGTCCAACACTGTTCACCACCACACTTGGATGGTTTCAACAACAACCTCAACAAAAACAGCTTCTACCACCTCTTGAACTAATGCCATCTTCTACACCACCTCCCTCAACAAAGTCAATTCGTGCATGTATACAATTTGAACGCCAAATTGATGCAAAAACGGTAGATCCTCGTATTGACTCCGTAATGTACCATGTATGTAACCTACCTGATGTACGTAGTTTACGTTATAATGGTATTGAAATGATTCCGAATTTTAAGGATAGTATTATGATTGATAATGACATTTGGTTTGAAGTCTTAAATCCTCAATCAGCCCCTATTCCAAATGTAAATAAAGAAATGAAACTAGAACCAATCTTATACAGACTTTCTACCTATGATCATGACATTACCTGGCTCCATAAGTTTGTTGAAGATGCTATGGAACGCTATGAACAAGAAAAGAAGAATAAACTTGGTAGTGAAACCTACTACTTTGACCAAGTAACAGCTTCAGGTGGAGCGTATAGAAATCCTATAAGTAATCAAATATGTATGTTTACAAAGAGTAAGTTTCAGAGTAATCGTTCACTAGGAAATGTCTACTTGCGTCAAATTGATGAACTTAAGCAACGAGTAGATTTTTTCATGCGTCGTCGTGATTGGTATGATAGTAAAGGAATTCCGCATACTCTTGGAATTGTTATGTATGGCCATCCTGGTTGTGGAAAGACAAGTACAATTAAAGCAATTGCTAATGAAACCAAGCGTCATATCTTCAATATTGCCTTGAGTGAAATCAAAACAAAAGAAGCTCTAAAAGACTTGTTTTATAATGATGTTGTCCATACCTTTGTTGATGGAAAAATAGAAGTCTTAAATATTCCTATTAAACAACGTATATATGTCATTGAAGATATTGATGCAATGGAATCAGTAGTTGTCAAACGCACATCAGAACAATTAAAAAAAGAAGAAGAAAAGAAACTTAAAATTGCAGCTGAGGCAGAAATTTTAAGACAAACACAAGGAATTGATGCAGCAAATCGTATGTTACAAGGAAAGGATTCAGAAAAAGATTGTCTAGACTTGGCTACACTATTAAATGTTCTAGATGGTGTTCGTGAAACTCCTGGAAGAATTATTATCCTCAGTACAAACTATCCTGAACGTCTTGATGAAGCCTTGCTACGCCCTGGACGCTTTGATATGATGATTGAATTTGAGAAACATGATCGTAATGTACTCAAACAACATCTTGAAAAATATTATAGTACAATATTATCTGAAGAACAGCTAGAACAAATTTCATCTCCTGCACTACATCATAAATGGACACCTGCAGAAGTCAGTCAAATCTTATTTCGTCGTATTCAATCAATTAGTTTAGCAATTCAAGACTTGGTGAATGAAGATCCTTCCAAGTTATTTAAATTTAGTCAACTTAAAAAAGATGAACCTACATCAACGACACTTCTAGAAGAAGATACAGACTTAACAACCCTTTTAGAGTCTAATAGTATAAACCCCAATAATCCTATTGTTTCCACCGAAACAATAGACCAAAAAAAAAAGACTTCATAATCCAGCTTGATGTTTTCGAACAAGAAATTGATTCAGAATTAACAGCAACACTACAATATTTATCTGAATCTTCAGATGAACTACGTACACATAGTTTAGAAGAATATAAAACATATTTAGAAAAGGTCAAGGCTACATTACAAGGATCTGCAGATCCAACAATCGTAAAAAGTAATTGGGAATCATTTCAACATGCAAAAGACTTTATGAAACCTCCAATACAGTTTCATGGAGAAGATGACCCAATGTCAAATACGAAATTTTCAGAATTACCAACAGAAGAACAAGTCTTAGCTGCGAAAAAAAATAATGAATATATGGAAACCTTACGCGCAAGTTTTATGATGAATGAATCTACCTTTTCACAAGATTCTACTGAAGTTGCAAAACAATATATAGAATCTATACACTCTTTTGATGAAGCTCAAGATAGTTTTTTTCAAGGTTTTCTTTCAAAGGATGCTGAAACAGAAACAAATAATCTTGATGATTTTTTCAAAGAAACTCTTATATAATTAAATTATCTCTAAAGTAAATACTTATCATGAAGTGGAAATAATTTATTTGCCTTTAAATATCGTAATGTATGCTTGGAAAGTATATTAAATAATTCTTCACTTAACTGCTCTAATAAACGTAATATTGTAGGATTCTTATAACTATATAAATCCTTATTACTTAGTTGATGAACAATAGACATTATTGTTTTTTCATGACGTAAATAACTAGGAAGGCTAATATTTGATAAACGAGTAATAAAGTAGTCAGTTTCAAATGCTATTTTATCTTTTGGTAATTCTTTCACATTTTCAATTATAAATGTTAAAGAACTAACATCGCCATATATATTATATAATCTTCCTAAATCCCCAATAAGTATAGTATTTATTTTTTCTAAATCATCCTTATAATTATAATAACGAGCAAGAGCATGCATACGCTTCGCAAGTTTAAAGTAGTTTCCTTCTTTACGTAGCATTAAAATAGACTTTTTAATAGCAAGATTACATTCTACTAAATCTTTATTAATAATACGATTTCCAATCTTGAATACGTAGATCATTTCAAAATCCATAAAATGATTACCAGTGACCCAAGAAACAATATCCATTTTTGTAATGGTAGGAGCTTGTACAGCTTCTTCTAGTGTATAACGCCGTCCATCTTGTAAGAACTTGTGGCCAATAATAATTTCTTTATAATTCCAACGAACAATATTAAATCGTAGTTCTTTTTGTAGTTCAATAAATTCTTCAAGACTTACATGTTTTTTAACTAGTCGTTTTGCCATGCCATATTGTTCATCTGTAATAATTTTTGTAGTATAAAGTTCCTCTACACGCTTCATTACTACTACAGGATCATAACCAACTACTTTTCCGTTACGAATAGTAGCAGTATCAGGAACTACTATCCATTCTTCAATAGAACCGCACTTAATATCGCTAATGTAGGTAAAAGGCATTTTCACAAGTTGTTTCACGTTATTTTGAAATCGCTCGACAATATCACGAATACTTCTTGCAGGAATCCTTTCAATACTATCTACGTCACCAGCATAGACTTGATCACGTAAGGAATAACTTCCTACTAATTTTACATGTTTGCCATCGGTAAAGGACAATGCACGTATAATATTGAGTATTTGATTACTAAAATCCGTCGGATATTTCTTTAGCATCTCTGCCAAGCTCCTAATTAGTGCGGGATTTAATTTCCCAGAATTTTAATAGTGTTTCATATAATTGTTTTGCTTTCACCAATTCTATTTTCTTAAATTCCCAGAGTATACCATAAAATGGATGAAGGATTTGTATTTTTTCAATCGTATGATTCATAGACGCAAAACATAAGTAAGCCATAATCCAAGATTCTACCCACATATAATAGTCAGGTTTCTTTTCGCCACAAATACGTAATAAGGTCGAACCACATAAAAAATCCATACATACCGGTGTAATTTGATCAAGGTGTAGTGTAGGATTTATTGATAAATCACAACTACTATCAAACACATCAACAAAACTACGTTCTAAACTTTCCAAGAAAGGTACACAAGTTTCAATTAAGTCCTTCATAGTATTTGTACGATATAGTCCAGCATTTCGTCCTTCAGAAACCTGTTCTAAACATGAAAGTCTCCAAATATCCAATAAACACTCACGCCAAGATAGTTTCGTATCTACAAACTTTCTCCATGAGCGAAGGCACTCAAGACGATGCTCACTCGGAACGACACATTGAATAGGGCCAATCTTGAATTCATCAATGCTATACTTTTCAAATCGTAAACAACGAATTTGTCCTCGTAACTTAGCCATTAATGTAGTCGCATCTACAAGTTCTTTCTGAGTCCAACCTAGTTCTCTAGCAGCTGACCAAGCTTGTATATCTCCATATGCAACAGGTTCAATTCGTTCTGTATCGGCAAAAAAATGACGAATCATAATTTCAAATTCTTCACGCCATTTTTCCCAAAATTCTTTATCTTCATTAAAGACTCGTATAGTAAATATCATACGCTCACGTAATGGATCTTGAAATTCTTCCTTCCATCTACGAAGTTCCAGTATACATCGCTTAGTCCATAGACGAAGAAAGGCTTCAAAGTCTTTTGTATCAGCCCATGAAGGTATTTTCCATGACTCACCACTAGGAAACAACTTTCTTTCACTAATAGGTATTTCTGCAATACTTTCTTTCCAAGGTAGGGCTCCCATCTTACGAATCGTTTGCCATTCTTCACCATCAAGACAGTCAAGCAAGTTTTGCAACGATGGTGCACCAAAACACATTTCATACTCACTAAGGGCATACTTTGCTAGACCATGGAATGTAAGGACCTTGTAGCCAATTTCGCGAACAAATCGTGATAGTGTACGTTCATTTCCATGATAGGTAAAGAAAAGACGCTCACGAGCACGAGTCACGGCCACATAAAATAGACGACGCTCACCAATAATTTCAAAGGGTGTCTTACGTGAAGGAATCTGGTCATCACTCAAGGATACTAAAAATACACAGTCCCACTCGAGACCCTTGGACCCATGAAAGGTTGCCAAGTCTACTACTGATTCATTAGTTTCAGACCCACTTCCATCAATACGTTCTTGAGACAAGATTCGTGTTTTTACTCCAGCACGTAGAAAGGCCTCTTCGACACGATATAATTCAATATTATTTCTAGACAGTACCGCAAACGACTTCTGGACCCCACCTGACTTACGAAGTTCAGTAATCTTATTTGCAATCCAAGCATATTCATCATACAAACGCCAAAAAAACAAGACTTCAGGTTTCAGTCCACCTTTTTTATTAGCAACCATGTGTTCTTTCCAGTCCAAGGTAGGAATTCCTTTCATCACACAATTGGCCACTGTAATAATTGCTTCACTTGAACGATAGTTACAACGTAGTTGGTAGTCTTTTACGTTCACAACTATATTATGATATTCTAATAAAAATCCAGAACTACTTCCACGCCAAGTATAAATATTCTGGGCATCATCACCTACAATACTAAAACGACATCCAGTATGCCGCATAGTTTCGAGTAGTCTCCATTGGATGGCATTAATATCTTGAAATTCGTCAACAATTACATAACGTAGGCGACCGACCCACTCACGTCCTTTTGTAGTCCGCATCCACTGCATCCAGCGTACAGGAAGTTCATCAATAAATAGACTCTGACTTGCGGATACAGTCTCACCCATCTCACGCAAGACAGTACTTGCAAGAGCATGAAAGGTTCCAGCCCAAATACTTACAGGACCAACAAGACGTTGTACACGTTGTAACATATCTCGTGCAGAATTGCGACTAAAGGTCAGTAAGACAATCTGATTGGCCATTACACGAGTATTTGTCAATAGCCATGCAATTCGTGCTGCAATCGTTGTTGTTTTCCCTGAGCCAGCAGAAGCAAGAATTCGCTGATTTTCATAGGGTGAAGCAGTAACGACTGCATACTGTTCAGGATTTAGTGATACAGTATTATATGGGAACTCTAATACTACGTTCATAACTAAGTATATATATGTACAAATCCATTAAATGGTTCTAGATATAAAGAAAAAATAATTATATAAACCATAGTATGGCACTACATCTCTATACATATTTTACAGATAGATCAAAAGCAAAATACTTATTTGAAACAGCATTATTTCATAATGTAGAAGTTACTAATTTAGCAAAATCACAAGAATGGGAAGGATTTCATCAAAAATTACTAGCATTGAAAGAAACTATTGAACCTTTTCCTGATGATGATATTGTATGTTTTATAGATTCTTATGATCTGATTGTCAATGCCGATAAAGATACAATTATACGTAAGTTTAAAGAAGCAAATTGTGAATTATTATTTGGTGCAGAGACAAATCTACACCCTCCAGTATTAAAAACACTTAACTATCCTAATAGCACAACAATATTTCGTTATTTAAATTCAGGTACTTATATTGGTTATGTACGAGCCATTAAACAAATGCTTTCATGGAAATCTATAGAAGGCGATGACCAAGAATATGCAAACCGATATTTTCTAGAATACAATCAAACACGAAATATAAAACTTGATTATGAAACAAAATTTAGTCTAAATATGCAAGGAATTTCTTGGGATGTACTTGAAATTATTAATGGATATGTTAATTTTCCTCCTCTTAATACAACTCCGAGTTTTATTCATTTTAATGGAATGAGTTATTTAGATATTAATAAAGATATGATACGAAACGGAAATGAACTTCAATTTAATTACTATGCAGTATATGATAGAACTTTTTCTGCAGTCCTAGGATCAAAAATGCTAACTAGATCATGTGATGTTATATGTAAGTTAACAGGAAAAGGAATGACATATTAATTTAAAGAATATAGATTAACTCAAATAAGATGGAACTATCCTACTATGTAGATCAAATATATTCAACAATTAAAAGTGTAAAATTAAGCATATCTTTATTTACAAAAGAAAACGAATTGCTCCACCAAATACGTTTACAAGTAGATCCAATACTATTTAATTCTTTACGTGAATTATATGGACCTCCTCTAAAACACTACTGGAATACAACGAATATTCCCTATACTTCAAACAAGGGAATACTATTTGTAGAACGTAGATGTCATCCAAACTTAGAATTTTGTTTACAAAATGCTGTATATTTTGCACGTGGTTATTCAGTACATATTTTTTGCAGCGAAGCAAATTATGAATTTATACAAACCATTTGTGGTAAACAACTTCCAAATATTCATATTTATAAGATATTTGACACGATTGGTACTCCTGAACAAGGTAAAATAGAATATAATAATCTTTTAAAACAATTAAATTTCTGGAGTGTTTTTAAAGAAGATTATATTCTTACAATGGAAACAGATTGTTATTTACTAAAACCTATTCCAAAATCCATTTATGACTATGACTATGTTGCTTGTAAATGGAATTGGCTTCCAAATGATGCAGGTGGTGGTGGACTAACACATCGAAAAACCAAAGTAATGAAACAAATTTGTAACCTACAGGATGAATCATTGCAGTGTATACCAATGCAAGATAGTTTCGCATCAAAAGGAATTAATCTACTCAATGGAAAAACACCAAATTTTAAAGAATCAGAAAATTATTTTACAGAATCTACTTTTTCGAATAATAGTATTGGAACACATCAATGGTGGACATTTATTCATGGTTTACCTGAAACAATAATGAAATCGTTTATTGCATATTATTTAACTCTAAATATCTAAACCTTTCCAAACACAGTTAAGTATGGAACGCGTCGAATCAGATATAAAAACAATATGTTTTCAATCTCCACGATGGATGCAAATTGAAATACAAGGATTTATGTATGGACTCTTAAGTTGGTCACTAACATGTCTAGAAGATAAAGAAGAACCCATACATACGAAAATTACAGTACAAGAACTACTCGAACATGCAGACGAAGAATTTCATGGTTGGCCAACAACTTGGTTAGAACCCATTGTTGAAGATTTTATTGCCCTACATCTTCCTTATGATGTTCAACAAACTCTTTTAGGAAGTCTAGAACGCATCTTTCAAGATAGTGTTCCGACAGATATTAATATATTTACTATCTTAGCAAACGGTGATATACTCACAAATAACCAATGGGAACGAATTTATGAATCAATTGCATTCACAAATCCAATTGAACCTATAAAAAAATCACAAAAGACACGACGGTTACAAGGACGACGTGGTGTTACACCAATCAAAAAACGGAAAAGCTTTACACGTCATAAAATTTTAATAGTAAAATCCAATTAGAATAAATCCCATGAACCATTTTTCGTATTATAGTGAACAAACTCATCAAACAAAATTAAATGGCCATACAATGAAAAAACGTAATATTGTAAATATTAAAAATGGCAAGGGAATCAAACGTAGTGAACAAATAATAAATAAGAAGACAACAAGAAAACAAAAACCTTTATCCAAAAAAGAAATCAATCATATACGAAACAATCGATTCATTCCTGGACTATTTCGACGAATGATTTGATAAAATTGAATTAATTTTTATGACTTCAATAGCTAATAGTTATTATAATTAAAAAGTAATAATGAATCCTTGTTACATATTATTTCTATTTGTTACAATGTATGTTATTACTACTGTTGTAATAGATCAGAAAAAAACGAATATTGTCACAAATCTATGTTATGATCAAAGAATGAAACTAAATTCATGTTTTGATAATAGTTATGTGGATACATATCCCAATAGTATGAATCATATGTGTTCGTATGAATTTAATAAATATGTTGAATGTAAAATTAATATATATAAGATAATGAACAAGCCCGAATAAATCTGCGGTAGAAATATGCACTACTACATATTATATGTTAATAGGATTAATCTACACTATGATTTTTGAAATAACCTTAGTAACTACTGTTATTATAGCTATTCTTTTCTTTTTTTATCGACAAGCTGTAAAGGAGTTTCGTATCTTACAAACAGAGTCACTTGATAAGTCAATAATTCTATTACAAGAACGTTGTCCGATTGTAATCTATCCATTTCCAAAACCAATTGATCTTTGGACAATAAAAGACTTACAACAACGACCACTTCTGAAAAATCAAATTCAAAAATATCTTACTAAACAATCCTCGTGGTTAGATCCACTAACTTCACATTCATTAGCGAATCAAGTTGGTCTTCCTATTTGGGTACAACAAACTCTCTTACCAACATTTAAAAATCTGTTATGGGGTCCTTTATTATGGTCACAAACTAAAGTAGCCATCAATGCTCAGGGTCTACGTCCTACATTTGGCTATTGTACAATTATACTTGCTACAGAAGGTGTTCTTCATGTAAGTTTATTAAACGAGTCATCTGATGCTTATTTGCCGAAACAATGGCTAGGAAAACGTCTAAGTAAACTAACACGTGATGAAGCTCCATTACTTGGCCAAATTCAATTTGTAGATATTATTGTACGTCCTGGTTCGGCCTTACTAGTTCCTCCTCATTGGAAAGTTTGTTGGGAATGTGAACAAACATCTACAAAAACAACAAAGACCGCAAAACCAACAATCAATCCTACACTTGCCCTTTGGATCGATATCCACCATCCTGTGAGTTTTATATCCCAACAAGTATTTTATAGAAAACCGCATAAGGCATAAGGCATATAACTATATAGTTATAGATACCTATGGAACATTTTGAGGATGTTAATCATATTATGAATACACTTGAAACAATTAAATCTCTTGTATCAAGTGCGGAACCATTTGTAAAATCTATAACAAATAAGCATGAACCCAATCCCAATATTACACCGCATATGAAAGATTTTTTCAAAACAATTGGTGTTGAGATATATACATTAGAAGATTTCTTATCATGTTTAACTATGTATCTCGTAAAAGCAGGGTGTGTTAAAGATGGACTAATGATTGTACCGAATGACTACTTACGCAGTTTTTTAAATCTTCAAGAAATACCTATTACATATATAAAACTTCTTATAGAAATACATAACTGCATAAAAATTGATACTCTACCACTTGAATAATTTTTTAAAATGCTAAACACGCTTCAACAAGAAGCTCTTGATCTAGCAAAGGCAGGTAAGTCACTCTTTATAACTGGACCAGGTGGTGTAGGAAAATCCTACCTGATTCATACTATTGTAGATGAACTAACAAAATCAGGAAGGCGAGTAGGTGTTACAGCTTTGACAGGTTGTGCAGCACTACTTCTTGGTCGTGAAGCAAAGACGGTTCATTCATGGGCTGGTATAGGCCTTGCTAAGGAAGATGCATCCAAACTAGTGGCCAATATACAAAAATATAATTACAAGGCTAAAAAGCGATGGCTACTAACACATACATTAATTATTGATGAAGTGAGTATGATGACTCCTGAACTCTTGGAAAAGATTCATGGAGTTGCAATGGCAATGCGTAAGTCTAAGTTAGTGTTTGGAGGCATGCAAGTCATTCTTGTAGGAGACTTCTTTCAACTACCGCCAATTTATCGCGAAGGAGAAACTCTCTTTACTTTTGAAAGCCCTATTTGGAAGGAACTCAATCTTACTACAGTCAATCTTACAGAAATTATACGTCAAGATAATCCAGTCTTCCATAGTATCTTAAAAGAAGCACGAATTGGTGCACTATCAAAAGATTCGGTAAAAATTCTGAAAGAACGTATGGTAGATACTTGGCAAAAGGAAAAGATTCGTCCTACACTCTTATTCTCACGTCGTGCTGAAGTAGAGATGATTAATGAGAATAATTTAAAAGCACTCAAGACACCACTACATACCTTTGAAGCAAAAACTCTGGTCACAGCAAATCTAGAAGTACAAACCACAAAGTCTGAACTAGATAGAGCTGTTGAAAAACTAGATCGTGATGCATCGTATAAAGTTAAGCTAGAACTTCGTGTAGGTGCTCAAGTTATGTTAATCTATAACATAAATCAAGAATCTGGTCTTGTAAATGGACGTCGTGGTATTGTAGAAGGATTTACTGCTACAACTCCACTAGTTCCTCTTGTACTCTTTAAAGGATCTTCAGAAGCTATACCAATTCCTGAAGTATCATGGGAGTCAGGTGAAGTAGATGGGCTGAAACGTTCACAGATTCCTCTTATATTAGCATACGCAATTACGATTCATAAATGTCAAGGAGCAACTTTGGATTCAGCAATTATAGATATTGGTCGTTCTACATTTGAATGTGGTCAAGCCTATGTAGCACTAAGCCGTGTAAAGAGCCTTGAGAGTTTATATATCTATGACTTAGAAGCACAAGCTTTTAAAGCTCCGAAAAAGGTCAAGGTATTTTATGAATCCTTGTAACTTCCTATAACTACGGATAGTGAGACTCAATGTCTTTGTATAGTTTCATTAATTTTTCTTTATAAATACTTTGTATTTTTAAGTAGAATAACTAGTATCTACACAAAAAATTGACAAACACTTTGACAAAAACATTCATAATAAAAATGCCCGGTCCTGTCAAAATGGAAGCCCAACCTGTTTCGTCTATCATCCCTACTCTAACTTCGACGAAAAGTCCTCAACTAAAGTCAAGAAAGATATCGATGGTTCAAGAAGACATTCCTCCCTCACTAATTCTTGATTGTCCTATTCCTCAAGAACCTCTTACAAAGGAAAATCCGAATCGTCATGTAATCTTCCCTATTGAACATAGTGATGTTTGGGCCAAGTATAAGCAACATATGTCAGTCTTTTGGATTCCTGAAGAGATTGATTTGAGTAAGGATATGAATGACTGGGTGAAGCTATCAGATAATGAACGTCATTTTATCAAGCATATTCTTGGCTTCTTTGCGGGTAGTGATGGTATTGTTATGGAAAATCTATCTATGCGTTTTACTCGTGAGATTGGAATGCCTGAAGCACGTTTCTTCTATGCTTGCCAAAATCTCATGGAATCGGTTCATTCTGAAACCTATAGTCTATTGATTGATACCTATATTGATAATAAGCAAGAAAAGCTTGATATTCTACGAGCTATTCAAACCATTCCTGTTGTAGAAAAGAAGGCAAAGTGGGCTTTAGAGTGGATTGAAAATAAGGAAGCAAGTTTTGCTACTCGTCTTCTTGCCTTTGCAGTAATTGAAGGTGTATTCTTCTCTGGTGCTTTCTGTTCGATCTTCTGGCTTAAGCAACGTGGTCTTATGCCAGGACTTACAGTATCGAATGAACTGATTTCCAGGGATGAAGGACTTCATACGGAGTTTGCATGTCTCTTGTATAGTAAGCTTCAAACAAAGCTTACTAAGCAAGATGCACACAAAATTATTCGTGATGCAGTAAAGATTGAAAAGCAGTTTATTACAAAGGCTCTACCGTGTGAACTCATTGGAATGAATTCTAAACTTATGGCAGAATATATTGAATTTGTAGCGGATCGTCTAAGTCTTCAACTAGGATATCCTAAGGTCTACCATGCAAAGAATCCCTTTCCGTTTATGGAGCGTCTATCACTAGAAAGCAAGGATAATTTCTTTGAGAAACGTGTAACAACGTATGCCAAAGCGAATACAAATGGTTCAAGTGAAGAAAAAAAGTTTGCAATGGATGCTGATTTCTAAATTAATATATTCTTTATAGAATATAAATATTTTTTCCAATAAATGACTTAATAGCATCTATAGAATTAACTGAACTAATAGGTTTATTATTTCCTTTATCTATAATTCCAGAATATTTTTTTATAATATCATTAGGATTTTCTACTATAATTTCATTTTCATTATGATTTTCATTATGATTTTCATTATCATTTTCATTATCATTATGATTTTCATTTTCATAATCATTATTATAAATATAAGTTTTTATATTTTTTGAATCATTATTATCGGGAGAATCTACATCAACAGTATACACTGGAGCGAAAATAATATTATTCCTTGCTAGCATATCAAAGAATATATTGTTAAATTTTTTTACCTTTATTACATCAGCTGATTTCTTATTTTTAGATTCTTTTGTATCTATAATTTGTTTTGTAATTTTTGGTTCAGGAATTATAGTAACAATATCATATTTTACAAGTGTAGTAAGGATAGAAGATCCTATATTGTTAAGAAAGTTTTTAATTCTTTCTAGAAATACACTCATTCTATAAATACAAATAATAAAACTTTAAATTCTAATTTTCTATACAATTAATAATTCAATTATTATTATTCTTATTCAAATACAAACTTATTAGATTCTTTATTATCTTCTTTAGCTTCATCATCATCATCTTCTTCTTGAGCTTCTTCATTATCTTCTTCTTGAGCTTCTTCATTATCTTCTTCTTGAGCTTCTTCATTATCTTCTTCTTGAGCTTCTTCATTATCTTCTTCTTGAGCTTCTTCTTGAGCTTCTTCTTGAGCTTCTTCTTGAGCTTCTTCTTGAGCTTCTTCTTGAGCTTCTTCTTGAGCTTCTTCTTGAGCTTCTTCTTGAGCTTCTTCATTATCTTCTTCTTGAGCTTCTTCATTATCTTCTTCTTGAGCTTCTTCATTATCTTCTTCTTGTACTTCTTCATTATCTTTTTCTTGTACTTCTTGTTCAGTAAGAGGATGTGACTCTTGTTTAACAACAGTATGTTCAATAAATGTTTTCATTTGTTTAACAAGGGGTTGTTCGGAGGATTGTTCAGTTATAACTTCACGTGTTACAAGATTTGTTGTTCTAGATAAAATAATTTTCTTTGTAAATAATCCTGATAAAAAAGTTTGTACATTCTGAAGAAATAAACTCATTCTATAAAATAGAAACAATAAAACTTTAGATTCTAGATTTACTATTAGAAATGGGTGACCAAGTAGTACCACAACAACCACAACAACCCCAACAAGAAGACAATAAAACAGATGATATGGGATCGGTTGATACATCATCATGGAATACTTCTCAAGAAAAGTTATTAAAAGCAATTGCTGAGCGTTCAAATTGTATGAGATGGCTTCATTTACATTGTTTTTATTATTTTGAATCAGCAAATTTCTATTTAACAATTCCAAATGTAATTATTTCTACATTAAATGGTGGTGTTACAATGAGCCTTACAAGTCTTTTTCCCGATCCTAGTTCACAAAAAGTAGCAACAACAGTTATTGGTCTTATTAGTATTTTTTCAGCAATGCTTATAACAATGAACCAATATATCAAATCACAACAAATGATGGAATCTCATCGTGCAACAGGACTATGTTATAGTAAGTTACATCGTATGATTACGAATGAACTAGCTTTACGTCGTGATCAAAGACATAATGCACTTGATTTAATAAAACATGTACGTAATGAACAAGATCGTTTAGAAAATACGGCACCGAATATAATTCCTTTTATTATTGGTAAATTCAATAAAATTTTTAAAGATACAAAAATTGAAAAACCGGAAATAGCAGGTGACTTAGATCCTGTAAATATTAATAATAAATTACGCGATGGTACACTAGTAAATAGTCCTGAAGCAAATGAATCTAGTCCAGAACAATCACCATCTTTAAAACCAAAGTCAAATTTGACTACTATATTTTCAAGTATTATAGCACCAGGTAAGCCTGCTTCAAAGGTAATTAAAGATACAGAAATACCTATATCTGCAATTAATAATGTTATAAATTCATTAGAATCTTCAAGTAAAAATGATTCGAGTAGGTAAAAAATTGACATCTTTTGCATTTGCTAAATATGTAGAGCAAATGCAAAAACAAATCTTGCATGGAGTCCCCTATTTCACAGAAAAAGGAATCCTTTACACATGGGATACCGTGTCACCAGTCCCAATTGGAACCTATGAAGGTGAAAATATCACCTATAAACCTGAAGCCATCCAAACTCTTAACAGACTTCTTACTACCTGGAGAACACAACAGCAATCAAGAGAGCGTAAACCAACAACTACCAACAGCAGAAAAAATCATGCAAACAAAGCCACCGTTGTCGAGAATTCTGAAGATAACGAATGAAGAATTTGAACAATGGCGACAAGTTCTAGGTACTTATTATTATAAACAAATTAACGTGTTGAACACTGTCCTAGACTCAGACGACCCATGAGACCTTGAAGGCGTTCAGTCTGACTCTTATACTGATATGTATAGTTAGAACCCTTAACACCTTCAATTGTACTTTTATATACCCATTCTACTTGATTTTGTAAATTACTTAATAATTTTGAAGAATCAATTGCAACTTGAGGAGATGATATACAACTTTGGCTCATAATATCTATTTCATAGATTATATTTTTTGTACAATATCTGTATATCCTAGATAGTAATAAAACATTGAAGCTCCTTGTTTATATTGATTTATAGACTGTTCTGAAGAATACTGATAATACTGAGCTGTAGTATTTCCACCAGAACGTAGTGTGCTTATATTACTATTGTATAATTCTACCATCTTAAAAGTATCCCATGAACTTTTGTACACATGTCTCTGATTATAAGAAACACCTTGAATTGTAGATAAACTATTAAAGCATGTATTTAGTACACTCATATTCCTCCTCTTCCTCCTGTTCGGGACACTTGTAAAAAATTGAAGATTTCTAAATAATAAAATTATTTAGAAATATGGATACTGAACATGACCATACACTTTGGTTTTCTGTACATAGAAGACAAGATTATAATTATGAACATGACCAAGAAGACACCATCAATATTGTCGATAATGAAACTCTAAACCAATATAAAGGAGCACTTCTTCTTCTTTTCGGATTTATTGTTGTTATAGGAAGTTATTATATACTATCTCATGCAGTATAACTACAGATAAATAAAAAATTGAAATTATTTTTTAAAATAAAATCTTGTTCACAATGTCTTGTAACTATTGTATAAAAATTCTTGGCCCGTATTGTATTTCTCATGAGGAATCATCATGTCCTCTTAAAAAGTCATCATTTTGTTCGATTTGTGGAAAGGGAATACATGTAAATTCTGAATGTACACTGGCTCCTAAACTATCCAAGTCTACAAAAAGTATTAATTCAGTACAAATAATCAATACTCAAAAAACATATATGATGGCTGATAGTAAAAATTCATATAAGGGTTATAAAGAATTACATGGAATTACAACAGAAGGTGATTATAAGTATGTGAAAAAACATTTATCAGAACGTGGTCTTATTCTAGCACATCCATCTACACTACCTCATATGCATGTTCCGAATACTAATGATGCCTACAAGGAGTATTTGAAGAAGTATGAACTACCTATATATGCTCAATTGAAATTGAATCGCGGTGCCGTAAAAAACCACCTTCTAGAACGTGGATATATACTTGTCGATGAAAAATAATCTATCTACTAAGTAGATTACAATGAAATACTCTAGAAAAAATAAATCTCGTAAACAAAGAAAACAAAAACAACAAAAACAACGAAAACAACAAAAACAACACAAATATACTAGGTCAAGACAATTAGGAGGAGGTTATGCTTATGATATTCCGTCAAATGCAATTGTAGTTCATCGTTCTATGGATGATGAAGGTACAAGCCCTCCTCTTTTTATGACAAAGCGTCTTATGGATGAACTTGTTTCTGAATCTGAACGGGCCTAAAATTGTATTTATATATTTATATAGTTACTAAAAGCATCGCATATAAAAATGCCAAACATGAAGGGAGGTAAAAAATACAAGTCTGGATCTCATGCAACTGAAGAAGCAGAACTCTATGAAATCAATGAACAAGAAGGGCAAAGTATTGGTCGTGTACTAAAACATCTTGGCGATCGTAATGTTTTACTTTACTGTAATGATGACAAGGAACGTATTGCCCATATTCGTGGCGGACTTAGTAAGAAAAAGGCGACGATTGACAAGGGTGATATTGTACTCTATAGTAATCGTGGTGATGGAATTGGTTCAAAAAACTCTGATAATCGTGCAGATATTCTTCAAAAATATAGCCGTGAAGTTCATCGTGAACTAAAAAAGAAACCTGGTGTGAATTCACGACTCTTCCTTCAGCTTGAGCGTATTGATTCAGCATCAGGAATCCCTGATGATGATGGTGTTGATTTTGAAGCTAACTCTGATGAAGAAGATTCTGAAGAGAAAAATCAAGAAAGAGCTACAAAGAAACAAGAAGAGGATATAAAACGAAATATGGCAAGAGATAGCAAATACACTATAGAGAGTGACAAAGATGTCGACATCGACAAACTCTAGACAACCACCAACAGATACAAGTCCATTAATTACTGCAGCCAGCAGACAAGGTACCCCGCCTCCAAACTATATCTTAGATACACCATTACAATATCCAAATGTTCTTGAAGAAATTACTTCAAATGAACCACTACCTTCCATTACAACCGCAATTCGTAACTTAACATATAGACATACACAAGAAATACGAGATTCTATTGAACCTACACAACCTCGTATAGGACAAAATGTAAAAAAAGTATTCCGTGATTTTTACATTCGTGAAGCGACTACAATATTTGATTTTTTAGATAAACCAATAAGTGAATCAAAAAATGTTTCACAAGCCTACCAGATTCTAAAACGATTTGGTAAGGGAGAATATAATGGAAATAAAAATAAGATACGTGATCTCATACTCGATGTAAGTTCAAATGAAATTGTTCAAAATATAAATACTCTTCTACAAGAAACAACACAAACATCTCTACATCAATGGATTCAACAAACACGAATTATAGTGGAACAATGGAAAAAAGCTACAATTGAATATTCAAATGTTGAGAAAAAACTATCTGAACATTGTAGTGCATTTGATGATATATATAAACATATTCAACTAATGTTACAACTACCTTCAACAGATGGTTATGAACAATTACTAAGTTCTTCAGAAGTATATTTGAAAAAAATATTTGATTCTCATAGTATTGAAGAAGATTATTTAGAACTAGTAAAGATTATAAAAAAGATTGCTGTATTAACAGATGCTTTTTCAAGTATACGTCAGCTTGTAAACGCATCAGCAGAACCACTATGTTCTATATGCATTACAAATATAGTAGCCCTTGTTTCGGTACCTTGCGGACATACTTTTTGTAGTTCGTGTAGTGGGAGGCAGAGCATGACATGTTATATATGCCGAGTTCCTGTAAAGGATAGAATAAAAATCTATTTTTCTTAGAAATAGAAACAATCATCTTTAATTACAGTAGGTTCTTTAAAATATATTAATCTTCTATGAATTTCTTTTTTACGTAAAAGTTCACGAAATATAGTAGTTTGAAATTTTACTGCGGCTAAACGCATATTTTCGTTCATAGTTTTTTTACATTCATATGATTCAAGTCTTACCAATTCTTTGCGTATTATTTCAGATTCTTTAATAATATAGTTTAATTCTTCTTTATGAAATTCTACATCGGTGGACATATAGTTACAATCCAGTCGTTTGGACGCAAGAGAATTTCTTCAAGAGCTTCTCTTTGGTCTTCGTTGAGTTTATAAATCTCTACAATACGATTAACTATAATTTGTCCCTGACGAAACCACAGGCTTTCTAAGAAGCGTAACGTATCCCCTTCCGTAGCTATTAGCATGTGATACATGAACAAATGGAATGGATGATTTCAATTTTATTGAATTACTTGAATCAGCCTTTATTTAGACAAGTGGGCATTTTTTGAACAAAAAATGACTACAGCATATTCACATTATTTGTTACAAGTAAGATTCAAAGTTGGTATAGACAGTTGCCACGATGTAGAAAATGTGGGAGCAAACGCTTGGCTTTGTTATCATGATAGATTGCGTAAATGAAGAAAAGCACTGCTTTTAGAAACATGCCCATTTATAATGCCCATTGGTCGAATGTGTTTTAATCCAAATTATAAGAATTATAAAGTACTATAATAAATTAGGCTTAAATGTCCTTTATAGTAACTAGTTAGGAATGGATCAGCAACAAATCCAACAACAAAAACCAGCAGAAGCTCAAAATCTAGCAACGGTTGTTTCAGAATGGCGTCGTATTAGTGATGAAATTATTACGCATAAACAGCAAGTAAGTGAAAAGGGAAAACGTGCAAAAGTTCTAGAAGGAATTATTTTAACGATTATGAAGCAGCAAAACCACGGTGCCCTTGATTTGAAGAATAGTGGTGGTCGTATATTATACCAAAAGAAGGAAGGAAAGAGTGGACTCAATGCCAAGTCCCTTCAAAAACTCCTAACAGACTATATGAAAGACGATAAAAAGGCATCTGAGGCACTAAAGTATATTAATGAACATCGTGAGGCAGTAACAAAGGAAAAGCTTGTATATGAAAAGTCATAAAACCAAATAGGCTATTATTATACAATAGTATATTTGTTTAGAATAATAATTTTATAATAAAATCTCTAAGGACGCACTAGATTAATAAATAACATTAAACCAATGATTTGCCAGAAATTCTTAGCAGGTTTGGCAAATGAAAATAGGTCAACAATTACATTATTCCATAAGAGTTTTCCTACAAAGGCTAGGACTACAAAGGCTAAAAAGAAGGCTAAAAGTGTTGATATAGAATTGGCATATACTTCACGTTTGGCATTAGGAGCATTATCGGCAAAACCTTCAAAGGCAGCACGGCATGCAGATTGTATAGCAGACATTTCTTTCTCTCTAATCGGGTAAATAGAAAGTTTTTACTGGAATCATTGCATGAGGAAAATATGGAATAATGTATTTATTTACAATATATACTTCAATTTCTGGATTCCATATTTTTACCCAGTCTGATAAGGCTGAAGAAGTTTTTATGATACAATCACACTTACTTAATACTAAGCTGTCAACTAATGCTTCTTTTGCTAAATGATTTCCAAAATTATGATAATGAATTGATTTATTATTAGTACTTTTAAATGAGTTTGATACAATTATCTTATATTTTGTTTCTGAAATTTTATTTAATAACAATGGTATAAAATCAGCTTCATCACATGTTACATATATAGTATCAAAATCATTTTGTGTAGAAAGAAATGCATTAATATTTTTTATATAATCTTCTTTAGAAATATATTCACTTTCTAAATTTAACTTATCTGTTCCTCTAAAATGAACTCCAAGGGTTTTATTTCCAAATGTATTTTTTATATCATCTACTTTTTTTAAAATATCACTTGAAATAGAAAAATACTCAAAAAATAAATCATGTGCTAGTTTAAAATCATCTACTGTAAACTGATGTGCTTGTGAAGATTTTATTTTTACTAGACTTGTTTTAATATTTTTAATTGTATTCACTTTGTTAGGAATTATAAGACTAGGAAATATATTACCATAACAATATGTATCAATATTCCAGATTGGATATATATTATTCTTTTTTAAATATGGTAGTATTTCTAAAACCCATGTCATTGTAGCACCAAATAATCCATGATTAATTTTATCTTCTATAATTCCAAAATCGTTATCCATATTATATATAATAGTATAATAGTATAATAGTATAATACTTTAAATAACTTGTCATTTTGAATAAAAATGATCTAGTATAGACCATCATAAGTTTTTAGATTACTAACATCTTGTGTAGTCATAGGCTGAGGATCTGAACGAAGTTTCTTTTCTTTAGGAAGTACAGTAAGGCACTGTGTATAAGCAACATCTTGAACATCTTCCATCACTTTTTTAAATAATTGTTCTGCATTAATTACTTCTGATTCAGAGAGTCTTGCTCCTGTACAAAGTCTATGTATGAGGGTTAAACCAGCTTCACGCCACTTTATACATTGTATACTTAAGTCACGTTCGGGTATAGTCTTTGCAAAACAACGTCCAATTAGATCACCAACAGGTTGGATATCTTGTTGGGTATTTAATCTAAGCTCTTTAACCGCACTAATAATTTGTTGAGGAGACATTAAATCTTTCTTGAGACAACAGAGTTTGCTTAACAAACCTCGTAAATCCATCATGTCGGCACTACCTTCTTCAGATTGTTTGGTATTCTTAGAAGCAAAAAGACTATATAAACTTTCGGCTTCACTAATCATACGACCACAAGGTATAGAAGAGGAACCTGTGATTGCACCACCATAAAATCCTTGTTTGACCGGACGAGTCTTTGCATATTTCAGTACAATCCAAAAAATAAGAATAGTAAATAAGACAAAACCTAGAATTGTAACATAACTAGTAGAATTACTACTTGAACTAACATTCTCCATGTCTTTCTGTTCTAATACATCTTTTTTCTTACATAGTGTGGTTCGCAGAAAGAAGTAGTTCACTGCAAAGCTCACGTTTCATTTCTACACGTTCATGAATATAGTCATCAATATTTATGGAAAGATTATCTTCTTCATTAAGAATAACATGGTGAATGTGAACTGGCTTTGTTTGGCCAATACGTACTACACGAGAAACTGCTTGGTCCATAAGAGCAGCTGTCCACCAAGAAGAAGTAAAGATGACACGATCCATGTGCTGAAGATTCAACCCTGTTCCAGCGGTCTGAATCTGTGCTAGAAGTACTGTGTGTTGAGGACCAAGGAAGGGCTGAATTTCATATCTTAGCATATCACTAGGAAGTGTACTTAGATGAGGAAACTCGTCCAAGATATAACCTCCATTAATAATCTTGAGTAAGTCAATATGGTCCTTTGTTTCTTGAATTACATTTGTGCGTTGTTCTGATGACAAACTCCCATTGTAGATACATATCTTGCCAATACAAGCCTCCTTTTCAAGAATATTCTTTAGTAGTTCCATTTCGTCGTTGAAATGGCAGAAGATAACATATCCGTGATGTTGTTTCTCGCTACGAAGAATGTTTAAGATGCCGTTTGTCTTTGTAGATGTTCCAGTCCAGTCAGGGCGTCTATAACCACCGATCTTTCGACGACGTGATTGAATGTAGACTTGTGGGTGCGTACTAATTTGGCGTAGGCGTAGGATCAGTTCCAAGAAGGCATAGATATCAATATTGTCATTATCAATCATCTCTTGCAGATTCTGGACAATTGCCCCCTGAATGGAACGATAAAAGGTTGCTTCTTCCTCAGTTTCAAAGTCGAGGCGATGATGAAAGATCAGTGGTTCACTAGGCATAATGTCAGGTAGTGCGTCACGAACTTGTTGGATTGTGCGTTGAAGAGCATACTTCTGCATCCAAGTATGTCCCTTTTCTACAGTTGCTAACTTAGGACTCACCCTCTTATGAATAAGATGGATTAAAGAACCTAGGTCACGAATATGGTTGACAATCGGTGTTCCAGTAAGAAGCCACTTGTTTGTAGCCTTGAGAGTATCGAGTACTTGATACTTTTTTGACTCAAAGTTACGTAAGATATGTGCTTCATCACACAAAATCCTATTCCAAGTATCTTGTGTAAATAAACTATTGTTTCCAGTAAGTTTGTCATAGTTGGTGATGTAGACTGAGCCAAAGAGCTTATTTCCATGAATGTATTCCCACTTGCCCTTATTAACTCTGTAAATGGCCAACGAAGTTGTCTTCAAGATACTAATCCACTGGTCAATCACGGCAAGAGGGCCAAGGATCAATGTCTTAGACACAACACTTGTAAGAAGCAAGGCAATTGAAGTAAGAGTTTTACCGAGTCCCATCTCATCACAGATAAGTCCACCACCATCCTTCTCACGCTCAATCATCCATTGTACTGCGTGTAACTGGTGTGGATACAAAGTCTTTGTACCAATGCTGTTACAAATATCCATTTTAATCTCATAGTGTGAGTAAAAAACATCCTGTCACAGCCTTCAATTTTTTTACATCTTACTTAGACTTCTGAAAACATTCATAGCACTTAGGAGGTATGAAATCATCATCTTCCTCGGGTCCATTTGGATCATAGTCATATCCAAAGACCTGTTCACCTACTTCAGGACTACCTTGAATTGCTGGAGACCAGTAGTAGTTTCCATCAGGAAATCGACAGGTTACACTTGAGTCAGAGTAATGTTGGATATAGAATCCACTATTCTTTTGAAACAAAGACATTTCAATGGAACTTTTTAGAGTTGGCTTTGGAAACCAAGTCTTAATAGTTCCATCAGCTAGTACTTTTACAATTGAACCATTCTTCCACCAAGTAATTATTGATTTATCAGGTGTCTTCATAACAATAAAATTATTGTTATTTTCAGCTTTGTAAGATGGTGGACAAATAGGAGCAAGTTCCATACCATGAAACATCATATCAGAGCATGGAAAATCGATATTAATTGTTTGAAGATAGGTGGTCATCTTTCTTTATATAAAAAGATATTATTTTTACTACCAATTTTTTGCTTAATAAAGGCAAGAATCACATGAATGACCATAAGTAAAACCATTACGTTTAATCTTAGGAGGCTCACGAATTACTGTATTCCTTACAGGAGTGCATAGAGGAGGACCATCTTCACAAATTATAGAAATATCACTTAATTCTTCTTCCTTTTCTTTATTATCAAATGATTTCCTAATAATATACTTGTAAATTTTAGAGTATTTAGGTAGTGATTGTAGATTAGGAAATTTGGATACCTTATATTCATCAACTATCACATTATCTTCTTCTTGCTTTGCTTTTATTACAGAAACTTCCTTTCCATTATCATCAAAGAATAAGTGTTGATTTACAGGGATATCTACAGATTTAGAGTGATCATATAGTGGAACTAGTCCTGGCATAGAGTCAAAGGATTCATGACGTTGATTAGGAACAAGTCCTGGCATAGAGTCAACTGACTCACGACATTGATTAGGAACTAGTCCTGGCATAGAGTCAACTGACTCACGACGTTGATTAGGAACTAGTCCTGGCATAGAGTCAACTGACTCATGACAGAGATGAGCTTGCATACGTTCATTACGTTCCATACGCCATAACTCTAGATAGTCTTCTTTAAGAAACAGTTCTAGTTTCTTACAATTATCTAATACTTCCTTCATTTTTGTATCAGTAGATTGATTTGCCATACTATCAATAGATACCTTCAGTGCATAAAACAAGATATAGATATCATTCTTATTTACTTTCAATTCTGACATGTTTCCTTTTCTAATACACTAACTATCACACAAAAATGCATCAATTTTTTCAAGCATTGACCCTTTCAAGCAAGTTCATAATATAACTAGGAAGGCTAGTAATTTTTATCTCATGTAATTCAGTTTTTAGAATTTCTCGTAGTTTAGAATCAAGTTCAATGTACAATGGTGACAGAAGTTTATTTTGTTTTGCATACTTGATAATACATTCAACAATAGATTGAATAGATATACATCCTTTCTGATTCAAGTTTTCAGATCCACAAAAGTATTTCAATTCAGCTGTAGGAATATACCTAAACTTTGTATATTCATAATTATCAATAAATAAAGGATTAGGGATATAGTCGCTTGTGATTGATGAACCTTTCAAGAATTCAAGTAGAGATATAAGCTCATAATCATTATGAATGGTTAGAGTTACTTTGAGGTCCATACTAGATAATATATTTACAAATAATCTATACTTCAATTTTTTTGGATTCTAGAAATAGTCTTGTACAAATATCCACTTCCTTTTTTATAATGGCATTTTTAAGAGAAGTAATATCTGTAGTAAATGGAACATGCCATACTTTCAAATGTGGATTCCATAAAGCTCCTTGAAGACTTTTAATTTGTTCCTTCCAAATATATGTTTTTCCAATAATATGCCACATTCCGTGAGTATAAAAAGGTATAAACTTAAGATCCATTATGTATTAAAATTATACAATCAACCCAAGTCCAATTTTTTAGACTAATCTAAATAAATTTGATACTTATATCCAGTTGGACGCTACCAATAGATGCTGTGGTAAAAATCAAAATATCAAAATATCAAAATATCAAAATATCAAAATATCAAAATATCAAAATATCAAAATATCAAAACATCAAAGCATCATATCTGTATTTTCAGAATTTTTGTAGTGCATAAACCGCTTATGTTTTCCACAAGTCTTCAAACCGGCTTCTTTCTTATTAAGAAAGTCTTGACGAGCAACCGTCTTTTGTGTCTTCTTAGAAGCTTCGATTTGCCGTACAACATTATCATATATGGTAGTAATTTTTTTGGACTTAGAAGCAAGCTTTTTCGCAGTCATAAGAAGTTGATACTTATTCATCTTATCTGTATTTATAACATTAGCAAATTAAAATTCAATTTTTTATTCAAACCAAGTTACTTGAATATTAATATAAATTAGAACTAGAAGAATAAATATCATACTTCCTAGTAGTAAGTAATATAGGAAAAGTAATAGGTAGTTTGTATCATCATGTTTCTCATCAATAGATACTATTACACCATTTTTTTCTTTCATTTCCTCCTTTTTCGTAATTTCATATTCTTCAATCTCTAGGCGAACAAGGTGCTTAATATTTTCTACAATAGACTTTGAAAACCCTAGCTCGGCAGGAGAAGTAAAATTGCGTTTTCCACGTGGAGTAGACAGTACAGTCATAAGAGTAATAATTTGATTTTCCACATTTTCTTTATTCTTTTGCTTCATTATCATCTTGACTTATTCATAAAAAACGAAATATAGATATTCAATTTTTATAATACTAAGTATTAGATATATATCAACTACCTAAATGATATATGATATATATAATATATTATTTATATCATATGAATACAGATTCAAGAGAATATTATATTCTTAAAACTGCAGCTGAGAAGATTAAAGAAATTGATGGTTTAACATGTGAAATTGGTGTAAGAGAAGGAGGGGGAACAAAAATAATATTAGATGCTTTAAAAGCTACTAATCAAAAAAAAGTTCATATTGCAATAGATCCATTTGGTAATATTGATTATGAACATTGGGAAATAAGAAAAGAAAAATTAGATTATACAAATACTATGAAAAATAAGATGCTTAAAAATTTATATGAATATTGTTCAAATAATAATATGGAAGTTCTCTTTTTTCCTTTAGAAGATACTGAATTTTTTAAAAAATATGCAGATGGTGTTCCCATATATAATGAATATAAGCAAGTGATCAATACATATTCATTAGTATTTTTTGATGGACCTCATACAACTAAATTAGTTCGTGATGAATTTGATTTTTTTAGAGATAAAATTCCTATAGGTGGAATGTTAGTTTTTGATGATATTGATCAATATCCTCATATGTATTCTCTTGATTCATATATTCAATCATACAATTTTAAAATTTATGAAAAAGGTAGTTGTAAGATTAGTTATATAAAGTATTAGAGTGTAATCATTTTTTATACTACTAAGTATTAGATATAACTATACCTATGAAAATTAAATTAAAATTAAAAAATACTCGTAAAAAATCAAGAAAATCTTCACATTATGAAATTTAAACCAGAGAATATATAAAAATTGAAATTAAATAATTAATAAATCTTCCTCACTAAAATGCTACATACCTTACCAACACTAACACGAGTCACTGTCATCAAACGTCCTTCTAAAATAATTAAGAGTCCCTATGTTGCCGATATTCGTCTAGAAGACGGCACAGAAGCACTCTGCCATACACCAGCACTCAGTTGTTGTGGCCTTGTAGCAACAGATCGTATTATCTACGTATCAGCATCAGGACCAAAAGCAAAGACACAGTATACTGCACAAATTGCCGAGTGTAGTGATGATGAAGGTCTATACTATGTCGGTATTCATCCAATGATCAGTCAGCAAATGGCCCATAAACTTCTTCATATGATTTCTACAGAAGCAACCTGGAAATCTGAAGTAAAAGTCAGTGATCATACTCGTCTTGACTTTGTAGGAACCTTAGAAAACGGAAAAAAGATTTACGTAGAAGTCAAAAATGCCATGATTAGTATGTGTCGCACAAAACGCCTAGAACGCCGAGCAATATTTCCAGAAGGATTCAGAAAGTCCAAAAAAGACACGGTAAGTCCTCGTGCGGTCAAGCACGCAGAAACCTTGTGTGAGCTATCTAAGAAAGAAGATACGCAAGAAACCTATCTACTGTTCACAGTACCAAGAAATGACTGTAATGATGGTCTAGAGCTAAATCCTGAAGATCCTATTTATTGTAATGCAGTAAAACAAGCAATACAATCAGGTGTACAAGTACGAGTCTTTGGACTCAACTTTCATCAAAGTGGAACTATCGAATTCAATAAAGAACTAAGTTTCCATAAACCATAATTTAAAATCTATATCTAGTATATTTATAGAAATGACTACACGAACAGAAATCCAAACTATCTATGGAAATATGTCTATAATTATTTCAAAAAATGAAATTCCTGAAGCAGTTCGTTGGGCAAAAATGGCCCTTGTATTTCATAATACTTGGAAAAATATACTACAGCAAAACGTAAATATAATTCAGTCTAGTCTTGAAGTTTCAAATTCAGTCTTAAATGAAATGGATCTAGGCATGGTTACTGAATATTCAGATACATATAGAAATTCAATTATAAAAGTACTTACAAGAGCAAAAAAATGTGAAGAAGATCTTTTAAACTCTGCTAGAATTGCTCACCTTCAAATGATAGAATGTTCAAGACTTGCAGAACTAGAACTGGAAAAATATTCTTTTTTACAAACACCTGATTCTTTTCCACCTTCTCCACCACTACTTATATCTCCTTCTAGAAGTATTTCTCCGATTTCTAGTCTGGGATCATTGCATTAGACATCCCAAGTTCCATTCTTTCAAGATCATCTAATTCATGCTCTTGAAGTCTTTTTGCCTTGAGTAGTATTTCTGCATGTAGTTTTGCTTCACGTTCCTTATTCCAAAGAAGAGCACACTGCATTTCTTGATAACTGTAGAGATCAGCTTGTTTTATTTGAAGGTCTTCAAATAGACTACGAGAATGTGTAAGATGTTTATTATATGCTTCAAAATCTTTATCTTTTACTGCTTGCTCAACTTTTGCAACAGAAGCATTCATATTACTACGAGCTTGTTGAATAATACCATTTGTATATTGGATAAGTTTATCGAGAGAAGTTTCTCCAATCATTGTATTTCCATTTAGAGCATAGTCAATACAGAGCTGAGAAGCACGCTGTTCCCATTCATGTGTTTTAATATAATCACAATGACCCATTGTATACTATATGTAGTCAAAAAATAGATTTTCAATTTTTAAGCAAGTACTAAGTGCAGTATAAAAGTCTGCGTTTATAAGAAAGCTGAATATCTAGAAACTTGGCAATAGTATCTGCTGGTCCATGTCCAGGTTCATTCGAAATATATAGACATTCATTCAAAATCTTCGTCAACATATTTCTCAGAATATACATACGCTTTTCCCGTTTTTCTAGTAATATATTTTTAAGAAATTTAAAGACTTCGGAATGGCCCATTGCATCTGCATAATCAAGGGCATTCATTTCACCATGAGTATTTTTTATTATATCATAATCACTCATATTCTTTGTAAGTTCTTGTACAATCCCTAGATGTCCATTATAGGATGCACACATTAATGAAGACCAAGCAAACCAATCACACTGATTTACATTTGCTCCATATTGTATAAGAGCTCTTACAACATCCAAGTGTCCTTTTCCACTTGCGAGCATAAGTGCATATGCCCCTGTATAATTTTCTGTGTCAATAGGCTTTCCTACTTTTTCTATATCGGCACCATATTCTAAAAGTAGGTTAACCATTTCCAAGTCTCCAAAATCACATGCCCACATAAGAAGTGTCCAACCATTCAAATCACACATATTTACATTTGCACCGTTTGATAGAAAGATACGTGCTTTTTGAATATCTATACCAGGATTTGTATTCCAAAGTTTATGCATAACTGCACTCCAAAAATCTGCCATTTTTGCTAAAATATAAATCTATATGTAAGTTCAATTTTTATGACCAATCTATTACAATAAGTAAATTTGTTATTTCTTCATTAGAACTAAAACTATTAGGATAATATGGAATTAAATCATCATGTGTGATAGCCCTCATCATTTTTATATCACAATCAGGAAAGGTTTCATTTAATTTACTCATAATTTCATCATAATGATTGATATAAAAGGTACTTTTTTCTCGACTAATTATATGTTTATATTTTGTATCATTTCCATCCTTTACCTCTTTCATAACATCTTTTTGTATACGCTGTATAATAGAAAAAATATTATTACGAATTTCATTAGTACGCCTTTCTTGTGCATCATGTTGTATATTTCGAAGATCTGATCTAGTATATATAGATGACATAGTATATGTTTATAAATTTAAAAACTAAATAATCTTTAGACTATTCACAAACAATAAATAGAATCCACACGATGATTACGAATATACGAAGGGTCTAAGTTATTGATAAAATCAGGACTCTTATTTGTAGTCATAATAATAATAAGATTAGGATAAAATCCCATTTGAACTTCATCGAGCATTTGATTCCAGCCTTGTTTATTTTGCACACATATTTTTAGATTTTTATGAGATTCTATACCGTTATGAATTCGTTCTAATGATTCATCAATCTCATCAAAGGCAATAATAAGAGGTGAGCTTTCAGAAGGTTCTGCATCCGAATATAAGGTTGCAATTGATTCACCTGGTGACCAAGGTTGTAAACTATTGCAATAGATTCCACGCAATTCATTTGTAAGAAGTATACTGAGCATAGTTTTTCCAACACCTGGTTCTCCGTGAATAAGAATAACTACTGATTTTTTTCTTTTAAGAATACTTTGAATATCATCAATAATTAATTGTTGTTGAAGTTTGGGTTTTATATATAATAGTAGTTCACGTTTACGAAAGTAAATGCATAATTTTGTACCATAACGTTCCATAATCTTAAATGGTATATTTTTACAAGAATTACTTAAATCGTTATTATTATTATTATTATTTATATTATGAATTTTAATTTCTTTCTCAATTGTTAATCTTTTATATGTAGATGCAGTGGAAACAATCCAAATATAGTATTCAGAATGATCATTTTCTTGAATATCTAGAAATGCAATATACCAAAATCCAATTGAATATCCATGACCTCTTCCTTGATTAGATAAATGACTACATGGTCCTATATTTTTCTGAATACGAATACAATCTTCCTTTTTACGAATAATATATAAGTGGATATTAAAGAATCGTGTGAATAGAAATATAAATGACCATGGAATTAATTGAAATAATGAAGATGCCAATCCAAATCCTATCCAGGAAAGGGTTTGATTAAGAAACATACTAATTGAGATATAGTATAATTCACTATCAATTAAAAATCAATTTTTAATGAACTACCTTACACTTATAACTATTTTACACTTAGAATAATCATTAATACAAGGAAAATTATAAAGGGAATTATGATTGCTGCAACAATAACTATACCTGAAAGAATTATCCATACTCCAATAAAGTTACCAGTACCAAGACCAATATATCTTATAATATTATGCTTCCTTTCTACTACAATAGATTCTAGAGGTTCTACACTATGTTCATTAGTATTATAATCTTGAATAGGATCAACAATAGATTTTGGAAGTCCTTCTAAAAGAGGTTCTATCATAGGTTCAAGAACAGGTTCAACAACAGGTTCAAGAACAGGTTCTATCATAGGTTCAAGAACAGGTTCAAGAACAGGTTCAAGAACAGGTTTAATAATCTTTAGTTTAGGTTTATTAGTGTCTGTATGAGAACCTTTACGTTCAATGATGACTAGGTCACGAACAATTGTATTTCCCATCTGAAACAAATACTTCTTATTATAATACTGTCATACTAAAAAATAAATCAATTTTACAATGATTTAGAACCTTACTTGTTTCGTTTTTAGGTTATTCTGACACTTTTTCAAATGTGTAATCATAGAAAGTGAAATAGATACTTCATCAAGGGCTTTCTCAGCACGAAGCATAGCTTCGGTGTTATTCTTCTTGAGAATTTCAATTACTTTTTCTAGATCTTTTGCAGTAGTCTGTTGTATATTAGCATTGTGCAAATCTTCAGCTTCTTGCTTCTTCTTACGAGTGCAAACAGCACAATTCGTAGAACCATCATAGTATGACTTATTATATACAGAAATCTTACAGATTTCACATCCAGTGTACTGACAATTACAATACTTGTTGGAACAAATATAAGTATTTATGGTTTTCTTACGCAAATAATTATACTTACAATTGGGACAGAGAAGCATATTTGGCTTAGCATACAATGACATGGTAATTATTGAATAATTATTCAAATTTATGATATTCAATTTTTTATGTTTAGACTTTATTTCCAAGGAGTATACAATTGTTTATTGTCATTATATACTGGCAAGGGTATAGGTTTATTCTTTTGTGGAAGTGGTAATTGAGGTAGTGGAGAAAGACTATACGGACCACCTACATACCAATCAGGTCTTCCATTATTTTCTTTGGTTCTTAAATGTGACCTTCTTAAAGGATACAAGAGTTCCTTCTTTATTTTCTTAACAGATTGTGTTTGTTGTGGTTGCATAGAAGTATCTGAATTGAATTGAGGAGTAAATAATTCAATATTTGAGAACCAATTCATTTTAGTATATTTTCATATATTAAAATTAATCAAATTTTTTATAAAAAACCAAAAATAAACCATTTCATTCCCTATTACTTGTCTATATTCTTCCTACTTGTAATCATATGATCAATTAGTTGTTGTATTTGTATATTGAGTTTACGCTTTTTTTCTATTAGAAATGTCATATCATTATATGCTAAAGATCCTTCTTGACGTAGTTCTTGAATCTGTTTAAAAGCATTCCATGACCTATCTCGCAAATGACTAATATTAATACACATAGTATCATGATCTTTGTAAAGACTTGCAATATTCATGCGACTTACTATATCAGATCGTAGCTTAGTATCTGTATTTGACAAAGATTCGATGACAGTATTCAAATCTTCGATTGTCTTCTTGAAACATTCATTTGTAGCTCTCTCTTTCTCTTCTGCTTCTTTTACATATGGAATAAAATTAATTTGTTCACTTATTGCTTGAATGTACTCGGCATGATCTTCAAAACACACAAAACCTTCTGTAATCATCTTTCGCTTATCAATATTATCTTTGGCCAAATAAACTTTATTGTTTATTTCTTTCATTTTATCATTAAGAAATCTTAGATGTGTCTGAATTAAGTCTAATTCATATTCTGCATTAATAGAAATTTTATTTGCTTCACAAATACGACAATCAATATCATTCTTTATAATAATGCCACACTCACATTCATGATCATAAGGCATCTTAATTTAAGACAACTGTATACTAATATACTAACTTTTTAAGTGTTTCAATTTTTTAAAATTAATGACAAATAAAAAAGTTGGGTTTCCATCCTCCCATCTTTTTTATTTTTATTTGTAGTTTATTCGGCTTACAGAGCATCGATATCTACTGCGTCCTCCCAGCACACAGGAGCCTTCAGAATTGGCACAGGCTCAGAGACAATGTCATCCTTCCACGCATTGGTCCAGGTAGACACAGTTGGCGTAGACTCAATAGGTCGCTCAGCCTTGACAGGTGCACCAGGAGCCACACGAGGCTTCTTGTAGACTGCTACAGGCTCCTGGAAAGTCAGCAAGTCCACTCGCTCCAAAAGCTCAGCCTTCAGTGCCCCCTCCTTAGTAGGCACATAGTCCGCCTTTGCTACCATCTCAACCTTCTCATCAGGTTCATGCTCAAACAGGTCGTCAGCGTTAGTGTTCTCGCAGAGGCTTGCAGGAAGAGCTCCGCTGGCCTTGAGCTTCTTGAGGTCCTTGTTGTCGTTGATGACTCCCAAAATTTCATGCATCTTAGCACGAGAGGTGTTGGCCTTATCATAGGCCAGGATGACAAAGTTGCCAGGTCCAATAAAGGCTACTGAGTTCTTGCCACCCTTAAAGACACCGCGAATCAAGCCCTGTGTCAAAGAGCCATCACCCAACATCACCTGAAAGCCACTGTTGCCAAGGGCTTTCTCAACACGCCCAATGACTCCAGAGCCCTCCAAAACCCCATCAATTGCCGCACGGTTCTTGAGGTCGGCAGATAATTGCTTACGCTTGTACATTTTGGGCTTTGGGCTTTACTGCTTTAGAAACTAATTGTGTGATTTACTATATATATTTATACTGCTTCAATTTTTTCTAAACTACTTGTGGCCTTCTCTATAACTTTAGTTAAGAAGCCCTAAGAAGCCCTAAGAAGCCCTAAGAAGCCCTAAGAAGCTCTAAGAAATCCTAAGAAGCCCTAAGGAGTCCTAAGAAGCTCTAAGAAATCCTAAGAAGCCCTAAGAAGCCCTAAGAAGTCCTAAGGAGCCCTAAGAAGCTCTAAGAAATCCTAAGAAGCCCTAAGAAGCCCTAAGAAGTCCTAAGAAGCCTCAAGAGCCAACCCTATCACAGAAGGCTACAGAGGGCTACAGAGGTAAACTGCGTCAACTTAAAAAAAAAATTGAAGCATGGAATCGGCACTATCTCAATCACACAAAACGAGTATAAGCCTTCAGCATATAAGCCTAGAAGTCTAAAATGTCCACTACCCTCGAGTCCCTGCAGAACGAGATCAAGGCCCTCAAGCTGGAGGTGGCCTCCATCCGCGAGGCCATGAAGCCCACCGCCAAGGCCACGCCCTCCAAGAAGGCCAAGGACCCTGACGCGCCCAAGAAGGAGGCCACCTGGTGGATCAAGGCCACTGTGCAGCTGCGCGAGATGCTCAAGCCCAGCATCGACGACCACAACGCCTCGCTGGGCACTGGCGAGAAGAAGCTGGCTGGCACTGTCCCCACGACGGTGGGCTCCATGCTCAAGGCCAAGGGCCTCCTCGACAAGGACACTATGCCGACGCTGGAGCAGGTGGTAGAGGCCTTTGAGGCCTACCTGGAGAACCCTCCTGAGCCCAAGGGCCCCGCTCTCCGTGCGGCGGCTGAGGCCAAGAAGGCGGCCTCTGTGAGCAGCGGTGCCTCCGTGGCCTCTGATGGCAAGGTGCGTAAGCCGCGCGGCCCTATGAGCGAGGAGAAGAAGGCTGCCATGCTCGCCAAGCGTGCCGCCACAAAGGCCGCCAAGGCCGCCAAGGCCTCTGAGGAGGAGGCTGAGGAGGTGGAGGAGGCTCCTGCTCCTGCCGCTGAGGAGGTGGCCGCTGCCCCTGCCCCAGAGGAGACCGTGCAGGCCTACAAGTGGATGGGCAAGATCGGCAAGGACAAGAAGGAGAAGGCCTACGAGCGTATCGACTATGCGGGCAAGTCCTACATCTACGTCTTCACGGAGGAGGGCGACGGCAACTACCTGGGGGCCATGGTGGGCACGTCCACAACCCTGGACATGTCGGTGCCTGACATCCGCTCCGAGACGACCGAGGAGTAAGGGTTAAACAAAAAACAAAAGAAAAGAAAAGAAAGGAAAAGAAAAGAAAAAACATATAAAAATAAAAAAAGAGTGGGAAACTTCTCATTTTTTTACCCAATATTTTTTAGTACCACAAAAAATTGAAGTACCAATATGATGGGATTCTAAGTATCCCATACACAATACCAAAATGACTGACGGTGGATTGTGGACTGCACTTTCTTGCGTAGAGTACCTCTTTAAAGAATCGCATAACTTTGTCGATGTTCTTTCTGAAAATCATAAAGTCCATGATAAGAAAAAGCAAGATTGTATTGACTGTCAGAATCGTGAGGTTGCTTCAGCAATTATTATTGCACAGACATTTGTTGAGCTAAGGATGCTCAAGCTTATCAATCTTGGTTACTCTTATAATACGGCAAAAAACATATTAATTGACGAGCGTCTCTTTGAACCCGACTATGACCCAAGTATCCCTAAAATTCATCCATCCTATGCTGAGCCATACATTAAGATCTTTAAGGAAATTCAAGAACTAGCTGTTAGTGATCTTCGTAATGCTCTCAATACAGGTAATGTAGAAAAGCGTGAAGAAGCGTGTATACAGATTCATCGTTTTGAAATAGCAATGAAACATATGAAGCACTTCTGTTATCCTTCTACATAAGTTTGCTCTTAATCTTATCAAGTTCATGGAAGGCTCAACAGATTTTGATAATGTTGTTCACATTCATAAAAATAACTAATAAACCAGAATTTTGGCATGATATTTTTTGTTATCATATAAATATTTCTATCTTTCTCTGTATTTGAGAGACTATAGAACAATCCAACATCTAGGTGAAAAAATTGAAGGGTATAAAGTCATGTACTACAACTACACCAAAAAATGTCTGCAAATAAGCTGTGGAATCCTACATACGTCAAGAACTTCATGCTTGAGCTTGAGCTTGAGCCGACCAACTGGGATGAGAATATCGTAGCCCTTGCTAAGAAGGGTTCTATGAGCGTAGAGGAGTTTCTGGAGATGGACCCTATCACCTTTGGCGAGAAGATCTGGGGTAAGGACACCTGGAAGTACGGTAGCTACGTCAAATACCCCAAGGTCTACAATATTCTGGGTGAGAAGACCTACCGCGAGATGTTGTACTACTACCAGAACACACCTGAGCAAATTGCCGTAAAAGCCTATGAGGACGCTAAGGTTGCGGCGATCAAGGAGCAGAAGGCATTGGGGCTGACGACGTGGCTGAGTGCGAAAAATGAGGCCGACTGGGAGTATGTGTTTAAGGAGAATAAGAAAGAGCGTGCGGAGGAGCGCGCCGAGTATGAGGCGTTATGCGACGCTGAGGAGGAAGAGGAGAAGGCAAGGGGGCGGTGGGCATCGCTAAGCGCTGACGACAAGGTGCGTTGGGAGCAAGTGGCCGAGGAGGCGATCCGTGCGACAAAGGCCGCCGAGATGCTAGACGGCTCGCTAGCTCAAGCGGTAAAGGTGGCAGAAGCAAAGGCCGCGTGGCAGGTGATGGATGCACAGAAGGCTGTACGCTAGTTCCTATATCCCAAAACAAAACAAAACAAAACAAAACAAATAAAAAATTGAATAGTATTTTTTACTCACTCACTAAGTATCCCTAGGCCAAAATGTCTACAAAATCTCTTTGGACTCCTAAATATGCATCTAAATTTGTAAAAGCTCTGCAAGGAACATCTACAAATTTTAAAAATGATACGGCCTTTCTTGCAAATGTAGCGTCTATGACAGTCAATGAACTCCTAGCTACACAACCTCTTTACTACTGTGTAAAGGTGTGGCCCTTTGATAATCACTATAAGCGACTATGTAGTATTATTGGTATAAAATACTATGATTTTGAAGATTACTAAAAATAACTAATAATCAAAAATATAATCTGGCAAAATACTTCCTGAAGGCCAATACCTTCTTGTTTGTTCTGTAGGCATTTTGTTTTTTACGTAATAATCAGACGGGACTACAACTTCAAGTAGACCAGATCCAACACCTTGAGAAGAGTTTACATTCCCAATCATATTATTCATCTTATTTGAGTGAGATGCATGTGTAGGTACAATATGGTCTTCAACGGGAACAAATGAAGGTGAGTAATAGGGCAGATCTTGAAATTGTTTATACACCTTTCTTTTTTCTTTACGTGTAGGTTGTACTACCACTTTTTGTATACTGAGAACCCAAAATAAACTAAATAAACTAAACAAAAAAAGCACCAAAAGTATTCCCAAAATCATCTTGTCTTTGTATCTATATAAGGTTTTATAATTTAGTCTAACTTCAAGTTCTTGATATACTTCTTCAACTTTTGTAAATTCATAAACCCATGCTCTGGCTCAGGATACTTCTTAAAATACTCTACAATACGTGGATCTGGTTCGGTCACAGTCCCATTTTCGTAAGACTCTAGTAGGTTAGAAAGTCCATTGTAGCAGGTCCTGTCACAAAGGCTCATCCACCCTGAGTACATTTCAACCTTCTTACAGTACAAACACTTTTGTTCAGGGCCATCACGAAATAAGTATTCACGCAACTCTCCAACAGAATTAAAACGAATTGAAGACATTTTTCTAACTATATTCCTCATACGCTTGGATAAAAAATCCACAAAACTTTACCTGTCAATTTTTTCTACTATCAAATAATCAAGAATTGAATCTCAATACTATCTTCTTTTAAAGAATTTTTTGACTGAAAAGGAGGTGTAGAAATAATGCTTGCCAACTCTATTTCATTCTTGTATACATTTATAAAAGCATGAAGTTGGTCAATATATTCTTGTTGTTCTTTAGTAAAAGGGCGAGGTTGTAGTTGAACTATATGTAAGTCATTATAGAATTCACTTAAATATGTTTCTAGTTCCTCAAGGCTATATGCCTTTATTTCAGCAATTTCATACTGACTTAGTACGTACATCGTGTGTATATATACTATAAACATTCAGTTATTCAATTTTTCCCAAATCCTATAAACTATTTCTACTCATATGTGCATCATCTTCAATCTTCTGTATCAAGACCTCGTATAAGGTATTTGTATAAACACGTGAATCCAAAGTATTATAGGGCATATCCTTTTTTCGTAAAATAGCACGAAACCAATGGATTCCATAAACACCTTTTGAAGATAAGTCTTTTACACAGAATTCTTGAACACCATACTTACTAGGATAGCAAACACTAGAATCTCCAGAATCTTCAGAAAAAGATTCTTTTACGTCCCACCAGTTTAAGGGTAGAAAGGTTTTTGCAGATAAAACATACTTTTCTAATGCAAGAGTTTTTATACCCTTTCTGTATAAGTTCATAAAGTCAAAAGGAGATTTCAAATCAATCTTCTCAGGAATATGTTCTAGAATCCAAGTAGTTAGTTCTGACTTTGCAGAAGGAACTTTAATAAATCCCATATCCACAATTTCAGGTTCTTTTTTCTTATATGCTCCTTTTTGAATTGTTCGCTCACTGCTAAATACATAGTCTTGATTCCAAACAGATGCGGGAATAGGTCGTAGTAAAAATACATCTAGGTCAATCCAAGTTCCACCATTTTTATGAAGCATAGTAAAACGGAATAAGTCACTAAAGGGTAGGAAACTATAGGCATCACTACGTTTTCCAGTCTTACGTCCACTATATTCAAAAATACGGTCTTCAGAAAGGATAGTTCTTGCATCAAATACTTGTATATGTTTCTTAGATGGAAGAGTAAGTAAAAAATCTTTTAGTGGAAGATAGGTGTATATGTGAACAGTATAACCTTGATTTACATAACTCTGTAATGCTGCTCGTTCGAGCCTCCCAATAGGTTTACCAGTCCAAAAAGTCTGTAGTATTTTTTTACCTAAACCCAACCCATGTTTTTTTCTTGTTTGACGGCCAATAGGCATCTTCCTAATTATTATAAATAAGTTTTATCAACGACGGCGATAGTCATGGTGATATACCTTTGACCAACCAACATCATCATTTGCATAGGGTTTCCCATCACGATAGATACTAGGCCAGTAACTACCCCTATTTAGATTAATTCCAGGTAGATGACCAGGATTTACAGTACCAGAAGTACAGCAAAGAAGCTTACAAGATTTCTTAGTAGTAGTATTTGATTTCTTAGCAACAAGTACTCCACCAACAATAGGAAGACCATCTACACGATAAAGCGAATGTTCCATCTTATTAATATACTAATATATTAGCAAAAATATAAATCAATTTTTTCAATTACTTACGGGGTACAAATACAATATCATACTTTGTAACCCAAGCACGACAAAGTGTAGTTCCATCTAACCTATATAGTATATGCCAACGAGTATCTTCTTTATTATGTTCTCTGAATGAATCACTAAAATATTCTTCTACAGAATTTGCAATACGTTTAGAGGAACAATTAGTATCAATTGTACGTTTATCAATGAAAGGAATTAGTTCTTCAAGTCCTGAATCTGTATTTGATAATACATAGATAACTATTCCATCTTCTTGCTCGTAGCCAAATGCTGTTTCTTCTCCCATTTTTTACCTAATCAAAAAATTCCTAAAACTTTCAATTTTATTATTTACAAATTTTTACTTATCAAAATGAGTATGGAAGTTTACATTTTCATCTTTTTTCTTCTTATTTAGAGCAATAATATCACTAACATTCCAAGAGACTTCATACCAAGTATTATTAGTATACTCTTCATCGTGTTGTAGGATCACTCTGAGTCCAGGAAATATCTCATTCTTGAGCTTATCCATTGCAGTAAATACATAGTCACGAGGATAGTTCTCATAGGTATCAATATCCTTAGAATCAATATGGAGATCTACATGGTAATCACCATTATCCACAGTTTCCATAATAATCCTGTACCACTGATCCAAACAACGCTTAATACCTTCGTTATTTGCTGACTTAGTCATCTTATAAAGCTTTCCTACACTGTAAGGCTTGTATTCGGCCATCTTTATTATACTAATAATAAAACCAAAATCAGTTTCAATTTTTTATATTATTCTTGATCATCAATATTTATATCTTCTTGCTCATCTTGCTCATCTTGCTCATCTTGCTCTTCTTGCTCATCATAATATTCTTGAGTAATATTCTGCTTTACTATACATTCTTTTTTCTCCTCTTCATCATCAATATTATAAACACTAGGAACATAAAATCCACCTTCATCAAGCATTTTTTGTTCTTCTTTTATTTGCATTTGAATTTTTTTATTTATTCTTTCATTTGATTCTGGTGTAATTCGTGGAACTTGATACCATCCGTCCAAGTTTTTTTCTTGTTGCTCATGAGCTTTTTTTTCCATCTCAGATAATTTTTCATATTCAATAAGATTGACAATAGTATCCTTAAATGAATTCTTATTACCCCAAGCACCATTAGTAGACTTCTTAAGGGAACCAAGAGTAGGAAACTCCTTAGTATTTTGCATATCAGGAGGGAGGCATGCTTCAAGAGCCTTACGTAAATGTGGAAGAATATACTTTGTTTTGACTTCCATTTCCAATACTATATATAATATATAGTAAATAGGTTCAAATTTTTATAATTAAAAATTTTGCGTAAAAAATATTTTTTAAAAACTAATCTATAATTAGAAAAAGATGAGCTTTCCTTTAACCGTTGATCTCATAAAAGAAATCCAATCAACTCCTCCTCTTCCGACACCCGAAGTTTCTAAACCTTCCCGTTCAGATCCTAGTATAAGAAGTACATTTATTTCAAGAAGAGTAGAAGCATTATCTAATAATGTTTTAAAACAAATACGCGATGGACTTTCCTCCTATGTAATACAAGGTTTAATAAGTGAAAATGTATCAGATATTGCAGTAGGAATTAAACTAAATTTTCCCGATTCTAAAGTTATTGGTAATGCTGATGATTGTTCTATACTTATAGACTGGACAAATCTAAATTAATTATATATTAGGTGATTTTCTAATAGTATACAAATATACTATTAGAAAAAACATATTCGTAAGGAAAATATTTATAAATTATATAGTCTAAACAGCATTTTTTATTTAGTATAAGTAAATGCATCCATTTTCTGATGATCTTTATTCTCATGAAAGAATTGTATATTCTATTAATCAAGAATATTTTTTTGCAATTAGTTTATTTATTATTATTTTTTATAGTTATTTTTTCTGTTAAATATGAAAAATTTTATTTCTTATATATAATTTCATCACATATAATACAACATATGAGGATCTAGACCAAGTGTACCAAGTATAATTACCATTAAACCAATATAGAATATAATCTTATGAAAAGGACTTTTCGAAGAAATATGATGAATAAAATAGTCTGTTAAACCCCAAATACAAACCCACCATATAATAATTAAAGCAGAACGTACAATAGTTCTTACTGGATTAGCCATTTTATCATCCTTTTCCATCTGACAATAGTAGTTAAAAAAATTGAATCGGTATCGTATAAATTGTATACCGTACCACAAAAATGTCAAATCTGATGGAGCGTATTATGCATACTCATCTTGCAGATACGATTCAGTGCAAGGATAGTAGGACGCATAATGCTCAGTATCACATGGCAGTGATTGTGAAGCGAGGAAAGGTTATTGCAGAGTCTCATAATCGGATTGGTTCGCGGAGTCGTGGATCTGGATTTAGTAGTAATACAATTCATGCAGAGAAGGCGGTAGTGAAGGAGTTGGGAGATATTTCCAAGCTTCGTGGTGCCTCTTTATGTGTTTGGAGGGTTTCAGCAATCAACGTTCTTCCCTCAAAGCCTTGTGTAGACTGTCATAAATTTCTTGAGAAATGTATGAAAGAGTATGGCCTTCGGGCAGTTTACTATCAGGATACAATTATTCCTCTTTAATAATAACTCTGTAAGGTTCGCACATGATTAAGAAATTTTGCCCAAGCTAAGTAATGAATCCCATTTAAAATAATAGCTTTTTTTATTATGGGTTGTAGTGCCTTCCAAGTATTTGTGATATTTATTGAAGAATACATTGTATGAAGATTTTCAAATGGAAAAATAGGACGATTATTTCCTTGATTAATTATATTATGTAATTCCCATAAACTTGTGCGTATCCATGATCGTACATTACTATAAGGCATATTTGCAAGTTTTTTTGGCTCTATATTTCTTATCCATTCAGAATAGTGACGACGACATATATCACATGGAAGTGTATATTGTAAACTTTCTAAAACTAATACCCAAGCTCGTATTTCATCTGTTCTATTATTAATATTTATTTGTACACCAGATAATTCAGCAAGACCATGTAGTAGTCTCCAAAATAATGGACCCCACTCAGCATTTTCAGGGTAATTTTCAGCAGGAATTGTGCATGAACATACCATCTATTTCTAAAAAAATATTTATTTATAATTGTAAGACGCAAGGTTTAGATTAAACATTCTTTAATCCATTGTAGTTCAGGATCACAACCTAATGTAAAATTTATAACTATTGCACGTTCTTTAATCTTACTATCTTTAATTTCTGGCAATGTAGATTCAATCTGAAACTGTTTTATAAGATTCATATTTTTTTTAATAATTTTTTCTATAAATATTTTTATATCTTCTTTATTCTGTTTTAAATATGATGTATATTTTTTCAGCTTTTCACGAATTTTATCACTTGATAAATATGGTCTACATGTTGAACCAGGACGTATGAGTAACAATTTCTTGTTTGTATTAAATGCAGTTTCTATTTCTGTAATATACTTATTTATTAATAAATTAGGGTCAGTATTCCAATATTGACGTTTTACATTATTAATCATATTAAAATATTCAATAGCATCAGATTCAGAATCTACTCTACGTTCAGTAATTGTAACATCAAAATCTGGTTCACATAAATTATCGCGATAAAAGTCACGAATAACAGATGCACGATGTTGCCCATCGATTAAATAAGAAGTTGTAATAGATTTATCATCACTATTTTTTTCTTCATAAGATATTATATTATATCCTGAATCTAATCGTTGAATATTAGAACCGATCGATTTTTTAATAATACTTGCATGTTCTTTGTCGAGAATACGATTTCCTTTCCATATTGGAAGTAGTATAAGTTCTTTTGCTTTTAGTATTTTAAGAATAGAACCATCATTATAACTATGCAACATTTGAATATACATTATAATAATATATAGTATATTCAATTTTTATCCGTTTTTAAAAACGCTCATTTAAAATCCCCACGGGTCTAAAACTTATCGTAAAATCATCTTGATAATAATAACCACAATTATATTCATTTTTTGACAAATATTTATTTAAAAACATAAAATAATATAATTAAATAACTATCTAATACCATGAAATATATAAATTTAACATTTTAGATAAATTGCTTGATATATTTGAAGATTGTTCATCGCGGAATTTATGTGATTTACGAATATTTTTGACAAATACTATTTCTAATGGATTAATATCCATTCCAAAGTAGTTATTTGGAACTTCATAACAACTTTTATCAGTTATATTCCAGAACTTTGAATTCCATAATTGTTTATTATTAACATCTACATTTTTAAAACGCATAAGAAAAGAATATATTTTTTTATTATTTATTAAGAATATACTTGTTAATGTACGTTCATATAAAATTATAGAATCATGTGTAGTATCAATAATATTACTAAAAAATTTTAAAAGTACTTCTTTTGACTTTGTCCCAAACATATAGGTGTGTAAAAAGGGAATATTTTTATCAGTGAAACTAGTTTTAATTAAACTATATCCACAGGAATCAGGAGGAAATTCTATAATTGGTGCGATAAGGTCATATTCTTTTAATTTATTGTTAAATAAATTAATCCAATTTTCTGAAACTACAGAAGGTAAAAATGGGCCAATACAACTACTATTTACAAAATAATAGTTATTATATTCGGGTTTATATGTATCAAAATACCACTTATATGTTATAAGATCGTATTCATCTTCTTCACGTTTTATAACTGTTACATTTGGAGGGAATGTAACTGAACATATATTATTATTTACAATAAACACAAAATCGGCTGAACTATTAATACCATATTCAATAAAATATTCAATATTTTTCATAGTATCATGTGTCTCTTTATAGCAATATAAGACTAGTGTTGTCATTATTTTAGAATATTTAAAAAATCTTTAAATATATAGAATACTTTAAGAATATTCTATAAAATATTAGTAGGATGAATGTATCATGTGTACTAGTAGCATGTAATGAGTCTACAAGATATTTAGATTTTTGGCCGATTGTAAAAACCGCTTGGTGGGGAATAGTAAAACTTCCTTGTATTATGGTATATGTAGGTGATACCTTACCAGAATCCTTACAAAATGATCCAGCTGTACGTTTTTTCAAAGCCATTCCAAACTGGCCTACTGCAACACAAGCACAATGTATTCGTTTACTATATCCAGCATTGTTAAAAACAAGTGGTGCAGTTATGATTAGTGATATGGATATACTACCTCTTCAAGCTGACTGTTTTATACATGGCTTTGAACAGTTTACATCAAATCAATTTGTATCCTTGCGAGGAATAGATGAACAAGAAAAACAAGTGTATATGTGTTATGTTGGAGCTACACCTAGTACATGGAGTGACTTATTTAATATACAAACAGAAGAAGATATACGAAATAAGTTACTAGAATGGTCAACTATATATCCTTCGGATGGAAATCACGGTGGTAAAGGATGGTGTACAGATCAAATAGAATTATATAAACGTGTAAAGGAATGGCAAGTAACAAACCCTGAACGTGTTGGACTTATAGCATGGTCAAAGGAAATTCCTAGATTAGACCGTGGTAGACCACAAGAATGGATTGAATGTTCAAACAGTCTTATATCAAAGTTAGTATCAAAATACTATGTAGACTTTCATATGCCACCTTATACTATGTTTTCAAATATTATAAACTCAATTGTAGATATATGTGCAAGAAATTCTTGATTTAAACCTTACACAAATTAGTATATATATAGAATGACAAATAATATACTACTATCCTATGTTGGATCAGGTAATCATCTTGTACGTTTTTTTATAGAATTACTAAGTGAACGCCCAACACTAGGATGGAGAGGAGCAGAAGGAGATGTACCGATCTGTAATGCAATTTTTGAAGAACCTGTACCTTTTAATATAACACAAGCATCAAAACCTATTTTTAGAAAGGAACATGCTGTTCCTGAAAATAGTAATGCAGTAGAACAACTAATCTTAATTGTTCGTAATCCAAAGGAAGTTCTTGTACGTCAAGTAGGTGTTAATTTATTTACCTTAGAAGATGGAATCTTAACAAATCAAGAAGAATTACAAAGACACTGTCTAAACTATGCATCAATGGTAAAGTACTATGTTGATTTTAAGGGTCCTAAGTTACTAATTTATTATGAGGATATGATTACTAAAAAAGAAGAGTTTATAAAGCAACTTTATGATTTTCTAAATCCGAATAAACCTGAAAAACTAGCGTATGCGTTACAAAATGCAGAAAAGTTATTTCGTATGTCACGTACAGGAAAGAATAGAATTTGGATAGGACCTAGATCTGATGGAAGTGTAGCATTTTATTATGATAAACTAAAGAATTCTGCAAAACGTAATTTAACAGCTACTGTGAATGCCTTTATACACCATCCTAGCTTACAAGGTCTTTTAGTAAGATATTCCTCTTAAGCATTATAATTTGTATAATGTCCTTGTAAGTCGCTGAAAGATGGTCGTTGTATTCCAATACGTGGATAAAAACAATACCACTTATAATGAGGCATGAGTTTTTGCCATGATACATCTGCTGTATATGTATGTGTTTTCATTCTGGTTCTTTCTTCTTCTTCTAGTGCTAAACGAATAGTTTCCTTCCAATGTTCCATCAATACTTTTGCAAGATTACGTGTGATAAGATATCCAGAAGTTGTAAATGATTCATGTACCTTTCGTAAAAACGGTACATCAGTCTCCTCGGATTTTAATACATTATAGGAACACATAACAAGATCAAACTCTTTTCCAGAAGAAAATAATTCTGAAAAATGATTCCAGAATCCTTCAAGTTGTAAAGGCATATAGTCATCTTCAAATATAATACAATTTGAAAATGAACTTTCTAAGAATATTTCTAGAGTTTTTACATGACTTAGTAAGCAACCAATATGTCCTCTTTCAGGCGTATGAACAGCTTGAATACGATGAAGTTTTGATTCTGGAAATCCAGATTCATGAATCCATTCGAGAAATTCTTGTTTGCGATCGGTACGATACTCAAGATTAATGTAATATACTGCATCAATCTTGTCCATTTCTTATATCATAAACTACAATATCTTTATATGACAATCCATTCACTAGGAAATAAGTTAGAAGTATCTGCTCGAGCTATCCAATTCTTTGGAACAACAACAGGATTACGAAGACTAAATGCACCTAAGAATGCACCCCACCAACTAAAGGTTGAATTTGCACAAATTGCACCAGCAGAACATTTTATTATAAGGGCAAGTGTATCTAATTCATCAACAGAGTTATATATTTCAAAAATAGGTAAATGAAAATATTCTTGTGATCTTACCCAATCATTATCGTCAGAAACTACTATTATTTTTTGAACTCCTTTTTCCTGTAAAATTTTTACAGCATCTTTATAATAGTCTAGACTTTGATTAATATGTATATCAGGATGATTTAAATAATCTCCACGACGAATATGAAGAAATCCACATTTTGAATAATCTTTATTATCTAGTTTTATTAGATAATCTTCAAGCCCTTTTAAAAACAGTTCACGTAAATCATATTCAAAAGGTTCTAAACAAGGATAATATTGAAAATATGAATAAGATAATATTGTACCAGGTTTTATTAATTCAGGTTCCCACTTATTAAAAGCAGGAACAAAACTAAATGTAGTATATTTTAATGAATTTTTAAAATTATCATCATTATATTGATAAGGAAGGTGAACACCTAAATATCTAAATATATTTTTATTATAATCATGGTTATTTTTATTATGCTTATTATTTTCTAGTGTGTTTTGAAGAATGTATAGTGGTGATTTAGTATATTTATGGACTACATACCCAGCCGCATTAATGAACATTTGATTACCTAATCCTCCCATAACAATAGGAATAATACCTTTTTCATATTCAGACATAATATACTAGTATTAATTTAAAGATCTTTAAATTAATACTAGTATATGAAGTTAATTATTGGAACAATTTGTAAAAATATTGAAAGAAATATCCCTGTATTATATTCAACATTAAAAGATATACTGGAAGTATTTCCAGGAACAAATATATGTTTATATGAAAATAATAGTACAGATAATACTAAAAATCTTCTTAAAGAAATTAAAAATCTATCATCAAATATTCATATACTATGTGAAGATTATACAAACAAAGAACTACTTAATCTTACAAAGGCAAATACATGGGATATGAAACCGTGTCGTATGGAATTGATTGCAATAGCAAGGAATAAGTTACTAGATATGATTAATAGTATAGGATATGAAGATAATGATTTAATATTAATGTTTGATTCAGATATAGTTCGCCCTTTTAATATACATATAATAAAAAATCGTATACAAAATTTTCCTAATAATGTAGATGTATTATTAGCAAATGGAATAAATTCACAAGGAAATTATTATGATTTATATGCACTTCGTAATATAGATAGACCATTTGGTCCAGAATTACTTGGAGATTCATTTTGGAATTTACCAACAATTCATATTAATAATACTGTAAAAGTGTTTTCTGGATTTGCTGGAATGGGTATCTATAAGGGGTATTGCTTAAGAAATAATCGTTATTCAGCAATACCTACCAATGATCTTGATATATTTAATAGAGAACTTGTAAAATCTTTTAAAGAAAAATTACCAACTAGTATAAAAGGACCTTGTATTGATGGATGCCTTGTAGGAATGTATTTATTTGGCAATGATGGATTGTTTTATTATAATAATAGTGGATATAACTATCCTGTTGTTTGTGAACATAGTACATTTCATGCAACAATGTATAATCGTGGATACCAAAATATGTTTATTGATCCTGAATTAATTTATTATAGTGGACATTGAAAATATATATGTTAAATAAAACCATATATCACCATAATTATCTTTTGGTTCTATAAATACCGCATTATTAGTATTCAATATACGTTTGTATATGACTTGGTCCTTACCATTTATATTTGCATTTAATTCATTAGTAAAATTTTTATAAAAAATATTCCAAGCATTTTTATCACCTGCTAATACACCACCACCGATTGTGTTATATATATCAAGTTTTAAACATGTAATTTTACCAGGTTGAATATATTTATATGTAAAATCAAAACTACCAGGACGTATAGTGCGAAAACAACCAATATCGCACCAAACATAAATATCATAGTTCGAAATTTTTATAGCTTCTCGAACAAACTCTTGTTTTGCTGCCCATATAGCATATAATTCTGGTGAATGTCTAAATTTTTCAGGATCAATTTCATGCCATGCCTTCCATTTAATCATTTGTTCATTTGACATCATTTCAAATGAATAAAAGTCACGAACAATAAACTCTACATTTTCATTTGCTACAGATTTTAATTCATCTATAATTTCTTTTGGACAAAAGCATATGACAGGGCAATTTACACATTGAAAGAATTTTGTATACCATTCTTTATAATCTCGAACACTATGTTTTCCTGATGGTACAGGATAATAAGCAGTTACAACACAAGTCATTTCACCTGAAAATATTTTTTTGTATTTTGTTTTAAGTGGTGTAATATCAGATGTTTTTGTGTTAAAAAATGATTGAGGATATATTCTGTGTTTTACAAGAACTTCTGAAATATTATACATTTGTACTTCTGCAAAATCTAACTGTAACCACAATTCATAATCTTCATAACCTTCTTTAGATAATAATTCATTCCAGTATGCATACTTTGTTTTGAATACAACACTACTATTAATAATGGGATTCAAATGTAATGTATAACCTCTTGAAATAGGTCCATAAGGTATATTGGGGGATCCTGTTAAGCTTCCAAAATATTCACACTGTGTACCAATAACCTCAAATTGAGATGATTGTATAATTTCTACTTGTTTTTCTAATTTTGTAGGAAGCCATATATCATCGGCATCAAGGAGAGCAACCCATTCAGTATCTACATATTTGATTAAATTATTAAGACTTTTTGATTTATTATTTATTTCAGATGATTGTATAATAACTTTTATACGAGAGTCAGAACCTACAAGTTCATTAACCTTTATAGCAATATCTCCACCAGTATCTCCATGCCCATTTATACCTATGAGTAATTTCCATGAAGTATATGTTTGTGATAAAATAGATTGAATGGCTTCTGGAAGATATTCAATTCCATTATATAGAGGTATTAAAATTGTTATCATTAATATATCTATTAATAGTATAATATCTTCTTTAAATTATCAAAATAATTATGATTTAAACAAATATATATATACTATACCATAGAATATGCTTATTGATGGTAAGACTGTGAAACATTATTTAGATAAATATAATATTTTAAGCTAATAAGTATGTAATATTAAAATTTTATATATTTATTAAATTCTCCTGTATTAGGGTATTCATTTTCTTCAATAAATTTAAACCCAAAATCATATGTAGGTATCATATTCCATACCATGAATCCATGTGATACTTTCGGAAATAAAACTTCTATATATTTTGCTTGATATTCTTTTGAAATTTCTGAAAAACAATAATTGCTTACAAGAAACATATTTTGGCTTAAAATAGAACTGCCAAACGTTGATGCATCTATATAATTTATGTTTAATGATTGTATTAATTGTGATAGATATAATTTTTGAAGATTAGAAATAGTATGAAGATCAACTATTGAATAACTATTAATACTACTATTATATTTTTTAGAAAAATGATGTATAGCTAAACAAAGACCACCATATCCACCACCTATTTCAACTATATCTATTGATGATAAATTTAGAGAACTCATATGTGTAAGAATTAGATGAGCATGAAAAATATAACGTAAACTTGTTGGCGAACAAGTTACAAAACCAAAGTCTTCTTTATTAGGATTTCCAATAGAATCATTTAGTGTACAGAATTCTTTAATTTCATTTTCTGTGATATTGGTTTTATTTTTAATATAATAAATATATTCATTTCCTTGTTTTTTATTGACATGTTCTAAAACCCAAGTATAATTCGGATTAGTTTTAAAAGATGATAAATCTCTTGTTTTACAAATAGAATATACATAATCTGTGTATTGATTATAATCCATCTTATGAATTATATAATTAAATAGGCTTTAATAGGGCAAATATGTTATATTACATACTGAATAAATCCAATTACGAACATGATTTTTCTGTTTTTTAAAAAAGTTATCTATAATGTTTTTACTAAAACCTTCTAGTTGTTTTAGTTGTTCATCAGTTAATTCAATTTCCCAATGACATTTATCTTTATCTTTTAATAATGATGTACTGCTATAAGAATTACATACTATATGAATATTATTTGTTGCAAGGCGTTGACTAATTTCAGCATCTTCACCATTTCCCCAACAAAGATTTTCATTTAAGGGATATGTTAATGCAATATTTTTTTTAATAATATAATATGCTCCTGAAATATACATAAGTTTTTTTATATCATTAGAAGGCTCATATAAATATGGAAATAAACAATTATCTTGAAATAGGGGTTCTAATCCATACGGAAATAAAGTAAAATCACGGAATCGTTTCCCGTCTATAGTTTTAATTTTTGTAATACAATATTGAAAATTATCTCCAAATTTTAAAAATCCTTTATACCAATCTTTATCTAAACAAACATAATCATGCAATAGTACTACATTTTCATATTTAGCCTTTTCACAAATTAAATTTTTTTTCTTTGTAATCCATATACGTTTAATATTTTCATCAAATTTTATAACACTAATATTATTTCCTGATATATTAGTGTTACCCACAATAATTATTTCATAGTTTGGTATTTCCTGCTCTTCTATCGATACAACAATTTTTGAAATAAAATTATCTGCATTACCACCTGTAATAATACCAAATGTAAAATCCATAGATTATATATATTCTGTTTCTTTAAATTATAGTATTATGAGAATAATTTTTCAGTAAATTCATGTTCATATTGATGTATATTATTATACCAATTATATAAAATATGTATTGCAAATCCATTTTCAACAAAAGCATGTTTCATTAATTCCTTCCAAGCATATTTATTAAGTGGAACTTCATCATAAGAATCTACAAAAAGAGAATTATCATAAATAATTTTTTTATACACATCTGTGCGTATACAAAAAATACTATCGCATAAATACGGTGATGTATCATTTAATATAAGTGCAGAAGGAAGTGTGTTAAAAAATTTTTCTTTGTTATTTAATATACAAGTATTTAGATAGTCAATTGCATCATAATTCATGCGAATTGGGTGAATGCCTTTATAATAGTGTTGTAGATTTTTAATACTATTAAAAAAATCCATACTATTCCATGATGTTGATTCAACTGTATGCTTATTAAGAATAGTATACTCTGCACCATCACGATTAAAAAAATTAGTTTTTAGAAATTTATCTCTTAAAATGTTTTGTTCACTTTCTGAAAGATATTGATTCATAAAGTATTCTATACCAGGTATTCCTGATGATAATGTTGGTCCTAATGTTAGATATTCATTATTATCAAGTATTGATAGATTATCTATCATATAATCTAGTGATTGTGGTGTTAAAAATATATCATTATCACATTTCAATAAATAAGGAGTATTATTTTCTTCTGCAAACCTTACTGCAAGCCTTACTTTTTGCATATAATTATCATGAGGATGTACATTCACAATTTTAGAATTAATTGTTGTTTTTTTCAATTCTTCTGTATAGAATTGTTCATCGTTTGAATGGGTTAAAATTAATAACGTCCATTCATTCTTTTTAATTGATTTATTTAATAATTTTGTAAAATGGGAAAATGTATAGTGTCTCCTATCGTCTGTTAAGTAAAAGAAAATAAGTTTCATTATATATATATATATTCATATCGGCACTTTAAGCATTGAAAATATTATAATATATAATGTCATTTCAAGAATTATGTGATAAATATGGAAGTATTAATACATCATATGGGACTGATAAAAATACATCTCATTCATATGGTCCTATATATGAAAAATATTTAAATAAATTTAAAACACATATGATAAATATTTTAGAAATTGGATTTGATTCTGGAACATCATTACATTTATATACACAATATTTTAAAAATGCTACTATTTATGGTATTGATATACATGATAATTGTATACCAGTATATAAACAAAATAATCGTATAAATATGATTTTTGGTGATGCTAAATTACCTTCAATTATAAATCATTATAATAAAAAATATGAAATTATTATAGAAGATGCATCACATCTATTAGATGATCAGATATGTCATTTCAAAGATTATTCAGATTTTGTAAATATAAATGGATATTATATTATTGAAGATGTTCATCAGGATAATATGGATATATTAAAAAATGTATTAGAACCAATTTCTAAGCTTAAAGGATTTACTTTAGAGATTATAGATTTAAGGAAAATAAAAAATAGATTTGATGATATATTATTTATATTTAAAAAGGAATCGCTATGAATATTATAATGTCACTTGTATTAATTACTACGAGCGGTATTGGAAGTCGTCTTAAAGAACATAGTAAATATACAAATAAATCACTTATAAAGGTTGGTGATAAATATGCCATCTGTCATATTATAGAATCATACCCAGAAATAACACGGTTTGTGATAACACTAGGATATTTTGGTAATTTTGTTAGAGATTTTTTAATACTTGCATATCCAAATCGTGATATAAAATTTATAGAAGTAGATTGTTATCAAGGACCTGGATCAAGTTTAGGATACTCAATGTTATGTGCAAAAGCACAGATACAAGAACCATTTATATTTCATTGTTGTGATAGTATACTCCTTGAAAAAATTCAACCTTTAACACAAAATACAATATTTGTATCAAAACATTTAGATTATATGTCATACTCAAGTATTACTGTAACTAATAATATTGTAAGTCAAATTTATGAAAAGGGGTATGAATACAATGATTATATATATACTGGAATCGTATATATTCATGATTATAATATATTTTGGAGAATATTGGATGAGTTATATGAAAATGATAAAAATAATACATCATTAAGCGATATTCATTCTTTATCAAAAATGATAGAATATGGATCCATATTTTCATATAAAGTTGTTGATAAATATTATGATACTGGTAATCTTATTAGTTATAGTAATATATGTAAAGTATTTAAGTCATCATATGATATTTTAGAAAAAAATGATGAATCATTATGTTTTTTAGATAACATGGTAATAAAATTTTTTTATAATAGTGATATAAATATAAAAAGGGTAAAACGTGGATTGAATCTTTATCCTTTAGCACCAAAAATTATAAATTATAAAGATAATTTTATGGCTATGGAATATGTTTCTGGTATAGTATTATCAGAATATAAAGGCTATGGTGAAATTATAAAATTATTAGAATGGGCTAAAAATAATTTATGGATAAATCCTTGTATAGATTCAAGGTTTATTTTATCATGTGAGAATTTTTATTATAATAAGACAATAGATAGAATTAATAAAATACCATTTATATCTACTGAAGTCAATATAATAAATAAAATTAATATTGGGTCAATAGATTCCTTATTAAAATGTACCCCATTTGCAAATTTATATACAGATATATTTTATAAATTTCATGGTGATTTTATATTAGATAATATAATAAAAACTGAAAAAGGATTTATTTTACTTGATTGGAGACAAGAATTTGATAAAGAATTATATTATGGAGACATGTATTATGATTTAGCAAAACTACGTCATAATATAATTTTTAACCACAAAAATATAGTCAATAATTTATTTACAGTAGAAGAGAATGAATCTTCTATTTATATTGATTTAAAATGTAATTATATGTTAATGAAACAATTAGATGAATATAACAAGTTTATAAACGAACATAATTATGATCTAAAAAAGATAGAAATTTTAACAGCTATTATTTGGTTAAACATGGCACCCTTATATACAGGAAATCTTTCTAAATTTCTATTTTATTTTGGTAAATTAAATTTACATATTGCTCTATCCTAAGTTCTACCATAATTATCTTGTAGACGTACAACATCCCATAATTCATTTGTAGAAGTTTCTGTATATAAGCAATCCTCAATTGATTCCATTCTATGAACTGTATAAGGTTCAATTGTAATTGTATCACCTGTATTATATAATTTAGATGTAAGAGTCTCAAGGGAAGAACCTGTTGAGATTTTTAGAATACCATTCAATACCATAATTGTTTCTTTTTTTAACTTATGATATTGAATACTACATGAATGTCCAGTTTTCATAAATAGCTTCTTTACTACATATTTATCATTACATTCAATCAGTTCTTCATATCCCCAAGGTTTTTCAACTCTCGTAAAAAAATATGAATCAGGAATTGTGACATGTTTAGATGATAGATCAACATGTTGTAAACCTTCATTACGTACAAGATTAATAGCATATGCAGTGTTTCTCGGACTATTTGTTTTTTTATCGTTTATTATAATACGGTCTCCATTTGGCAATCCCATAATTAAAGTATCATAGACAATTCCTAGACTTGACAATTGTTTTTGAGTAGCTTCTCTTGTTGATTCTTTTCTTCCAGTTGTTAAAATAATCTTATAATTTAATTTGTCCCATTGTTTAATAGTTTCAACTACATTATTTAATATAACAGAATCTTCTTGAAAATTCTTGATAATGCTTCCTTTGTGTTCTACTAGAGTTCCATCAATATCACAAAATATAGTTTTAGGAGCACTCATATAATATATGTGTACTCCCAAATCTTTAGGTTATAACCTAAAGATTTGGGAGTATATCTTAATATAATGAATTCTTTTTATACAGTGCGCGATGAATGTATTATATGTAAACACAAAGAGTTTACTAAATATTTTGAGAATGACTATTCAACTTATTTATCGTTTAGTTTATTTAATGAAATTAAAAATGATGCTGTTAGTATTCCTTTTAATATAATATCTTGTAATAAATGTCATATTATTCAAACACTTTATATTGGAGATATAAATACAATTTATGGAAATAATCATGTAGATGATTATGGAAGTACTAAAAATGAAATTAATGAAGGGTTTTCTGAATTTATTTTAAGAAATAAGTATATAATAAATCCCATTGAAGTTGGTGCGTGTAAAAATTCTTTATCTAAACTAATAATGAAAAATTCAGATATATTATATACTATAATTGAACCTGGTTATAGGGGCGACTTTGTAGAAAAATTAACTATTATAAATAATTATTGTGAAAATGTGGATTTTAAATTATTAAATGGAAATACTATGATTATGAGCGCTGTTTTTGAACACTTTTATAATCCTGTGAATATTCTTGAAAAATTAAGAGATGCAACAAATATACAATATATTTATTTAAATCATCCAAATTTTGAATATTTTTGTAATAATGATATAAATAATATTTTAAATTTTGAGCATATATATTATATAGAATTAGATTTTTTAAAGCAGTTATTTAAATTATATGGTTTTAAAATAGATGAGATATATGATTATAAAAATAATTATTATTTTTTAAAATTCATAAGATTGGAAGATTATGTATTATCAAATGATATTACATTTAATAATATAACTAGTTACAATGATACTGTTAATTATTTTAACAGAATGCATACACGAATTAACAAACTAAATACTATGCTACAGGATAGCACGTCAAAATACTATATTTGGCCTACATCTGCACATACGGTTACTTTATTTATGAACGGGCTACAATGGAATAAACTTGCTGGAATACTTGATAATTCTCCAAATAAAATAGGGAAGTTTATGTATGGATACAATCTACAGTGTGAAAGTATGAATGATAAACTTATAGAAAATACTAGAGAAAATATTACAATTATATTAACAGGTGCTGGTCTATATTTAAATGAATTAAATATAACAAATAGTAAATTAAAAATAATAAATTTTAATGAATTATAATTTTAAATATATTTGGTTTAAATAATAATAACTAAACCATTAAACTCATTTAATATTAATTCTTTTCTGTAATTTTCTGCACCGCCAAGTAATAAACAGGAGTTTTTAATATTTGTTAAAGGGTTTGTTGTGATTTCATTAAATGAAAAACACTCTAGATCATATCCGTAGAAATATTTTCCTATTTTATTTGGAGAATTATCTATAAATCCCTTTATACATCTATAATCTAAACCGAATATAAATAAAGGGATTGTATGCATTGATGCAGGCCATAAGTAGTAGGTATATTCTTTATTACTTATAATTGTATTAATTTGTTGTACACGTATATTAATACGTTCTATATAGTTTTTATAATATATGTATGATGATGGTGGTGTTGATAGAATATTAATTCCTGTATTACATCTTATAAATTCATAACATATCGTATGATTTTCAAAATACTCTTTTTTTCCTAATATAAATCCATATTTATTAAATAGTATATCGATCGTGTTATTATTTAAATAGAATGTATGCTCAATTGTTAAATTTATATGTAAATCATTTTGTATCGCATATTCCATATTAGGATGATTCAAATAAATATATTCTATATTAGTGCTATTTTTCAATATTTCTAATATATCATTTGGTTTATAAAAATGTTCAAATACACTCGACATTATAATAGTATTTGCATTTATTGAATTAATATTCACATTCTCAAAAAAATCTTTAATTATATTTAAACCTGTAGGATTTCCTATGAATGATGGATCGATAATTGTTATTTTATTTCCTGGATTAGAACTTAATAAAATTCTAGATAAATAATCATGACATGCGCCTATTTCTATACTGTTTCTTAGATTCTGGTTAGATGTTATAAAGTTTGCGAAAAATGTATGCATATTATGTTTTACTGTACCGAATGTATCAATATGATTAACACTATATATTCTGTCTAAATCTCCTAGATATTTTGTTTGTAATATATCACATTCAGGGCAGTGCTGTACATTATAAGGGATAATAATATTATTTTGCGGTGAATCAAATAATGAATAACATATAGGAGTTTCCTTATCATTATCCAATAATGTATTGACTAGTTTATTACATAACATACATGTATTTCTTACCGAAAATATTCCATGTAATTCATATAATCTATTTAATATTGCCTTATGAATATTAGTATCTATACCAGAATATTTAGATTTCATTTCTTGTATTCTAGAGTCACTAAATACATAATGCCCACATATCTTAATAAGTTTTTCTTTATTTTTTTCAGGAATGAAAGACTCTGATACCCATTTCTTCCATCTACCAGATTCCAAACATACCTGAAAAAATAATTCCAAATGTTCTTTATTGTTTTTAATACAATCTAAAATTACATTTGTTTCAATCTCTCCAAATTCTGGGGCAATATTAATACATTCTAACCCAAATGACTCCTTGCTTTTCACAGTAGGCATATCTATCCAATCTCCATTATGTTCTTTTGCAGTAAGATTATATTTTTTTGCAACCTTCAACATATTCTGTAATTTTTCACTATCAAATGTTCCTATATTTTCCTTTTCAAGTAATTTGGTTCCGCATTGAATAACAAGGTATTTTATTTGTTTGAAAATTGGTTCAGGTAATGCCAACTTTATATCATTTACAAACATATCAAGTTCACATTCAGTTGTAGGACGAATTCCTTCTTCAGTTCCTATTTCATATTCTATTTCTGGATTATTAGAATAAATAAAATTTATACATTTAAGTGTCCATTCTAATCCATCATTGTACGATTTATATTTTTTCCAAGGATCTATATGTATAATATCTAAATATTTTATATCATCACTTATTGAATCAAAGCCATCATCATCTATATAACCCTGTCCCGGACCTCCATGATCTCTTTCTAAAAGTATTTTTCTAGATGAATTTTGTTTAAGATATAAATAAAATTCTTTTGTTGTCCAGTTATTAACATATCCTCCGGAATGATCAATTTGCCTTCTACTTGGTATAAATACAATATCTATATTATTATGGTTTGAAAAATAAATTATAGAATCTACAATATTCTTACTCATAGGCCCAATAAAAAACTTCATCCTTATATAAATATGTTAAATTATATTTTATATAATTTAACGTATTTATATAAATATAAAATATTTTTATTGCATATTAATATATGAATAATAATATTGCAATATTAATTTATAGTAATTCGGAATATAGTTTTTTATGGGATATATTAGTAAAATTAATTAATAAATATGTTGATAACAATATTCAGATATTTTTTTTAACAAATGAAAATACAGAACTCGAATTAAAAAAAACAATTCCAACAAATTGGATTTATTGTACATATTCAGAATCGTTGATTTGGACAAAGAGAATTTATAATTGTTTAAAAAGTATACAGTATGAATATATATTATTTTTACATGATGATTGGTTACCTATAGGAGATGTTACTGAAGAAATACTTATTTCTATGATTAATTTTATGAAACAGTATAAATGCAACTTCCTACTATCATATTCACATTTTTCTATTGTGAATACTCAAGAAGGAATATATAGTGGTTATAATAATTATTTTTATTATAAAGAGGATAGTCATATTTTTCAACCTGCAATTTGGAATAAAATAATATTTGAAGAGTTTTGTAATAATTTAAATAAATCTAAAAATCAGAATGAAGATTCTGATTGTTTAAATTTTATGCGTAATAAAAATTGTTATTCTATACAAAATAAACAAACCGTATTGAGTTTACGTACCACAAATTCATTATTTTTTCCACACATGCATGTATTATCTCAAGGATTGTGGAATTTTACAAAATATCCATCATTAAAGTTATTTTTAGAATCTTACGGTATTGATACTTCAACACGAGGAATACATACCTGGTGGGAATTAGATACACAATAAGGTTGTTTTACTTATATATTCATCAAAAAAAGATTCTAGAATTACATCGCCAGAAAAAAATGTATTATTATAAACTTGGTCTATAAATCCACCTGTATAATAAGAAGGCATGCTTTGACCATAATAATTATCTTTAATCTTATATAAAAAATGATTAGTACCTTCATATGGTAGAGTTATTACTGAAATATATTTATTATCATTTGATAATAAATAATAATTGATATTAATATAATACATACTACCAAAATTAATAATAATTTTTTTTGATTTATTAAGTAAATAAATTCTATAGTCTTCATCGATACCATCAATATTAAAATAATTATTTTTATTAATAAAATTATCAAATGATTTTGGTATTTGAGCTGTTATTGAAATTACATTATCTTTATTAAAAGTTTTTAATTTATAAATATTATCATATGTTTTAATATTTATTTTATCAAATTTATTAATTATAGGAATAATTAATTTATTATTTATAAATTCTTTTATTTCATTAAAAAATATATTTTGATAAGATTGACAACAATAAAAATTTTTTATAGTATAATTTTGATTTATTTCTATAAATATATATTCTATATTAAAATATGTTTTTATTAAAGATAATAATATGTTATAATAATTATTATCAGATTTGACTACTAATAATTTTAATTTTAAATTAGAGTTTATGTAATTATATAATAAATAAAAAATTAAATCATAACTATGCCCAGTTCCAGTAATTGATTCATAATCCATAAATAACAATACTGGCTCATTTATTTCTATATTATTTTCTATAGAAATTAAATTATCATAAGTTTCTTTTAGTTTATTACCATATTCATCTCCAATAAAGTGATTTAATACAGTTGGTAAAAATGATAATTGTTTATTAGTTATACTTATAATTTTATTATTATATATACCTAGCGGTGTATGAAAATTTAAATAATTTGAGTTTTGTATTCTAAACTTAACATTTGTAAATTCTTTTATTTCTGATTTAGACAAAAAGTTATAGTTATGAGTATTTAGAATTAAGTTATTAGGAATATAGTTATATATATATGCCATTATATTTTTATTATAATATATAAAATATAATAAAAATATAAACGCTTAATATTTAAAGGTAACAATCATGTTAATATATAACTAAATGCATAATGTTATTTTTATACATATAGCATTACTTGATGGATGGTATGATAGATTAACTATGTATTTATTATTAATTAAAAGTTCTGGATTACTCTCAAAAATAGAAAATATATATTTATGTTTTATCGGAGATTTAGAAATAGATAAACTATATTTTACACATGATATTTTAAATAAAATAATAATTAAAAATGTAGATACTTGTTTAACATTATTTGAAGTACCTACACAAAAAATTTTATATGATTTTTGTTGTGATAATAAAGATTATAATGTTATGTATATCCATACGAAAGGTGTTGGAAAAGAAATAAATCTATGTATAGAAGATTGGATACATTATATGTTATATTTCCTAGTAGAAAAACATGAGGATGTAATTAATAAATTAATAGATTTTGATACAGTAGGTGTTGATTTAAGAGAAGAGCCAGTATTGCATTATTCAGGAAATTTTTGGTGGGCTAAAAGTTCTTATATTTCTTCATTGCCAGATCCAATATTATTTAAAAATATAAATAACTATCCAAATCCATTAAATTCAGAAAGACATAATCAAGAGTTTTGGATATGTTTTAATAAAAAACAACATTATAATATGTGGGATTGTGGGATAAATTGTTATGAAAGACATTTACATAGATATTCAATAGATAACTATATTCATATCTAAATTTAGTTTAATATTTTCTGGCGAATTGATAATTTTGTATAAGATCTTAATGAAACTTGAGCAGGTTTCTTTAGCAGGGTTTTAAGTACTATAATAACACTTTATGTGTTCTAATAATGATTAAAAAAATAAAATAAGTATAAGTATATGTTTAAGGGTTTCTGGCCAACACATAATTTTAATAAAATTATATAACATCATCATGAAACTTGTACAGGATCTTTAGCAGGGCTTTAAATAGTCCAATAAACT